>Ga0208509_1000639_pt1 | contig 12077 bp, 4 predicted proteins | sample LakWasMeta7_HOW4_2_FD_183857 | JGI IMG/M metagenome (GOLD analysis project Ga0208509, IMG submission 183857) | Freshwater sediment methanotrophic microbial communities from Lake Washington under simulated oxygen tension - Sediment Metagenome... | ecosystem: Environmental > Aquatic > Freshwater >...
AAGAAACGAGAATCATGTTGTGGGATGCACAAGCCGACAAGCTGATCAGAATTTTTTCAGGCGGCCATACTGATTTCGTGAATGCCGTCAGTTTCAGTGCCGATGGTAAAGAGTTAGCTAGCGCAGGCGCCGATGGGCGGATCCTGTTGTGGGATGTAGAAACGGGTCGGCTCATTTTAACGCTACTTGGTCACTCGGACGAGGTCAATGCGGTTGCTTTTAGCCCAAACGGCAGGTTTGTAGCTGGTGGGGGTGCTGATAACAGGGTGATTTTGTGGGACGGCATAACCGGACAGCAAATACAAAGCTTTTCGGGGCATCAGGCTGCCGTTAGAGCGGTTGCCTTTAGTCCAAATGGGCAAACATTGGCAAGTGCCGGCGAGGACACTCAAATTTTGGCTTGGAATCCGGTCACCGGCAAATTAGTTAATCAAATCGCCGGGGCAAAGAAAGCCATTAACGCGCTCGTATTCGGCCCGGTTGGTAACCTAATTGCTGGCAGTGATGACGGTGAGATTACTGAGTGGGATGTAAATAAAGGCCAAATATTAAAAACCATCAAAATACTCATACAACCACTATCTAATAATTCCGAAACAATCCCCGTTGTATCAGCAATAGAGTCGTTTCCTGCCGGTACAGGTCAGACTAAACAGCCGATTTCTACCCCATTGGCTACGGTTACGTTTTCCGGTATCTTCAATCGAGTGCTGGATTGGCTTATTCCCTCAGCCGAGGCAGCCATCCCCAATCCGCCGGGTGGACCGATCCTGGTCGTAACCACGTCTTCTGACCCTTTTGGCCAGTATTACGCAGAGATTTTGCGGACTGAAGGTTTCAATGAATTCGCAATGGCCGATATCTCAACGGTTACCGCAGCCACATTAGCTGCCTATGATGTTGTCATTCTGGCGCCGATGCCCTTGTCAGCCAGCCAGGTAACCCAATTCAGTGATTGGGTCACTGCGGGCGGCAACCTGATCGCCATGCGCCCTGACTCTCTACTAGCCAGTTTGCTTGGCCTTACCAGTGCGGGTTCAAGTTTGGCAAACGGCTATCTGCTCGTCAATACGGCAAGCGCGCCGGGCAATGGCATTGTCGGTGAAACCATGCAGTTCCACGGCACGGCTGATCGTTATAATCTGAACGGAGCCACCAGCGTGGCCACCCTTTACAGCAATGCAACAACCGCTACCACGAATCCAGCCGTCACAGTTAGAAATGTCGGCAGCAATGGTGGCCAGGCAGCCGCCTTTACCTATGACCTAGCGACCTCGATCGTCTATACGCGCCAGGGCAATCCCGCCTGGGCTACGCAGGAACGCGACGGGTTCTCGCCGATCCGTTCCGATGACAAATTTTACGGGAATGCCACTGGCGATCCACAACAGGATTGGGTTGATTTCAACAAGGTTGCAATACCTCAGGCGGACGAGCAGCAGCGGCTCTTAGCCAATCTGATCCTTGAAATGAACCGTGATAAGAAACCATTGCCACGCTTCTGGTATTTCCCTCGCGGAATAAAAGCCGTCGTCATCATGACCGGGGACGACCATGGAAATAATGGCACTGAGGGGCGGTTCAATCAATTTCTTGCAGCCAGTCCGGCAGGTTGTTCCGTGGCAAACTGGGAATGTATCCGGGGTACATCCTACATTTTCCCGAATACTCCCTTGACCCCTGCCAAAGCCAGCGCCTTTAACGCTCAAGGTTTTGAAGTGGGGCTACATGTCAATACCAATTGCGCCGATTATACTCCCACTCAGCTCGAGGATTTTTACAGCTCGCAGATCAGTGCCTGGAAGATCGCATTCCAGAGCGGTACTAACCCTATCCCTGACCCAATTACCCAACGCCACCATTGTATCGCCTGGAGCGACTGGGTGACCGGAGCCAAAGTACAGCTCAATCATGGCATACGCCTCGATACCAGCTATTACTTCTGGCCGCCTAGCTGGGTACAAAATCGTCCTGGATTTTTCAGTGGTTCCGGCATGCCGATGCGGTTTTCAGATATCGACGGCACACTCATCGATGTCTACCATGTAACCAGCCAGATGACTGATGAGTCGGGACAGTCCTACCCCTTTACCATCGATACCTTGTTGGATCGGGCGCTTGGGGCAGAGGCTTATTATGGCGCTTTTACGATCAATGCGCATACCGACGTACCGACGATACCGGAATCTGACGCCGTATTGGTCTCGGCGCCTTCCCGCGGTGTGCCGATTGTATCCAGCAAGCAGATGCTAGACTGGCTCGACGCTCGCAACAGCTCATCGTTCGGTTCATTTAACTGGAGCGCTAATTCGTTGAGTTTTACAGTCGCTCCGGGTGCGGGGGCGAATGGTTTGCAGGTACTGTTGCCCATGACATCCCCTGCAGGAATATTGACCACACTCACTCGTGACGGAGCACCCGTTACCTTTACGACTGATGTCATCAAAGGCTTATCGTATGGCGCTTTTTCGGGGACAGCAGGGCTCTATGTCGCAACCTATGCAGCGGATGCGACCGCGCCGACGGTGACTTCGAAGTTGCCTGCGGAAGGCGCTACAGGCGTAAGTCTCGGAGCGAGCGTCACAGCTACCTTCAGCGAAGCGATGGATGCGGCGACGATCAACGGTACGACCTTTGAATTACGTAATTCAACTAACAATCTAATCGCGGCCGCGGTGAGCTACAACGCGAGCACACGCACGGCAACTCTGACGCCCAGCGCATCGTTGGCGGCCTCGACAACCTATACCGTCACCGTCAAAGGCGGCGCGGCAGATCCGAGGATGAAGGATCTTGCGGGCAACGCGCTGGGCGCCAGCGTTATCTGGTCATTCACGACCGGGGCGCAACCGTGTTCTGGGACTCCTTGCAGCGCCTGGTCGAGTTCGACAATTCCGGGAACTCCATCGGTTAACGATCCCAATTCCGTCGAGCTTGGGGTAAAATTCAAATCCGATCTAAATGGTTCTATCACTGGCATTCGTTTTTATCAGGTCAACGCTGGCACGTTTACAGGGACTTTGTGGACTCTCGGAGGGCAGCAATTGGCGACTGGCAGCGTGACTGCTGCCGGATCGGGGTGGAAGCAGGTTACTTTCGCTTCCCCTGTGGCGGTCACGGCTAACACCGTGTACGTGGCCTCTTACCACGCACCCAATGGTAATTATGCCGCAACTAATAGCCCGGAATTTTCTACTGCCGGCGTTGATAATCCACCAATACATTTGCTTCAAAATGGAGTAAGCGGAGGCAACGGCGTTTACGCGTACGGCACCGGCACAATTTTCCCGACCAACACATTCAATTCGAGTAACTATTGGGTTGACGTGGTATTTAGCACGGACACCGGTTCGGGTACGACACCAGATACGACTCCGCCCACGGTGACGGCCCAGAGTCCCCCGGCAGGTGCGACCAATGTTGCAGCGAATACTACAGTGACAGCGACGTTTAGCGAAGCAATGACAGCTGCAAGCATTACTAACTCGACCTTTCAGTTGCAGGATCCTACTAACGCCATAGTGACGGCCTCGGTTACTTACAATGCGGGCACAAATACAGCGACTTTGACGCCTTCCAGTCCTTTAACGGCATCCACGGTTTACAGGGCCACTGTTAAAGGCGGAGCGAGTGGGGTAAAAGATGCAGCAGCCACTCCTAATCCACTTGCAGCGGATTATACCTGGACCTTCACGACGGCTGCAGCTGGGGCGACAGGTTGTAGTGGCAGTACTAATTCGATTTGGCCGTCCAATCCAACGCCTTCAATCCTTGCTGATTCAGACACTGCATCGGTGGAGCTCGGGGTGAAGTTCAGATCTACTCAAAATGGCTACATTTGCGGTATCCGTTTCTACAAAGGCAGCGCCAACACGGGGGCTCACATCGGCAAACTTTGGAGCAGTTCGGGAACGTTGCTTGCCAGCGCGAATTTCCAAAATGAGACGACATCGGGTTGGCAACAAGTAAATTTTGCATCTCCTGTGCAGATTGTTGCAAATCAGCAATATGTGGCATCTTATTTGGCGCCGGTTGGGCGCTATTCGGCTAACAATAATTACTTTACTGCAGGGGTAACTAGTGGTCCGCTATATGCGATGAGTAGCACTGAAAGCGGCGGCAATGGTGTCTATCAGTACGGTTCGGGTGGTTTTCCCACTAGTTCTTATCAGGCCAGCAATTACTGGGTGGACGTAGTGTTCACGACGAGCATCGGTCCTGATACAACACCGCCAAACGTAAGCTCGACCCTTCCGGCAGCCAACGCCACTGGAGTCGTTCCTGCAAACCCAGTGACGGTGACGTTTAGCGAAGCGATGGATGCGGCAACAATCAACAATACGACGTTTGAGTTGCGGAATCCAGCTAACGTTAAGGTAGATGCAACGGTGAGCTATAACGCTGCCACCAATACGGCGACGCTGACTCCAACCGCTGCCTTAGCGGAATCCACACAATACACGGCGAAGGTCATTAGTGGCGCGAGCGGGGTCAAGGATTCTGCGGGGATTGCCCTTGCAGCGGATTTTACCTGGTCGTTTACCACCGGTGTTGATCCTTGTTCGACCGGAGGCAATCCGATCGTATGCGAGAATAGCAAAATAGGTAACCCTGCCAGCGAATGGGATATCAGCGGAGCGGGTGATGCCAGTATTCAAGGTTATACTACTGACATCAGCGTAAATCGCGGGCAGACGATAAAGTTCAAAATTAACACGCCATCTACAAATTACCGGCTCGATATCTATCGCATGGGATATTACGCGGGGAATGGCGCTCGCAAGATTGCGACAGTAGAGCCATCTGCGACCTTACCTCAAAGTCAGCCAAGCTGTTTAAACAATACTGCAACCGGTTTGATAGACTGCGGCAATTGGGCGGAGTCTGCTTCTTGGATTATTCCCGCAGATGCCGTTTCAGGAATTTATTTCGCGAAAGTTGTTCGTGAAGACGGTACCAATACAGGTGCGAGTCATATCGTATTTATCGTGCGAGACGATGCGAGCACCTCCGATGTATTGTTCCAAACCGCAGATACCACTTGGCAGGCTTACAACACCTACGGAGGCAACAGCTTTTACACCGGCTCGCCGGCGGGTCGCGCTTACAAAATAAGCTACAACCGGCCGTTCAACACGCGCAGCGTGGACAATGGCCAAGATTGGTTGTTCAACGCAGAATACCCGATGGTGCGCTGGCTGGAAGCTAACGGCTATAATGTGAGTTACTTCACTGGAGTGGATGCCGATCGTTTTGGTAACCTGATCAAAAACCACAAAATCTTTCTGTCTGTTGGCCACGATGAATATTGGTCCAAACAACAACGGGAAAATGTCGAAAAAGCGCTTGATAACCTGCTTGCAAATCAGGTTGATCCAGTGAACTTAGTCTTCTTCAGCGGTAACGAAGTGTTCTGGAAGACTCGCTGGGAAAACAATATTACGAACTCCACTGGCAGTCTAGGTACTGATGCTTATCGGACCTTGGTCTGTTATAAGGAAACCCATGCCAACGCCAAGATCGACCCATCACCCGAATGGACCGGCACTTGGCGTGATCCACGCTTCAGTTCGTGGCCTAATGGTGCCTGGCCGGAAAACTCGTTGACAGGAACAATATTTACTGTGAACGATGGTGCTACAACCAGCATCCGAGTTCCAGAAGCAGATGGTAAAATGCGGTTCTGGCGCAACACCAGCATTGCCAACCTTTCAACCGGTTCTTCCGCAACCTTGCCTTTTGGTACATTGGGTTATGAATGGGACGAGGATCTTGATAATGGTTTCCGGCCAGGAGGTCTGATGCGGATGTCGACAACCACGGTTCCTGGAGCCCCCGTCCTGTTGGATTACGGTTCAACTTATGGTTCAGGAACAGCAGTTCATTCACTAACTATGTACCGGGCTCGTGCTAATAACAACGATTACACAAATAAAGGGGCCCTAGTCTTCGGAGCAGGAACGGTGCAGTGGGTCTGGGGATTGGATAGTAATCATGACCGGGCCGGCACACCAACGGATGCTAATATGCAGCAGGCAACGGTAAATCTGTTCGCCGACATGGGAGTACAACCGAATACCTTGCAAGCAGGACTGGTGGCAGCGACTGCGTCAACTGATACCACCGCTCCAGCCTCTACGATTACTTCGCCAGCCGCTAATTCAAATGTGTCACCAGGAAGTACGGTAACGATTACCGGCACGGCGACCGATGCAGGCGGTGGTCGGGTCGGCGGAGTAGAGGTTTCTGTCGATGGTGGAGCAACCTGGCATCCGGCAGCAGGTCGCAGTAGCTGGACCTACAACTGGACAGCACCCGGAACTCCAATGGCAGCGACGATCAAGAGCCGTGCGGTCGACGACAGCCTTAACCTGGAGCAGCCGGGAGCGGGGATTACGGTCAATGTCGGTTCAGGGTCGGATACGACTCTTCCAGAGGTACCAAATAATCTGACGGCTACGGCTATGGACACCACACAGATTAACTTGACCTGGAGCGCCTCGACCGACAATGTCGGGGTGACAGGTTACCGCGTAGAGCGCTGCCAGGGGGCAGGGTGCTCCAATTTGGCTCAGAATTTTGCTCAGATCGCGACGCCTACCTCCACTAGCTTTGGAGATTCCGGGCTCATTCCGGGAACGACCTACCAGTACCGCGTTCGGGCAGTTGATTCGGCGGGCAATTTGAGCGACTACTCGGCCGTAGCCACGGCTACTACACAGCCCGATACGACGCAGCCGACAGTGACGGCTCAAAACCCTGCTTCCGGCGCAACCGGGATCGCACGGAGCACAACCGTCACGGCAAACTTCAGTGAGGCGATAGACCCGGCGACCATCAATGCCTCAACCTTCGAGCTGCGCGATGCGGCCAATACCCTTGTGCCGACGACGGTAAGCTACAATGCGAGCACACGTACGGCAACATTGACGCCGAATGACCAGCTGGCACCTTTAGCAACTTATACCGCTACCGTCAAAGGCGGTGCAACCGATCCTCGGGTCAAGGATTTAGCTGGCAATGCCTTGGCGGGAAACGTGACCTGGTCCTTTACCACAATAGGCAACACTGCTTTTTTGTCACCTAGCGCCAACGCGGCGGTTCTGTTGAATGGGGACGGCAACGGGTTCCAGACAAGTCCGATCAATGCATACGCCAATGATGGGCTTTTTGCTTTAGACGCGAATAGTGGTAATAACACGAATACTTCATGTACCAACAGCGGTAAGGATAAGCATATCTATTACAACTATGGCTTCAATTTACCGTCAGGTGCAACCATCAATGGCATTGAAGTTCGGTTGGATGCAAGAGCCGATGCCAGCGGTGGTAGTCCAAGGATGTGCGTGCAGTTATCTTCGGATGGAGGTCTTACATGGACAGCCGAGAAGACTACATCGATACTCACTACGAGTGAAGCGACTTATATGTTGGGCGGTGCAGCCGACACCTGGGGAAAAGGTTGGACCCCGACTAACTTCTCGAATGCCAATTTCCGAGTACGGGTGATTAATGTGGCCTCAAATACAAATCGTGATTTTTCACTGGATTGGATAGCGGTACAGGTGTCATATCAATAATTCCATTTTCAACTAGAATTAATATGGATGATTGAGACAACTCATCCCAACTAATACTTATTAAGGAGAACAAATGGTAAAAGAGGATGTGGTTTTAGGAGAAAATGCAGTCATCTTTCATCCCGATCTAGTGAACCTATATGGCTGCAAAATAGGGGCTGGCTCCAGAATAGGTACTTTTGTTGAAATACAAAAGGGCGCCTCTATTGGAGCCAACTGTAAGATTTCCAGTCATACTTTCATATGCGAAGGCGTAGATATTGAAGATGGCGTTTTCGTGGGCCATGGCGTCATGTTCATCAATGATACCTATCCAAGAGCTATTGGCGAAGGCGGCGAATTGCAAACAGAAGCCGATTGGAAATTGATTCGCACCCGGATTAAAGCCCGCGCCTCATTAGGCAGTAATGCGACTATCCTTTGCGGCATTACGATCGGTGAGGGCGCTTTGATCGGAGCAGGCGCCGTGGTAACCAAAGATGTTCCCGATTATGCCATAGTAGCGGGCAACCCTGCTCGAGTAATCGGGGATGCACGGAACAAAACATAGCTAAAGAGGACGGTCGCCCATCGATCAAAAATTTATATCTCTCTCAAGTGCCAGTGTTAAGCAAAGCAATCATTTAAACAATTAGATAGACAAAGCAATAAAATCATTACCATTCAAATTAAGGAGACCATCATGATTAAGATAGGCGTTATTGGATACGGCTATTGGGGGCCCAACTTGGTAAGAAATTTCGCTGAAACATCGGGAGCCACGGTAGCTTGCGTGGCGGACTTGAATCAGAACAGACTAGATCTGGTTCAGAAGCGTTATCCTGGCGTAAGAACTACAACACAGTTCCAGGACTTGCTCACCGATCCCTCCATTGATGCCATTGCTGTGGCGACCCCGGTCCATACTCATTTCGAACTGGGAATGGCGGCCCTCAAGGCCGGCAAGCATTTGTGGCTTGAGAAACCGATGACCGAAACGTCATTGCAGGCACGCAAGTTGATTGACGAAGCCGAAAAGCGCAATCTAGTGCTGATCGTCGATCACACGTTTATCTATACGGGCGCAGTTCGTAAAATGTCTGAGCTGATAAAGTCAGGGGATATTGGCAGCGTTTATTACTACGACTCGACCCGGGTTAATCTTGGCTTGTTTCAGCGCGATGTCAGCGTCATTTCCGACTTGGCGGTGCACGATTTCTCTATTCTTGACTATCTATTGGGCGAGCAGCCGGTAGCGGTGTCTGCCGTCGGTACTCATCACTTTCCTGACACACCGGAAAACCTGGCATACCTGACGTTGTTCTACGATTCTGGAATGATCGCGCATATTAACGTGAACTGGTTAGCCCCGGTTAAGATGCGCCAGATTCTCATCGGCGGTAGCAGCAAGATGATTACTTACGATGATCTGGAGCCGAGTGAAAAGATCAGGGTTTACGACAAGGGCATCAGCTTCACCGACGACCCGCAGCAGATTTATGAGATGCGGGTGGGTTACCGCACCGGGGACATGTGGGCGCCGCGGCTGGATTCTACAGAGGCCTTGCGAGTTGAGGGCGATCATTTCGTCGACTGTATTGAAAATGGTAAAAAACCATTTACCGATGGTTCTCTGGGACTGCGGGTGGTGGAAATAATCGAGGCGGCGACTCGTTCGATGAATGAGCGAGGTCGGTCTGTCGTTATCAATGGAGTACCCATGCATCAAGGCAGGAGAATAGTATGATACCGTTTGTCGATCTCAAAGCCCAATATACTGGGATTAAGGAAGAAGTTAACGCCGCCATCCAGAACATATTGGAAACCTGTCAGTTTACCTTGGGAAGCGAGGTGGCTGCGTTTGAGGAGGAGTTTTCCTCCTATAGTCAGGCCCAATATGGGATTGGCGTGAATACCGGAACCAGCGCTTTGCATCTTGCCCTTCTCGCGGCAGGCATTGGCTCCGACGATGAGGTGATTACCGTTCCATTTACATTTGTGGCGACTGTAGCGGCTATTTACTATACCGGGGCCAAGCCTGTGTTTGTAGACATCGATCCACGCACCTTCACGATGGACGTGAAGGCGATCGAAGCCGCAATTACCGATAAAACCAAAGCCATCATTCCCGTTCACCTGTATGGTCAGCCGGCGGATATGGATCCTATCCTGGAAATCGCCAAGCGGCGTGGGCTGGTCGTGATTGAAGACGCTGCTCAAGCTCATGGCGCAGAATACAAGGGGCACCGCGTAGGTAGTTTAGGCGACATGGGGTGCTTCAGTTTCTATCCGGGTAAGAATCTGGGCGCCTACGGTGAAGGCGGGATGGTGGTTACCAACAATCCTGAATATACGCGCACCATCCGCATGCTTCGAGATTGGGGAGCAGAACAGAAATACCAGCATGTTCTCAAGGGTTATAACTATCGCCTGGAGGGTATCCAGGGGGCCATTCTCAGGGTCAAACTGCGTCATCTGGAAACATGGACCGAAGCACGACGAACGGCCGCCGCTTATTACAACGAACTGCTATCCGGTAGTGGAGTACCGACCCCTGAGGCAATGTCTTACGCGAGGCATGTGTATCATATTTATGCGATCCGTACTCGGCAGCGAAGTGAATGGCAACAAGCGTTGCAAGCCAAAGGAATTCAGACTGGAATCCATTACCCTATCCCCGTTCATCTCCTGCCGGCCTATGCAGACTTGGGCTATACAAGGGGCGATTTTCCCCATTCGGAGCAAGCGGCCGACGAAGTACTTTCACTGCCAATGTTCCCCGAGTTAAGTCACGTCCAGTGCGAGGAGGTGAGTGAGGCCGTTGCGATGCTCGCGAATCAGTCGGCTATTGAGCACGCGTAACGAAAAGGAGACTATGACGTGCAAGAAGAAGCGCAGCCACTGCTGATTTTTCCCTACAACGGCAACGGTATCGAGGCTCTGGACTGTATTGGAAGCGCTTATCGCTTTATTGGTTTTGTGGATGACACCCCGCAAAAGAGAGGGATCGATCCAAACGGATATCCAGTATTGGGCAGAGAAGCATTTGAACAATTTCCCGAGGCATGCGTTTTAGCTGTCCCCGGCAGTCCCAGTTCCTATCGATTTCGAAAAGAGATTATTCAAGGTTTAGGTGTTGCTGAAAAACGGTTTGCCAGGGTGGTACATCCATCTGCCAGGGTGTCTCCCTTAGCTTCGATTGGCTGTAATGTGTTGATCATGGCAGGAGTGGTGATTACGAGCAATGCACACATCGGTTCGCACATCTGTATTCTGCCGAATACTGTGATTCATCATGATGTAGAGGTCGAAGATTGGGGGCTCATTGGTTCCAACGTCACCATCGCGGGAAGTACAGTCGTCGAAGAAAACTGTTACATTGGCAGTGGTTCAAGCCTTATGAATGGTATACGCGTCGGAAGCGGAACCTTGGTTGGTCTCGGTAGCAACGTAATCAATAGCGTCCCGGCCGGCACTCGGGTTGTGGGTAATCCTGCACGAGAGATTGGAAAAAAGTTTTGCTAGAGTCTGGGCCGTATGTATACTCAAAACGGACATAATTTGTGGCTATCACCTCCCTTTTCTTTGAAGTGGGGGCAGTATCAGGCAACTTCAATCTGATCGCACGGGCTTCCGTTAACTTGGCGTTGCCTCAGAGGATCAACCTTAGTATTTTTTTAACAAATCAAATGAATACGACATTAAAAATAGGTAGGCTTATAAATGGATATTAAGAATTCGAACATATTGGTAACGGGGGGCTGTGGGCTGGTTGGTTCCACAACCATAGAGTTGTTACTGCGGGACAATTCACCCGCAAGCATCGTCATTTTCGATAATTTAAGTCGAGGAACGCTGACCAATGTTGAACAGGCTTTGAAAGATCCCCGGGTGAAACTGGTGCGCGAAGATATTCGTGACAGGGAAGCCGTTCACAGGGCAATGCAGGGTATAGATGCGGTCATCCATATGGCAGCACTACGCATCACCGCCTGTGCGGCTAATCCACGCGAGGCGATGGAGGTAATGTGTGATGGTAGTTTCAATGTTGTGGAGGCTGCGCAGACTGCTGGCGTAAAAAAAATTGTAGCGGCGTCCTCGGCGTCGATCTATGGCTTGGCCGAAACTTTCCCCACGCGAGAGGACCATCACCCCTACAACAATCGAACCTTTTATGGTGCCAGCAAGGTCATGCTAGAAGGTCTGTTGCGCTCATTCAATGAAATGTATGGGTTGAACTACTTGGCATTGCGCTATTTTAATGTCTATGGTCCACGCATGGACATTCATGGCAAATACACCGAAGTGCTGATTCGCTGGATGGAACGCATCGCTAGCGGACAGCCACCTCTGATCCTTGGGGATGGCACCCAAACCATGGACTTCGTGTATATCGAAGACATCGCTCGATCAAATATTTTGGCCCTTCAATCGGAACTGACCGATGATGTATTCAATGTCGCCAGTGGTTCCGAAACCAGCCTCAATGATTTGGCTGAAGCGCTGCTTAAGGTAATG
>Ga0208509_1000640_pt1 | contig 12062 bp, 9 predicted proteins | sample LakWasMeta7_HOW4_2_FD_183857 | JGI IMG/M metagenome (GOLD analysis project Ga0208509, IMG submission 183857) | Freshwater sediment methanotrophic microbial communities from Lake Washington under simulated oxygen tension - Sediment Metagenome... | ecosystem: Environmental > Aquatic > Freshwater >...
TACGCCCTCGGCATCGACCGGTTGCATTTTCCCTTCGCAAACAGCATGCTCGATAAAACGCCGGTATCGATAGGGCTACTCGCGACTAAAATTCGAGCAACTCCCGACTCCGGTTCGCTGCTTCCCTGAATTTCAGCGATCGCTCGCGATTGATGCGCTTCACTGTGTTCAGCACATCCTACGGTCCTGCGAGCTTGAATGATGGGTTGGGCATATTAAGCGGTGTCATGATGTCTAATAATTGTTGCCGGTGCGTTAATAATAATTTCAATATCGGAGACAGGAACAGTGGTCCAATAAGTTCTAGCCAGCTCAGGAAGACCATTGTAATAGCCATTGAGTTGTAATGTATTCGGAGGAGGAACCATAGTTATGGGAAAATTGATCGGTTGTGGGATATTAAAGGTGTAGCTACCTTTGTGGATAGACTTACCTGTGGTATCGACAGAAACCTCATAAATGACATTCCAAATCGCATGCTTGTTTTTATACTCAATGGCTTGCTCAAGCGATTCGAGAAGGAAAAGACAATCGAGTCGGCTAGGTTTGTCTTGAAATTCTTGCTGTCTTACTTGCTCGAAAATGGTTTCTCTGGTGAGTATGTCAAAGTTTACACTGCTAGGATTATAGAGCTTAACGATTCTTCCGAAGTTGCCAGGTAAAATAACGCTACCAACACCAAGTATGGTCGGAGAAATGTGAAAAAATGTATTCATGATTTTAGTAGTATGCCCAACTATTGATTATCAGGAAAATCTGCCTATCCAAGTCGATATTACCCGATTTTTTAGGCACTTTTGCTAAATCGCGCACATTGCCTCGATAACTTAAAATCAGGACAAATTTTCCTGATAATCAATTTGCGCCTCACTATATCCGGTAACATATCTATGTCAAGCCAAGCAAGGTATGCACCGCATACCTTTTACAACTTTGGAATAGCAATAATATTTAGTCCGTAGGATGTGGTGAGTTTACGAACCGCATTTGTGCCCTCTGGGTATCAATCGCGTTATTCGCCAGCCGAAACATTCGAAACATTAATATTCCCACCCCAATGTTTTGGATAAACTCCACGTTCAAGATAACGATGAAAGCTGGAATAAGGCCAATCTACCACTTGCTGAACCCAGCCATGTTTCACTGGATTCCAATGAATGTAATCGATGTGTCGCTGAAAATCGACTTCGTCGCGAATCATGTGCTCCCAAAAGCGGCGTTGCCATAATCCTCTTTCGCCTCGTTTTTTTCGGCTTGTTGAAATTCTCTCACCCTTTTCAATAGCGCGAGAAAAGGTCGCCTTAATTAATCCCCATCGCGTAGAGAAGTTGGCATCGTTTGGTGGCAAGGTCCAAATGCAGTGCAAATGATCAGGCAAAATCACCACAGCATCAGTTTTGAAGGGATGTCGAGATCTGACAATATCAAAAGCATTTCGTAAACAGTAAATATTTTCTACGAGAAGATTATTATCCTTCCGCTCAGCCAAGTTTACGGTGAAAAACCATGTGGCTCCTGGCGTGTAAATACGACGGTAATTAGTCATTGTTTAAAATCCAAAGTTGTCGGCAATTTTGTGGTCGAATGATACCCAGAGGGCACAAATGCGGTTCGTAAACTCACCACATCCTACATTTTACCCCCATCATCCACCTAATCCCGGCTGCCACGCCGCTTCTAGCAAACAAACCCTCAAGCCCAACACTTCACATCTTTGCACATACCAATGTAATGCCGAAAAAGATCAAACAACCGGCCGTTTGACATAACTATGCTTAACGGGATGATAGGCCGGAGGTTCAACTATCAATCCAGCCGATTTTCAATAATCAACAGCCACGGCCTAGCGCTGGTAAATTGCAGGTAGCCTTCCGGGGATAAGGTCAGGATGGTTTTTGAGACGGAATTGCGGACATTGCCGCCGATGGCTTGCAAGGTTTGGCCTGTGGTTTCCACGACGATATCGCAATGCAGCTTTGCCTTGAGTGAGTCCGGGAGCTCGTCTATCGCTTCTGTGGGCGCGTCTTCACCCCGGTTGGCGCAGATCAAATCTCCCGGTTTAGGTTTGTATTCCTGAATGGTATGGGGGATCAGGGGCGCGCCAGGGTTGTGGGCATTGGCAAGAAAATGATTTAGGTAAGATTGGTGGGCAATGGCCCGTGGAAACAGGGTTTCTGAGACGCCTGCCGCCTGCATGATCCAACCAATGAAGGCGGCGGACCAAGGCTGGTTGCAGTCGTTGCCCGACAGCCAGTACTCGCCGACCGCGCTCCAATATTGGTTGATCCGGTCGCTATGGCTGGCATCGGCATCCTCCCAAATCCCGACATGGGGAATGCTTTCCTCGTCGCCATTGATCACGACTTTCTGCTGGCCGAAGAATATCCATTCATCCTGCGCGGCCTTCACAATTTTATATTTACGAGAATTAACAGGCAGCGATGCCAAGCTGTCGACACCGGCTTGTTTCTGCGGTGTCGCGCTGCACGCGGCTAAGGCAAGAAACAAAAGGGTAAGCAGAGGTTTCACTATCATTATCGACGCTTGTGTATTGTCAGAAATTAAATTCAGCTGGCGACATAAGCACCCTGAGCATTAAGGCTTAGCAACGTTACTTCATCGTGTCGGCCGTCGAGCCTCGCGGAACCAGAGCCGGTATTGCTCCATTTTCGCCCGCTGTTTCGCTGGCGCGTGGCGGCGGCAAGTGGCATATTCTTCCGTATCCGGCTGCGCGCCCCAGCGTATTTCGGGGCAGTCGTTGGGATTATAAGTCATTTCATAGGCGGGCTTGCGTGCCAGCACCTCGGCCACAGCAAGCTCCCACGGACTGCCGTCTGTGCGCGTATAGCGGATGCTGCGTTCTTGAATGCGCTTGGCGTGGTACTGTTCGATTTCGGCCTTAGCCTGTTCCGGGCTGCTGCCGTTCATCACGAACAATTCGGGATGTCGCACGATCTTCTCGGGCAAACCATTCAGTACATTGATGGCGATGATCAGCCGCATGTCGCGAGAGGGCGTGGAGTAATCTTCCCAAGGGCCGATGGTCTGAAAAATCGCTGCGCCGCTAGGCATGGCAATGATACTACCGGGGCTCTTGCGGAAATAAGCCTCACCGTTGTCAACTGAGCTCACGCGGGTTTCGATTTGCTCCACCAAGGCATCCAGGGTGGCTTCATAAGCTTGCTTGGGATTAAGACCGCGTGGATTGATGAGCTTGGCCAGCCTGGCGTAGAAATCGTCGGGCGAGAGTTGCTCTTGCGCTAAGGAAAAGGGGGGGAAACCGGGATTATCGACTAATTCATCATTAGACAGCAGCCGCCATCCGCCCGAAGCGGTGCGAGCCAAGGGCCGGAACGCCTTGAAACCCGGCCCGGCGCTGGCAACATTGTCGAACAAAAAAGTGCCTTCCCAAAAACGTTTACGGCTGACCGAGTTGTCCGGTTGGGCATCGACGGCCAACAAGCTACCAGGACGCTCCGTCGTCTGCGGCAGCCATTCGACCAACACTATCACATGCCCGTAAGGATCGGCATAGACCGTGCCCGGCCAGAGCGTTGCACGGCTGAGAGGGATGGGATACAGATCGGTGGCCTCGTCCTCAAGCCCGGTCCGCGCTGAGCCCGAATGGACGGCATCCGCCAACTGTCTGCTGACATTTTTGAAACTGGCCTGAGAGCTGATGCTGTTAGTGAATTCAGTGTTGATGGTGGCGGCGCCACAACGCGGCGGCGAGTTGGCCGAGCCACGACTGCAGGCACGAAAAGCAATTGACAGGCCGACCTTCCAAGCAAAATAAGCTCGCAAGGTGTAGGGCAGGTCGGCGCAATCGGGGGTGAGCGGCAGGTTTTTATCTTCGTTGAGGCCAAGATAATTGTGCAGGAAATTGCGCTCGGTGTTGCGCAACACCGGCTCCAGGGACGGGAAACTGAGGTTTTCCTCAGGCGACGCACCAAACAATTCTTCAATCCAAGCCGAATAAAAGGCTTCGGTGGCAAGCCCCCAGGTTTTGGGCTTTTCTTGTATACCTGACCCGCCGATACTGAGCGGATGGCAGGCGGCAAGCTTGCCATCCCGGCTTGCTACTAGCCGATAATCTCCGTCGGTGATCCCTTCCAAAGTGGCAACCATGCTCCAAGGCGGCCCGCCTCGACGATGGGATTGCAGAGGTTTGTGCTGACCTTGGCTGTCAATCAGCGCCAGTTCTGACACCGGGCTGTCCGTGGATACGGCCATGATCTTGACCGGCTGATCGGCTTTGGGGTTGAGGGGCGAGATCCAGATATGCGTATCGCCGGTTTCTTCGCATGAAAAATCCTCAGCCAGCGCCACCGACATACCGGCCAATGCCAGCAGGCAAGTGAGGATATAGCTCGTCAGCTGGGTTGGCGAACCCGCTAATTTTCTTAACCTTATAACTATTAATGGGCAGTTTTCCAGCATTGATTTTGACAAGGGTAGCGTTGTCATTCAGGTACTCCAGTGAGGGGGGGCTCGGCGGATATGACGGCCGGAGGTTGCGCTGAGTCTATCACTTAGCATGATTGCAGCTGCTTGCTTTTACTTGGTGAGAATTAAGCAAACCACCATAGCGCTGTCTCATGTCTTCCATGTGCGAGCCGTCCCAGTAAATGCGTTGGCAAGTGGTGCATTGGTAGAACTTCTCATAATAGCGACGAGTATTGGGTTCAAGGCGATCCAGAATATCCGCTTTAGCGACCTCAGCCAGCACGCCATTACAAACCAGGCAGCGTGCAAAGGGCTGAATAGCGTTGTACAAATCAAATCGCCGCAGCACTTCGTTGACCTGGTTTGTGACCTTGACCGCGCGCACCCAATAGCCGTGAATGATCTGCTTGGCATATAAAAGGCGACGATCTCGCGTCAGCACAATGCGCTGCTCGTTGACCGCTATATTGGCCACTTCCGTATCCTGATAATCGTTGCGATAGAGGCAATCAAAACCCAGTAAACGTATGTGCTTGGCAAGTTTACCCAGATTCACATCGACGATGAAGCGAGGATTACTCAAAGGTTTTTCACGCAGTTTAACCACGGGGCTGATGCCCACGTTTACAAATATCGGGTAGACCGTAACATGGTCGCCGTTTTGCAGCTGATAATCGAAACCCACGGACTGGCCGTTGACGACAATCAGCTCCACTTCGGTATGCGGCACACCAAAAACTTCGATGGGGTCTTTGATGCCAGGATGGCCGCTGAATTGATAAGAGCTTACTCGCTGGCGCTGCGACGGCGGCAGAAAATCGTTTAACTCTTCGTGAAAGCAAAACTCAGCGGTATATTCTGGATTCATGTTGTTCGCCTCTTGCATAGTTGTCGTGCAGCGAAAATGTTAAATCTAACATTATTTACTTATCATCATGAGTGTGCGGCAGTCTTGTCAATGCCTCATCGATTGGCGATTTAGCCGTATTTTTTTAGCGCTGGATGCACAATTAGTCTTGCTGTCAGGCTCGCAAACGCGCACCGTCCCGTTACGAAACAAATCGACTTAACACCAAGGGAAGCGCTGATTAAATCATTCGATAAGCTCAGAATGACAATTAAGTAACTGGTTTATATTGTTTTTATCTTGTCGAGCCATGAGCGTAGTGGGTTGTTCGAGGTTTCTTTTAGTATCTGCTAAACCGCTTGTGCTTTTCTAAGTTTGTTATCCTAAAGATGATAGAGCATCAATAATCTGTCCAATTATTTTCGGCTATCCAGTATGACAAGTGTTGCTGCATTGCTGACAAATTGTTGAAAAAGCATCAACGCTCATCATGTTAAAAAATATAAGTATCATATAAATCAGAAGGTTGATGTTTTCTATATGGATGGCATTTTAATTGCTTATTTGTAAGGTGCCGAAGCGCCAAATTATTGGGCTCCTTGGCTATTTTTTTATAATCATGAGGTGTTGAAATGTTCGAAGTTACTGTGTTATTCGTGGTGTCGTTACTTGTTGCCGCATACATTTATCTACCATCGGTCAGGCAGTTTTTTTCAAAATTATCCCAGCTAGCCGGCGCCGGAACAGGCAAGTCTTCTGCGACAACGGCAAATAAATTGAAACTGCCCGAGGATTCTACGCTGAGAAGGCATTTCCTGACTCATTTACAAAGTGAGATCGAATCTGCATTATCTCCACGGCCTACGGACTCTATTCTACAGCGCCATTACGATGCATTGGTGACTGCCGAGCTGGAAAATCGGCTGGCAGCATTTGCCGATTAATATGTATTTTATAGGGGCCGGCGAGACTAGCCTGACTGTCAACAAGTCGGCTTTATTTCCAGCACCGTTAAATTGGTTTTAACGGCACGGCTTTGCTAACGCAGATAAACGCCAAAGCCTCGGCGCTTACCTGCGTTACCGTAACGGCAATAATTTCCGCTGCTGGGTAACTGAATAATGACGTCTGAATCGACTATCACCAATATCACATCACCCAATCACCGAATGAAAGGTCTTTTGTAAACAACCTGAGATGTGTTGCTAAGCAATAGCTAAGCCGTTTTTAGCCGATATGACACAGAATCCAGGGCACGCTTTTGGATTTGCTCTATTAACTCGATGATTTGCTGATCCAGCATAAATCGCAGTTCCCATTCCATTGTCAGGTCGGCCGGTAAGCTGTCGATACGATGGTGTTCGCTGTAGCTTTGTTTCAGTTGCCTGTGGATGTCGGCAAGCTCAGCCCAGGTTTCTTGACGCTGACCTTGCAACACTAGCGCCGCATTCTCCAAAGCGCTGGCCAGCGCCGCATCAAAAGTACGACTATGTTGTTGGAGCTCATCTGGAAAACTGCTGAATTTTTGACCGCTGAGCAATCGATAGCGCCGCCGAATCTGTAGCAAACTGGATAAGTTACCGGCTTCATTAATAATCGCCCGCAGTGCCGTTCTTTCATGAACTTTGTGATTTACTCCGGCATCCGGTTCCAGTACCGCGTGAGCGATCAAATCCTGGGCAACCGCCAAGTCTTTTTCTGCCGACAGGCGCAATGGTAAGGTAGATTTAAACATCTGGCTCAGATCCGGCAGCCGGGTGGTGAACTTAGCGAGGGTGTGTAATGCCGCTACGCTATGGTGGCGAGCAAGCACAATCGAACGTCGCGGCCATAGCGCGTAGTCGATTACTCCCATCACAATGAAGCCAAGCAAAATGCCGAGAACTCGGTCTCGCGGTAGATAGAGGTCGGTGGCTGGGCCGAAATCATGCAAAACGAACATCGCGAACGAAAATCCGACCTGTCTACCCAGATAGGCGATACGTTCACTACCGGAGGAAATCCAGGCTGCAAGTGCCCAGATCGGTGCTGTTGCCAGCGCAAAACCGGCGATAGTCTCGAATTGGGATTGAAAAACCAGCACATAAAAATAGGCGCACAGTCCACCCAGTGCTGCGCCCGATAAGCGCAATATCGATAGCCGGTAGTCGGCGCCGAGACTGGTTTGCGCCGCGACCAGACAGGTGGGGATGGCGGTATTGAGGCCGGGCCAGCCCAGGCTTTCGACGATCAGCGCGCAGAGCAGGGCGCCCAGGGAAAACTTAATCCCGAATTGCAGACTGTCGGCATGCGTCTCCCAGAACTCATAGCCAAACCAGTCCGGAAGCCAGGACTCTGCTTCGTTACTGTCGGTTTCGTATTCTATGGTTTTAATGTCCGGCGCTGCTGTCGGGTTATATAAGTGATGCATCAACTCGGCGATTCGTTGCAACCCTCGCCACATGGCGGTTAACAGTGAAGGGTTGGTTTGCAGCGAATAACTGTGCAGCACGTCATCGGTCAGCAGCGTTTCTATTGGTTTGGACACATCGCAAGATTCTTCCACGCCTTGCCGGAGAATTGCACAGGCGTTTTGCAAGGTCAGATAAACATTTAATTTTTCCTGGTTCATCGGTTGCGCGCGATACTCTGCCGTCAATGCCTGATCCAGCCAAATGGCGAGTTGACGCAAGCCATCGATTTCCAGCAGCAGGGCAAGATAAGACTCATGCTGTTGTCGTAGGGTGGGATGTATCAGTTCCGCATTTGCCAGCAACCCCAGTATTTTGCCTAAATTGCCGACAGTGGCATGTTTCCGGTTTACCTGCTTATGGATATTGACGCCGCTGTCAGCCATGCGGGCGGTGAAAATGGTTTCTACGGCCGTCAGTTGTTCCGCGATACTCACCTTTAGTAATTTGAGCGGATCTTGCGGTTTGATGGTCAGATGCACCACCGTCCATGAGCCAATAGCCAGTACGCCAATGATCGGGATATTCCACAAGGCGCTATAGATATTCTCATCGGGCGTGCTTGGGCTGTACAACACCGCCACGGAATACCATAGGGCAATGCCGGTCGGCCAGGCGATCAAACGAGCATGAAACAGCGCAAGGGCCATGATTACCAAGGACAACGGTAACAGCAGCCAGGCCTCGTTGCCGGCAAACATCAGCGTAAATACCGATACCAGAGTAGTAAGGATGATATAGCCCAGCTGGCGCAGCCCGAACGCCAGCGATTGACCGGCATTCGCATAAGCGTCGTAGCTCAAGCAGATAAGAACGGCAATCGCCCCCAACGGCGGTATGTGCAGGGTTTGGCTGGCCAGGGCAATGATCAGTGCAACGATGAATAGGCGCAATGCAGCGACGCGCCGCCCCGGAAAATCCCTGAGTTCAGTTTTTAGGAATTGTGCGAGGCTGGTGCCAAACCAAAGTTTGCTTCGTCTTTTGTGCAGATCGGCAGTGTGCTGGGTGTCGCCGGTATTCATTACCGAATCCCGGCGTTGCTGGCTCCATTTTCACTGGCTGGCGTATGCCCCGGATTCTCGACGGGGCGATCCAGGACGGTGACAAAGGCGGTCATGCCCATGCGCAGGGGATGATCGGGATCGCGCTCACTTATCTCAATCCGCACCGGAAAACGGGAGGCGAGGACAACCCAGTTCAAGGTGCGATCAACCTCCGGCAATACGCCTTGTTGCTTAATATTATCCGGAGAGTTGGCCCAGCCGATACCGGTCACTACGCCCCGGTAACGCTTGCCCGGATAACCCACCAAAAACACATCGGCTTCCTGACCGGGTTTGATGGACTGTAGATAAGTTTCTTTGAAGTTGGCGATGGCATACCAGTGGCGGTCATCGACCAAGGCGAACAGTTGCGTGCCGGCCTTGGTATATTCACCTTCGCGTGTATTCAGGTTGGTGACGTAGGCATTAAAAGGCGCGCGCACCGAGCAATATTCCACGTCCAGTTCGGCGGCGGTAACCACTGCTTTGGCCGCTTCGATGCGGGCATTGACATCGCCGACCTGGGCAATCAACGAGACGGCGCGGCGGCTGTCACTTTTGGCTTCATCTATCGCGCTCCAGGCCGAAAGCTCTTTGGCTTGCGCGTCTGCCAGCTCGGCGCGGGAGGCGGCGTATTTGGATTGGGCCTGTTTGAGCTGATCAGCCGTTACGTATTGTTTCTTCGCCAATGGCTCAATGCGTTCCAGATAGTTATGCAGATATTTATCTTCGGCTTCAATCCGGGCTACTTCGGCCGCTGCGGCAGCACGCTGGTGCTCCAGCCGCTCGATAGCAAGCTCAGCGGAACCGCTGGAGGCGCGCCGTGAATCCACGTCTTTTTCCGCTATTTGCAATTCAGCCTTGGCTTGGGCCAGCTTGGCTTGGTAGGGGCGGGGGTCGATCACATACAGCAGGTCGCCCTGCTTGACGTACTGGTTGTCTTCGACGTGCAATTCGACTATTCGGCCGCTCACTTCCGGCGCAATGCCGACAATGTTGGCGCGTACCATCGCGTCGTTGGTACGCGGGTGTTGGTAGTTTATGCGCCAGACCAACGTTCCGGTTACTATCGCTCCCAGCACGATTAATATGCCGATGAGTCGGCCGAGCAGTATGCGGCGTTTAAGTGTTGTAACGTGATTATCAGTTTGACTGTTTTCCATAATGGACCGTGCCTGCTTTTACGTTGAGTAAAACAACAACCAGATGACGAAGGTACATAACGCCCACAGGCTCGGCACAATCAACAGCGGCGACCCCAGATGCGGCGCCAGCCTGTAACGCACCAATTGCCACATCAGCACCATGCTTACTGCCAGTCCAGCAAGAATACAGATAATCCAGGCAGGCCAGAACGAACCTTCGATGCTCAGCATCGGGTCGCAAGCCGTCAAAAAAACGGTGGAAACAGTTATCAAAGCGCTTTTTCGCAATCCCGGAAGAAATATCATAAATTGCCGCCTGAGCAGGGAACTGAACTTGAATAATTTTCGTAAGCACATGCGATTTAATTTGGCCTGCATTGTTTTATTGATCAGGTAATTAAGAAATCATCTTTAGCTGAAAAAACTAAAGATTTAATTAATCGTTTGGACACGGACATGCGGTAAGGAGAAAAAGCGCCTACGGCAGTAGAGGTGCAGGTACGATTGCCGAACTTTTTCTTATATTACACCATAGTATAAATACAAAATAGTTTTAATTAGAACTAGTCGTGGTAGACTTTAGTCGTATTAATGATGAACTTGAATTGGTTCTAAATGAGCCAGCCGCAGCTGATTTGTAGATTCCTCTAGGACATTATTTAAGTGATCAATGTTGCCATTCAGACCCTAAATTGTAACTTTCTACCATAGAGAGTTATTTCATAACTCGAACAAGGTGTTTAAATTTGCGTGAATTTCGGCGCCGCAAGTGCGATAACTTGGTAACTATTTTGTCATCTTTGCCGCGAGGTATCAGCATCATAGCTGTATCTGTCGCGCTGGCATTGACAGCCTGTATGCCAACCAGTGTGACGCAGCTTGATAAACCCGACCTTGCGGCTCCTGCCGGCGCTGCCGTTTCTTGGCATGATTACCGGCGCACAAGCGGCACGCAGCAGCTCCCCAACTCCAGTCGTCCACTTGAAGATAGCGTAATTGACACCAAGCTGACCTACGATCTGCCTGCATTGGTGGATCTGGCCTTGCATGCCAATCCGGAAACCCGCGTTAGCTGGGAGGAGGCGAAAGCTGCCGCTGCCCGACTCGAAAGAAATCGCAGTGCCTGGTATCCGACGTTGACGGCGATGGTGTTCGGGCAATATTCCACAACCAGCTTCCCCATTCCCGGCGGCGCATTAGTAACCGATAGTTTCTCGTCTCTTGGCAGTTTGGATTTGGCATGGACACTGTTCGATTTTGGACGCCGGGAGTCCGTGGTCGATGCGGGCGCACAGCGCTTGAACGCGGCTAATTTTGCCTTCAGCCGCAAACATCAGGAAATTGCTTATCGGGTTGCCAGCAGTTTTTTTGCCTACCAGGCGGCTCTAGCCAGGGTAACGGCGGCGCAACAGACATTTGAGTCAGCAAAAGCCGGTAGTGGTTCGGTGCAGGCGAAACTCGACAAAGGTCTGGCAACGCGCCCGGATTTATTACTGACCATTCAGGAGCAGGCAAAAGCCAGTTATGACTTGCAAGATGCCCGCGGTTCGGTCACGCAGTCACGCGCCGATTTAACGACTAATCTGGGTATTTCTCCTTCTTACTCTTTACAACTGATTGATCTGAGCAAGCTGCCGTTACCGGCAGCACTGGTGCAATCGGTCGAAAAAATTGTCGATCAGGCCTTGGAGCAACGTCCTGACTTGATGGCGCGTCTGGCAGAATTGCGTGCACGCGAAGCGGAAGTGAAAAAGGCCAGGGCCGAATTCTGGCCCAAGGTTGCTCTGCGCGGCATGGTGGGTAATCAATACTGGGGCAATGTACACACCAACCCACCGGGCAATGAGAGTTATTCGGCAAATAATATGGTTAACACAGCCATGCTGACGGTGGAGTGGACTTTGTTCGATGGCTTTGAACGCAGCAATGCCGTACATGAAGCCGAGGCCAAGCAAGAGGCTTCCAGGGCTCAACTTGAAGCTTTGCGCCTGGAAATCATGCGCGATATTTGGAAAGCTTATGCCGATACCAAAACCGCACTGGAAAAGCGCGAGTTTGCCTTAGCCTTGTTGAAAGCCGCCGAAGAATCTTATGCCGCCACCCAAGAATCTTATGATCACGGTTTTTCCAC
>Ga0208509_1000641_pt1 | contig 12056 bp, 11 predicted proteins | sample LakWasMeta7_HOW4_2_FD_183857 | JGI IMG/M metagenome (GOLD analysis project Ga0208509, IMG submission 183857) | Freshwater sediment methanotrophic microbial communities from Lake Washington under simulated oxygen tension - Sediment Metagenome... | ecosystem: Environmental > Aquatic > Freshwater >...
CCTAACCAGACCCGCGACGAAAGGCCGCAGCTTTAGGGCAACGTAGCATCGGTCAACGGCCTATTTCGCATTTCAGGTATTTTTATGAGGATGAAAAAATCGAATACAAGCGCAGAGGATTTGGTGCCGCCCGAGCAAAAATTCCCGTCGGCCCGTTATTTTCAGATTCACTTTCAATATTTGCAGGAAATCATCGGCGATCTGCACCTGCAAATGGAAAAGGCCAATCAGCAAATTGCCGAATTGCAGAGGCAATTGCAGCTCAACCAGGCCGTAAATGACACGCCGCCGCCCGACTTTGGCAAAAAACCGGAAGGTTGTCTTGAGCGCGGATAATCGAAGGCCGCGGACGCCCCAACCGAAACCCGGCCCTTTGCCTTTCCCGCTCATCCTTAAGAAACGGAAGTCCCTGACCGATAACGCATGCCTCACGATTTGAAACAAGCCCTTGCCGGGTTCTTTTGCTTGCTGTTGGCCGGCTGCATGACCGCGCCCGAGCGCGAGCGGCAGGCCGCCTTGCCGCCGCTGCCGGGACAATGGTCCGCCGAACGGCAAAAACAGGATCCCATACAGGACCATTGGCTGGAGACTTTTGCCGATCCTTTGCTGACACGGACGGTACGCACGGCCATCGCCGACAATTACGATTTGCGGGCAACCGCCGCGCGCATCGACGCGGCGCGCGCCAGGATGCGCATCGACGGCGCCGGGCGCTGGCCGCAACTGGCATTGCTTGCCGGTTACCGGCGCGACGATCCGGGAACGAGCGACCCGGAAACCGGCGCCTTCACGGCGCTGTTCGATCTCTCCTGGGAACTGGATGTCTGGGGCCGTATTCGCGCCGCCCAGTTGGCATCAGGACAGGACGCCGAAGCGGCGAAGGCCGATTGGCACGCCGCGCGCTTGTCGCTGGCGGCGCGCAGCGCGCAGAATTATATCGAATTGGCCGAGGCGCACGCGCAGGTCATGGTCGCCGAACAATCGATGCGCGACCGCCGCACGCTGGTCGATCTCTTGCGCGGACGCTTCCAGCGCGGACTGACCCCGGCGCTGGATTTGCGCCTGGCGTTGACCGATCTGGCGAATGCCGAAGCCCAGCTTGCCGAACAGCGCACGCGGGAACAAAACCTGACCCGTGATTTGGAAGTCCTGCTTGGCCGCTACCCCGACGGCCGTTTTGCCAAAGCCGAAGCGCTGCCGCCGTTGCCGCCCGCCGTGCCGTCCGGCATTCCATCCGAACTGCTCGAACGCCGCCCCGACCTGAATGCCGCCTTCGACCGCCTGTGCGCCGCGGATAAACGCCTCGAAAGCGCCCGCAAGGCCTTATTGCCCCGCTTCACGCTGACCGGGAGCGGCGGCGCCGGCAGCGCTGCCTTGACCGAACTGGTCGATCCGCGCGCGGCGGCCTGGAACCTGGCGCTCGGCATGTTGCAGCCGATTTTTACCGGCGGACGCCTGCGTGGCGAGATCAAACTGCAAGAGGCCAGCGTCGAGGAGGCGCTGAACGGCTACCGGAATGCCGCGCTGAACGCCTTCCGCGAAGTCGAGCAAACGCTGGCCGCCGAAGATCGCCTGCGCGAACAGGAAAGCGCCTTGCGGGAAGCGGTCAAACAAACCGACGCCAGCCGCAGGCTGGCGGTGTATTCGTATCAGCACGGCCTGATCGAGATTCTGACCCTGCTGGACAGCTACCGCAGCACGCTGAATGCGCAAAGCACGCACCTGACCGCGCGCCGGCAATTATTGAACAACCGAATCGATTTATATTTGGCTTTGGGCGGCGGCTTTTAGGCAGCGTCCGGCGCTATAAAAATTATCTTTTCAATCGCTTGAAACAAGACAGGAGAAAACCCGTGATCAAAAACCTCACCCTGATTTTGACCGTCACCGCGGCTTTGACGGGCGCCTCGCACGCAAACGCCGGCACGCTCTCGGCCGGCCTTTGGTCGGCCGCAGGCTGCGGCAACAAACCCGAAACGCCCATCATCGATCAAGGCAACGCCGAAGCCTTCAACAAAAGCGTCGCCAGAATCAATGACTGGCAACAACAGGCGAAGACCTATTATGAATGCCTGATCAACGAAGCCAACAAGGATAATTCCATCATCGCCGATAGCGCCAATGCCGCGCAGGCCGAATACCGCGCAACGGTCGAAAAGATCGGCAAAGACGCCGACGCCGCCAAGAAAAAACTCGACAGCCAATAACGCCGTTTTCGCCATTCGAAACCCCGCTCTTGACCGCGACTGCGGCAAATGCCGCATTTTTTCTCGGCAGGGTGGGGTTTTTTTATTCTGAAACGTCTTATAGAAGGTAGAGTCGGCTCGGGAACCGGGCACGGTTTTTTGCGCGTTGGATTTGGCCTATGCCCGATGCATTTGCCCATCATCCGCATCGCCTCGCGCCAATCAGACGGCTTCATGACGATAAGGTAACATTATGCATTTTTTCAATTTCCGGGAGGGAGGGACGCGCGCGCCGGATTTCGCTTATCCGGGCGGCACTTCAACCCCTCCGTTTCCTTCATGGCAGGCGCTGCTCAATGCGCTACGCCGTGAAAAACGGCCCGCCTATCTGCTGGGCGGGATCGTCCTGAGCGTTATGCAGCTGCATCTCTTGGCGCGGCTCTGGTTGTTCGCGCCGACCGAGCCGATCACCCAGGCCAAACCGCTGATGATGGAAGTCTCACTGGTCGCCGCGCCGAAGCAGGAAACCCATGTCGCCCCACCGGCGCCGCCGAAACCGCCCGAGCCCCCCAAACCGAAGCCGAAGAAAAAGCCGGTCGCGAAGAAGAAGCCGGACGTGCGCAAGCCGCCCAAACCCGTGTCGAAGGATGCTGTGGCCTTGCCCAAGGCAGCGGAAACCCAGGCCGCGGAATCCGAGACCACGCCATCGCCGCCCGCGCCGCCGTCGAAGCCGGCCAAAACCACCGCGCCGCCCACGGAAACCTTTACCGAAGCAAATTTCCGCGCCAATTACGGCTTCAACCCGAAACCCGAATATCCGCGCCTGGCGCGCAACCGGCACTGGGAAGGCACAGTCATGCTGAAGGTGCAGGTCTCCGCCGAAGGCCTCAGCGAAAGCGTCGCGGTCCAGCGCAGCAGCGGTCATGACATCCTCGACGAGTCGGCGGTCGCCGCGGTCGAAAAATGGAAATTCATTCCGGCGATGCGCGGCAGCACCGCGGTCGCCAGTTCGGTGATCGTGCCGATTATTTTCACCTTAAACAATTGATAGCAGGAGACATCAATGCCATTCCACATCCCCCCTACCGTGATCGTCGACGGAACCCTCTACGCCTTGCTGGCTTTTTCGGTCGCCACCTGGTCGCTGATCGTATTCAAAACCTGGCAGTTCGCCCGCAACGGCATCGATAACCGGCGTTTCACCCGCGCATTTTGGGAAGCGCCCGATATAAGCAGCGCCAAATCCCTGCCGATCTTCACCGCGCGCGGCCCCCAGGCGAGGATCGCCCAGCGCGGTTTCTGCTGGCTGAACGAATTGAGCGCCACCTCCGGCCAGGCCATCAAATTCCACGGTTCTCCGGAAGAACTGCTCGGCCAGGCGCTGCGGGTACAGACCCAGGAAGAACAGCGCGCACTGGAAAGCGGCCTGACCCTGCTCGCCAGCATCGGCAGCACCGCGCCGTTCGTCGGCCTGTTCGGCACCGTGCTCGGCATCATGCATGCACTGCATGAAATCAGCCAAAGCGGCTCGGCCAGCCTCGACGTGGTGGCCGGCCCCATCGGCGACGCCTTGATCGCGACCGCGGTCGGCATTGCGGTCGCAGTGCCGGCGGTGCTCGCGTATAACTTTTTCCTGCGCCGCGTCAAAAATCACCGCCTGGAACTGGACCATTTCGCCGGCAGCTTTCTGCATCTGGTCTTCAACACCGACGACAAACAAGGATAACGCGCCATGGCTTTCAATACCCAATCGGAAGATCAGGACGCGGTCAGCGAAATCAACGTCACTCCGCTGGTCGACGTAATGCTGGTGCTGGTGATCATTTTATTGGTCACCGCGCCGCTCTTGACGCAATCGGTCAAGGTCAACCTGCCGAAAACGGCGGAGACGACGCCGGACGTGAAAGACCAGCCGTTGCAGCTCGGCATCGACGCGCAGGGCCTCGTCACCTTGAACAAAAACCCGATTGCCGACCTGCCCGCGCTGGAAACGGCGCTGGCCGAAGAACTCAAAAACAACCCGGAAACGGCGGTGCACCTGTACGCCGACCAGGGCGTGATCTACTCGAAGGTCGCGGAAGTGATGGCCGCCGCGCAACATGCGGGGATTACCAAGTTGGCGTTCGTGACGGTGGAGCAGTAGGTTGCGCTCGCCCGGGTCATCGCTGTTTTAAAACCGGCTTTCCAGGAAACCAGAACCGTCGGCAAAGCCGTTCGCGTGTTACGGAAGCCAAGGCCATTGCCACCCGCTTCCGTAACCCCTGTGTGATTTGACACAGCCACTGCGTCAAATCACACATTTCCATCACCCAGCGGGCATGCCCGCATCGGTTTGCAATGCCGCTTTGATTAAACCGCGTTGCGTGATATGCCACAATCAGAGCCCGTCCTCCCCTTTCCGAAGCCCCTGCTTGCGTGACCTTCCTATCATTGGCACACATTCTGCTTGATGCTGATACCCTTCTTCATCCGATGGCCATCTTTGAATCCTGAGCGCAAGTATCAAACCGGAATGACCCTCAAAGCACTTCTCGACCAATTGTTTCGCAGCCACCATCAAGAATTGCTCCGCTTTGCCGGCCAGAGGGCCGGCGACGCGGCGGAAGATTTGGTGCAACTTTCGTTTTTGCGCTTGCTGCAACATCCGGACATCGGCACGATTGCCAACCACCGCGCCTATCTCTACAAACTGACCGCGAATGCGGTGATTGACCATCACCGCAAATTGGCCGTGCGCGCGCATCACCATGCCGATCTTGACGAGATTGACGAAGTCCCTTCGCTCGCACCATGCCCGGAAACGGTGCTGCATCATCAGCAAATGCTCGAGCGCTGCCTGCAGGCCGTGGACGCGTTGCCGCCGTTGCCTCGCACGGTTTTTTTGTTGCATCGCTTCGACGGCCTGACTTATCCTCAGATCGCCAAGTTGCTGGGCCTTTCGCGCAGCAGCGTCGAGCGGCATTTTTATACGGCATTGGAGCATTGCTTCGCCGCCTCGCTCGCCCAAGTCACATCGAGTATGTAATTGATGAATTCTCCAACCCCCAACGCATTGTCCGAACCGCAACGCCAAGCCTTACGCTGGCTGTCCCGCTTGCGCGACAACGCGTGCAACGACCAGGACCGGCACGCGTTCGAAGACTGGCTCGCGGCAACGCCCGAACACGCGGAAGCGTATGTCCAGGCGCAACAATTCTGGCAACAGCTCGGCGGCCTGACCGATGCCGCCGGCACCCGGCTGAAGGATGCGCGCGGCTATGCGCAAAAAGCCCAGGCCGCACGCCGCTGGCGCAACACCACCCTGCTGACCCTCGCTCTCGCCGCCGGCCTGTGCGCCCTGCAACCCGAACAGGCGTTAAAACTCACCGCCGAACGCTACCAGACCGCCAAAGGCGAACAGACCGCGATCGATCTGGCCGACGGCAGCCGCATCGAGCTGAACACCGACAGCGACCTGCGCGTCGCCCGCCTGTTCGGTTCCCGCACGGTCTGGCTGGAGCACGGCGAGGCCTGGTTCGACATCAAACACGACGCGGCGCGGCAGTTCGAGGTCGTCGCCGGCAACGGCCGCATCCGCGACGTCGGCACCCGCTTCAACGTGATCAACGACGAGGGCAACACCACAGTCGAAGTGGCAGAAGGCATCGTGGCGCTCAGCCATGACGGTTCCCCGGAGCAGCGGGTCAAAGCCGGCCAGCAAAGCGGTTTCGACGCCGAAGGCCGGCTGCGCCCGGTCACTGCCGGCGATGCGAATGCCGCCGGCAGTTGGCGGCAGGGGCTACTGATCTTCAAGCGGCAGACTTTGCCGGAAGTGCTGCGGCAACTCGCCCGCTACCATCGGGTCGATTTCGAGCTGCCGGATGCGAAACTGCAATCTCTGAGAGTCAGCGGCCGCTTTTCGACCAGCGATCTGGACGAGAGCCTGAGCACCTTGGCCAACGGCCTGGGCGTCAAAGTCACACGGCTGTCGCCGACACATATTTCAATCAGAGCGAATCGGTAAAGCGGCATGTCGGAGTCCAAAGCTCGCTTTGGGCGGTTCCCGCACACAACCAAAGCAAGCTTTGGACTCCAGCCAGAACCATCACGGCCCTGTCCGATAGGGGCGAATTCATTCGCCCAATCAAAAAAATGTCAAAAATTTTAAAAATTCTTGAGGTGCTTGCATCGGATCAAACGTTCATACGGGAAACCCTTCATTCAATCAGGAGACCCGATGACCTTGAACCGACACCTGCTGCTGGCCGCGCCCTTTACCCTTTGTTCCGCCGCCGTTATGGCCGAGGCGCAAACCTATGACATCAACATACACGCGCAGCCGCTGTCGTCCGCGTTGGACACCTTGGCGCAACAGACCGGCATCAAACCGTTCTATTCCGACGCCATTGCCGCTGGTAAAACTTCCCGCGCGGTAGCCGGTCGATTCACTCCCGAGCAAGCCTTGAATCGGCTGTTATCCTCCAGCGGATTACATTACGCCTTTAACGGCGAACAGGCAGTGGCGATTACTGATGATACGCGGAGAAATAGCCAGCAGACGATGCCGGCGGTAACAGTGACAGGCGAATCCGACGCGACGAACGATGAATCGGCTTACCAATATCAAGCCGAAACTTCCACGGCGGGATCGAAAGTGCCTGTCGATATTACCCGAGTGCCGCAAGGCATACAGGTCATTACTCAAAAAGCGATCGAGGACCAAGGCGCCCTGAGCATCGGCGGCATCTTGAGGCAGGTGCCTTCGGCGACGGTGATCGGAACCCGATTCAGCCGGTTTCCCAGAATCAGCATCCGCGGTTTCAGAGCCGACCAGACGCGTAACGGAATCAGGCAGATATTTGGCGGAGACGGCGACTGGTCCGCATTGAGCCATGTCCAGAACGTGGAAGTATTGAAAGGTCCGGGCAGCACCGTGTTCGGGCAACAATCGAATGAAGGCGGCGGCGTCATTAACGTGACCACGAAGCGCCCGCTCGACGCCTTTGCCTCGGAGTTCAGTTTTACGCGCGGCGGGTATGATCAATTCGAGGGCGACACTACCAGCGGTCAATGGGACATTAACGCGCCTCTGCTCGCTGACGGTGCCTTGAAGGCGCGCTTCACGGGCGAAGTGGAAGGTTCGAAAAGCTTTATCGATTACCAGGATCTGGACCGGGAAAATTTCGGCCTGGCTCTGTCCTGGGACAACGGCGGGCCGGTGCGCGGCTATATCAATGCCGAATACATGAACCGGCGCACCTTGCCGAATCCGGGATTGCCGGTTCTCGGAACCGTAACGGGCAGCGGTTTGGCCGATATTTCGCGCAACCGGTTTCTTGGCGAGCCCCGGTTCGATCATCTTGAAGCCGAGACGCCTTTGGTCCAGGCATGGCTGGACATCGATGTGGGAGAGAACTGGAAAATATCGCCGCGCTTTCAATACGATGAATTCAATATCGACCAGGACCAGATTTTCCTTGGCGCTGCCTCGGCCGATACAGCCACCGGACAAATCAACGTAGCCCGTAGCGGCAGAAGCGGTTTTGAGGAAAGGGACCAGAACTACATCGGGCAAATCGATATCACCGGCAAAGTGCAGACCGGATTTTTAACGCATCAAATTTATCTTGGCGGCGATTATACGAAAGGACATTTCTCGACCAGTTGGAGGAACCGCATTGGAGTGCCCGGCATCGATGCGCTCAATCCGGTTTACCGCGATACGCAATTTGCACTGGCTCCGGTGATACTGGGCAGCAGAGGGACTTCCGAACTGGGGTCTTTCGCATTCCAGGACATCGTCTCGATTACCCCGAAGTTCGATTTGTTGGGTGGCGTGCGTTATTCGCGTTATGAGGCAAAAAATTTCTCGCCGAGTACCGGCACAACATCGACGATAGATACGGATAATACTTCATTTCAGGTAGGCGGCACTTTTCACGCGACCGATTCCGTTCATTTCTTTGCGGGCTATGGGCAAGGTTTTTCTCCCACGCCCGCCATCGGCATACTTGCCGGCGGCAAATCGCTCGAGCCGGGCGAATCGGAACAAGTGGAAACCGGCGTTAAAGTCAATTTTCCCGGCGGGCTGACGGGAACGGCCTCGTATTTCGAGAGTACCCGGACAAAAGTAACGACACCGGATAGATCGAATCCGAATCAGGGGTTTTCTATCCAAACGGGCGAAATCCGCTCCCGAGGCATAGAAACAGAGTTGAACTATCCATTGACAGAGCAATGGTTCATTCAAGGCGGCTACGCCTTCATCGACGCAAAAATCACCCAAAGCAATGCGGGGGATATCGGCAACGAGCCGGAAAAAATCCCGGAGCACCAGGCCAACATCTGGACGCATTATAAGTTCGATAGCGGCTTCTTGAAGAATCTGACGTTGTCCGCCGGCGCCAATTATGTCGGCACCCGCCCGTTCAGTAATGCCAATACCCTCAACCTTCCCAGCTATACGGTAGTGGACCTGGGCGCTTCTTATACCTATCAAAAAGTCAAGATGGAACTGTTCGTCAACAATCTGCTCGACAAACGTTATTTCGTGTCGGCGGATTTTGGTCCGGCGGTTTTCTCGGGCGATCCGAGGACGATTTTCGGCCGGATTTCATATAAGTTCTAGCGTATTTTTGGTTACGGCGTGCAGGGACGCATGCGAGCGTCCCTGCATATGAAAAATGGAGTTGCCCAGGCCTTATGCCACTGTTTAGCGGTCGAATACATGAAGATTACTCTCGATAAATCGCCGGGCGCCCCTGTGTCGAGGGCGCCGAGGCCGAATGGCTTACCTTTAGACAGGCTCAAGGTCCGTCGTAAATTCTGGCTGAGTGTGCATCTTTATCTCGGTTTTTGGGTGGGCGCTATGTTGGCGGTGGTCGGTTTGACCGGCGCTATTCTGGTTTTTTATCAGGAGCTACAGGAAGTCGCGAACCCCGAGCTGGCTGTCGTGCAGGTGCCTTCCGGACAACGGCAACAGCCGCATAATCTGGATGACATTATTGCCGCCGCGGAAAAACGCAAGCCGCCGGGAAGTCAGATTTTTAAGGTGTATTACCCCCGAAAGGACGATGTCGCGTATAAGCTGCTGTATTACGTCAAAGACACTAAGCGAGCGGATAATGGCGACGGCTATTATATTTTCATCGATCCTTATACGGCAAAAGTAAAGGGTTTACAGCTGTGGCACCCCAAAAACCGATATTGGGGACGCCCCCTGGTTAGTTTCATCATGCAACTGCATTGGTGTTTGTTATTGGGCGACACAGGAGGAACGATAATCGGGATTTTAGGCGCCGTGTCGATTATTTTAGTGTTGACTGGCTTGATCGTCTGGTGGCCGCTGACCGGCAAATTCAGACAGGCGTTATCCTTCAAGCGTCAGGCGGGAGCCGTGCGGTTGGTGTTCGATCTGCATAAAACCGTCGGTTTTTATTCGACCGTGGTGTTGTTGGTCGTATTGTTCTCCGGCGTTTATTTCAATTTGCCGGCGCAAGTGAGTTCGCTGGTTGAATTGTTTTCCCCGGTGCATCGGCCCAATGCATGGACAGGCATGGCTTCGATGGATTATAGCTCGACTGTTCAACCGGGCGTAAAACCGCTGGGTTACACGCAAATCGAAGCCTCGGTCCGGCATCATTATCCGTCGGGCCAGTTCTGGATGCTGGAGGCGCCGCAACATGAACAGGGTGTTTATAAAATATGGAAACGAGAGGTCAATGAAGTCAGCCGGTTCGTGGGTTATCGAGAATTCATTGTCGATCGATACAGCGGTGAAATTCTAAACGTTTACGATTCGGAAGCCGGCAGCGGTGGCGATGTGTTCCTGGATTGGCAATGGCCGCTGCATTCCGGGCAGGCTTTTGGCTGGACCGGGCGTATCCTGGTGTTTCTTTCGGGTTTGGCCTGTCCTGTATTGTTTTTTACCGGGATTATCCGGTGGTTGCAAAAACGTAAAGCCAAGCAGCTCAAAAAGAACAAAAGAACCCTGCAGGTCGTTGCAAACAGTGATGTAAGAAATTGATCGATTAGCAACAGGATATCAGTCCGTAGCGCGTTGGGGTGAGCGTGCGAACCCCAACAATTCGGTCGCCCCGTGTGTTTCGTTTGAAAAGATGGGAAAAGATAGGGGCTCGCAATAGCGCATGACGAGGTGTGGTTGCAATACCTGCCCCCTACTGCTGCCGGCCTAAAGCCCAACGCTCGGACAGCCCGATCATAGGCCACAAAAGTCTCTTCCCACCGGCGCTCAAAATGCACCGCCGCATCGCCGCGGCGTTTTGTTAGAATACCTCAAAGGCTCCCGGTGCAAACACTCCGCGTGTTCCGAGTCCCACAAGCGGACTCCCTGCCGCCGAAGAGCAACGCTTCCGCCATCACTCAGAGGAGTTTTCCATGACCGCCATCCATCCGCCGCGCCCGCCCTTTCCGCCGTTCAGCCGCGAAACCGCCGCGCAAAAAGTCCGCCTGGCCGAAGACGCCTGGAACAACCGCGACCCGGAGCGCGTCGCCCTGGCCTATACCGTCGACAGCCAATGGCGCAACCGCGCCGAATTCCCGGTCGGACGCGAGCAGATCATCGAGTTTCTGACCCGCAAATGGCAGACCGAGTTGGAGTACCGCCTGGTCAAGGAATTATGGGCCTTTGACGGCAACCGGATCGCGGTCCGCTTTGCCTACGAATGGCACAATCAGCACGGCGAATGGTTCCGCTCCTACGGCAACGAGAACTGGGAGTTCGACGAAAACGGCTTGATGCGCCGCCGCTATGCCAGCATCAACGACTTGCCGATTCAGGAAGCCGAGCGCAAGTTTCATTGGCCGCAGGGCCGCCGCCCCGACGATCATCCGGGACTGAGCAACCTCGGGCTTTAGCAGGCCGCAGGTCAAAGCGAAATTACCTTCCGTCCGGACGGGTTTTGTAAACCCGTCCGTAACGTTTTGGCAAAGTCATAGGTTCCAATGACAGGCGCTAGCCAATAAGCCGTATCACTCATTCCGGAACATTACTGTCGAGGAACCGGCAATCAGGAACCGCTCGTAAATTGCCCAGTCTCATTAGAATACCTGGAAGCCTCTTCGGAGTGACTGTCTTTAATCTATGAGGAGGGAAAAATGTCAAACTATCGATATCTTATCATTGGCGGCGGCATGACGGCATACGCCGCGATCAGTGGTATTCGAGCCGTCGATTCGAATGGCTCCATAGGCTTGATCAGCGCGGAATCCCATCCCCCCTATAAACGCCCTCCCCTTTCCAAAGGCTTATGGCGGGGAAAGCCGATAGAAAAAATCTGGTATCCGCTAGACGAGCTGAAGGTAACCTTGCATTTGGGACGCTACGCGCAAACCCTGGCGCCCGCGGATAAAACCATCATCGATGATCAGGGTGACAGCTACCACTATGAGAAACTGCTCGTCGCGACCGGAGGAGATCCCGTAAAACTTCCATTCGGCGGTGATGAGATCATTTATTTCCGCGACCTGGATGATTATCAGAAACTTCGCGCCCTGAGCGAAAAAAAGCAGCGTTTTGCCGTGATCGGCGGCGGCTTCATTGGTTCGGAAATCGCCGCCGCTCTGGCCATGAACGGCAAACAAGTGGTGATGCTCTTTCCCGAAGAAGGGATAGGCGCGTCCCTGTTTCCACACGGTCTGAATCAGTTCCTGAACGAATATTACCGCGCCAAGGGGGTCGAAGTCTTGCCCCGCCAGAAGGTCACTGGGCTGGCTCGAAAACAGGGCCGCTTATTCCTGGATGCCCGCGGTGCCGATGAGGCTGAAAGCCGCATCGAAGCGGATGCGGTGGTGGCCGGGATCGGTATTAAGCCCAATGTCCGCTTGCTCGAACAGGCTGGATTGGCTGTCGATAACGGCATCGTCGTGGAC
>Ga0208509_1000643_pt1 | contig 12033 bp, 13 predicted proteins | sample LakWasMeta7_HOW4_2_FD_183857 | JGI IMG/M metagenome (GOLD analysis project Ga0208509, IMG submission 183857) | Freshwater sediment methanotrophic microbial communities from Lake Washington under simulated oxygen tension - Sediment Metagenome... | ecosystem: Environmental > Aquatic > Freshwater >...
ATCATTTGCAATGGTTGTGGGGCACGATCTTCGCTGCTACATTGCGCCACATTCTCATCCAGTCGGCATGCCCTGGGCCACTGGAATTTCGTAAGAACAAGAGCAGATATTTGGAGGAAGATTATGAAATCTCGTGAGTACGCTTTCGAGGGCTCTTGTTGCGTTAAGCAACAACGACAATCCAGGCCATGCTTGATTTTCACCAAAGTCTGATCGACAGCACGCTGCGCAAGGTCCTCAAACGGCTGCACTATCCGCTTGAGGCTATGCTCACTTGCGTGCGTTGGTACGTGGCTTACCCGCTGAGCTTGCGCCACATCGAGGAGATGATGCAGGAGCGCGGGGTTTTCGTGAATCACGTCACGGTTCATCGCTGAGTGATAAAAGTATTGCCGGTTCTGGCCGGCGTGTTCCGTCGACGCAAGCGGCCCGTGGGTCGAAGCTGGCGCATGGACGAGACCTACATCAAAGTTTCGGGCCAGTGGAAATATCTCTACCGTGCCGTTGACCGGGATGGGAACACGGTGGACTTCCTGCTCACCGCCAAGCGCGACTTGGCCGCGGCACGTAGGTTCCTGGAGCGCGCCATCAACCTGCACGACGTCCCGGAGAGGATCACCATCGACAGGAGCGGCGCCGAAACGGCCGCCATCGAAAGCGTCAAGGCCGACGCCTGCGTCGACATCCTGATGCGTCAAAACAAGTATCTGAACAACATCGTCGAGCAAGACCACAGGGCCATCAAGCGGGTCACAAGACCGATGCTGGGCTTCAGTCATTCTGGAGCGCCAGGACCATCATCGCCGGATCGAGACCATGTACATGATTCGCAAGGGGCAGATGGACGGCCCCGGCGGCCACACTATGTCCGCGGCCAACCAGTTCTACAGTCTTGCAGCTTGATCAACAGGCCGCCGGCGCAACCCTCTTCGACTCGTTTCCACTACCGCAAAACAACCGTGAATTATTTCTCAGATTTACGAATGACTCTGGCTCATTGTTCGCAGGCGAACACTTGCGACTCAAATCTGTTCGGCCAACGCCGTAGCTTCTTCCCAAAGGAGGGCGTCAGGCAGATACCCGCGCGGCAAGGAGCTCATACGCCAATGGCAGTGCCGAGAAACATCATCTGCACAACTACGGACTCGCGCGATCATCAAATTTTGTACTTCATGGTCGACTTCAGTAAGTATGGTCGATTGGGTTGCCTATATGCAGCTGGTTATGGGTAAAGCAGATTGAATGACGACATCTTGCAATTGTTAGTTGATCGTAAACATATCCACATTGATAGGATGATTTTTCATCCTTGCAAATTTGAAATATTTAGTTGCTATTTGATGCTGTGTTTTAGATTTATCAAAATTAATAAGGGGTAGATATGCGTACATTTGCGATAATTTTGTTGTTTGATATTCTAATTCTGGGTGCGTCAGTTCCCTCGCAGGCCGCATCAATTGATCCGATAGAGTTGAATGATCTGCGGGACAAAGTGCGGAATACAGATGCGGTTTCGGTTAGTGTTCATTTGTTTGAAATGTCGCTATCCGAGCTTAGAAATGGACCAAATCAAATAAGAGCAAAGGCAATATCTGCAAGACAAAAATTATATGCAGAACTTGGATCGAGTGCACTTAAATCAGGTAGAAAAGAAAACGGGTTGGGGCAGCTCAGCATGTATGTTGACGCTAAAGGCATTGAAAAATTGCGAGCATCAATCAATGCAAAATCCTTTACCATTGGAGGATCTTGGCGGCAATATACTCATATTCAAAATTATGGAGATGCCCTAGACAAAATAGATGCATCGTTGGATGCGTTAGGCTATGTTGATTTGGATGTTGTGCTAAACGTTGAAGAATTGGAATTCGACTGGGATACGAAGGGTGAAGTAAAATTTTCCACAAAACCCAATTTTGCGAAAATTGCAGCCAATCAAATGAAATCATTCATGAATGATTTTGATAATTTGGAAATGCAAGGAAAATCGACCGCGCTACAAAATTTATCCGCCCTCGATGTCGGTGGGGCGGCGAGTCCATTGGTAAGTATTCGCGTAAATCGTGAGGGATTTTTAAAATTAATCGACAATGAGATTGTGCGAAATTTATATCCAAAAGGATTTGTGGATAATAGGCCATTCGCTATCGATCCAGAGGCTTTAAAAATAGCAGCAAAAAATGGATCTGTAGATATTCTGCTCGAGTCCAGGAATATTTACTGGAGTCCAAAACTATCTGCGCAAACACTTTTGGCGCAAAAAAACTCCAATAGAAAATCGTTAAATCAAATTCTGAGAAATGTCACTGCAAAACCTTGGAGTCATGATCTTTCTGAAATTGGTACGCTGGCTATTCGCTTGAGTGAACAAGAGTTGAAATTTCTTATTTCAAATAATGATAATCGTTTGCTAAGCGTGACTGCAAACAAGCCTATTGCGACGCCTCAATTGTATAAAAGCGTTCCAACGATGAATGTATCCCCTGTATGGGTAAATACGGGGCATGCCGGAGAAGGTCAAAATATATTCATATTAGATACCGGTGTTGACATTTCTCATCCAATGTTGGCTGGTCACGTAAGCTCTGCAGCTTGCTTCGGAACCAACGATCAACATTACATGTCCAAATGCCCAAATCAGAATGCGCAGGGTGATAGCTTGCCCGGTACGGTTAATTCTGCTGCTCCGATTTCTTGGGATGCATGGGGAGCTCATGGAACTGAACTATCTGGAATCGCCGCTGGAAACGGTCTGTATAAAGGTGTGGCACCTGGTGCGACCATATTTGGAGTGCAAATAAATTCAATGAGGAGAGCGCCCGTTGCCAATGAAAATCCATTGGCAGCTTATAACTTTGATGTCTTGTTAGCGCTGCAAGCTATCTATTCCTACTTCCCTGCAAATGGAACAATCTGGCCTTCGACAGTTTCAATGAGTTTTGCTGGATTCAAGAGCGATGGTTCACCTTATACTAGTTCATGTGGCAACTGGATTGATTCGACAATGCAGTCATACGTGAATATCATTGCATTATTAAAGCAAGCAGGAATTCCGGTTGTTGCTGCGGCTGGTAACAATGGATTTAGAAATGGAATAGGATTTCCAGCTTGCATACCAGGAGTTATAAAGGTATCGGCAGCGGAGAATGATGGCGTTGGGAATACTGTTGCTAGCTACAGCAATGCCGCACCTCCCTCTTCATTTCCTGGTGAAACAATGTGGCTCGCGCCTGGTGGTGGTGGTTCGTATCCCAGCAATTGGATTTATACAACTTCGGTTATAGCAGTTGGGGGGACATCGCATGCGACTCCGCATATTGCAGGTTTGTACGCTCTTGTGAAGAGTGTAATACCATCTGTAACTGTACAAGGATGGAATGATTTTTTTAAACAAAATGCTGCAATTTATGTGAATGTGCCGGGAGGTGCTTCGGCATATTCATTGCCTCGCATTAGATTGCCATATTAATCGAGTGGGCAATGATTGCACTTTGCATCAAAGTGCAATCATTGGTTTGAGTGTGCGTAAAAATATATGCATAGTCAATTCGACTGCACTGAAGTATGTGCAGGGTGAAAAATATAACTAAGAGCGATGTTGATTGCGGAGTATATTCAAGTCAATTAGATGGTATTTGTGTGCATTAAATTGTTTTTTCAATAAATTCAACATTATTTTGACCATGACCAAAGTTATTTCTTCGATGAATCTGAAAATTGTATGTAGATATTTCTATAATTTGGTTGGCATTCTTGTTATTTTTTCTCTCGCTGGATGCGGCGGGGGGGGGACGTTTGCGCTGGAAACAACTTTGCTGCCACAGGCGCTCAATGATTCGTTGTCTCAAGATGTTTCTGGTCCAAGTGATGACTCAGTTTTTAGATCTAATCTGGATTGGGAGAGCGCGTGGAATACAAATGGAAAAAAATACTGCGAAATTTCTTCTGCATGGAATCCGAACTGTGTGCCAAGACCGGCTCCTGCAACAGGGGTGGATTTTGACAAATTCATGCTTATATGTATAACTGGATTTACCAATCAATCAACGTATCTCGCACTGGAAAAAGTGGAGATGGTGGATGGAAGGTTATATATTTACAAAAAAAATGCACAAGCCCAGACAAATGGGTTGCCCGGTTCTGCAGCTCAATTCAGAGTATCAATTTTCTTTACAATAAAGAAAATTGACTTGCCGGCCTTCTTTGTTCAGCCTTAAATATGATTGTTACCGTGTTGATTCGCCTGTTTTATTGAGGTATTCATTGCTGTAAGTCGTCAGCATGTGTATCCGTGCAACGACTCAATCAGTCGGTACAACTGGCGGCGATTGACATGCGTCTGCATTTCAATCTGTTTGATTGTTTCTCCGCTTGCGTAGAGCTCAATCGCGGTACGGCGCATGGTGAATATCGGACGATCGTTGGGGGCCAATGCCGTCGGATTGAACTCGGGCCAGGTGGCAAGGTCGGCCGTCGTGATCTCATTGCGGTGTTGCTTCATTGGATTGACTCCAACACGGTGTGCAGACTCAACTTCTGGGTATGTAGCAATGGCGCGGCGAGACCGCCGGTGCGCAGTAGGTCAAAAACTGCCGCGCGCACCAGCATGGGTTGTGCCTTGGCCAGTTCACGTTCCATGGCCAAAAGCGTGATGGCCGCGTTGCAGAGTGCAAGGACGGACTTCTTCAACGCAGTGTGCACCAGGTTGGCGGAGCAATTGATCACAGGGAGCATGCGTTGCCAGTTGTCGATCCACATTGAGTCCGTCGCCAACTCCGGTGAGGTGACAACGAGCAGTGGTTTCCCATAGTGTTCATTAGGTAGATCGGCTGGCCTTTCGCTAGTGATCAGCATCAAAAATTCCTGCGCCTGTTTGCGCGACACCCAATAGCTGATGAGTAGGGAAGTGGGGTCGGGGCCGATGCGAGCGGGACGTTCGCAAAATGTCAAAACACTGGGGTCCGCTTCCAGGCGTATCCACTGCTGAAAACTGGCGTGATCGAAGTGTTGAACCAATCTGCCAAGCTTTGGGCTGCGCGCTTCGATCATCCGGGCCCCGCGCGGTCGGTTGATGGCCCGTGGGGTAAGGGCGTCAGAGAAATCTCTCATGATTTCAAAAGCTTAGGCACGCCAGCAGTTTTTAAAGCGTAAGCGGCTGGGCATCCCATATTGAATCGATGCTGATGATCAGGCATCGTCCCCACGAAGGAGATCGTGGAGACTATGAATCAATTGTCGACAGTGGAGCGCCCTCGGCGGCGCGAGTACAGCGCGGAGTTCAAGACTTCTGTGTTGGAGCAAAGTCGCCGACCAGGGGCATCACTTGCCGGGGTTGCGCTGGCTCACGGAATCAACCCGAACATGGTGCATCGGTGGATACGTGAGGAACGCCAGCGACTGGAATTGGCAGAACTGCAAAGGGGCGCTGTGGCATTCTTGCCTGTGCAATTGCCGCAAGTTCCAGTGACCCAGTCAAGTCCGGTGCCGCGTGTTGTGCCACCCGTCGACCCAAGCGATGTTGGGCAAGGCATTCGCATTGAGATTCAACGTGCAGGCGGCAAGGTGACGGTGACGTGGCCGCTGCAATCTGCCAGCGAATGTGGTGCCTGGTTGCGGGACTGGCTGCGGTGATCCGCATCGACGCGCTGTGGCTGGCTACCGCTCCGATTGACATGCGCATGGGCACGGAGCGCCTGCTGGCCCAGGTGGTGCAGGTATTCGGGGCAGCCCAGGCCCACCATGGATACCTGTTCGCCAACGCGCGGGGCAATCGCATCAAGCTGCTGTTGCACGATGGCTTTGGAATGTGGTGCGCATCCCGGCGGCTCAATCAAGGGGGATTTGAATGGCCGCGCGGTGGTCCCGATATATCGGCCTCAATCACGCTGACAAAGCAGCAATTCGATGCCCTGGTACTGGGACTTCCCTGGAGTCGGCTGGAACAAATGCAGTCCATTACACGGCTGTGATAACTGTGGGTTAGAGGGCGGCGCGTGGGCAATTAGCGGATGCCCTAATTCCTTTGCTTGTGGCGTTCTGCACAATGTAACCATGCTCAACGTGCATGAACTCAGCCCCCAAGACTTTGTCGGTCTGAGTCCCGCTGCCGCTGCCGAATTGGCCGAGCGCGTATTGGCGCACTTTGGAGTGCAGAGCCGACAAATCGAATCTCAGGCTCAGGCCATTCAGTTCAAGGACGCCAAGATCGACAGCATCATGTTTGAGCTGCGCCGTCTGAAGGCATGGCGCTTTGATGCCAAGACCGAGCGCATGAATGCCGAGCAACGCCAGTTGTTTGAAGAAACGCTGGCGGCCGATCAGGCGGACCTGGAGGCCCAGCTTGCCGCATTGAAGGCTGCATCCAAGGAATCTGGCGATGCAACCGACTCCAACACCCGCCGTCAGCCAAAGCGTCAGACTCTGCCTGAGCACCTCAAACGGGTGGACCACCATCATGAGCCAGAGAACACGACGTGTGGCTGTGGTCAGGCCATGGTACGTATTGGCGAAGACGTGAGCGAGCGCCTTGACATCATTCCGGCACAGTTCTTTGCTCACCGCCACATCCGCGGCAAGTGGGCCTGCAAGTGCTGCCAGACCCTGGTACAAGAACCGGTGGAGCCACAGGTCATCGACAAAGGCATGCCCACTGCAGGCTTGGTGGCACACACCACAGTGAGCCGCTTTGTCGACCACATTCCGTATTACCGCCAGGAGCAAATCAATGCCCGCTCTGGCGTTCACACACCACGCTCGACCCTGGCGTCGTGGTCCGGTCGAGCAGGTGCTGCCCTGACTCCCCTGTATGACGCGCATCGCAAGTTCGTCCTAGGTAGCTCGGTGGTCCATGCCGATGAAACCCCGGTGGCTATGCTGGACCCCGGAGCGGGCAAGACCAAACGGGCCTATATCTGGGCCTATGCCAGAAGTGGCTTTGATGTCTCACCCGGCGTGGTGTACGAATTCTGCGTTGGCAGAGGGGCAAAGTACCCGCTTGAATTCCTCAAGGGCTGGTCGGGCACGCTGGTCTGCGATGGCTTTGGCGGATACGACAAGGTCATGGAGGAAGAGCGCCGCATTGGCGCAGGGTGTCTTGCCCACGCTCGCCGCAAGTTTGATGAGCTGGTCAAAGACAACCTGAGTCCGGTGGGCACGCAGGCCATACAGCGCATTGCAGCGCTCTACCAAATTGAGCGCCAAGTCAAAGGCTTCTCGGTTGAAGATCGACTGGCTGCAAGGCAGTCTGGCTCCAAGCCGCTCTGTGAGGATCTGCACGCGTGGCTGACACTGGAGCGCCAACGTGTGCCCGAGGGCAGCGCAACAGCCAAAGCAATTGCGTACAGCCTGAACCGATGGGACGCACTGACTGCCTACCTGGACAACGGCGCTGTACAGATCGACAACAACCATATCGAGAATCTCGTGAGGCCGTTGGCGATGGGCAGAAATAATGCGAACGGCAGTCTTATGCGAACTCGTCTCCGACGTCGGGCGATTCCTCCCTCGGTAGAAGCCCCGACCGCCTCTCTGCTACTTCGCATGATCACAGCGACTGCAGGAACTGCATCAACCCCTTTGGCGGGCGGTAGCGGGTTGGCCTGACCTCAGGGGGTTTCAGCCGAGCAAGTGTTCGCTCCTTCATCGCGAGGTCAGCCTCGACGTACATGTGAGTGGTTGATGGACTCTCATGCCCAAGCCACAAGGCGATGTCGGTGACATTTGTACCGGCCTGCAGCAAGCCCATCGCGGTCGAGTGACGGACCGTGTGAGGCGATACAGACAGCTTGCCCAGTTCAGGGTGGCTAGCCGTGGCCGCCGCGACGGCAAGCTTAAGCCGTTGCGTAACATTGGCCCTCGTCATCGGTCCGCCGTCACGCCGCGGCAGCAACGCCGAGCCTGCTTCAAGTTGCGGGTTCAGGCTCAACCAATCACGTATCTCCCGAGCGGCTTCCTTCCACAGCGGCAGCGAGCGCTGCTTGCGGCCCTTGCCATGCAGGCGGACGCACGAGGTCGTGCCGAGGACCACGTCGACCACCCGCACGCCGATGATCTCCGACACCCTTGCGCCAGTGTTGAACATCAGCGTCAGCAGCAAGTGATCGCGTTGACCCAGCCAAGTCGTGGTTGGAACATCGATCACAGCCAGCATCTGCTCGCGCGTCAAGAAGCCCACCATCTTGCGCTCGAAACGCTTCATCGGCACCGCCAGCGCCTGCTCGATGACGCTCAGGCTGGCGAGGTCGCGACGGGCGGCAAACTTCAGGAACGAACGCAGCGCCGCCAGGCGAATGTTGCGGCTGCGCGATGAGTTTCCCCGTTCGCGCTCCAGGTGGTCGAGGAAGCTTGCGATGAACTTCGGTTGGAGGTCCGACAACTCAAAAACAGTGGCTGGCTTGCCCAGGGTCTGTTCGGCAAAGCGCAGGAGCAGCAAGAAACTGTCTCGGTAGGAGGCGACGGTTTGCGGGCTGAGTGAGCGCTGACGCGTCATGTAGTCGGTGAAGAACTCCTGCACCAGGGACGAAAAGCTGGGTGAGATCGGCTTACTCATGGCCCGCTCCTTCCCGCACGAAACGCTCGAACCGCGCGCCTACCGATTCCATCAACTCCGGCGTGCCTGTGAGGTACCAATAGGTATCGGAGATATTGGCGTGGCCCAGATAGGTACACAGCCAGAACATCGCGTGTTCGATCGACGCCCCACCTTCGTGCCAGAGTTGGACGCGCCGGACCACCATCGTATGCCTCAGATCATGTATGCGCGGGCGGGCATGCTCGCCCCGAGCACGCCAGCCCAGTTGATCTCGCAGCCCGGCGAATACGTGGTGGACCCCGCTCAACGAAAGCGCGCGGCCCGACAGCGATGCGAATACGGGCGTTTCACCCGCGCAGCCGATGAACCGTTGCCGCGCATGGAGGTAGTCGGACAAGGCCTGCACGACGCTGGCGTGCAGGGCCAAGCAGCGCGACTTGTGGAACTTCGTCTGGCGCACGGTGAGCGTCGCCATCGGCAAATCGATATCCTTGACCTGCAGATTCAACGCCTCGGAGATTCTGAGTCCAGTCGCGGCGATGAGCCCGAACAGTGTCTTATAGGTCAAGGGACGCAACCCGCCTGGCGGCGTCATGCGGTAAGACAGGGTCAGCAGATCGCCAATCTCCTGGTCGGTGTAGATGTGGGGGGCCAGTCGTCTATGGCCGCGGCCCAAGATGAATGGAGGCGGCACTTCAGTGGCGGGCTCGAATTGGCGGTAATAGGTCGCGAACGGTCGGACGACCTCCAGCCTGCGCGCTGCCGTAACGGTGCTCGTTCGTGCGACATGCTCGCGCGCCCAATCCAGTTGCAGATCGAGCGTCAGCGGCCCTTGATGGTCTCTGGCGTCTGCGAATCGGGCGAAGCGCATTAGCTCGGTGCCCGGGCTCTTCAGCGAGAAGCCCAGCCGGTGGCGTTCGTCCAGATAGCGCTGCACGGCGGCCTGCATCGTGTCGGCGCGGTTCATGCCACGCTCCCCGGCCAGGGCATCGCCACTGCGGCCAACCGTCCAATGTCGACCTTGGCGTAGATCATCGAGGTGTCCAGATCACGATGGCGCAACATGTCGGCCACGCTCCTTGAGCGTGCCGCCGGTCTCCAACAACCGGCTCGCCAGCGTATGGCGCAGGATATGCACGCGCGTGTAGGGTAGTCCGCAGCGCCGATATGCCAGCCGCACGGTGTTACGCACGACGTCCGGACGGATCGGCTCGTCTACTGGCGCCACGTGACGAACGAAGACGCGCCGATTGACCGTGGTCGGCCGCTCCGATCGCAGGTACGCGGCAATGGCGCGCCCGGTGGTCTGCGGCAGAGGCAACACATCCACGCGGAGCGACTTGCCCTTGCGGATGCGAAGTGTGCCAGCCTCCCAGTCGATATCTTCGAGTTCCAAGCTGACAACTTCGCGCTCACGCAGGCCAAGATCGACCAGGCAGCGCACCATGGCGTAGCCGCGCAAGTGCGAAGGCAGCTCTGGTGGGAAAGCGTCCAGCAGTCGCGCGACCTCGCTCGGTGACAGGGTCTGCGGTAGCGGTGCCAGCCTCCAATGTGCCGACGACGCGATGACCGGCAGCAGGTGATCCACGCCAACCCCGCCGAGCGCCAGGAAGCGCAGGTAGGCGCGCAGTGCGCCGGCAAGCGAGCTCGCGCTGGCGGGACTGATGCGCGAGAGTTCCTGCGTGATGAATCGCCGCAGTTCATCGGCGGACGGCGTCGCCATCACGTTGGAATCATCGGCCGCGCGGAATCGCAGTAGCGCTCGAACGACGCCCAGCCGTCGAATCCGTGTGGTCTCGGCCAACCCTCTTGCGTGCAACATGTGGCTGTCGAAGCGTTGGAGTTGGTCTTCGATCGCATCGGGCTGATCACTGCTGATCAGTCCACCGGCATCGACCAGCGTGACTAGCAACTGGCGTAGTGCGGCTCGAACCTGATGGCGGCAGCGCTGCACTGGAGAAGGGCAGGTGCAGTGCGGCAGATGTTCGTCAATGAAACGCCGGATGACCTCATCACCAAGGTGTCGAAGGTCAACCCGATGGCTACGCGCCCAGTGCGCGAAGTGCGCCACGCCGTACACGTACATGCGCACTGTGTTGGCCGCGTAGTGTCGGTCGACCAGACGACGGACGTAGGCAGGTATGAACAGTGCGAGATCGCTGTCGCGAAGCCACGCTGCCGGCACCGGATGAAAGGACTCGAAGGCATCCATGAAGATCTCCTGAAGTGGGGTTGCCACCGAAGGAGATACCAACTCTTATGTGAAGTCCAGACTTCAATCGCAACGACACAAGCCTTGATACGCCTCGTTGTTCGCGAGGTGAGAGCCGATGAATTCGCATAAGACTGCCGTTTGCATTATTTCTGTCATGAGAAGATTCACATGACAGAAAAGCATGGTTATTCGCCGGTAGCGAACTGGCCGGACAACGTGCGGCCGTCGTGATGAGTTTGCTGCAATCTGCAAAGCTACAAGGGCATGACCCGTGGGCTTATCTCAAAGATGTTCTGACAAGACTGCCATCACACATGAACAGTCGCATTGACGAATTGCTGCCACACCGCTGGCAACCAGGTTGATGCCAGCACAATGCTGATGCATGAAAAACATCGAAGCACTGATCGCTGACGGCGGCGACATTACGATTGGCGCGATCTACCCGATTAAATGCGCAGCGACCGCCGCCGACAGTCACAACACCGTCGCGACGTTGGTTCGCCGGGAGAACGAATCGCTGAACGCGTTACTCAAGAGGCTGGACAAAGCAATTGGGAAGTTCTACGCCGATGATGAAAGTGTCGACGAAATAAACGGCCACTGATTCAGCACGCGTCGTCAAGACGGTACGACTGGCCGCTTACTTTAAAGCTGCGAAGTGACACAATTACCTTCCTCTGTCGCCTTGCCGTCGGCATCACAGGTCAAGAGGTACTGCTGCAATCGCTTCGGTAACGTGACCGCCGGGCATTCTGTCAGCGGCCGTTGTGACAACTTCAACTTCAGTTTGATGAATGATGACACTCTTGGCGCCGTCTCCGGTGATGCCAGTGATGGTACTGCCCGTACCTGTCAACCAGCTGGTGCCGCCATCCAGACTGTAATGCCAGGTAGCCCCAGCCTCCAGGCCCGTGACGTTGAGCGTGCTGGTGTTGGTGATGTGGTCGGTTGTGCTGGAGCCCGAGTCGGTTGCCAGCGCGACAGTAGGAGGAGCAGTAGGAGCAGCAGTGTCGATCGCCAGGTAAAGGGCCCACTGTTTGCACTTTCCACGCCTGCGGCGTTGGTCAGGGTGTAGCTCAGGGCGTGGGCGCCTTCGCTCAGCGGTGTCGTCGGCGTGAGGGTGCCGCTTACCGCGTCGTAGGTGGCAGCTACCTTGGCGCCGTCCACGTACAGGTTGGCTGTGCTGCCAGCAGGCACGCTGCCAATATTGAGGCCAGGCGTTTTGTCATCGGTACCACTTGCCGTGCTGGTGGCGTTTTGCACGGAGCCTGCATTGTCGTTGTAG
>Ga0208509_1000646_pt1 | contig 11995 bp, 11 predicted proteins | sample LakWasMeta7_HOW4_2_FD_183857 | JGI IMG/M metagenome (GOLD analysis project Ga0208509, IMG submission 183857) | Freshwater sediment methanotrophic microbial communities from Lake Washington under simulated oxygen tension - Sediment Metagenome... | ecosystem: Environmental > Aquatic > Freshwater >...
GCGAGACCCACTACATGGTCAGCGACGGCGCTTTCGTCGCCGCCGACCACAGCGTCAATCTGAACGTCCGCACCCAGGGAGTCGGTTCGGCGCTGTTCGGACAGACCGGCGGCTTTTTCATTTGCGAAGCGTCAGGCCGCGGCAAACTGGCCGTCTCCGGCTTCGGATCGAGTTTTGTGCTCGATGTCGAACCGGGCAAGGACATGATCATCGATAATGCGCACGTGGTCGCCTGGGACAGCCGCCTGCACCACGAAATCTCGGTCACCACGCGCCAGGGCGGCGGCTTGCTCGGCCAACTGGTCAACAGCGTGACCAGCGGCGAAGGCATGGTGCTCAAATTCTCCGGCAAAGGCAAGGTCGTGATTTGTTCGCGCAACCGCGAAAATTTTCTCAGCTGGCTGCTGAAAGGCATGCCGGCCAACCGCTAGGTATTTCGTTAGAAATAACTTACCGGTTGAAGACCTGCCAGGGCAGGGAGAGTCCCCAACCCATCCCGATTAGTCAACCCATTCAACAGCGTATCAGCACCGGCGAAGCCACTCGCGCCGCAGCGCTTTCCCGATTCCTTCAAGACTGTGCATTAGGCGGCATCCATGCGGCCTGTAAGGCCCTCCCCGCGCCATGTCGTGGTGCTTATAAGCCCGTTCCCTCAACCTTACCCGATAGCTTCCCGCGAGAAACGGCAGGATGCGAGGGAACACCGACGCACAGCAAGCACTCTTATTTTTTACTACCTCGCACCAGGAGATCTTTACCCAAAATATACGCCGTAGACTCTGGAAACTCACCTTGGCTTAGGTCTTTATTGACAAATCGATTATCTCAGGCAAAATAATATCGAATCGATATTATTTTGCCGTCTGGCTTTAACGCACCTTCGCGACTCAACGATTCTCGGGATAAAACAATGCTTAGCTCATTCTCAAAAAATTTAAAAGACGATATTTCCGCCGGCATCGCCGTTTTTTTGGTTTCCGTCCCGCTTTCCCTGGGTATTGCGATGGCATCGGGCGCGCCTCCGCTATCCGGTTTGATTACCGGCATCATCGGCGGCTTAATCGTTTCGCAGCTTAGCGGTTCGACGCTCGGCATCAACGGCACGGCCGCGGGCCTGACCGTGATCATCCTCGCGGCGATACAACAACTGGGCTTCAATGCGTTTCTTCTGGCGGTAGTATTGGCCGGTTTGATACAGGTCGGTATGGGGATTTTGAGAGCCGGCGTAATCGCCTATTATTTCCCTTCCTCGGTGATCAACGGCATGCTCTACGGCATCGGCCTGATCCTGTTTTTGAAGCAAATCCCGCATGCAGTCGGCTACGACCGCGATTACGAAGGCGATGTCAACTTCATCCAGAGCGATCAATATTCCTCGTTCTCGGAATTGAGCCATATGCTCAACAGTTTATCGCCGGGCGCGGTACTGATCTCTTTGCTGTCGCTGGCGAGTTTGTTGATTTGGGAGTTCCTGATCAAAGACAAGCATCCGCTTCTGCGCTTGCTGCAGGGCGGCTTGGTAGCCTTGCTGGTCGGCGTGCTGGCCAATCTCCTGCTCGCCAACTTTTATCCGGCCTGGGAACTGAAAAACGCGCATTTGGTGATGATTCCTGTCTTCGAGCATCCGTCGGATGTCCTCAGCCAGCTTTATTTACCGGATTTTGCGCGGCTTTTCGATCCGAAAATCTATTGGTTTGCTCTGACGATTGCGCTGGTCGCGAGCATCGAAACCTTGCTGACGGTCGAAGCGGTGGACAAGCTGGACCCCTATAAACGCATCACCCCGACCAGCCGCGAGCTGATCGTGCAAGGCATCGGCAATATCTGCGCCGGCTTCATCGGCGGCCTGCCGATGACGCAATTGATCATCCGCAGTTCGATCAATATCGAATCCGGCGCCAAAAGCCGGACAGCAGCGCTCGTTCAGAGCCTGCTGCTTTTATTTACCATCATTTTGATCCCCGGCGTATTCAATTTGGTGCCGCTGGCGAGTCTGGCCAGTATCTTGCTGCTGGCCGGCTACCGTCTGGCCAGACCCCAGGTATTCGAAAACATGTATCTGGCCGGCAAGTACCATTTCATTCCGTTTTGCGTGACGGTGCTCGGCCTCGTGCTGACCGATCTTTTGACCGGTATCGCGATCGGCATGTCGTTCGCATTGCTTGCGATCCTGATCGAAAATTATCGAGGTTCGTTCTACTTGCGTGAAACGCACCTCGGCAACAAGACCGTGCTGCGGCTTTCCGAACAAGTTTCGTTTTTAAACAAGGCCAACGTGCAACGGACGCTAAAGCAGTTGCCGCCGGGCTCCGAAGTGGTGATCGACGCGACCCGGTCCAAATTCATCGATTATGACATTTTTGAAATCATCCAGAATTTCAGAGCGGAAGCGCAAATCAAGGGCATCAAGTTGACGGTCGAGAACCTGCGCGGCTACGGCACCTTGCCGCCGCTCGAAACGGCCAGGGCGCAAACCTATGATTCGCAGCAGTCGCTGACGCCGGCCGAGGTATTGTCCATTTTAAAGGATGGCAACGAGCGTTTCGTGAACAACCTGAAGTCGAATCGCAATCTGCTCGAACAGGTCAACGACACCCGCAAAGGCCAGTTCCCGATCGCTATCATCTTGAGCTGCATCGACTCCAGAACCTCGGTCGAACTGATCTTCGACCAGGGCCTCGGCGACGTGTTCAGCGCCAGGGTCGCGGGCAATGTCGTGAATGACGACATTCTCGGCAGCATGGAATTCGCCTGCAAACTGGCCGGATCGAAACTGATCGTCGTGCTCGGTCACAGCCTTTGCGGCGCAGTCAAAGGCGCCTGCGCCGATGTCGAACTCGAGCATTTGACCGGCCTGCTGCAGAAAATCAAGCCGGCAGTCCATGCGGTTCGCGCGGAATTCGACGCGAAGAACCCACCCGAACAGCCGGTGCTGGTACAGAAAGTCGCCGAACGCAACGTTCACTTGAGCGTCGAGCAAATCCGTAAGCAAAGCCCGTTGCTGGACGGCCTGGCGAAGGCCGGCCAAATCGACATCGTCGGCGCGATGTATGATGTGGAGACCGGATGCGTCGAATTTTATACCGATACGCAGGCCGCCTGCTGTCAAGCGCACACAGCCGCCGTTGCGCCTGAGGTCACTAACGTCATACCCATCGGGCTGCAGGCTTTGGGCAAATCCGCAGTATGAGGTAAAATGGCTGGCTAACCGCAGCCATCGGAACACACGGCAGCGGAAGATCTGGCCGGATGCGGTTGCTGCCGGCCCTGAACCTACAAATTCACTCACTCAAAAAGAGATAACACCATGAAAAAACATTTGTTTATGGCGGCGGCCCTGCTGGTTTCCGGCTCTGCGTTCGCGGCGACCGACCATTATTTGCTGCGCGACGGCAATCACGTCCATCACCTGAAAATCACCCAGCTGAACGATGAAATCACGGTCAGCACCGATGTCGATTTCGAGCCCAATGCGAATGAAAAAGACGCCAAGGCCTGTTCGGCCGACGTTTCAGGCGAAGCCAAGAAGATAGGCGAGAACCAATTGCTGATGAAGAAGCATATCGAGGGCCAAGCCGATTATTGCGAACTCAAAATCCAACTGAGCCCGAACGGCGCGAAAATCGAACAATCGGAACATTGCGGCAATTTTGCGGCGGGCATCTGCCATTTCAACAGCGACGGCAAGGAACTGGTCAAGATCAAATAAATCTGGCCTAACGCCTCGATCGGCGGCACAATCATGACCGCCGATCCAGCTTCCGGTAGCCGATCGCCTCGCTCAAATGCGCGATCTCTATCGTTTCCGATCCAGCCAAATCGGCGATCGTGCGCGCCAGCTTCAAGATCCGGTGATAGGCGCGATTCGACAAGCCGAACTTGTCCATCGCCTGCTCCAGTAAGCGGTGGCCGGGCTCGGACAAATTGCAAAACTGTTTGACTTCCTTCGCGGTCATCGTCGAATTGGCCTTACCGGTACGCGCGACCGCGAGCATCCGCGCCGCGGCGACGCGCGCCCGTATCACCGCGCTGCTTTCCTCCCCTTCGGGCGAGCCTTTGCGCAACACCTCATGCGGAACCCGCGGCACTTCCAGATGCATATCGATCCGGTCGAGCAGCGGCCCCGAAATCCGGGCGCGATAGCGCATCACCTGTTCGGAGGTGCAGTGACAGCGGCCCGACGCATCGCCGAGATAACCGCAGGGGCACGGGTTCATCGCGGCAACCAGTTGGAAACGGGCCGGAAAATCGGCCTGCCGGTTCGCCCGCGAGATCGTGATATGGCCGGTTTCGAGCGGCTCACGCAGCACTTCGAGCACTTTCCGGTCGAATTCGGGCAGCTCGTCCAAAAACAAGGTGCCGTTATGCGCGAGCGAGATTTCACCGGGCCGAGGGTTGCTGCCGCTGTCATTTCCCAAAATAAATGCGATAATGAGAACCAGAGATCAATAAGTTACGGCATGTTTTCTTAAAATTAATGCGACAATATTCACAATAATAAGCGCGATTGAGTTATGATTTATGGGAAATAAATGCGACTTCGTTCAGCCAACGCAAACCCGTAAAATTCGGCCAACTCGCCGAAGCGTTTCGGGCGTATATTCCTTTCGTGGCCAAACAGCCATTCCGTTTGAGTCCACGCTCGAACGTGATTTTTTAATCCGCAAAGAATTCGCGCTTTGCGTGTTAGACATCATTCCTCAACCTGTCCAAATTCCCTTTATCGGAAGAAATGGACAAAAATACACTTACACACCCGATTTTCTCGTCTATTATCGACTTGGCAATGTGCCATACGATGAATATCCCAAACCCCTTCTTGTCGAGGTTAAGCCTCATACCGAATGGAAAAAAAACTGGCGAGAATGGCTCCCTAAGTGGAAAGCAGCTTATCGATATGCCAACGAACAAGGTTGGGAATTTCATATACACGACGAATCGCGCATACGCGATCAGGCTTTGGATAACATCAGATTTCTGGAGCGCTACAAAAGGATGCAATTTCCAATTGAGGAAAGCCGTTGGGTGATAGAAAACGTTAGGCCAATGGGATGCGTGCCATTCCACTACATTATTGCCCGTCACTTCATGGGGATATACAAAGCTGAAGGGATATCCCACATCTGGCATTTGCTTGCCACCAGGCAACTGGACTGCGATATCACCCGACCATTGAATGATTTTACTGAGCTGTGGGTGCCAACCAATGAGTGAAGAAATTAGCGATAGCATCGACTACCCAAATCCTGCTTTTGAACCTCTCAGACAGCGTCTCGATATTCAGATAGGTGGCTTTGTTCAGAGCAATGATGCCATCTATCGCATTACGCAGATTCTTGATTTTGAAACTGTTATCGGGACCCATGTAGACAGTGGACGCAGCACTCCCCTTCGCGTTCATGATTTGCGCCCTGTAGCAGACACCACATCAACCAACGATCATTCCAATCGCGATTTAGCGGACTTTGCCGATGAAGATTGGAAGGTCGCTGAGCAGCGGTTTGCTGCTATTAAACCGTTACTTAATGCGACATCTCCAGGTCGCCATGAAGTCGAACTCCGAGCCAAAGAAGTTGGCGTCAATGCCGCAACCCTATATCGCTGGTTACAAAAGTACAAGGCATTAGGCGTTGTGTCTACCCTCATCCCAAGAAAACGAGGATGGAAAGAAGGAGAAAGCCGCATTTCTTTAAATGCAGAAGAAGTTGTTGAGGGGGTTATCAAAGATTTCTATCTAACTCAGCAACGCCCAACAGCAACTAAGGCTGTAACGGAGGTGCTCCGCCGTTGTCAGCAACGAGGTATTCAGGCCCCTCATCCAAACACAATTCGCGCAAGGTTAGCCAAAATAACGGAAAAGGAACGACTGCGCGGCCGAGGTTTCACAGAAAAAGCAAAAAACAAGTTCATGCCTGCTGCGGGCAGTTTTCCCAACGCTGATTATCCATTAGCCGTTGTCCAGATTGACCATACCCCGGCAGATATCATACTGGTCGATGATATTTACCGTAAACCCATTGGTCGCCCGTGGATCACGCTTGCAATTGATGTGTACAGCCGGATGGTGACAGGTTACTACCTGTCTTTTGATCCACCCTCGGAAACTTCGGTTGCCATGTGCGTAGCTCATGCAATTTTGCCTAAAGAGGAATGGTTGATACTGCATAAGATTGACTCAAAATGGCCAGTGTGGGGTATCCCAAGAACTATTCATGTAGATAATGGTGCAGACTTTCGATCCAACAATTTTCAGCGCTCTTGTTTAATGTATGGCATTAACCTTGAATTTCGCCCAGTTAAGCAACCCCGTTATGGCGGTCATATTGAGAGAGCACTTGGCACTCTGCTTCGAGAGATACATGATCTGCCAGGAACAACGTTTTCATCTGTCAAACATAAGGATGGCTATGATTCTGAAAAACAGGCAGTCATGACCAAATCGGAGTTTGAAGCATGGCTGGTTACGCTAATCACTAAGGTTTATCATCAGAAATTACACAGCGGCATCGGAATGACGCCTCAACGCAAATGGGAATTTGGCATTTTTGGCAACTCCGAAACTCAAGGCATTGGGCTTCCGCCAGTACAAGCAAATCGGCTGACGGTCCTTTTGGATTTCCTGCCAACCTTTTTCCGCACAATACAGACTTTCGGCGTTACCATTGATGGCATGACCTATTACGCTGAGGCTGTACGTCCTTGGATTAATGCCGAAGATCCGGAAAACCAAGGTAAAAAACGTGAATTTATTTTTCGCCGTGATCCACGAGATATCAGTGCTATTTGGTTCTTCGATCCAACGCTAAAACAATATTTTAAGGTTCCGTTTGCCGACCAATCTTTACCTTCAATAAGCATTTGGGAATACAACCAAGCAAGAGAGATGCTGAAACGAGAGGGCAAAAAGAGCGTCAACGAACATCAGATTCTTCATGCCATTACTGAATTAAGAAGCCGTGTCGAAGAATCAAAGGAAAAAACCAAAAAGGCTCGTCGTATGAGTCAGCGCCGAATCGAACATGAGAAAAAGGTATCTCCAGCAACACCCTTACCAAATCCGCCTGCACAGACTCCATCAGCACCACCTGCTCTTGCTTCCGGCCTAATCGACGGTGATATTGATACATTCGGGGAAATTGCATGAGCGCCAATAAATTCGAGCACATTCATCCTGACTTCATGCACATCATGAACATGTCTGATGAGGATCGGATTGCATTTTTGGATCAGCCACGATGGATCAGCTACAAAATGGCTAGTCATATTCTGGATACCTTACAAGGTTTGATACACAAACCAGTTCGACCAAGGATGCCAAACCTATTGATAGTCGGCGACTCAAATAACGGAAAAACAACCATTATCCGCCGCTTCCAGGATGTTTGCGGAAAAGGATATGTCAATGATGAGGCAGAGCCAGTCAAACCGGTCATTTTAGCTGAGGCACCACCCAGTGCCGACGAAAAGGGCCTTTATATTTCAATTTTGGAACGCTTTTTCACGCCCTATAGGGCTACTGACCCCACGTCAAAGCTTAGATATCAGACCATTCACCTTCTACGCATGTGCCATACCCGTATTCTGGTATTTGACGAATTCCACTCGTTATTGACCGGTTCACCTGTAAAACAGCGGGAAGTCATGAACGCTATCAAGCTTTTATGCAATGAACTTGCAATTCCTATTGTGGGTGTTGGCACACGAGAAGCGGTACGAGTGCTCCATACTGATCCACAGCATGCCAGTAGATTTGATGTTATCTCCCTCCCGATGTGGGAATTGAATCAGGACTTCCAACGTTTACTCGCCGGATTTGAAAAAGTTCTGCCCCTCAAAGAACCATCGAAGCTACATACCCCTGAACTTGCTACACTACTCCATACTATTTCCGAAGGAAATTTGGGAAATCTGCATCGGTTGCTTGTGGAATGTACTAAAGAGGCAATCAAATCAGGAAAGGAAAAGATCGACAAACCCATTATAGAAAGTAAAACATGGTTACGGCCTACTCGTGGCATCCGGGAACTGGTCGGGTAGCATCAGCCTGGACGATTTCCGTTCCTTTGCTGCCGGACGAAATTATTTCATCCTGGCTGGTAAGGGCAGCGCTTATGCTTGGATGCGACCCTATGGTTTTAACCGGAGAGATCTGGCCAAAATGGCGAGTTTGGACATTAGATGTTGACCGGTCAATTTCGGAAGAGCAACTACAACCACTCTCCCTTATTTCCGGTATTTCTCAACACGTCTTCCAAGCGGCAATGTTACAATCGATTGCCATCCGAATTCATGGAAGGCCTCTACAGGAAAAAGCAGTATGGCCGTGGATTCTTTCTCTCGGAGCACGAAACACCAAGCGTAGGAGTGGTTTACAGTATTGCCCGATCTGTCTTGGAGAGGATAAGAGTCCTTATTATCGCATCCAGTGGCGGTTTGCCTGGCATACTGGTTGTGAGACACACCAATGCAGATTGCATGATAGTTGTTGGCATTGCGGTGCTCCGATAGAGCCACACCGTTTAGCAGCGGAAGATCAAACGGTTTCGATTTGCGCTTCCTGTAAAGTCGATTTAGGCCGGGCCGATACAAAATCCTGGAATGATGAGGCAAAATCGTTTCAATTGGAAACAGACCGCATTCTTCAGGGCGAATGTGGTATCTATCTTGGCGAATCGATCAGTTCTCATCATTGGTTTGAGTTGGCAAGTTTTTTCGAGTCCTTCATTCGCCGTGTAAATAGAAATGGTGAGGAAAAATTACTTGGGTTTATTAACGGGATAGGTATCGTCTTGCCCGAGCACATTCCCATTATGGCAGGAGCAGGTATTGAATGGTTAAACGTCCAAATGCGTGAATGTCTCCTGGGCGCTGTATGGCGGTTTCTAACGGTGGATAAAGATCGGTTTTTGCAGGCAATGAAAAAAGCCGATCTCTCAAGGCAAGGGCTATGTACCCGAAAAGAACCAGTGCCATCCCTACTTTCCGGAATAATTGACGGTTTGCCTGATCACTCTGTGACGCGAACAAAGTCGCCAAAGCCCCATTTGTCAGGCCCACGACCACGCCACGAGGTCATACGGATGATGAAGCGATTGGAACGGAAATTGATCTTGTTAAAGAATGAGTGAAACCAACAAGCGAGAAGCAGTCGTGCAGGATTGCGACGAATGCGGCAAACGCTCGGTAAAAATCTGGCGTATTTATAAAGGGCATCGCTACTGCTCGACGTGCTATGCAAGGGTTTTCAAGCGTCGAATGTGCCCCGTATGTCGAAATTATGCTCGATTACCCAAAAATGATCCTAACGCTATATGTCGACGCTGCCATTCGAGCAAACCGTGTGTCCGGTGCAACAAAACAAATTATGAAATCGGCAAAATTACAACATATGGCCCGGTTTGCAAGGTTTGCGCACCGTATTTTAATGAGCCAAGACCCTGTGGTTTGTGTGGTAAGCCTTCAATTTGGCTGTCTAGGGTCCATCGGCTTGGGATTGATGTTCAAGTTTGTCCGCAATGTGGAAGACAAGATCATGCTCCCTGCGAAGCATGCGGTCGCTATCGCTTATTAATGGAGGCGCCGGATGGGCATAGGCTATGCAATAAATGTCTTGAACAAGGTGAAGTTCCGTGCCCAAAGTGCGGTGAGAAAATGCCTGCCGGTTACGGTAAGCGGTGCCAAAAATGTTATTGGAAAGCACTATTGGAGAAACGAATCCAAATGGATTGTGCTTCATTCTCGTCGTCGGAAATGGCGCATCATTTCGCGGCATTTGGACAATGGCTCGGTCACAAGGTTGGCGTCAATAAAGCTGCTTCGACCATACATCGTTATTTAGCATTTTTTATCGAGATTGAGCGGCAATGGAAATCTATTCCTGAATACAATGTGCTTTTAACACATTTTGGCCCATTAGGCCTCCGGCGTGCTTTGCTCCCCATGCTTTGGATGCAAGAACAGGGACTGGTTGCGCAGAACGTAAGGGCAAAAAAAGAGGAATCAGAATCAAGGCGTATTGCGACCATCCTGGATAAATTACCGAAAAGCTCTCAAGAATCGATTATTCTGGGAGGCTACCACAAAAAATTACTAGCTCGCCTAAATTCCGGCGAAACAACACTGCCTTCAGTTAGACTAGCGTTGACACCAGCATTCGCCTTATTGCAAATTGCCGCAAAAATGCAGTGCTTGCCGCCTAATCAAAAAGTTCTGGATGTCTATCTTAGACATAGACCTGGACAAAGGGCCGCAATATCGGGTTTTGTGGTTTTTTTACGTGCTGAGTATCAGGTAGATATCGTATTGCCGAAAGCCAACACAGGAAAAGCACAACGGCAACGAAAAAAGCAACTTGAAGCCGAAATGCTGGAACTAATGAAGGAAACGAGCAGTGAAGATGATCTCGATCGCCGATGGCTGTCGGTTGCATTAGCTTACTTTCATGAATTGCCGAAGGGTGTTGGCAAAAAGGTTAATAGCAGCGAAATTATCAATCATAATGATGGCAGTTGGACGGTTACTTGGCGCAAACAACAATTTTGGGTGCCTAAGTGTAAAACGGCTTCCAGCTTTTTCCACTGCTGAGTACTATTTTTTCCAACTAACGAGGACGGCGAATGCAATAAAATCGCGGGGAGTCGCTATTTTTGCGACAGCTTGTTTTGGGCATCCCAGCCCAAGCAAGCAGCAAAAATTACGCGACCGCTATTGCCTACGGCGCCCCAGACGTCCTGCTCCCGGCATTGACTACCCAGCAAGGGGTAGTCAACTACGTGCGCAATGACTCGACGCGATTTCGGATGTCCTTGCAATTTCACTCCACCAACAGCGCTTCGTGAAATCGCCCGGACCTATCGCTTCTGGGGACTACTCGAATCCATTCTCGCAGCGAATGAAATAGCTATTAGCAGCTGGTAAATTTTGACGCTCTTTTTATTGTAAATCTGGCAAATTTTCCACGCTGCTTTAACGCGCAGCAAGTCCACGACATCATCTGGAAGCAATGCAGGGAGAAAGGCAAGACAGGGATAAAAACCCTGTAAAAACACAAAAAACATAAATTTATGCTCAAAAGAAGGTTTTTTTGCGCAAAACGGCTAGAATTTTGGAATTTTTATAATGATTAGAGGCTCCCTATTGCTTGTGACCAATCAGCCTAGCCAACTCTGCCCGCTTGGTCACCAAGCCTGATATGACATGTGATTCCGCCATTTCCCATCCCAAAAATAATTTGAAGGAATTTTAAATCAGGCGACTATAGTTGGTTTTTGTACGGCCGCCACATAACTCCGAAATAAACTCTGTATTTTATCAGAATCTCTTGAAAAATTTACCAAAAAACAATGATATACAGTGATTTCTGGCTAGATAAATATGAATACATTCTTATAGAAATTTTAATAAAATTAGTCTAAAATGTTAATAAATTTTATTGCGTTCAAAAATTTCTAACAATGGATATCCAGCCAGCAAAACCTGAAATTTCAGTTGAGGAAATAAGCCTTGTTCTTGTTGGAGATCTTAATCCAAAGATTTTCCATCCAATGTGGTTCCTTCACGAAGGCCTGATACGAGAGTCTGAAGCTCGGGAATCTCATATTGATGTTTCACATCAAGATGTATCATCTTTTAGGCTTGAATGGGTAACAATACAAGTATTACGTGACAGGTTTACTGCAAAAATCAAAGCAGATGTATATAAAAAACATTTAGGAGATTTGGTGTTGAATGTATTCAGTACATTAAGCCACACCCCAATCCATCAGCTTGGCATGAACACAGCTTATCGGATACGCTTTAGATCAAACGATGACTGGCATTCATTTGGTCATTTTCTATTGCCAAAGTCACATTGGTCAAATGTTTTAACAGGCTGTTGATTTTATCTTCCCCACCAGCCGCATTGATCCGTTGATCCAGAAGCAAGATAAATTCATAAGATACTGTTTTTAGAGATAAGATAGTTCTATCTCAAATATATTGCATTGATCCCATG
>Ga0208509_1000649_pt1 | contig 11971 bp, 11 predicted proteins | sample LakWasMeta7_HOW4_2_FD_183857 | JGI IMG/M metagenome (GOLD analysis project Ga0208509, IMG submission 183857) | Freshwater sediment methanotrophic microbial communities from Lake Washington under simulated oxygen tension - Sediment Metagenome... | ecosystem: Environmental > Aquatic > Freshwater >...
GTGCTGGCCGGCGCCCAGACCGGCACCGGCAAGACCGCCAGCTTCACGCTGCCGCTGTTGCAGCTTCTGGCCGAATCCGAAACCAAACCGCAAAAACCGCGTAAGGTTCGCGCGCTGATTCTGGCGCCGACCCGCGAACTGGCCGCGCAGGTCTATGACAGCGTCAGGGCCTATGGCAAGCATTTGCCGCTGTTTGCCGAAGTGATCGTCGGCGGCGTCAGCATCAACGGCCAGATTCGCAGCCTGCAACGAGGCTGCGACATCGTCGTCGCGACACCGGGACGTTTGCTCGATCATTTGCTGCAAAGACACGTCGACCTCTCGCACATTGAAATGCTGGTGCTCGACGAGGCCGACCGGATGCTCGACATGGGTTTCCTGCCGGACATCCGCAGGATCATCGGGCATTTGCCGAAAAAGAAACAAAGCCTGCTGTTTTCGGCGACCTTTCCGGAGGAGATCAAGGGACTCGCCAAGCAATTGCTGCATGAACCGGCCGAGGTGTCGGTCGCACCGCACAATAAGACCGCGGACAATATCAAGGAGCTGTGCTACGGCATCGGCAAGGAATACAAGCGCGAGCTCTTGTCTTATCTGATCGGCAGCAACAACTGGAAGCAGCGCCGCGCTGCACGGCGACAAATCGCAGGGCGCGCGGACGCGGGCGCTCGAACAGTTCAAGAACGGCCAGGTGTCGGCGCTGGTCGCGACCGACATCGCCGCGCGCGGCCTCGACATCGACGACTTGCCGCATGTGATCAATTTCGACCTGCCGCAGGTGCCGGAAGACTATATTCACCGGATCGGCCGCACCGGCCGCGCGGGCGCGAACGGCGAAGCGATTTCGCTGGTTTGTCCGGAGGAAGCCTACCAGCTTGCCCAGATCGAAAAGCTGCTCGGCCGCGAATTGCCGAGGGTTGCCGACACCGGTTATGAACCGGTGTCGCTGAAAGTGGAGAACCGCTCAAACCCGAAGGCGCCCAAGAATCCGTCCGGCAAGAAAGATTACCGGCATCACCAAAAAACGCCGGGGCGCGGCGGCAAACCGGCGGGCAAACCGCCGCGGCGTGCTCCGTCCAAGTAGCAGGGCAGGGCGGGGAAGTGGCGTTCTCGTCCCCGCCGAAGCGGTCTGTATTTCATCTTGATCTTTCCGAAAGCAAGTTGCTATGCTATCGGGATTTAATAACTATTACCGAGGAGGCACACGATGTCGATTTTGAATGCGTTAACCAAGCGCTCGCGCCTGAATTCCGCGATCAAGCAAACCAAGGAAGCCCGCAAGAGCGAAGGCAGCAAAGCGGAGTATCTGTTCAAGAAAGTCTATGAAGACTATGCCGACATCGTGCATGACGATCCGTTGCGGGCGGAAGCCCTTTACAATTGGGGGAATGCCTTATTTCTCCAGGCCAATACCAAGACCGGCGAAGAGTCTCTGGCTCTTTACCGCGATGCGATCTTGAAATTCGCCTTCTGCCTGACGCTGGACCCGAATTATCTGGCGGCCGCGATCGACGGCGGCGTTTGCTATATGGATATGGCGAGGCTGCAAAACGCGGCGAAAAATTCCGAACTGTACGTGAAGGCGCAACACGAATTCGAAAGAGCCAATTCGATTCAAGCCGGCGCGGCCTCCTACAACCTCGCCTGCATCCATGCACTGCGCGGAGAGAACGAGGCGTGCCTGAAAGCCCTGGAAACTTCACGCGACAAAGGCTATCTGCCCGAAACGCAAAGCATCGTGAACGATCCGGACATGGCGGACGTACAGAACCAGGCCTGGTTTGTCGAGTTTTTGGAATCCCGGATTAAGAAGCCGGAAGAAGCGGCTCAGCCGGTAGAAAAGACCGTTGTTGAAGAGGCGCCTGAAACGGAGGAAGACAAAACTTCAGCCGACGCTTGAAAGAGCGGGGCAAATAGCTATGTAGGGTACGCACCGCGTACCTTTTCAAGGCTTGACTCAACGAAAAGCTTTGAAAGTAGTACGCGGTGCGTACCCTACGCGGCTTGGATTTATATCGCAATGGCACGCCTGATGTTGAATCACTTGGCTTGAAGCGGGAATTTCCAAACAGCTTCTTATCTAATTGTCATAATACCTCGTGATACTCGACCGTCACCGTAATTGAATCAGAATAGCTGCCTACGGGCACATATTGTCCGGCAGCAATCGTTCCATATACAGGACTATCGATGACAGTCCCAAGCACGGCAATAAGAACGTTATGTGTCACGATACCGGTTCCCCCTGTGCCATCTCCCCAAACTGAGGTATTTAGAAGATCAGTATACAAATTGTAATCAAGCGTATTAACACCACTCGCCAATTTGCGCGGCGTATATGAGCCGCTGATTCCTGTGCTTAGTCTTATATTGATTTGAGTTAGGACGCTGACCAAGGCCACCGAACAAGCAACACGCACATTGCCAACGGTTTTCGTAGGCAAAGCGGTTGAAGGATCATAGTTGCCGAAAGCAACACCGGTTGTTGATGCGGAACATGCAAGCCCAAGAGCATGAGCCTGCATCGGCGCCAACATGGCCAATCCGGCGATCCAAGCCGCCCTTCGCCTGATACCGCGATCATTATGTAAACCCAATAAGCGCGCAAAAAATAAACTCACCTCAAAACACCATGACAAACAAAAGTACCAAGATTTGGCAAGGGGTCCTTGGTCTTTGGCAAAGAAATCGGAATCATGCAACTTTTTTGATTCCAAATAACGCGCAATTGGTTATCCCGATCTAAACCGGTAATATAAAGTTGTCCGTGTGTGGCCACCGGAAATTCTTCTTTTTGGCCAACGACTTGCGCAATCGCACCGGCCGGTACCGGTTTGCCGTCATCCAAAACGATCATTAAAACCGCTCCACGCGAACGCCTGACCGGAAATTTTAACAATGTTCCGCTACGAAAATACGGTTTGGCTTTCATTTCCAGAGATTCGATTTCAACATCCAACGGCAAATCGGCCTGCTCGATGCGTATATGGTTTTCCTGATAAGGCCTCAGCGCCGGAACCAGCGCGCTACCAGAGGTATCGGTCGTTGCTACATGCTGGTTTTCCGCATAAATCCGAACATTCGGATAATCAGAGACCTGCACTACCGCAAAACTGCTATTCAAACGGCGTGAAAAAAAAGCATCGCCGCCCATCAATGCAACACCACCGCTAGCGCTCCCTCGCATGGCATATTGCTGTTGCATCCAGGAAGTATCTAGGCGGTAAGTACCTATATCGTTTTGTAAGTAAAGCCCCCCCTCCAACCGTTCTGATCGATCATGACCGACCAATAGCCGATATCCCATGCCGCTTCCAAACGGTAAGTTACGTTGCGCCTGCGCAAAGGAGTTCAAGTCATTATTCTGTATGCCTGCCGACAAATTGACGTTCGTACGTTCGCCCAGCGCATGGCTAAACGACAACGATACACCCTGATTATTTTCGTCGCTCAGGCTTTTGAACGCGGACATGTTCAAAAAGCTTCCGCCGCTAAAGGTATAGTTGTAATTGGCACTCAGCAGGTTAACGCTGTCCTGGTCTCGATATTCCTGAAAGATATGGCTGATATTGAAATTGCCAGCCCCCTTCGTCGCATACCCTAAATGAAATGTGCTTTGCAGTTTCGGGGCCAGCCGATCTTGCGACAACCCCACTTGGGTGAAGTCGCTGCTAGCAAATTGAATGCGTCCGCCAAAACTCAAAGCGGAAGTCTGTCGCTGAAAACCCAGTGCCAATAAAAAACCTTCTCCTTTTCGGCTATGACTGCCCGCAATCGCCGCATCGAAAACCCCGAGAGTCGGCAATAAAAAGCCGCCACCCAGTCCGAAACTTTGCTGGTTCTGCAACAATTCGCCATGCCATTCGCCTGTAAAGCGGTCGTTAAATCCGTACCGATGCGTCCCTATGGCTAACCAACGGCCATAGTCGTTGCTGTCGATACCAAAATGTTCGCGTACCATGCCGAGCTCATAAGAAAACTCTTGTAAAGCAGGCTTTAACAGTTGCTGACTGGCATAATACGGCTGGGTAATAACCTGCTCACGCCCGAATAAATCACGCACGACCAAACGCATGTCATGCAAGCCGGTAATGCCGTGTAGATTGTTGATCGTAAAGGGGCCCGGCGCAACTGGCTGACTGAGTAATTTATTGTTCTCGACAAAAACATCGACCGTCGACGGCAAAACAGCCTCGCCGCTGACGTTTAGCGATGGAAAAGTAATAAATCCAGGCTGCGTATTGAAGTTGGTTGACCATTGCAAACCGCCAAAGCGCACAGGTTTTCCCCACGTGCCGGCGTTACTGATGGCATCGCCGAAACGCAAGCTGCTGGCTCGACTGGGTTTATCGAGGGTCCAAGTACTATCCAACCGAATCAAACGCGGACTTTCGCCCAGATCTTTTAATAGCACATTGTTGACAGCAACACCCCATTGATTGAATAGGCTAAGCTCCATCGTGCCGTCGAGCTGGAAAGACCGTAAAGGAGATGTCTGAGCAACCGCCTCATAATTGATAAATGCTCCTGGCGTTAAAGGATCGGGCTCAGAAAAAGCCTTTACCGGAGATTGAACTTGACTTGCCGTCAACGCATCGGATTTGGCATCGATCATTAAAGATTGTGTCGCTTCGTCTATTCGATAGCTTACACCTTCAAGCGCATTCAAGTCGTAATACGTATGTCCCTGATAAGAAAATGTCGAATGCTCGGGTAACCGAAAGCGCCAACGCTTTATGTCGTCGCCATCGGCTAACAAAGCATTTTTCGTTTTCAGCAGCAATGCGCTTTCCCGAAGGTTTTGCTGATTGATCCGAATTTCCAACAACAACTCATGAATGTCGGAGTGAACGGCGAGAATTTCTGGCTTATGAGTTCCCTCGGTTGCTGCAATAACGTCTGAAAATGCGAACAAACAAAAAATTACCCGTCGCATCAACAGAGGCTTTAAGGTGCAGCTCCCATCACTAACTCGGTTTGCGCTTCGCCTGCCTCGGTAGTAACGACTAAACGCAAAGCCTCGCCAGAGGCAGGCAGCGCCTTGGAATTAAGCGACCAAGTTTGCGCCTGTCCCGCCAATACATAGTTAAACACTTGTTGCGATACCAAAGGCTCTTGGCTGTTCGCACGATATAGTTTCAGCGTGGATATATGTTCGTGACTGTTACCGATATTATTGGCATCGATCTTAAGCGTATGCGCATCGATGCCGGTTACGGACCATTTTAATTTAGCCTCCGCCGGCTGCATCGGAGCTACGAAGACAGGCACGCTAATACGCAACGCCAGTTGCAAACCGGTAACGCTTATCTTTTGAGGTGGGGGCACTTCTTGCAGGAATAACCGATAGGCTTGCTCCCGGCGAGGATCGGCCGGATGACGAGTCCCCACCCGGATAATTTGCGTGGCCCCGGCCGGAATCGTAAAAATTGGCGGGGTTGCCAACAAATCCTGCGTCGGCGCGTACATATCCTTGCCGCTTTGCTGACTCCAAACCGCTGTTTCGACTTGGACGACCGACGGCTGATCACTGTCGTTACGCACCGAGATCGCTTCTATCAAACGGCCACCTGAAAAATTCAGCTTTACGGGGCTAATGGCCAAAGAACCCGCCCATGCGCCCCGAAAAGAAGCAAATGTCGCTATGGTTAACAAAAGAATGCAAATTTTTTGTATCGGTGAAAAACGCATTGCACTGACCATAAATAGCTAATTTAATAAGTGACGGTAACGGTAACGGTATCCAAGTAAGCTCCCGCCGTTACGTATTGATCAGCAGGAATTCTGCCATAAACGGTGTGTGTATCTGGTAATAAACCTGCCGTGGCATCAACGGTATCGGTGCCGGGCGTGTTACCCCAATTTAAAGTACGACCGGCATCACTATATAAGCTGTAATTAAGCGTATTAGTCAAAAACTGCATTTTCCGCGTCGTTACCGTCGCGCCTGACGCCAGGCCTTCATTCAAGCCTACTTTGTAAGCGGTTCCGTTTGTACAGGTAACTATGATTGTTGTTGTACTATCTAATTGAGTTGCTGAGTAGTTGCCAAACGCTAAAGGCGACGCGACGACGATACACGTACTCAAGACTGTTGCCGACACAGCCATATTGGTCGTTGTAGTCGCGCTTTGTACTGCATGCTGTGAAGATAACAGCAGGGCGATCGAAAACATTATTCTTGTTTTATTATTAAGCATATATTCCACCTTGTCTTTGTGGCGATGATAACGGTTACCAAAAGTCTCTTGCCCCCTTAGCATAATCCTAACAGCTATGGTTGGCTCTAAAGCAAAGTACTCTGGCCTTAACGTAAACATTTTTAAGGAAGTAAAAATTAACGCGAGGAAAATAAATGTCATTTCACATCACGAGCCGAAGTGCTATATATTAACTATATCTTATATATATTAACTATAGCTTATTTAACGTCATGGTAAGTGCCTATACATAATTATTCTGGCAGCAAATCTGGTGCAAGACTTTGATTTTTTTAAGAAACTTTGTAGGTAGCCAAAAAATACCGGATTAATTTTGCATAGGTGCTTACTGGCTGTGGCCATTTTGGAAACCTGCCCTTGAAATCCCGGTATTCCGCCGCAAGGACTGTTGTTTCAATCATAGAGCAAGCAATCAATACCGCGACAACTGTTTACGGACGACTATTGGAATAAACTGAAATCCGTTCTGCTGAATTTCGGGCTTTATAACAAACCGACGCTTCGGCAAACGGTTGAAGGCATTTATTATCGGATGCGAGTCGGCTGTCCGTGGCGAGACTTGCCTGCTGCTTTTGGCAAATGGAATGCGATCTATAAGCGCTTCAATGCTGGGTCGCTTCAAGAAAAATTGATGAAACTCTTTCGAGTATTGGTTGTTGAACCGGATTTGGAATGGACACTCCTTGATGGCAGTATCATGAAAGCCCACCAGCATAGCAGCGGCGCAGCCCATGAACAGGAAACAGCAATCGGGAAATCGGTTGCCGGTAACACGACGAAAATTCACATGGCCGTTGATGGGGGCTGACTTCCCATTCCGGCGGAGAAGTCCATGAGTGCAAAGAGGCGTCGGAATTGATTGCTAAACTTCCCTCGGGTGACTACATAGTCGCCGACAAAGGCTATGACAGTGAAGCTTTACGGGTTCAGATTCGAAATCAAGGGGCTGTACCGGTTATTCCAAGAAAACAGAATTCAACGATTGGGAATGAGGAAATGGATTGGTGTCTCTACAAATATCGCCGCCTCGTCGAAAATCTGTTTGCGCGACTAAAGCATTTCAGCGCGGTCGCCACGCGATACGACAAATTGAAGCGCAATTTTGAAAGCGTCATCGCCTTGGCCTGCGCTTTCATCTGGCTGCCCATGTAAAATGGCAACAGCCCCTAGGGTAAATGGGGGCGAGTAAAATTAAAAACCTTGCGCGGGACGGGATATGCCAAATTTATCTGAACTTCGAAGCGGATTGAAACCTTTCGGAAGGGTTTTCAAAACCCGTCCGGCCATAAGCATCGCGCTGAAATATGATGATTTTGAGCTTTGAAGGGGCCGTAGTCTACGGCTCGAAAATGGTGACAAACCTTTCCAAGACTTCGTCTATGATGAAGTCTGGAACGCTTTCCTTTTTATGACCGCCGCGCGCCGCCATATCGATCGCTCGCGGTTGATCGCATCTAACAACGCCCTGGGTGTCTGTGCCGGCGCCCTGTAGATTTACGGCAAACCCGCCAGTTCTGGCAAAATCGCCGCCTTGGGTAATGGGAAGCACAATCGGCATCTTGGTTACCCGATTAAAAGCAAACGGCGAAATAACCAAAACCGGCCGTGTTCCCTGTTGTTCTTTTCCCTTCGTTGGATCCAGTGGAACGATGTAAATGTCACCTCGATCCATTAAATCAGCTCGCTACCCGCAGGATCAGAATTGAGCCATTCGGCGTCCTCAGCAGACATTGCTGCCGTTGTGTCGCATTGGGCGAGCAACTCATCAAGCGTGTATTTGCGCTTGGGTTTTGGATCGATGATAATCCGGCCGCGATCTATTTCCATGGCGACTTGGGAGCCAACTTTGAGGTGTAATTGCTCAAGAAACGCGCGTGGCAAGGCTAACATTGCTGAACCTCCCACCTTTCTTACTGTTGTTGTATGCATGACTCCAGCCTCGGAGAATCTTGATTATATTTTTGTATAACTTTAACATGCGGCACACGCGCATTTAAAGAAAATTCAAAAAAATTATCTGACAGAAGCAAACGAGCCCGCGCCGACGTGCGGCAGGGCAGGCTATGTCAAGCCGCCGCCACGGCATGTTGGATCAGCCCCATTTGATAGAGCCGGTTCAAATCGATGCCGTAGGTTTCCGGCCTGACGATTTGCTTGATCGTATAGGGTTTTCCGCTGGCATCCAGGTCGAGTTTCGCCAAGTCTATGATGCGCGGACTTCTCGGCTGTTTGTTTTCGTTCAGCAACAGGATGATTTTCGGCCTGATTTTAAGCTTCGGATTGACTTCGATCACGATGGCGACTTCTCCGTTGCTCATTTCCACAACGCTGCCGGGCGGGTAGATGCCAAGACACTGGATAAACTTATAGGTTAGCGCCGAATCAAGATGAGAATCGCCCGCCTTGAGCATGGTATTGATCGCCTCCATATGCGTTCGCCCCTTTTGATAGATGCGGTCACTCGTCATCGCATCATACATATCGACGATGGCCACCATGCGCGTATAAGGCGTGATCTGCTCGGAGTTCAGTTTTCTCGGATAGCCCGTGCCGTCCAATTTTTCATGATGGCAATAGGCCACATCGATCGCGCCCGCATACATGTCGGAGCTCGACAGCAATAGCTTCCAGCCTAATTCGGCGTGGCTCTGCATGATATTGAGTTCGGCAGGGGTCAGTTTGCCCGGTTTATTTAAAATTGGCAGCGGCACGCGCATTTTGCCCATGTCGTGCATCATGCCGCACAGGCCGAGATGATTCAGTTCCTGGACGGAAAGGTTCAAATGCCTGCCGAGCGCAATGGCCAGTATGCAAACATTCATGCTGTGCTGAGAAGTATACAGGTCCTTATTTTTAAGCTGGGTCATCCATAACAAGGCGTCCGGCGACTGCAAAATGCTGTTTACGCATTCGGCGACGAACTTTTCCGCAATTTGAACGTTGATGCTGTTGCCGAGCTGGACTTCGTCCATGAAGCTTTTGATCAGATGGCTGCTCTTTCGGTAGGTAGTGCCAGCCCGCTCGATTTCCTGTTCGAAACTCGCGGCCTTCTTCGGCGGTGTACGGCTTTCCAGCCAGCCCTTGCTATAAGGCGTACCGGGTGATTCGCGGATTAAATTATTTTGCTTGATGACATCGATAAATACATAGTCGCAATGCTCCTTCACGGCATCGATGTCGGCCTGGTTTTTTAACTCGAAGCCTTGAAACAAAAAAGGCGTGTCCAGCCACGGCCGATCGAGCTTTGATACATACATTCCCATCCGGAGGTCGCTCGCCTGAATTTTCAGTAAAGAGCTCTGGGTATCTAGAAAAATATTATCATCGTCGTCAAACATAATGGACTCGTTTCAAACTGTGTGATCGATGCAAGAAAAACACGCATTCGGCCTTACAAGCATAGCGCTATACACAACTGCCGTTATATCCGCCTGGAAGCTTGCTTACAGGGCCAAGGGACTGCGAGCTTCTTGTTCTCGGCAACGCGGCGCTGTCCATCGTGGATTCCGGCACCCAGAGAACATGACGGGCTAATGTATAAGGATAGGCCTTAAACGCGCATCCTGCTTGACTCTGGCGAATGATAAAAAAAATTCGCACACGAATCCTTAACGGTTCATTTATCCGGTCTCCCTGCGGCGTATTCTATCGATCGATTTGACAGGAGTCGATGGGCATTCAACGGCGATCATTTTTTTTTCAGGCGATACATCGCCGAAATATCCTCGTCACCGTAGCCCTCGGCCATCAGCCGTTCATAATCCCTGACCGACATGTCGCTGAGCGGAATTTCGACGCCGACTTCGGCCGCCATCGCCTGGCAGATCTTCAGATCCTTGTGATGCAGGGCGAGCCTGAAGCCCGGTTTGAAAATGCCCTGCGTCATCGTCAGTCCTCGCTTGTCCAGAAACCAGTTGCCGGCCGCGCCGCCCCCGATCACCTCGATCACCTTGTCCATCGGTAGATTCTGCGCTTCGGCGAAGGCCAGGGCCTCGGTGACCGCCTCGTTGAAATGCCCTGGGTCATCGTCAGGCCGCGCTTGTCCAGAAACCAGTTGCCGGCCGCGCCGCCCCCGATCACCTCGATCACCTTGTCCATCGGTAGATTCTGCGCTTCGGCGAAGGCCAGGGCCTCGGTGACCGCCTCGTTGATGCCCGCGCACATGATCTGATTGACCGCCTTGGTCGCCTGGCCGGCGCCGGTCGGGCCCATGTATAAGATCCGCGTCGCCATCGCCGCAAGCGTCGGTTTCGCACGTTCGAAAACAACATTATCGCCGCCGACCATCATTGCCAGCGTGCCGTTCTTCGCGCCTTCGACGCCGCCCGATACCGGCGCATCGAGAAAGAAGGCCTGTGTTTCGGCCAGGTTGCTGGCTGCTTCCATGGAGGTCGCGCGGCTGACGGTCGACATGTCGACCACGATCGTTCCGGGCCTGACGGTTTCCAGTATCGAGCCCACGACGGCAAGCACGTCCCGGTCGGCCGAGACGCAGATTAAAATCACATCAACCGCGCCGGCCAGATCCGCAATGCTTCTAAATGCTGTGACCTGAAGATCTTCCGCCAGCGCCTCGGCGGTCGCCGCGGTGCGGTTGTAAACACCCTCCAAAACCCCGGCCTTGGCCAGATTCCGGGCCATGCCGGCGCCCATGCCGCCGAGCCCGATCATGCCGGCTTTCATGCTTTCTCCAGATAAGTATAGGAGGTCAAACCGGCGCTGAGCTCTTGTTCGTACGCGCGCCGTTCCTCTACGCCGAGTCCGCTGGCGGCCAGTTTTTCGCGGTAGGCCACCTTCAATTCCTCGGGGCTGATATGTACATAATCGAGCAGGTCGGACACATGCTCGCCTTCCTGCAAATCGAAAAAATGATAGCCGTTCTCGTCCAGTTCGATATTGATCGAATGGGTGTCGCCGAACAGGTTGTGCATGTCGCCGAGGATTTCCTGGTAGGCGCCGACCATGAAAAAACCGATCAGATAAGGCTCGCGGCTGTCTATTTTATGCACCGGCAGCGTTTTTTCGATGTTCTGGCCGTCGATATACTGGTCGATGCGGCCGTCCGAATCGCAGGTCAGATCTTGCAATACCGCGCGCCGGGTCGGCGCTTCGTGGATCGGCATGATCGGGAAAATCTGGTCGATGCCCCAGATGTCCGGCATCGACTGGAACAGCGAAAAATTGCAGAACACCTTGTCTGCCAGTTTTTCGTTCAGTTCCTGCAAAATCGCCTCTTCGCTCTGAATGCCCGGGTTCAGCCGGTGCTGCAATTGCCGGCACAGCAGCGCATAGGCGTTTTCCGCTTCTGCCAGCCCCTCGATGTCGAGTTTGTCCTGCGCGAACCGCGCCCGCGCTTCCGCCAGCGCAAACTGCGCGTCGTGATACAGTTCGACCGGATTGATGCGTTCCGCCAGGGCCGGCGGCTCGCCGTCCCGGTAAGGCGACTCGATGTCGGTCACATTGGTGATCAGCACCGCATGATGGGCGGTGATCGCGCGTCCCGACTCGGTGATGATGTCAGGCTCTGGCGCCTGTTTTTCCGCGCAGATCTTCGAGAAGCTGCGCACGATGTTCTGCGCGTATTCATCGACGCTGTAATTCATCGACGATTCGCGCCGCGAGCGGCTGCCGTCATAATCGACGCCGAGGCCGCCGCCCGCATCGACGATGCGGATCGGCGCGCCGAGGCGGCGCAGTTCGACATAAAACTGGCCGGCTTCCTTCAACGCGACCTTGATGTCGTGAATGTT
>Ga0208509_1000654_pt1 | contig 11888 bp, 13 predicted proteins | sample LakWasMeta7_HOW4_2_FD_183857 | JGI IMG/M metagenome (GOLD analysis project Ga0208509, IMG submission 183857) | Freshwater sediment methanotrophic microbial communities from Lake Washington under simulated oxygen tension - Sediment Metagenome... | ecosystem: Environmental > Aquatic > Freshwater >...
GCGGCTGTTTTCCCAGTCACCAAAATGGATTTCCAGCAAGCGCGCATCCGTCGTGACGGTTTCTGAAAACCGTTCGGCCAGTTGCAGGCAGCGCGATAACGGGCTGCTGAAAACTTTACAGTCCTCAAGCAGTTCAGGTAATTTTTGTTGCAGGCGCAGGACTTCGTCGCCAAAGCTCTCCGCCAGTGGGACATCGCTCTGGCCATAACAAAGCCCTTTTTCCGTATCGGTCTGAGTGTGGCGAACTAGATAAATGTCCATAACGCGCCGACGCCGAGATAAAAAACAGTTTCGGCGACTTGCTGGCTTGCGCCCAAGCAGTCGCCGGTATAGCCGCCGATATGACGGTAAAAATATTGACCCAGCAAGCCGTTGACCAGCAGCACGGGCAGGATCGCCAGCCAACAGAGTGCAGGCAACAAGATCAAAGGCAATAGAGCCAGGCTCGCGGCAAACAGCAACTCCGGGCTTTCAGGTTTAAAAACCGCGGCGCCGCCTTTGCGGTTATCCGCGCGCGCATAAGCATAGCGCCGCATCAGCAGCAGCGGCGGTAACCGGCTCAGGCTGTGCCCGGCCAGCAGGACTAACGGTATTGTAGCGCCAGGCAGGGCGGCGAGCAGGCTGATCTTTAGCAGCAGCAGCAAAAACAACCCGAGCGTGCCGTAGGTGCCGATCTGCGAGTCTTTCATGATGTCCAGAATGCGCTGTTTGCCGTAGCCGCCGCCGAAGCCGTCGCAAACATCGGCAAATCCGTCTTCATGGAAGGCGCCGGTGATCAAAATACCGGTGATCATGGCCGCGATCACGGCCGTCAGCTGCGGCCAAAGCAAGTCCGCCAGGTAAAAACTCAGTGCCGACAGGCCGCCGACCAGCCAGCCGATGACCGGCAAATAAAGCGTCGCTTGTGGCAGCTGCTTATAATCCAGATTTTGCGGGCAGGGCAGGCGCGTGTAAAAGCTGAGCGCCAGCAGGACTAGTTTGGGATGAGGCATGACGGTTTTGTCAGGCCCTGTCTAGCCAGTAATCAGGCTTTCGGTGTAAATGCGCCACCGCGACAACAATGATTTTATCGGCATCTATGCCATACAAAATGCCATAAGGAAAGCGTTTGACCAAGCAACGTCTTACCTCTTTTCCGATCAGAAAGTAAGATTTGGGATAGGTAATCATTCTCCTAACGGCTGCATCCAATTCGTTTAAAAACTGCACACCTAAGCCTTTCTGTTGCGATTCATACCATTCAAAAGCTTGATCCAATTCAGTTTGTGCGGCTTCAAGGAATTCAATTCTCATTTGTATTTTTGCATAACCGCTTCATAGCTTACTGTTTTCAACGACCCTGATTGATAGGCCTGCCATCTTTTTTGTGCCTCTTCACGCCAGACAGCATCGATTTCCGGATTGGGCGTATCTAAATCGGCGAGTAATAATTCCGCTAGGCGCAATTTTTCTAAGGACGGTAACTGGCTAAGTTGCTGGTAAAGCTCTTGACTGCTAAGCATGGTAGATTCTCCGATAGTTTTGTGCTTTATTACGTTGTGTTCATTCTGAGAACACTTGGCAGACTTGCTTGTTGTTTTTAGTTTGGATTGCGGCCTATAACTTTAGTTGATTTTAATGATCAACCCCGGCCTCGGCAAACGTAGCCATCTCGTTTAAAAACAACATGGCCGATTGTAGCAGCGGATAGGCCAATGCGATGCCCGAGCCTTCGCCCAGGCGCAGGTCAAGATTCAACAGGGCTTTGGCATTCAAGTGCTTTAACAAGGCCCGATGTCCCTGTTCGTGGGACTCATGGCTGAATACGCAATAATCGAGTACCGCAGGATACAGCTTGCTGGCGACTAACACCACGCTGCCGGCTATAAAGCCGTCGACCGGGATCAGCATGCCCAATTCGGCGGCTTTGAGGGTGGCGCCGACCATCATCGCGATTTCAAAGCCGCCGAAGGTTGCCAGTACGGTTAGTGGTTCCGAGACTTCCTGATGTCGGATCAAAGCCTGCTGCAATACGCTAACTTTATTGCGCAGCTGAGCGTCATTCAAGCCGGTGCCGCGGCCTACGCAGTGTTCTAACGGGAGACCGGTCAAGGTGTGCATGAGCAAGGCGGCGGACGAGGTGTTGCCGATGCCCATTTCGCCAAAGCCTATGCAGTTGCAGCCGTTTTCATATTGCTTCAAAACCAGGCAGGCGCCGATTTGCAGTGCTTTTAAGCATTGCTCTTCCGTCATCGCAGGCCGGGTCAGGAAGTTGCGTGTGCCTTTGTCGATCTTGGCGTCGATCAGCGCGGCGTGACCCTCCAGATCCGCATTAACCCCGGCGTCGACTATCAGCAATTCTATGCCATGCTGTCTGGCAAACACGCTGATGGCGGCGCCTCCGGCCAGGAAGTTGGCAACCATTTGCGCGGTCACGCTTTGCGGATAGGCGCTGACTCCGGAGGCGGCGACGCCATGATCGCCGGCGAATACCATGATGCAGGGCTTGTTCAGGCTGGGCGTCAGGCTGTTCTGGATCAAGCCGATCTGTAATGCCAGCGTTTCCAGTTGGCCCAGGGCGCCCAGGGGTTTGGTTTTCTGGTCTATTTTATGCTGCAAGGCTGAACGAAGAGCGCAGGAGGGTGGGACTATGGCAAAATCTAGCGGCACGGCGTATTCCAGGTGTTTTCAAATAATAGTGTGTCAAGGTCTTTACGATCGGCCCATTGTTCCTGTTCCAGCATCGGTTTTTCGTAAAATTGGGCGACATGCCCCAGGCATAATATCGCCACAGGCTGGCTGTCTTCGGGCATGTGTAACACTTTTTTCAGCGCTTCCGGTTCAAACATGGATACCCAGCCCAGGCCCAGTCCTTCCGCTCTTGCCGCCAGCCACAGGTTTTGAATGGCGCAGGATAGCGAGGCGAGATCCATTTCGGGCAAGGTGCGGCGTCCGAAAATGAAGCGTTCGCGCTGTTCGCACAAGGCCGCGACCCATATCACAGGGCATTCCCGTAGGCCTTCCACTTTCAGCTTCATGAACTCGTCTTTACGCTCGCCTAAAGCTTGGGCGGTGTGCAGGCGCTCCTGTTCAACCAGGGCATGGATATTCTTGCGCAAATCAGGGCAGCTGATACGGATAAAGCGCCACGGCTGCATGAAGCCGACACTGGGCGCATGATGGGCGGCATCGAGCAAACGGCTCAAGATTTCGGGATTTACCGGGTCGGGCAAAAAATGGCGCATATCGCGGCGCTCGTAAATGGCGCGATAGACGGCGGCGCGTTCCGCGTCAGAATAGCGGTGTTGGGTCATGGTATGGCTTTAACATTGAGAGCGGAATCAGAAAACGCCCTGCTTATGAGTGGGTGGTTCCAGCTGTCTATGGTCTTGTTGGCAAAAGAAAAAGTTACTGTTCAGGGAAACATAACTCTCGATTTTAGAAACTTATACACAGACGCTAAAAAAAATAAGGATGGACCGCCTCAAAACCATGCACTTTTGCTTTCGGGGCAAAAGCGGGCGGCTGCCAGTCTTCTTTTTCTTGGCCGGCAAGAAATCCGGCCAGCCATAAGGCTTGATTGCGAATCGGGAGAATGAATGCATACAGCTTGCCGTTGGGCAATTCGGCGACATCGCCGAGTGCATAAATATGCTCGTCCGTAGTTTGCAGCTGTTGATTGACCTTGATGCCGCGGCTTATTTCCAGGCCCGCCTGTTCCGCGAGTTCGGTGCGCGGTTTGAATCCGCAGGCCACAATCAGCGCATCAAACTCGACTGCTGCTTCGGTATTGACGCAGACTTTTTCGCCCTGCCTCGAAAAGCCCTGTACTGCCTGATTTAGCAGGACTTTTACGCCCGAGCCTTTCAGCACGTTCAATAAGGTGACGGAATCTTCCGTGACCAGCTGGCGTTCCATCAATCGGCCCATGGCATGATATAAAGTCACCGGGTCGCCGGCAACGGCGAGGTCGGAGGCCAGTTCGCAACCAATTAAACCGCCGCCGATAATGGCCCAGGCGGGCCGCCGATTCTGGTCCAAAAAACCTTGCCGAAAACGGCGCAGTTTTTTTAGATCGACGAGATTGTTCAAACAGAAAAACAGATCACGATAAGGCTCGAGGGGCGGAGGGATGAAGGCGGCAGAACCTTGCGCCAGTATCAGCCTGTCATAGGGCAGCAAAAGCTCCCGATCAGGAACGCTGACGGCGAGGGTCTGATCGGCCCGATGGATGGCCGTGACCTCGGCAGCACTGATGATATCGATATTTTCCGCACGCAGTTTGTCGAAGGGCTTCAGGATGATGGATTGCTCTATCTTGTCGTTGCTGAAGCCTCGGGACAACAGCGGCCGCGAATAATAGCCGTCATTTTCAGTGGTTAAAAGCGTAATCTGCGCATCGGGGCATAGTGTGCGGTATTTTTCCGCAAAGCTGATGCCGCCTACGCCGGAGCCGATGATAACGATACGCATACGGATTCCCCAGGGATATTCGGTTAGTCGATCAGTTCGAAATCGCTTTTTTCCGCACCGCACTCCGGGCAATGCCAGTCGTCAGGAATATCCTCCCAGCGCGTTCCTGGTGCTATGCCTGTGTCGGGATCGCCTTCGGCCTCGTCATAAATATGGCCGCAAACGTCGCAACGGTATTGTCTGTATGCAGACATAAATTCACCTCTTGATGGATAATAAAAAAACAGACTAATTTTGTAGGTTGACTTTAACAGCTCTATGTTATTTTTCAATCCAAATTTATGGTTTGCGGGTGGAAAGCGAGATCTTCCGTTTTGACGGTTGCAGCTGCACAATTTTTATATGGCCGAGTGATTTCTTTCAGTCATTCCCCGCGCCCTGATAAGCATTTTTTCGTGATTTTGGAAACCTAAACCCTTGGCCAACTTTTTTCAGGGTTCTCAGCAGCGGGCCAGCGCCCCCCATCGCTACGGCATCAACCAGGCAGTACCAGGCGGCAACGCCGCTGGGAGGATTGCCTTGCGGCAGACTCAAAACCGGATCAATGGCCGCCCATTTCCAGGTGCCGACAGCAGTGCCTATTAATTCCAGCCAAGTGGTGATAAAAAAGGCGGAAAGGTAAACCATCGGCGAGCGGCCTTTGAACAGGTAGGCGAGGAAGACACAAAACAAAAGCGCGCCGACTGCATCGCCCTGTTCGGCAAAGCCGCTGATGCCCCAAATGGACCAGGCGCCGCAGACCAGCACGACAAAGGTAGCAATTTCTCTGGCATAGCGTTGAAAAAAACCGGAGCGGCCCAGGGCGACGGCGGTTAAATAAACCATGCCGTGTCCCGGCGGAACATAAGCGGGTACATTTTCATATCGGTAAGTGTAGCCGCCCATGTAAGGCGAAGCAAAATGTTCCCCGATTGTGGCAAAGATGACGGCGATGACGACCTGCATTTTGACTTCCCGGTTTTCACCGAGCAGCAGCCCGATTAAAAATACCCAGCCGGTGACACCTAGCGCATTTTGTTTTTCCATCGATGCATCGGCATCACTGATCAAGCACACGGCCACGCAAAAGAAAGTAAAGGCCGCGATGAAGTAATCCCTTTTTCTGTGGGGATAAGCAATATCTATTTGTGGAAAATGGCGTAGCACAACTACCTCATTGAATCTGTTATGTGTAACTTTAGAATTGATGGTTTTTGCCCGGCGTCATGAAAATAGCCAGGTTATCGCGGCATATCGGCCAAACTTGCCTAAAAATATGACCAGGCAGGCGGGCAGTAACGGCAATTTCAACCATCCGCCGGCAAAGCACAAGGCATCGCCGAGTACCGGCAGCCATGAAAAAAACAGCACCCAAAGACCTTGTTTTCTGACCATATTGAGCGCTTTTTGCCGCTGCGAAGACAGTAGCGTCGCTACAGGAAATTTTTTCGCCGTCAAAACGCCTAAGCCCCAGGTGGTCATCGCGCCCAAGGTATTGCCAATGGTTGCAATAATGACTAACTGTTCAAGCTGATAATGGCCTTCCGATACCAGATAAGCAAGGACAGCTTCCGATCCGCCCGGTGCGATGGTCGAGGATATAAAAGCACTGATAAACAGCCCTGATATGCCTGTCCATGTTTCCTGCATGTATACGTCTCCGCAAAAAAAAACCCCTGTGGCTAAAGGGCACAGAGGTTTGGGTACTACAATTTTTACTTTCTATTGATAATTAAGCTATTGAAAATAAACATAAAAATCAGAAATAACTGATTTGACCAAGACCTGATTATTTTTCAGGCAGCACTTTGTTATTTTTGGACGATACCATATTAATCAAACGGCCAATCAATTTTACCAACAAATCGATGACGCTTCTTAACAAGTCAAAAACATAGGCTACGATCTCTGCAGCACTCATGCCTTTAAATTTCCGCGCCAGGAAAGGGGCAAGCAACAAGCCTATTGCCAAGCCAATGACGGTGACACCTGAAATGACAGAATCTTCTTTGGGCTCTTCTGTTTGTATTCTCGCATCCGGTGCTGTGGTTCCGCCTGCTGGTGCAGAAACAGCGGTATCGGTAGTCATGGCGACTGGCTTAATGTCGGAATAATCATCCGGTATGACATAATCGGATACGCCTGGAATGCTGGGCAGGTCTCCATCACCTTTACCGACTTTTAACTGTCCTTTCATGCCCTTTTCCATGTGCTGCGCAATGTCGCAATGCACCAGATAGGTTTTATCGCCGGGCGGCAAAATCAGCGTTCCGGATATTTTTGCTGGACCGGTGACTTCCAGATGGAACATGCCTTTATTGTATAAATATTTGGGCAAGCCATGCATCATCCATTGATGACGAATGTTATCGTCGTTGACAAAATGAACGGTCAGCTTGGTACAGGGTTTGAAATTGTACTCCTGGGTATCGAATGCAAACATTCTGCCTGGAAATTTCTCGGCATACTTGTGACCAGCATGTACGGTAATTTCCTTGGTTTCAGAGATCTTGTCACAACCACCGGGCAGTTTATCAGTATTCTGCCCCATAACCATGCCGCCAGCCATGTCCATTAAATGGCCGTCGCCGTGAGACATAAGGTTTGTATGCTCTTCATACTCTTGAGCAAATACGGGCGCCGAGACAAAAATGGTTAACGCCAAGACTGATAATAACTTCATTATGAATATGCTCCGATGTTTGATGAAATCAATGCCGATGCCTGCTAGGTGATCGCCAATAAAGTAAATCATGGTCGTGATTTTATCAAATAATTTCAAATGCTTGCCAATGTTCACTGTCCGATTTGCCTGGGCTGTCAACAAGGTTTTTGCGGTGCTTAAAAGAGCTAAAGGCTGCTGCCACAAACGTGGCAGCAGCCTCAAAGATGCGGCAAAAACAGTTGCTTGATTAAACGCTTTTAATTTTGCCGAGAATTTCGTCGACTTTGCGTTTAAAGCCTGCATTTGACAAATACAGAATATACAAGCCGGCAAAGGCAAAAAATACATACAGCAGTATGCTGTTTCTACTTACTTGCTGACCTTTGCCTGCCTGGAAGCTCATGTGTGCATCCAGTCTTTCGCCTTGATCAGGAACCAAAGTGATGTGAATCAGATACTTGCCGACTTCAGGTACGCCGTTAGGCAAATCCAGGTTGACTGTGCCTGATTTATGTTTTTGTGCAGGCTGAAAGAATACGCGTGTGCCTTCGGGTTCTTTGGTTACTTCGAACTCAACCGCCATCTTTCTGTAGCGCATGTCCTGGTAATCGAAAACTAGCTGGGTTTCGGTATTGGTGCTCGGCAGGTTGCCGCAAAATTCTTCAGCAGGATATGCTTTGGGTTGATAGGCTGTGTAATGAATCCAATGATCGGGTTCGAGTTCAAACTTACATTGGTCGGTATCTGTACCAGCAGCGCCGCCATGCGCCCACAATGACGCAGAAAAAACCAACCCTAGAAGTCCCAGTAAACCTTTTTTAAATAGTTGTGCTCTGTTCATAATACCTTCCAGTTAGATGAATAATTATTATTGTGAAGAATAAACCTAATTATCCTATAAATTTATAGCTTGAGCTAATCCGCCATGTCTTGAGTAATGGCAACTTCCGACTCTATCACATCAATCCGGACAAATAAAGGAATTGATGGCCAGACTAACCCCCCAAAATGGCAAAATAATGGCGGCTTATATCATTATTACCCCGCTATTGCCATCCATGCTTACTTTTCGTAGACTTAACGCATTTTATTCAGCCGGAACTTCGCATAATGTCTTCTCTGACCGCATCAGAAGCTTGGAACGCCTTACAAAATCACTATCTTCAAGTCCGCGAACTTTCTTTGCGCGAAACATTTGCTTGTGACCATGATCGTTTTAATAAGTTCTCACTTCATTTTAACGATATGCTGTTCGATTACTCCAAAAACAGAATTACTGAGCAGACTCTGCCCTTATTGATCGAGCTTGCCAGGCAGGCGGATCTCGAGGCAAAAACCGATGCCATGTTTTCCGGCGCCATGATCAATAATACGGAGCGTCGGTCCGTATTGCATACCGCCCTACGCAACAGAAGTAACCAGCCTGTCTATGTGAATGGCGAGGATGTGATGCCGGAAATTAATAGAGTCCTTGCCAAGATGCGCGCCTTTTCTGAACGTGTGCGATCAGGGGAGTGGAAAGGCTACACCGGCAAAGCGATTACCGATATTGTTAATATCGGTATCGGGGGTTCGGATTTAGGTCCCAAGATGGTTTCAACCGCGTTGGCGCCTTACGCCAGGGACAACCTGAAGGTTCACTTTGTCTCCAATGTTGATCAGGCCGATGTCGTCCAGACTTTAAAATCCTTGTCCCCTGAAACCACGCTATTTCTTGTGGCCTCGAAAGTCTTCAACACCAAAGAAACCATCACCAACGCAAAATCGGCAAGGGCCTGGTTTCTTGAGCATGCAAAAGATCAACAGGCGATTGCCAAACATTTTGTGGCCATTTCAACGAACGCGGAGAATGTGGCCGAATTTGGCATAGATACTGACAATATGTTTGAATTCTGGGACTGGGTAGGCGGCCGTTATTCCTTATGGTCTGCAGTGGGTTTGTCTATCGCCTTGTACGTAGGCATGGATAATTTTGAGGCACTGTTACAAGGCGCTCATGAGGTTGATATTCATTTCCGCACCACGCCTTATGAGAAGAATATCCCGGTCATCATGGGCTTGCTGGGCATTTGGTACAACAATTTTTTTAATGCCGAATCGCACGCAATTTTGCCCTATGATCAGTCCATGCGGCATTTTTCCGATTATTTTCAACAAGGAGATATGGAAAGCAATGGCAAAAGCATCACTCTGGACGGCAAAAAAGTGGATTACAGCACCGGCCAGATTATCTGGGGCCAACCAGGGACTAATGGGCAGCATGCTTTTTACCAGTTGATACACCAGGGTACAAAACTGGTGCCTTGTGATTTCCTGGCGGCAGCCAATAGTCATTACAATCTGCCGGAGCATCATGACATCTTGATTTCAAATTTTCTTGCCCAACCGGAAGCCTTGATGAGAGGCAAAACCGCAGAGGAGGTTAAGCAAAGTCTGAGTCCTGAGGATCAAGCCGATCCTGTGCTGGTTGCATCCAAGGTGTTTGACGGCAATAAACCGTCGACCTCTTTTCTATTCAAAAAACTCACACCCAAAACGCTGGGCTCATTAATTGCGCTTTATGAGCATAAAATCTTCGTTCAAGGCGTCATCTGGAATATCAATTCATTTGACCAAATGGGCGTAGAACTGGGCAAGGTATTGGCCAAAGTCATACTGCCTGAGTTGCAGCAAAACGAAACCATCACCAGTCATGATTCTTCGACTAATGCGTTGATCAATACCTATAAACAATATAGGGAAAAATAGCCAAAACCTATTGTCTTCAGGCGCGACTATCGGCGGGCGCGAAAAAAATCTCTTAACAAATCTCCACACTGCTCGCCGAGCACCCCGCCTTCCCAACTGATACGGTGATTAAGAAACTCCGCATCGCTGAGGCTGAGGGCATTGCAAACCGCTCCCCGTTTCTCATCAAAGGCGCCAAAGACCAGTCGCTTAATCCGGGCATGGCTGATCGCGCCCATGCACATGACACAAGGCTCCAGGGTTACATAGAGCGTCGTGTCAGGCAGTCGATAATTGGCCAGCGCAGCACCTGCTTGGCGAAGGGTTACCAGCTCGGCATGGGCGGTCGGGTCGTGTGTTGCGATGGGGGAATTCCAGCCCTCGGCAATACAGCGATCGTCCTTAACGAGGAGGGCGCCGACCGGCACTTCCCCCAGTTGCTCCGCTCTCTGCGCCAGCCTTAGGGCATGGCGCATCCAGGCCTCGTCTATTTCAGTTATTCCCATTCGATGGTGGCAGGCGGCTTGCCGGAGATGTCATAAGCAACGCGAGAGATGCCGGGAACCTCGTTGATAATACGGCGCGAGATCAGGTCCAGGAATTCATACGGCAAATGCGCCCAGCGTGCGGTCATGAAATCGATCGTTTCGACTGCGCGGATGGCAATCACATAATCATAACGGCGGCCATCGCCCATGACGCCGACCGATTTGACCGGCAGGAAGACCGCAAAAGCCTGACTGACCTTGTCATAAAGATCATGCCGGTACAATTCCTCGATGAAAATGGCATCGGCCTGGCGCAATAAATCGGCATATTCCTTTTTGACTTCGCCCAGTATCCTGACGCCCAGGCCAGGGCCTGGAAACGGGTGGCGGAACACCATTTCGGAAGGCAGGCCCAATTCCAGGCCCAGCTTTCTGACCTCATCCTTAAACAGTTCGCGCAAGGGCTCGACCAGTTTTAAGGTCATGTCTGCCGGCAATCCGCCGACATTATGATGCGATTTAATCAAATGGGCTTTGCCGCTTTTGGAGCCGGCCGATTCAATCACGTCGGGATAAATCGTGCCCTGCGCGAGCCATTTGGCATCGGTTAATTTGGCGGCCTCTTCATCGAATATTTCCACAAACAAATTGCCAATGATCTTTCGTTTTTGTTCAGGATCGGTAATGCCGCTTAACGCGTCCAGATAGCGCTGTTCGGCATTGACTCTGATGACTTTTACGCCCATGTGCTCGGCAAAAGTCGCCATGACCTGGTCGCCTTCATGCAGGCGCAGCAGGCCGGTATCGACAAACACGCAGGTGAGCTGATCTTCGATGGCCTTATGCAGCAGGGCCGCGACTACCGAGGAATCCACGCCGCCGGAAAGGCCCAGCACAACGTGGTCGCTGCCTACTTTTTTACGTACGGCCTGAATACTGTCCTCAATAATATTGCCGGCTGTCCATAGGGCCGCGCAGCCGCAAATATCAATGACAAAGCGCGCCAGAATGCGGCCGCCCTGTTTGGTGTGGGTGACTTCGGGGTGAAATTGCAGGCCGTAAAATGCTTTATCTTCATTGGCTATGCCGGCAATCGGGGCGCCGTCTGAGCTGGCGATCAAAATAAATCCTTCGGGCAGCGTAACCACCCGATCGCCGTGACTCATCCAGACATCGAGCAAGCCATAGCCTTCCGGTGACAGATGGTCTTCTATGCCGGTGAGCAATTTTGAATGTCCGCGCGCTCTGATTTGCGCGTAGCCAAACTCTCTGTGGTCCGAGCTTTCAACCTTGCCGCCCAATTGCTCGGTCATGGTTTGCAGGCCGTAGCAAATGCCCAATACAGGAATGCCCAAATCAAACACGATGTCCGGTGCTCTGGGGGTGTCGCCGCTGGTCACTGTCTCGGGACCGCCGGATAAAATAATACCCTTGGGAGCGAATTTTTTAATGTCTTCAGCGCTGCATTCACAGGAATAAATTTCGCAGTAAACGCCGATTTCACGAATTCGGCGGGCGATTAACTGAGTGTATTGGGAGCCGAAATCAAGGATGAGGATTTTGTCAGAATGGATGTT
>Ga0208509_1000655_pt1 | contig 11878 bp, 10 predicted proteins | sample LakWasMeta7_HOW4_2_FD_183857 | JGI IMG/M metagenome (GOLD analysis project Ga0208509, IMG submission 183857) | Freshwater sediment methanotrophic microbial communities from Lake Washington under simulated oxygen tension - Sediment Metagenome... | ecosystem: Environmental > Aquatic > Freshwater >...
AGTACCGCAATGCCGTTTTGCGCGACCACCGATGCGATCGCCGAGAACACCGCCACCGGCGCGTAGTGCATCACGTAACTGGTGATTTTCAACATGATGTGCGCCAGCGAGTCGAGCAGCAGCACCATCGGGTGCGCGAGGTCGCCCAATGCGGCCGAAGCCACGCCGAAGAAGATCGAAAACACGACGATTTGCAAAATTTCATTGGCGGCCATCGCTTCGACGATGCTTTTCGGAAACACGTGCGCGACGAAATTCTGCAAGGTCGGCTCGACCTCCGGCAGGCCGATGGCGGCGCCTTCCGGCGGAAACGGGATGTGCAGCGAACTGCCGGGCTGGAACAGGTTCACCAGCAGCATGCCGAGCAGCAGGCTCAAGATCGACGCCGAAAAAAACCACAGCATCGCCTTGATGCCGATACGCCCGATCACCTGGATGTCGCCCATTTTTGCCATGCCGACCACCAGGGTCGCGAACACCAGCGGCGCGATGATCATCTTGATCAGACGCAGGAATATATCGGTCAGCACGGTCAATACCGTCACGATCTGCTGCAAGGCAGGATTCGGCTGGGGGCCGGCAAAGGCCAGATTCAAAAGCTCGCCGGCCACGATGCCGAGAACCAGCGCGACCGCGACATACAAGGTCTGGCGATTGGGTTTTTGTTCATGGTGATGCGTGTGGAGCGTCATTGGCATGTCCTTAATCGTTAATCTTTGTTTGGGTGGGGCTTTTGCGCCGGTATAGTTAGTCGGTTCATGGTCATCAACAAATTATGTTAAGCCCAAAACCTTTTAGCTGTACCTAAAGCATGGATTGAACACAGCCGAATCGTACAGGGATCAGAATAGCCTGATAGGCAGGGACTGGTTAAGAGTATCTTGATAATGTGGGGGATTTGACAGGGCTGTAGGGTCAATGATCGGATTTCTTACTCGAAATGCTGGATAGGGATGATGAAAAGCGGGCGTTGTTTGCGTCGTTGTCGTAGCGCAGCAATCGGTAGTCGATTTCTCCGGCGCGGATTGCAATGTTTGCGGCCTGGTCAAAAACCGCTTTCCATGCCGGATAAGCCACGACCTCATGAATGATTAACACATGTTGCATGTCAGCTTAAGCGCCGTTGACTCATAGCGTTAACGGTGAAGCCCGGGCAGGACGAGAGTGCGGCTTTTAGCCTGTTTAATATGACCGGCCGTCTTTGTGCGTTAATGACCACACTCCGTTTGCCAATTGGATGGCTTTCAGGTCGTCGTTGGGGTAATCGACTTCGTCGCCTTCGGTGCGATCCCCGATTTCGATATAAATGACCGGTTCGCTAGACCGATTCACGAGCTGATGGCCGACTCCCGTGCCTGCCTTGAGTCCCATGCAGTCTCCCGGATTGAGCGGGTATTCCTTTTCATCGAGCAGCAGGGTAGGGGTGCCCTGGAGAACATAGATAAATTCATCCTGCTTTGAATGATGATGCAGGAGCGCGGAGATAGCGCCAGGGGCGAGTTCGGTCAGATTGACGCCAAAGTTTGTCAGCCCGAAGTGATCGCCCAATTTTCTCTTGACTCTCCCTTCCACTAACGCGGCGAAGGGCTTGGGATAGATTGTCTTCTTCTGCGGTGACGGAATCGATTTAGCGGGTACCGGCATCTGTTGCATTGCTACGATTTCCTTGCCAGTTGGCGTTGTGTGATGGGCGAAATGTCAGTGCGCATAATGCGCGTAAGCTTTTACGACTTTGCGGTCCGGGCCGAAATGCAGCACCTCGGCTGCCAAGCCGCGCGGACTCCTGTAATAAAGGGTGATGCTGTCAATCCCGGTCAGAATCGCGAGCAATTCAAAGCGAAGATTGGGAATCAGCGCCAGCGCCTTCCTCCAGTACGCGCCGACAGCCTCCTTGCCCTTTAGCGTGCCGGAAGTTTCGCCGGCAATCTGAACGATGATCGGCGAAGACATCTCGAACTGATCCGAGTAATGAGCGAGGATGCGGTCAATGTCGTGACTGTTCCAGGCATCGATCCAGTCGTGCGCGAAGTGTTCTGCAAATTGTATGTCGATCATCGTGATTTTATCATTGTTATTTCAAGATCGAATCGCAGGTTTCGACATTGGCGCTGGCCGCATAGCGTTTGCCGGAGGCAGTGACATCCGTCACGCAGAGTGAAACCGCGCCCGAGCCGGAAAGTTTGGCCGAGGTAAAGCTCACCGTTCCCTTGGTGTTGGTGGTTCCTTGCGCACCGCCGCTGACGAGTCCGGACCAAGCGCCGGTCACGGCGGCATTCGCGACGGGCTGCCCAAGGTCGTCGACAAGGCTAATCCTGGCAATGACCTGGGTCTTCTTGCTGTTTAGGCTCAGCGCAATGCTCTGGACATGCATGTCGGTGGCGTTGGTGCCGCCTATCACGCAGTTTTCCCCGGCCGTGTATTTGACCCAGTCGTATTCTCCGTAAAGCGGCGAGGACGGATAGTTGAAGGCGCCAGCCCAACCTTCGGCGGTGGCGTCCACCGGCCATACGTTCATCATGACCTTGTGCAGCGAATCTGCCGCCTTGGGTGTGGGATGGAGCAGCGTGTCGTCCACCTTATAGACCGAGACGCCATCGACAAACCATTCGATCCCGGTGGATGTCCACTTGAAGCCGTAGTCGTGGAAATCGAGGGAAGCGTCGAACCCCGCATCGACCCTATGTTCATTGCCGCCAACGTAGCTATCGTCGTTGGTCCAGTAATTCACCTGGAAGCGTGTGGTGTCGTAGCCCAGGAATTCGATGTCGATTTCGTTGTGCTGACCGTTGCCGCCATTGTCGTAGGGGCCGGCAAAGGTGAAAAAAGAACTTACGACGCCGGATTGGGCCACCGGTTTGAAGCGCGCTTCATAACAACCGTAGCCATAGAAGCCATTGCTTTGCAGGTTACCCGAAGAGTAAGGCATACCCAACGCCGCTACGTCGTCGAGGCGGATGGACATCGTGCCATCGGTATGGGAAATGTGGTCGGCCAGCCATGCATTGTAGAAAGGCGAGCCGTTGATCCAGCCGTCGGCCTTCATCCAGCGCGTCGAGTCGAAAGCGTTCAGGTCGTCGGTGAAGCCGCCCTGCGCGGTGGGCGTTTGGGCCAAGGCCGCTGTGCAGGCTCCTGCCGTAACCGTTGCCACGATGAGCGGCCATGCGCCCGCTACGATTCTGTTCATGTGGGTCGTCCGTTATTTTTATTTTTGGGGAAATGGGTTTTCTGCGCTCGCCAACCGCATCAGCAAGGCTGCCCGCGCCGATTGGGTGGCGAGGTTTCAAGAGTATAAGCCACACTGCGAAAATTTCGTTGAAAAGAAGGGGGCGACATTGCGCGAATTGCATCAGCGCGGCTCTGTCATATTGAAGTCATACAATGAAGATATAGTTAGCCATATTTTTACCTAATGGCAATATGACATGAAAATTAAAGCTATTTCCACATTATCCGCCGCATCCCTCTCTCTGATGTCGCTTTCCGCCTCGGCAGGCCCCGCCATCAAATCGGTAGAATTCATCGGCATGGCCGCGCCTGCAACCGCAGACGAAAAGTCCGATGTTTATACAAAGGCAAAAATGAAAGTGACCTACAAGAACAAAAAAGTCACGACCTATGATCTGCAATACCATACCTTGATGGAAACCAACGCGCAAATCAAGGATAAAGTCGTTGGCGGCTTGTTCGACGACAACGAAGAGCCCTTGACCGACAGCGCCGGCCAAATTGCCTCCGATGCTCCCGACGGCAACTCATTGATGAAGGTGCCCGGCATGAAGGCGAGTGATCCAAAAACGAGTTACCCTCTCGCCTTAGTGACCCAGTTTGAATACAGGGGGCTTCCGCCTGAGGGAGAAACGGGGGATTTCTGGGGTAAGCTGCCCGCAACGATGGGGCTGTCACGGATCGATCAGCATAAAAGAAGCGGCGCCTTGACCGTCACGGATTACTCCAATATAAGTTTTTCCAGTGTCAACGGGCTTTGGATTCCTTGCGCATCGTCCTTGTCGCCCTGGAATACCCATCTGGGCAGTGAAGAATATGAGCCGGACGCCAAGGTCCGCGAAGGCGGCGCAAAAGCCTCGGGCAGTGATGATGGCACCGACATAAACTCTTTCAGCAGCTACTATTTTGGCAATGATGCCACCGCCAATGCCTATCATTATGGCTTGGTTCCTGAAGTCACGGTCAAGCGCGATGGCAGCACCCAAATCGTCAAACATTACGCTTTAGGCCGTATTGCGCGTGAATTGGCGGAAGTCATGCCGGATAACCGCACGGTTTACATGGGCGATGACGGCTTGAACACCGGCATGTTCATGTTCGTGGCGGATAAGGCTAAAAAGCTGAGCGCAGGCAGTTTGTACGCTGCAAAATGGGAGCAAACCAGCGATGCCGACGGCGGCAGTGCAAAGTTGCGTTGGATCAAGCTGGGCTTGGCATCGGATGCCGAGATCAAGGCGTTGGTGGATGGCGGTATTACCTTCGGCGACATTTTTGACGCGAGCAACACCGATCCTGGCGACAACAGCTATACCCAAGTCAAAACTTACGATGGCGTCGAATGGCTGCGTCTGAAGCCTGGCCGGGAAAAAGCGGCGGCATTCCTGGAAACGCGCCGCTATGCGGCTTACCTGGGCGCTACCACCGAGTTCACCAAAATGGAAGGCATTAGCCATAACGCCGAAGACGGCAAAGCCTATGTCGTCATCTCCCGGATCGAAAAATCCATGAAGGCCGATGCCACCGCGCCGATGGATGACATCAAGTTGCCCGAGAATCAAGGCGGTGCGGTCTATGAATTGGCGTTAACGAAAAAGATCAAAGACGCCGAGGGCAATGCCATCACAAGTAATTTCGTCGCGACCACGATGACGGCAATTCCCGCGCTTGTTGGCGGCTGGAATGGCGGTGCCAAAGACGAGGAGGGCAATGCTTGCGCCCAGGATAAAGTCTGCGGTCCCGACAACATCAAGTTTTCCCCGGTCGCACGGACATTGTTTATCGGCGAAGATACCTCCCGCCGCAATAACAACTATGTGTGGGCCTACAACATCGATAGCAAAGTATTGTCGCGCATCCTCTCCACCCCCATGCGCGCCGAAGCAACAGGCTTGCAAATCGTTGAAAATGCGAAAGGCTTCAGCTATATCATGAGCAACTTTCAACATCCCGGCGAAGACAACATTAGCTCGTATACGGGTGCCGACAAAGATGAAGTACTCGCCAAACTCAATGCCAAATGGAACAATCGTTACAACGCCGCCATAGGCTATATCGGCACCGCTGAAGGCGCTTTACCTGCGTTAAAATAATCCGCTCGTTCGTTCTTTAATTGTTTTAAGAACTTCCCAAAGGATCAGGCTCGATTGCGACGCTATCGAGCCTGAGCCTCTTTGACTTGCCAGGGCCAGCAACGCGCCGGCCGAAACCTTGCATTTGTCCTTCCTCAATCCAGCGGATTTTTCTCGGCGATCCATGTGATGTCTTGCTTTTTTGCATTTTAGATGCCGCAAGCCTGGCCGCGCGAAATCAAATCGCTACGTACAAAGCAACAGAGTTTTCACGGTATTATTCCATGTAATAAACATCATGGGAATGTTACTATACGGGCACTTTTTACGTTGCCTGGAGATATGTTATGCGAACATTAAGCTTCTTCTGTTTTCTACCTCTGTTACTCATGGTGATGACAAACGAAGCCGATGCCGCCAAGTCACTCAAGCCGCAGCGCGTCAAATCATACAAGGCGCTGAAACACATGTTGTCTCAGCGTCAACCGAAGGCATTCCGCGGCATTATAAATGTCGGCGGAGGGCCGATTGCCATGCCTGGAGCCAGTGTGAGCTCTGACTCGGGCTCGATGAACACGCCGGTTTCTCATTCCGAGACCAACGTGCAGGTGGCGGGAGTCGATGAAGGCGACATCGTCAAGACCCGCGACGGCTACATTTATCAGATCGCCGAAAATCACGTGCGGCTGGTGAAAGCCTATCCGTCACAGGCGCTGGCGCAAGTGGCGGAGCTGGTTTTCGATGATGATTTTCGTCCCAGCGAGTTGTATGTCGATGGCGATCGTTTGGTGGTGCTGGGCAATGCCTGGCAGAGCGGGGATGGAGCGCAGGCAGCGGGTCCCGCTAATGGGGTTCAAACGGCTATGCCGTTGATATGGCTTCGAGGGGGCGCCAATCAGGCCGCCGCCAAAATTTATGACATCAGCGATAAGACCAATCCCCGGTTGGAGCGGCAGTTGACGCTGGAAGGCGATCTTTTATCTTCACGTAAAATCGGCGACAGCGTTTATTTCATCAGCAAGAATTACCCGCGCTATTACCTCTATTCGCCGGTGCCAGAGCTGCGGCAGGAGCGGAAACACGCGTTAAATGCGTTGGACAATCTGATTCCTCATGTTGCGGATACCGCAGTCAATGGCGGCGCGGAACAAATGCTGCCGCTTAGCAAGCTGTATTATTTTCCGGATTTTGTCGACTCGGATTATGTCGTGGTCGCCGGCTTTCGCCTGAGTCAACCGGGCAACCCGGCGGATGTCAAAGCGTATTATGGCAGCGGCGATTTGATTTACGCATCCCGGGACAACCTCTATTTATCGGCGGCGGATTATAAGGCGAAGATAAACAGTAAAGGCCTCGAAGTCAGCAAACCTTTTACCCATATCTACAAGTTTGCCTTGCAAGAGGGTGAAACCCGTTTTCTTCGGCAGGGTGAAGTGCCAGGCACGGTGTTGAATCAATTTTCGATGGATGAAGACAACGGCTTTTTCCGCATCGCCACAACCCTCAATCGCTGGAGCTGGGATGGCTCGACTGCGCAAGACTCCAGTTGGAGCAATCTTTATGTGCTCGATAGCGATATGAATCGGGTCGGCGCGCTGGAAAAATTGGCGCCTGGTGAGCGGATTTACGCCGCGCGCTTCATTGGAGAGCGTTGTTATCTGGTCACTTTCAAACAGACGGACCCTTTGTTCGTGATCGACTTGGCGAAACCGGAGGCGCCGACAGTCCTGGGTGAGTTGAAAATTCCCGGATTTAGCACTTATTTGCATCCTTATGACAGCGATCACATCATCGGTTTTGGGCATGAGGCCGACGAAAATACCGGTTTTAGCCAAGGTTTGAAACTGGCTTTATTCGATGTCAGCGATGTCAATAATCCCCAATTGAAACACAAGGTTATCCTAGGCGGCCTGGGAAGCTATTCGCCACTGTTGGACAATCATAAAGCCCTGTGGTTCGACAAAGAGCGGCAATTAGTAGGCTTTCCCGTACAGATAACCGAAAAGTCCGGCGCGGACGAGCCGAACGGTGGGTGGTCTGTCGAGCCAGTCTTTGAGGGCGCTTATGTTTATCAGCTCACGCCGGAAGACGGTTTTGTGCAAAAAGCAGCGATCACGCATCAAAGCATCCCCATTGTATGGAAGTACCGTAATTTCATCGATCGCTTGCTGACCATCGACGATCAGTTGTACACCCTTTCCGATTCCAGAGTTCAGAGCCAGGATTTGGTAAATTTCGAGCAAACGGGATTTGTGGAATGGCAAGAGGCGGGTGGTAATGGGCCGGGTGAGGTCCAACCCGCGATTGTTTCGGAGCCTGTACCGATCGATTAAAGCCTGGGTTTCGGTCAAGATAGAGGTGGGGCCGAAAATTGAACAGCGCGGTAGGGCGGTTCGTTCCTGACCGCATCCTGCCGCGCTGCCATCTTCGATTCAATCATTCAGAAACATTTTTATAACCCAATCAGGTGTTAGGCGCTGCGGCAATCTTTGCCGCCGCCATCAAACCACGCCATAACTCCGACCAGCTACAATTTCTCGCTTCAGCCGAGCAAGGGGATGCAGTCCGAGCCGCACCCGCGCGCCGCGGAATCCGCCGGTGTCCCGGGCCGATGCAATACTCCGCGCGTCGGCGTGACGCTGATTCGCGCATCGGAACCGCTGCCGATCACGCACCCATCGCCGTCGACAATCAGGCTGTAGCCTCCGGACTCGAACGGCGGCCACAGCAGGCTGAGCAGCGGACGCGCGGCGACGTTGGCGGCGCTGCGCGTGCCGGTGCTCGTTAAAATCCTATCCCCCTGCCATTCGACAGACACAGCCACCGCATGGGGCCGGCCGTCGTCGCCCTGGGTCAATAGATAAGGGTTGCTGCCGAAACGCGCGCTTTCCGCGCGCAGATCATCGATGGGAAGCTTCTCAGTCATACATAAACCTCGAATTATTTACTTTGAATGCCTGGAATATCAGTCATCATAAATGTTTTAGAGCCTGCTTTTAGTGCTTCGGTATAGATAGCGTCATCAAACTCACTTCCAGCTACCTCTTGGGAAAACCCACCGTCTGCGACAACAACACTTGTTGATCATGGGACAATTCCAATGCCTCAGCGATGGCGGCACGGTCGATCCATGCCCGGATCACCGTCGACAACCCGGCGCTCGCGGAAAATAAATAGACATTTTGCGCAATGGCGCCCGCCGCCGCAGACGCATAGGATTCCCGTTGCGTGACCGGCACCATCGCCAACCGCCGATAATCGGCCACATACACCAAATCCAATGGCGCTTCATCGACAAAGTCTTGATAACCCGTGATGCGCCTCAGGTCTTGTTTCACCATCAGGTTGAGAGTATGCCGATGCGCATCATACAGATAGGCTCCCTCGGGCAATGCCACATAAACATCGATCTCCTGCGCATTTAAAGCCGAAGGCGCGGTACGCCCGCCATCTGGCCTATTAACGCCATAAGCCGCCCAGAGCAAATTGGAAAGTAGCTGCAACGGCAAAACATCTGGAGCGAACTCACGCGCCGAACAGCGTTTTAGCAACGCCTCCATCAGCGGGAGTCCGCCCGCTTTCTCGGGCGGAGGCAGCGCGATCGATTCCGAGGATTCCCCCCGGACGGGGCCGGGGCGCAGTTGCCCCATCATTCCCAATACCAATTTGGTCAAAGTGCTCACGCTGGCCTCCCCAGGTTTGTTGAAGTAAGAAGGGCTGAATCGGTTATGCCATTATGAACGCAATGACCTTCACAAAATTGCAAAGTTTAGATTTTTGCTCAAGGTCAGGTTAGCGAATTTAACCGTTTTACCAAATTCGTCAGCCGCTTCTGCGACCTTTGCGTCCTGACCGCCATGCCCAAGGCCTTCGATTATAGTGGTAGCCAGGCAAGCTGGAAGGAGTTTAGAGTGTTAAAATTTCTTATGCGCTAGGTGAACATGAACAACAAATGCCAGTCCAACTAGCCGCCAACACAAATGACGGAGTATTTATGAAAACTCAACGCGTAATAACCCTTGTTTTAGCAGCTTCTTTGACGATATTGAGCCAAGCGAACGCAGGGGAAAAAGAGCTGAGCAAGAGCAAAGTGCCTAAAGCCGTGCTTGAAGCCTTTGAAAAATCATACCCGAATGCCAAGGAAATGAAATTCGAAAATGAAATGTTCGAGGGCAAAGCAGCCTATGAGGTGGAATACAAAGACAACGGCAAGGAATATGAAGTCATGTATAGCGCTGATGGCGTGCTGTTACAGAAAGAAGAGGAAATCGACGTTAATACGTTGCCCGCAGATGTTACCAACGCCATCAAGAAAACGCATCCCGAAGCCAAAATCGAGGAAGCTGAAAAATTAATGAAACCCGACGGGACGCTCACCGGCTATGAAGTAGATATCAAAGAGGGGAAAAAGAAACTCGAATTAGAAGTGGATGCTGCCGGAAAAATCTTGAAAACCGAGGAGGACTGAAGCCCAGTAGGCCGGGCACGCTTTTTGTGCCCGACATTTGCAGGGTTTCAATTTGGCAACGGTTTCGAATGGTCGCAATAGCGGAGCATGATTGTCACCTAAACGTCGGGCAACGATGAAGCTGTTGCCCGATCTACCACGCTTCTCAGGACTAGTTCAGAATTCATCGTGTTGCCTAACGCAAAGGTAAGGAGCGCGCCGTGGACAAGCCTTAAACGAAGCCGCCGAACCTGATTCAAACACAAACCTTCAAAACCGTCAACGGGCGGCGCGTCCATTTGACCGTTGGGTTAGGCCAAGAAATTACACCCAAAGCCGAGTAAGCGCAAGGAAAAAACAACTCAACTTGAAAAAATGTAGCGCCTCTTTTTTAATGCGATTTTGAAAGACCTGACCCTGTTCTTCTCACTGGATTGCGGAAGGCAGGTAACCCGATCGCCACAACTGGTTGGCCTTTAATTCTACCCTTTCGGTTTAGATAATCCAGAACGAATCACAAATGCCGGGCTCAAGGCATCGTCAACGCCGACTGAAGTAAATTCGCCGTCATCTGTCCGCCGGTATTTTTAACGTAATCGACGACTACAGGAATAAACTGGTTCACCATGCTCGGCGATAGATTTAACTGCTGGAACGAAGTGGCCAGCGACGTCATCGTGTTGACCGTACTGCTCGCACCGCCCACCATCGAAGTGACTCCGGATAAAGGCTGGCTGACTTGCGGAGCGGCGGCAAGCATGTCCGACATGCCGGGAACGGATTGAGATAAGTTGCTGAAGGCTTGCGGCGCCATTTTGGCTTTGGCGGCCTGAAAAACAGCCCCTGCGCCGCCGAGCGCTTGCTGCTGGGTTACCCCTAATTGACTCATCAGAATATTGGTCAAACTGGGTTGGCTTACCGGTACTCCAGTCGCTGCGGTCTTGCCGGCCTCAATCACGGCCCTTCCTGTTTGCGCGGTTCGCCCGACGGTGTCCAAGCCGCTATCGACGGTGCCGAGAACATTCTCGCCGCCGGAGCCGGCGCAGCCGGTAGCCACAATCGTAATCAACAATGACGTGATTTTGATGCGGTTTGAACTTTTCATGGTGCTTACTCCTTAAAGATCACAGCTTATAATGAGACAAGATTTTTATTCGATTAGCTCAAAATTTTTAGAATCATCAAATCCCGACTGAATCTATAACAGCGTCAAAACTTATTTGCAGTATCCGGGGCAAATCGGGCCGCCGATTTTATAGGGTCTCAAAGGACGGTCTCGAAATACCGGGCTGCATTATGGCGGTATTATAAAGACCTGCTCGGCCGTTTACGCGGCTATGGTAGGCGCATTCTTCTTAAAAAAACAAGGCAAAGCCGACTTGCGGAGAAATAGTCAAATCTGGTGTATGCCGACTTTGAATCAGGCAGCTCTCTGCTGTATTTCTTCCACACTCCTCGTCTCCCCGATGACAGCGATGCCATCCTGAAAGCGGATGCCGTTCACCACATCCGGCAATTGCTTAAAACCCCGTATCCGCCGCCAGCCCTTTTCGGCCGTCAACGCCAGTTGGAAGACCAGTCCCAACAGGGTGTTCCGTGACACGCAGTTCTTGGTGTGGGTCGTCCGATGGCGAATCGTGTATCGCGGGGTCTACCTTGTCATCTATAAATGCAATGGTAGACCCCATTCATTTCGCACAAATGTCAAATGTAAGACCTGACCCGAATGGCACTTACAGAGCCTAAGCCTGAGGCGAGAGAAAGTGAACCGAAATGAATTTATTGTATTACCTCCGCTTTTTCTATAATGATGTCGATTTTGGGAACATTCTGGTGCGGGCCGCGATTGCCTGTAGGTTGTTCGGCCATCTTGTCTACTACGTCCATGCCTTCAACCACTTCTCCGAATACTGCATAACCCCAACCGTTGGGAGTTGAACTCGTGTAATTAAGGAACATATTATCGGTATAGTTAATAAAAAATTGGGCGGTCGCTGAGTTTGGATCGGATGTGCGCGCCATAGCAATAAGCTCTTAACAAAAAATCGTCTGGTGTTTAGAATGTAAAGATTTATGAAGCCAGCCAAGGAAGGAAATGCGAGTTGTCCGTGTTGAACTGACCGATACCGATCGGGAG
>Ga0208509_1000656_pt1 | contig 11876 bp, 8 predicted proteins | sample LakWasMeta7_HOW4_2_FD_183857 | JGI IMG/M metagenome (GOLD analysis project Ga0208509, IMG submission 183857) | Freshwater sediment methanotrophic microbial communities from Lake Washington under simulated oxygen tension - Sediment Metagenome... | ecosystem: Environmental > Aquatic > Freshwater >...
CTGCTTACAAGGACACCAACGCATCACCAACGGCGACGGCAGCACCTTCTTTAGTATGAATGGCACTCACGACGCCGGCGATTTTGGCTCGTACTTCAGTCTCCATTTTCATCGCCTCCATAATGACCACGACATCACCCGCTGCAACGGCGCTGCCAACATTGACCAGAATCTTCAGGGTGGTGCCCGCCATGGGCGCTTCAATAACCGCTCCACTACCCGCCGAAGGAGCCGATGCGGCGCTGGCCGCAACCGGCTGAATATTCAATGCGCCGCCGCCTGGGCCTACGGCGACGTTGAAGTTTCTGCCGTCCACATTAACGCTATAGGTTTCTACCTTATTATGGGCACTGTTGGTCTGCGCTGACTTGGCGGCCGCCTGCGCTTTCGGATCAGGAGCAGGCTCAAACGCCTCCGGGTTGCCGCGGTTGGCCAGGAATTTCCAGCCGACTTGTGCGAACAAACCGTTGATTAGGGCATCTTCCTCGATATTATTCGCCAGTCTGACGCCTTCGGCTTTGGCTTTTTCCTGCACTTCAGCCACCAGTTTGTCCATTTCCGGCACTAACAAATCGGCCGGCCGACACGTAATCGGCTGCGCGCCGTCGAGCACCCTTTCCTGCAAAGCTTTATTAACCGGCGCCGGCGTGGCGCCGTATTCACCCTTGAGGACGCCCGCGGTTTCCTTGGCGATGGTTTTGTAGCGTTCGCCAGCGATGACATTGAGTACGGCCTGGGTGCCGACAATTTGCGATGTGGGGGTTACCAGCGGAATAAAGCCCAGATCTTCGCGCACACGCGGTATTTCTTGCAGTACGGCATCAAATTTATCATCGGCCCCCTGCTCTTTCAGCTGGCTTTCCATGTTGGTCAACATACCGCCCGGCACTTGGGATACCAGAATACGGCCATCGACGCCCTTGAGGCTGCCTTCAAACTGGGCATATTTTTTCCGGACCTCCCTAAAATAGGCCGCAATTTCTTCCAGCTTGATCAGATCCAGTCCGGTACTGCGGCCAGTTCCTTCCAAACTGGCGGCGATGGTTTCGGTCGGACTGTGGCCATACGTCATGCTCATCGACGAAATGGCAGTATCGACATTATCGACACCGGCCTCGGCCGCTTTAATCAGAGTGCCGACACTCAGACCGGTCGTGGCATGGCAGTGCAAATGAATGGGAATACGGGTGCTCTTTTTTAAACGGCTGACCAGTTCAAAGGCATCGTATGGCTTGAGCAGGCCCGCCATATCTTTGATGCAGATGGAATGCGCGCCCATGTCTTCGATCTGTTTGCCCAGGTCTACCCACATGTCCATCGTGTGCACGGGACTGGTGGTATAGGAAATAGTGCCTTGCGCATGTGCGTCAGTATTCAGGACGGCTTTGACTGCGCGATCAATGTTGCGCATATCGTTCATCGCATCAAAAATACGGAATACGTCTATGCCGTTGATGGCACAACGCTCGACAAATTTATCGACAACATCATCGGCATAATGCCGGTAGCCCAAAATATTTTGGCCACGAAACAACATTTGTTGAGGCGTCTTAGGCATTGCCGCTTTCAGCAGGCGCAGTCTTTCCCAGGGATCCTCGCCCAGATAGCGAATGCAGGCATCAAAAGTGGCCCCTCCCCAGGACTCTATCGACCAATATCCGATTTGATCCAGTTTTTGACAAATCGGAAGCATGTCCTCTGTGCGTAACCGGGTTGCCAAAATGGATTGGTGCGCATCACGCAGGACGACCTCGGTAATACCTAAGGGATTTTTTTTATCTTTGGCCATTCTTTTTCTTTCTCCTGAAACCTTTCTGGGCCTTTAATCACATAACCTTTTGGGTCGATTGATTGCTGAGCAATGAAGTGTGCTATTTAAAAGCATAGCCAAACGCCAACAGGCGTCCGACTGAAAACGAAATCTATTTGTGCTGGCTACGATACCTGTGCACTGCCGCGGTTATCGCCGCAATGGTACCGGCATCGGGACTAACCGATACCGGCGTACGAACCGGAGCCGGGACATCCGGAAAATAACGTTGCACGAGTGTTGACATGAGATTGATCGCGGCCACCAACATGGCCAGAAAAAGGAACACGATCCCCATTCCGACCAGCATTAACTCTATCCCGCTACCCATTTGTTCTGCCATAGTTTTTTAAATCATTGTGGTAAATTAACAAACATTATCCATAAAAGTTACACGCTAAACAAACTAAAGATAAATGCCAGGGGATTTTTCAAAGACCTGATCAGGATATTCTCCGCTGTCTTCCTGCTTTATAAATATATAAAAGTAGGAATTTAATTACTGCGCTCAGGTGAGCGATTTCCGACTTTGACCAAAAACCCGAGCAGCGCAACGCAGGAATGCGCTGTGGTCTTTTCCAGATTGAACTCTGTTTTTGAACCGGCATGATGTTGCATTGAGGCAACACTTTATCAGTTATCGACTAAATGGTTAGTGTCTTAAATCGATGTATGTGCCCAGCAAGGGTACCCACCCTGTCGAAGCTTTTGGAGGCGCAAGACATACACTGACTTTTGGTCAAGTTATTATTCTTGCGCTTAAGGAAATGGAAAACCTGTCAAATCGTTGCCATGCTCTATTATGGGATCGAAAATCATAACCGCCTGGCCAGCAAATGGTCATAAAACCCCTGGCGGAATCAATCGCGTGTGAAACGATAACGAACATACTGCATGCCATTGGCATTGATTACGCACATATTTTCCTTCTGGACTTGCCCAAAGGCCATTTTCTTTACGGCTGTAAATTCATTAGCTGAGCTCATGTTCAACACATTGCCGGACAAACGCACTGACCGGCATCCGGAGTTTTTGGTAGCTATTGAACAAACACTCGATTTCTGTCGGATCAAGATAAACATATACGCCATACCCTGTCATGGCGACAAACTCATTGCTCAGAGCTTCGATAAACGCAAAACGCTGAATACCCAGTTGATTGACTCCATTGATCGCTTCCATGGCCGGCACCTGTTGTTTGGTTAAACTCAATAACACTCATGCATAAGCTGCGCCATATTTTCTGACCCATTAAATCAAGCACATAGATATTTTCAGCAAGCAAATCGTCGGCATTAGCTGACAATTTTCGTCTCTACCTGCCAACTCTTGTAAATGGCCTGAAAAACCAGTGCATCCATCAAGCCAAAATTTCTTATCGTCACATAAACAGAGAGAAAATCATGAAATTGTTCCCTTCAAGCCCGGGTTAGCGCAGGCCTCCAGATGAATGGCCGTAGCAGCCCTTGTGATCGACTCTGATTTTTTTACCCGTTAAAAATCACTAACAGGTATAATGCCCCTATCAATGTATTGATATTCTTGTCGGTGTATTTTGATAATGCACTAAGACAGCTATCAACAGCTTACATTAGTATCAAGAGAGCCCGCCTGGATCAATCACTCAATAAACGCCGAGATTTCATCAAGAAATTACTAGAACTAAGGCTTACGCACGTTCTTTGGCGCACTTTCTTAATTTTAACCATTACCCTTTTTCACAAAGCTGCAAGACACTTGTCGATAGCGGCCCTTCATTGAGATTTTAATCATATGCCATTTACCCCCCTCGGTTTATCAGATCCGCTCTTGCGTGCCATCGCTGATGCCGGCTATACCACACCGTCCCCCATTCAATCACAGGCAATTCCGGCCGTATTAGGCGGCCATGATGTGCTGGCCGCCGCTCAGACAGGAACGGGCAAAACGGCCGGGTTTACCTTGCCGATACTGCACCGTTTATCACAAAAGGCTTACGGCAATAACCGGCCGGTCAGAGTGCTGATCCTGGCGCCAACCCGAGAGCTTGCCGCGCAAATTGGCGAATCGGTCAACAAGTACGGGGCCCACCTGCATCCGCGTTTGAAAACCGAAGTCGTTTTTGGCGGGGTTAAAATCAACCCGCAGATGATGCGGCTAAGAGGCGGCGTCGATATTTTAGTGGCCACGCCAGGCCGGCTTTTGGATCTGGTCAATCAGAATGCGGTAAAACTCGGTCAGGTAGAAACCCTGATACTCGATGAAGCAGACCGTATGCTGGACATGGGATTCATCCGTGATATCCGCAAAATCATCGCCCTGCTGCCGAAAAAGCGCCAAAACCTGCTGTTTTCGGCGACCTTTTCTGAAGATATTCGCAAGCTCACCACCGGACTGCTGGTTAACCCGATCAAGATCGAAGTGGCTCCGCGCAACACAGCGGCTGAACTGGTTGAGCAAATCGCTTATCTCGTTAACAAAACCGATAAAACAGAATTGCTCTGTCATTTGATTAAAACACAGGACTGGCAGCAGGTTCTGGTGTTCACGACCACAAAACACGGCGCCAATCGACTCACCGAAAAACTGAACAAGGTCGATATCAAAGCGGCCGCCATCCACGGCAACAAGAGCCAGGGCGCCAGAACCAGCGCCCTGACAGGCTTTAAATCCGGTGAAATCAGGGTCCTGGTCGCAACCGATGTGGCTGCGCGCGGCATTGATATCAACCTGCTGCCGCATGTGGTCAATTTTGAACTGCCGCGAGCGCCGGAAGATTATGTCCATCGCATTGGCCGCACCGGACGCGCCGGCGAAGAAGGGCAGGCCATTTCTCTGGTATCCCATGATGAATACAATAACTTGAGATCGGTTGAAAAACTGATCGGCAAGGAAATCAAACGTGAACAAATAGCCGGCTTTGAAGCCTCCGCTGTGGCGCCGCCCATGCCCCCGGCTGCGCCACGGGCCCCCCGCCCTGCCAGAAACTCAAATCAGGCTCGCAAGCCCGGCGGCAACTCCGTCAGAAATAACCCCAGAGCAAGAAGCGCGTAACTTAAAGAGGCCGTTTCTCAAGAGCGGCCGCCGAACGCCCCATTGATCGCTTTGTGTTGACCCGCCTGAGGGCAGCGTTTATGCTTTTCTCAAGTTCAACAGGTTTAATGCCTGTGATGCGGGTTTTCCCGTGATTTTTTCAATGCGTAATACGCTCTGAATCCTATGGCGCTAAGTGTTTTTGATATTTTTAAGATCGGCATAGGCCCATCCAGCTCCCATACGGTCGGTCCGATGAAAGCGGCCCTAGCCTTTGCGCAATTGCTGAAGGATGAAAGGCTCTTGCCTCAGACTCGCCGCCTGCAGATAGCTCTCTATGGCTCTCTGGGAGCGACCGGCAAGGGTCATGGCAGCGACCGGGCCATTCTGATGGGCCTGGAAAACGAAACGCCTGCGCAAATTGATCCCGACTGCATTACGCCGCGTCTTGCTCATATACGCGAACGGCATGAGCTGAAACTGTTATCCGAGCACCGCATTGCTTTCAACGAAGCCTCGGACCTGCAATACCATCTGGAGGCCCTGCCTTTTCATGCCAACGGCATGAGCTTCAGCGCGTTTAATCAGAAAGGAGACGCGCTGCTCACGAAACGCTATTATTCGGTGGGCGGCGGTTTTATCCTCAGCGAGGAGGACAACATGTCCGCGACCGATGACGACAGTGATCTTTGCCTGCCCTATCCGTTCAACACCGCCGATGAACTGCTGAAACTGTGCCTGCTGCACAAATGTTCGATCAGCGCGATCATGTTGCAAAACGAAAAAGCCTGGCTCAGCGAAGCCGAAATCCGTACGGAACTGCTCGCCATCTGGCACGCCATGCAGTCCTGCATAGAACGCGGTTATCATCAGCGGGGCGAATTGCCGGGCGGCCTGCATGTGAGGCGCCGGGCGCCGGATATCTACCAGCAATTGCAGCAAGAATCAAATCCCCCCACGGCCAACTTTTCAGTCAGCACCATGGACTGGGTTAATCTGTTTGCGCTGTCGGTCAACGAAGAAAACGCCGCCGGCGGACGGGTGGTTACCGCCCCGACCAACGGCGCCGCCGGCATCATCCCTGCGGTGCTGCAATATTACCGGCGTTTCTGTGAGAACGCGGATGAAGACGGCGTTGTCCGCTTTCTGTTGACGGCCGGGGCCTTCGCCATTCTGTACAAGAAAAACGCCTCCATTTCCGGCGCCGAAGTCGGCTGCCAGGGCGAAATCGGCGTCGCCTGCTCGATGGCGGCCGGCGCCCTGGCCGAGGTGCTGGGCGGCAATCCCGAACAGGTTGAAAACGCCGCCGAGATCGGCATGGAACATAATCTGGGCCTGACCTGCGACCCGATCGGCGGACTGGTGCAAATCCCCTGCATAGAACGCAACGCCATGGGTTCGGTTAAGGCGATCAATGCCGCCCGTCTGGCGCTGAGGGGCTCCGGCAGTCATTATGTATCGCTGGACAAGGTCATCAAAACCATGCGCGAGACCGGCGCGGACATGCAAAGCAAATACAAGGAAACTTCCCTGGGCGGATTGGCGGTCAATCTACCGGAGTGTTGACCGGCCAATTCATCCCCACTGGGATTTACGGACATTAAAATTGCGGCCCTTGATTTTGCCGTTGCGCAAGCAAGCCAGTGCCTTATCAACGCTGCCGTTTTTGACAGCCACATAAGCATGGCCATCGAAAATATCGATCTTGCCTACCTCTGTGCCCGCAATCCCGGCGTCGCCGGTTAACGCGCCCAGGATATCCCCCGGACGCACTTTATTCTTGCGCCCGCCATCAATCCACAAGGTCACCATCGGCGGCTCGAAGCGCGACTCATGGCTCATCTGGAAGGGCGCCACTTCGTCCCATTTGGCGGGTATGTTTTGATACTCTTCAATGGCCTTGACCCGGTTCGTTTCCTTTTCCGTACATAAACTGAGCGCCAAACCCTTTTTGCCGGCGCGCCCTGTCCGCCCTATCCGGTGTATATATATCTCGGGATCCCAGGGCAGTTCGTAATTGATCACCGCCTGCATGTCTTTAATATCGAGACCCCGCGCAGCCACATCGGTCGCCACCAGAATCGAACAGCTCTTATTGGCAAAACGCACCAGGACCTGATCCCGATGCTTTTGCTCCAGATCGCCATGCAAGGCCTGCACCGAAAAACCGCTGCTTTCAAGCGAGCTCGCCACCTCCTGGCAATCCCGCTTGGTATTGCAAAAGACCACGGTCGATTCGGGCCGGTAGTAGGCCAGCAAATAGCCGAGCGCGTTCAGCCTCTTCGATTTATCCACCTGATAGAAACGCTGCTCGATATCACTGTCGTGATGACTGCTCTCGATGCTGACCGAAATCGGCTTGAACTGGAATTTCTGGCTCATCTCCCGAATGGGATCGGCATAAGTGGCTGAAAACAACAAGGTTTGCCGGTGCGTCGGCGCATAGGAAATCACATCGGTAATGGCCTCTTCAAAGCCCATATCCAGCATCCGGTCGGCCTCATCCAGCACCAGCACTTTCAGATTGCTCAGACGCAAACTGCGCTTGCGCAGATGTTCCTGCAAGCGCCCCGGCGTACCGACCACCACATGGACGCCATGCTCCAGCGAACCCAGCTGCGGCCCGAAGGGCACGCCGCCGCATAAGGCCAATACCTTAATGTTTTGGGTAAAACGCGCCAATCGCCGGATCTCCTTGCAGACCTGATCGGCCAGTTCCCGGGTCGGGCAAACCACCATGGCCTGCACCCTGAAACTGTTCAAGTCCAGTTTGGATAACAGGCCGATACCGAAAGCAGCGGTCTTACCGCTGCCCGTTTTAGCCTGCGCAATCACATCCCGGCCCTCCAGAATATGCGGCAGACTCTCCGCCTGGATCGGCGTTAAGTGGGTATAACCCAGGGTTTTAATGTTTTCAAGCAGGGCGGGTTTTAAAGCTAGGGATGAAAATTCGGCAGTACTCACAAGAACTCTTTAGATTGACGCGAAGGCCGGCGAAGTGCCGCCATTCAAATGACAATGATACCAGATACTGAAGTCCTAAGCCGGATAAGCTTGATTTTTCAGCATTAATCACGCTGCATGAACATGCGGCAGGAGGCGCTTATCTTGCGCGGAATCACTCTTCCAGCTGATTGTTTAAAGCATGCCAAGCGTTGCTGACAAACCATCCATTCAAAGATCATCGAGGCAAACGTAACCCTGAGGCGCGCTATTTTAATGGGCCCTGTACGGGATATCACGCAATAACCATAAGTGATATGACATATTATAAATTTCTTACCTTATAAATTATCTGAACAATACCTTTCCTATCAAACACTTATAACTTAGGCATGAAATTTGCGCTTCTATCTGTGTGAACAGGGTCTTTCACAATAATTATTAAAAGCTATCCATCACAAGGATGTCAGTGACAGCATGTAATTTATCAGGTAAAGCAATGAAAGAAACAAAAATCACAATGCAATCCTCTTCGAAAAAATGGTTCGGAGGAATGCTGGTATTAAGCGGGCTGTTGTCTCCAATGGCCATGGCCGGAAATTCAATGATGGCGGTCAGTGATGCCGATTATCCGGCCAGAAATGAGCCCAAAGAGGAATTAGGCAAATTTTTGTTCTACGACAAAATCCTGTCGGGCAATAAAAACACTTCCTGCGCCAGCTGCCATCATCCGCTCGCCGCGACCGGCGATGGTTTAGCGTTGCCGGTTGGCGAAGGCGGACGGGGGCTCGGCGTGACGCGCGATACCGGCAGCGGCGCCAATGCGATTCATGAACGCGTGCCGCGTAATGCGCCGCATTTGTTCAATCTGGGGGCGAAACAATTTGTCACGATGTTCCACGACGGTCGGCTTCAGAAAAACGATGCCGCGCCTACTGGATTCGATACGCCCGCAGGCAATAACTTTCTGCTGGGCGTAGACAGCGCGCTGGCCGCTCAGGCCGCATTCCCGCCCACCTCCAATACCGAAATGGCCGGACAGGCGGGAGAAAATGAGGTCGCTAATGCAGCGGCAGCGGGTAATCATCAGGAAGTCTGGCGGCTGTTGACCGAACGAGTGATGGCTATTCCCGAATATCAGGGGCTCTTTGCAGCAGCTTATCCAGGATTAAAGGTCCCTGAGCAAGTGAGCTATAACCATATCGCGAACGCCATCGGCGCCTTTGAAGCGGCCGCTTACCGGGCCGACAACAGCCCGTTCGACCGTCATCTTCGTGGTGAGGCACAGGCCATGAGTAAAAGTGCCCAAGAAGGCATGAAGCTGTTTAAGGGCAAGGCCCAATGCGCGACCTGCCATACCGGAAAATTCCAAACGGATCACCAATTCCATGCCTTGGGGATTCCCCAGATCGGTCCGGGCAAGGGCAACGGTTTGAATGGCCACGATGATTTTGGCCGGGAACTGGTGACGGCTGTTGCGGAAGACCGCTATAAATTCCGTACTCCGACGCTGCGTAATGTCTCCATGACCGGACCCTGGGGCCATGACGGCGCCTACAATACGCTGGAGGCCGTGGTCAGACACCATCTGGACCCCAAGAACAGCTTGAATGCTTATGACGTCACTCAGGCCGTATTGCCTTCAAGGGCCGATCTGGATGCGATAGACTTTCAGGTTCATAACGATGAGCTCAGCCGTTCGGACTTGTCCGATGCGATTGAAATTCAGCCCATCGCATTGTCGGATAATGAAGTTAAATTGTTGACCGATTTCCTGCATGCGCTGACCGATACGGCCAGCCTGGACATGCGGGCGACTGCGCCGGCTCGCGTCCCCAGCGGCCTACCGCTCGCAGATTGACGCTAGGGTTACAGGTTACGTTCACGGTTAGGCCGCTCGTCTAGCGCACCGCTTACCATGAACGTAACCTATCGAGCGAGGTTCAAAGGATTGAATCACCCCTCCGCAGCCAGCCTTCGCCTTCATCGATATGAAGACACAGAGCCCTTTTCATTTGCCACCACGCTTTGCCCTCTCTTCAAGCTGAAAATTTCATTTCAATACCAAGATACAAAGAAAAGATAAAACTCTCCGCACTGGGCGAGTACCAAGTGAAATCTAATGTTTTGTTGTTTGCGAATGCGATCGGAGGGAGGCAACTGAAGGGCATGCCGAAAGCAAGCATTGCCGTAAAAGCAGGGCCACACTGAATCACTGTGTAGCTTTTAAAGATCATAGCCTCCGGTTTGCACCGAAGGCTATTTTTAGATTTGGGATTTATTCGCAGTTGACCACGGAGTCGCCGTCTTTGGCTGGTCCGGTCATGCAAGAATCGGTACCGGTGCCGCCGTCCAGTGTGTCGTATCCTGGACCGCCGCCCAAAAAGTCATCGCCCTGACCGCCAGATACGGTGTCGTTGCCGGGGCCCGCGCCGAGAAAATCGTCGCCACGATCGCCGGACAACGCATCATCGCCCGGATGGGCATGCAGCGTATCATCGCCGTTGCCGCCGATCAACACATCCTTGTCGCCTGCGGCCTTGCTACCCGAAAGGTAGTCGTCGCCATTGCCCCCGAGCAATGTGTTGTCTCCATTACCGCCGTCGAGCATATCGTCGCCGTTACCGCCGCAAACAACATCATTGCCGTTGCCGGCATAGACTTCATCGTCACCATTGCCGGCATAGATCACATCGTCGCCGCTTGTTCCCATAATTTTATCGTTCTCACCGGTGCCGACGCAGGTGGCCTTAACACCGTTACACATTGGAATTTTTCCAACCGGCGCAGAGGACGGATCAGAACAGTTGATATCGGCTGCCCAGGCTGCAGGCTGAGCGACCAGCATTAAAGAAAAAGCGCAACCAGTCATTATTTTAGTTTTCATTCAATACCTCAAAATGGAATAAATACGGCCAAACAGGACTGTTCGGACACGGGCTATAACGCAGAATTTGTGCCATTTCTTAAGTACTTGAAATGAATAAGTTTGTAATTATTTAGTAATATTAAACTATGGCATTTACCTCATCCAGTAGGTGAAATCCCCCATTTTTATAACAAGGCGAGCAACCGGGATGTTATAAAAATCTGGATGTCTAGATTGATAGGAGCACTCCTGCAGGATGACGTTCATGCCTGCAGCAGCGATTCGACCTGAATTCAATTTACCTATAATTTCACGTTTATAGCGGGCGGGCGGACCGATTCATATTATTGCTGCCGGTATCAGCCAGGAGTACACTGAAGCCATCTGCAATCTAATAGTGGATGAAACCTATGTGGAGCGTTCGATTTGTTTTACTTATTTTACTGACTGTCGCCGCAGCGGTTTATGCCGGGGAAAAGGACGAACAGCCCAACAAAACGCCGGCCATCATACAACTTGAAATTAGCGATGCGATAGGGCCTGCAACCGCCGATTATATAGAGCGTAATCTGCAAAAGGCGATTGACCGCCGCGTCATGGCCGTCCTCATCCGCATAGACACGCCCGGTGGGCTGGATGTCTCCATGCGCCAAATCATCAAGCAAATCATTGCGTCCCCCCTGCCCGTCATCACTTATGTAGCCCCCAGCGGCGCACGCGCTGCAAGTGCAGGAACATATATACTCTATGCCAGCCATATCGCGGCCATGGCTCCGGCCACCACGCTGGGCGCGGCAACGCCCGTACAAATCGGCGGTTTTGGCGGTTTCGGCGACGAAAAAGACAAATCCGACAAGAATGATAAAGCCAAAGCGCCTGCCAATCCGATGAGCGATAAAATCATAAATGACGCAGCGGCTTATATTCGTGGCCTGGCAAAAATGCACGGCAGAAACGAACAGTGGGCGGAAAAAGCGGTGCGCGAAGCGGCCAGTCTTTCCGCAGAAGAAGCGTTAAAACTGAACGTTATTGATCTTGTTGCAGTCGATGTAGCAGACTTGCTCCGACAATTGCAGGGCCGAAAAATTAATATTTCCGGCATAGAACTCACCTTGGGTACCGACTCCATTGAAATAGTCACGATCAGGCCGGATTGGCGCAGTCAGTTGCTGGCTGTGATTACCAATCCCAGCATCGCCTATATTCTGCTGATGGTCGGCATTTATGGTTTGGTGTTTGAAT
>Ga0208509_1000664_pt1 | contig 11777 bp, 12 predicted proteins | sample LakWasMeta7_HOW4_2_FD_183857 | JGI IMG/M metagenome (GOLD analysis project Ga0208509, IMG submission 183857) | Freshwater sediment methanotrophic microbial communities from Lake Washington under simulated oxygen tension - Sediment Metagenome... | ecosystem: Environmental > Aquatic > Freshwater >...
GTGGTGGCAACAGCTATCCAGCGTACTGCGCAATCAAAAACAAAGGTTGTTGCACGAATTTGATGATGCCGCAAAAAATTATCATGTGGATTTTCAACAAGATGTGGAAAGTGCCGCGCACCGCTTATATCAACAGCTACAAAAACAACCGCTGGCGCTTAATAGCCTGCGTGCAACCCGCGTTACCGCCGATGCAGCAGCCATTGCACTAGCGCTCAATACCGGCGGCGTGGGTTTACACGATTTGATTATTGCACCGGCGATGTTCACCGTTACCTCATTACTGACTGAGAGCGCTATCGGCAGTTATATGGGTAAGGTAGAACGCGAACTGAAACAACAGCAGCTCAATACCGTAAAGCAAACCTTATTTATCAACTGCCTGCGCGAAAGCTTAAGGCGGTTGCCCGCGTCAGTATCTTCGACGATGAACTTCAACATTTCCCCTGAACAACTCCAGGCGGCAGAAGCCCAACTTAAAGAAAAACGCCATGGCTTACGATTACTCTGAGTTACTTAAAAACGCCCAATGCTGGGCTGAACAAGCTCTAGCGGCCGGCTGGATCAATCAAGACAGCTTGCATGCTGTTAGCGATACTGAGTTGCAAGCTCCCACCGCATTATTTGATCTTGGTCAATCCAGACCGTTGATCGTCGCTTTTATGGGCGGCACCGGGGTCGGCAAAAGCTCGTTACTCAATCGCTTGGCCGGCAAAGCCATCGCTAAAGCTGGTGTGGAACGGCCCACGTCCAGAGAAGTCACCTTGTACCATCACCAATCGGTGACGCTACAACACTTGCCTGCGCAATTTCCCGTCGCGCAAGTCAACATCGCCCAACATCAGGACGACACCAGTAAACACATTGTTTGGATTGATATGCCTGATATTGACAGCACCGAGCAAGCTAATAAACACCAAGTCTTGCAATGGCTGCCGCACATCGATGTGCTGATTTATGTGGTGAGTCCAGAACGTTATCGCGACAACAAAGCCTGGCGGCTCTTGCTTGCTGAAGGCGGCAAACATGCCTGGCTGTTTGTCTTTAATCAGTGGGATAGGGGTCAAACCGAGCAATACCAAGACTTCATCCTGCAACTGCAGCAAGCCGGTTTTAATGAGCCGATCATCTTCAAAACCATCTGCGATCCAGCTTCACCAAGCGATGATTTCGAGTCATTAAAATCAACCTTGGTAACGCTGGCAACCCAGCACACCATCGAGCAACTCGAACAACGTGGGCTGCAAGTTCGCACACAAGAACTCACCAAGCGCCTGCAACAGATCATCCCCAAATTAGGCGACGTTGGCGCAACTCAACAATTGGTGGGACTCTGGCAACAGCAATGGCAACGCTCCAGCAAACTTCTGCAACAAGGATTTGTTTGGCCGATACAGCAAGCAGCCTCTTATTATGCCGAGCACACCCCTGATTTGATTACTCACCCATCAATGAATCAAATTGTGCTTTGGGATACCTGGGCGCAAAGTAGGCTGGATGATGCCCTAGATGAATTTATCAGCAACGCTAATCAACTCGGCATGTCAGCCGCCCCAATCAGGCAGCAATTGGCGCCAATTCGCGAACAGGCGGAAAAAATTATCCGCGACCAAAGTGCCCAGGCCGTGCGCGAGGCCTTAGCTAATCCCGGCAACTTAGCTCAACGGCTGTTCTTAAAAACCATGCGCCTCGCCGAAATACTGCTGCCGTTAACGGTTATGGCCTGGGTCGGCTACCAAGTGTTCATGGGCTACTACACCAGTAACATCACCCACAGCCAATACTTGGGCGTTGATTTTGCTATCCACAGCACCTTGGCGATTGCCTTGAGCTGGCTGATACCCTTCTTCGTTATTAAAAAAGCCCAACCGTCGCTGAAAAAAACTGCGATAAGAGGACTTAATAAAGGTTTAAATCAAGCACTAACGACCCTTGAAATCTCAGTTTCAGACTCTATAACAGTAATCGTTCAGCAACACGCCGAACAAATCCAGCAATTGCTGGAAATTATTCAACAATGCGCAAAACCGCCGGAAAAAACACGGCAACCAGCGCAAGAAAAAGGTCCGCTAGCAAGAATGTTGGTAGACTAAAAACAAATAAAAATTGTGTAGTATTTAACATAATTATTTGTTAAATTATTAATCCACGGGGGCGACATGGCTTCGACGTGGGTAGCGAAACTTTAAGTGCATGCCGAGGACTGTACACCTCGTAAATCCTACAGAAAAAAAGTATTCGCAAATGACGAAAACTACTCAATGGCGTTAGCTGCTTAAACACAGCTCCCATTCCTTTGACCATCTGTGCTTATGCGGGTGGAGTTCGGTTCGCTGGACGCTCAGAGGTCATATTACATAAGATCGTGCTGAAGCCTGTCCGGAGCGGATGCCCTAAAACCTTACGGAATCGCTGATGATTTTCTTGGCCCAACGGGTAGTCATCGGCTAAATCAAAAGTGTGGGATAAGCATGTAGACCTTACAGCGGAGTACTTACGGACGCGGGTTCAATCCCCGCCGCCTCCACCAATATACGGTCCTCCCAGGACCACTCAAGACCGACTAAGGCCCTTAAAAATCAGGGTCTTAGTCAACCTTCTTTCAATCTCCATCCAGTCTCGACAGGTCTTCATCGGCTTCGGTTGTGGCACAAATTTGACACAAATTCGCCACACGTCATTCATGCGGATGATCTCACTGCCAACTATGGCACTCACGATTGCCGACAACTCCGGCAGCATATTTTCAGCGACCTATCGCCTATTGCAGTCGATTTGGCACTTCATTATGCAAAAACGGCTGAGCGCTACGACTATGATCATGCTAATCAGGAACTTTTAAAGATTCATGAACGCTTGCGTATTGGTGATTTGAATTTATGTGCTGGTACGGAAGAGCTTAAAAATGCAGCGAAAGTTTGCGCCGAAAAATGTCGTTCTGCACAACGCACCGGCGAACCCTGGAAAAATGATCAAGCCATTCGCAAGATCATTTGGATGCCAGCTCTAAATCGAGCAGGCCTGAAATACCGTAACCCCTATCAAACTCGCCATACATTCGCTTCAACACTTCTTTCGAGAGGAGAAAATCCGCTTTGGGTGGCTCAGCAAATGGGGCACAAAGATTGGGGGCAAATTAGAAAGGTCTATGGCCGTTGGATTCCACAGTTAAACTAATTAGTTAGATTTATTCGGCATAGAAATAAAAAGGAATTTCTAATGGAGCAACGTTTAGTCTTGCACATGATGACTGAACAAGTTCACGCCAGTATGGCCACACATGATAGCCAATATTTTGCTCGGAAAAAGCTTCCAGAATATCCGGATCTAATTTTTCATTAGCTCGATAAAGCGCATTAAAGGTGGCTTTAATTTCCAATGATGGATTTTCTTGGGCATCATCGACTGTTTCTTTAACCAAACGAATACCTACAGCATAAAAGAAATGATATTCCCACCAATTGTGCTTGTCCGATTCTATAAATATTTCTTTAACCTTTCTGACGCCTCGAAATGTTTGAGTTTCTAGGTTTTGCTTCCCCAGCTCTAATGGCTCAATTTCGTCGTCTAAAACAACATAGCTATTTCTTAAATTAACAGATTTAAATGCTAAGGCTTTTTTGGCTTTCTCAAAAGCTGAGTCCATTTACGCTGCCTCTCTAACCCAATCGGTTGGGTCTCTGCGATCAATAATCTTTGGAGATGAGCGAATTATTGTAGAATTTTCTTCAGTTGTCTTAGCTTGACTAACCCATTGCCCAGAGAAGTGATTTATTTTGTTTTCAGGCTCTTTTTGAACAGGTAATTTAATCTCTGGCTTAAATCCTAAGGCAAAGCAAATATCAGAAAGAGTCCCTAATGTCATATTACGTGAACCACTCAAAATTTGAGATACATAGGAACGAGATTTTCCTAAACGTCTAGCAAGTTCTTTTTTGCTAATGTTCATATCTTCTAAAATAACGAGGAGATCTTCTGTTACGTTATAAACAATGTCTTCTCTTGCAAATGCTTTTTCTTCAGCAGAACTAAAGTTAAAATTATTTTTGTAAAACATGTTCTTAGCACTCATGACCATTAACCTCTATTCTGTTCCAGTTTTTTCCTACAATTGCTGTGTCAACTTGTTTTAATCTATCATAATCCTTGTATACATAGTGGCTTATAAAATATGTATTGGGATGAGCATCCGATAGCCAGCAATAACCTCTTATTGGAATTCTTTTCAACGCATTGAATTTTTTTGTTTTAGATTGTTCTTTTAGCTTTGGAAGCTCGCCTTCTTGTGGAAAGTTCTCTTTTGACATCCTATGACCGTCTGTAAGTCTTTGGATTTGCAAAATCATTCCACGTTTAAGTGATTTACTTTTTCGAGAGTCAATGTGACTAAGAGCTTCTTCAAAGCTTTCAACTGCCCCTTTACAGTGAATTACTTTGAATTTTTCTCCTTCAAATTTTTTCTGTATTTTCGTATCCGTCACTTACGTCCTTTGAAGTTAATATATATATTAACTTTTAAAATTTTCAACTAAAAGCGGGCAAAAATCAACCCAAAAAAATTAAATGCCTTTGGTGCAGTGAGAATTATATGTGATAAACCTACCCAATAGACTTTAGCAACCGTAATAAAAGACAAGCGTTTGAAACGTTATCTGAACCAATAGTTACTTGAAATACAAAATCATAAAGTATTAAAAGCCAGCGAGTAAATATGCAGATTCCGTATATTTTCGAAAAATTTTAGAAATCCAGAGACGGTCATCTATTTCTGTTCTCGTCGTTGCTTGATGGGCTCCTTGAATAAGGTTAGACTAAAAAAATGAGAAGCTCTCATTAGACCGAAGAATCTGTCTAATTGACACAATTTAGTCAAGGTGAATGCTAAATGATTGATTGATTGATTGATTGATTGATTGATTGATTAAGAAAGAACCAGGGTTCAATCCCCGCCGCCACTTAAAACGTTTTAAGATGTACAAAGAAGATTAAAAACCCGCAAGTTATCTGGCTTAGCGGGTTTTTTATTGCCTAGCGATATACAGTACAATTCCGGGGCAATCACAATAGACCGAGCTGAACGCGAATAACGCAGAATTTAAAAGGAGTTATGGCTCTTCCAATAAAACTGGAAGGCTTCAGCGAGTTCAAATTTGAGCAGTACAAACCGGTTTAACTTTGAGCTACGGATTTTTCCATCTACCAATAGTCATGTGTAGAATGGCGCATCGGCAGCTAGGCTGTTTTTCTCAGTATTTGGATTTTTTTATGAGTAAGCAAAAATTATCTTTACAAGATCAGTTGTTAAAGTCAGGTTTGGTAAGCAGTGCCAAAGCTAAGACGATTAAAACTGATAAGCACAAGCAAACGAAGCAGCAGCAAAAAAACAACGTCGTAGTGGTGGATGAAACGAAATTGCTGGCTGAACAAGCTCAAGCTGAAAAAATAGCCAGGGACAAAGAGCTTAATCAGTTGCGCAAGTTGCAGGATGAGCAAAAGCAATTAGTCGCCCAAGTAAAGCAGTTGATTGAGCTGAATCGGCAGCCCAAAGACGAGAATGGGCTGGCTTACAATTTTAACGACAATAACAAGATTAAAACGGTATACGTTGCCAACGAGATGCGCGAACAGATTATTCAGGGACGTGCCGCGATTGTTAAGCTAGCGGCTGTCTATGAGGTGGTATCTGCCGAAGTGGCAAAAAAAATACTGGATCGTGATGCCGGCAGCGTTATCGTTTTTAATCAGCAAGCTAATAATGCCGCTGATTCAGAAGATGCCTATGCGGCTTTTCAGATTCCTGACGATTTGATTTGGTAAGCGGTTTTAGCGTGTGATTTACCCTAAACAGCATTGGTTTCGGCCTTGCTGTTTAGCCTGATAAAGCGCTTTGTCAGCGCGTTCAAATACAGTTTCGTCGTCATCGCCGGGATGAAAATCAGCAATACCGCAAGAGATAGTGACTACCACTGCACTACCGTTGGAATTAAAGCCGGTTTTTTCAATCGTTGCTCGTAATTGATTGGCTAATATTAATGCCGATTCTTTATTGGTATTTGGCAGCAACATAGTGAATTCTTCACCGCCAAAGCGCGAAATAAAATCAGTTTCGCGAGAGTGGGCAGACAGCTGTCTGGCAATTAATAACAACACTTTATCGCCGGCCTTGTGGCCGTAAGTGTCGTTAATGCGCTTAAAGTGATCAACATCCCAAACTATCAAACTGAGCGGTGCCTGATAACGTTTCCAGCGCGCTATTTCTGCTTCTAGGCGCTCGTTGTAAGCGGTGCGGTTGGGTAAGCCCGTAAGTGAATCTCTAAAAGCTTGATTGTTGGCGAGAATTAACTTGGATTTGAGTTCAGAAGACTCTGATTCCATGTTAGCAATTCTGCCGTTTAGATCTTCTAGTTGCTGTTGAGTTTTTTGTCTTAGTGATTGTTCGGTTTCACTATGACGCTGAATTTCCTGGGTAATTGTTGTCAAGCGTTCAGTAATTGCCGCTTTTAAAGGCTCTAGCGAAGTAGCGCTGGCTGAATTGGCTTGTAGCTGCTGCATTTGCGCAGTGACTGACTGGTCGTGATGACTGCGGCTTTCTGCCGTTTCCGTCGCAACTGAACTGACACCAAGCAACGCTAAACTGACTTCCGCGAGCTTATCGGTTAACGCGCCCAGAAATTTGTCGACATCTTGTTGTTCTGCTTGATTGTATTGGGTAATTTTCAGCAGTAAATCGACGGATTTATTGAGTACCGGTTCAAAAATCTCCGTGGATTGAGACGACTCAATTAATAATTGTTTGACCGTTTGTGCTTGTCTTTCAAAGACCCCAGGAATTTTGATGCCTTCAAGCAGGTGCAGTAATTGCCTGCTGACAATTTCTGTATCGATATGGCTATTAATAAGACCGTCAATAGGGCTTGTTTGATGCTCTGATTCCAGTGCATTAAGTAAGGTGCTGAAAAGCTGATTGGTGTTTTCAAACTGGTTGTCTTCAGCTTGTTTTTTTGCGCTGTGCAGTAAGTGTTGATGGATTGGAGAAGAATATTGCTGCAGTAAAAAATCAATCAGCAATCCAGCATCCAACTGATGATTTTGGGGAGGCGTGCTTTGTAGCTGCGCGACGGCTTGGGTAAAGTTTTCCAGCTCAGCTTTGAGTTTATGGCTATCAATGCCAACTTTTAACTGTTCTCTGATGCGTTTTAAATGCGGATCTAATTGGCGGTCAAAGCCAGTGGCTGCAATCGACAAGCGGATAATGGCCCGACACAATAGTTGTTCGTGCTCTTGACGGCCTTTATCGGCTTGTTCTTGATCATCCAGCAGCTCCAGGTATTTTTCCCGCCACTTGTCTTTGTCATCAACTTCTTTTTTTGAGAAAAACATATTAAATCCGGCAGCGTCAACAGTAGGTCGTTATGTCGCTAGTAATTATTTAGCGCTACTTTCTTGTTTGATTAGTTGATTGATGACATCAATCATTTTTTCTTGTGAACCAGCCAGCGTGGCATTAGTTCTGTATTTGCCATTGACGATGATGGCCGGGACGCCATTAACGCCATAACGGGCGGCCATGGTTTTAGCCTGACGCATTTTGGCATCGACTAAAAATGAATTGTAGTTAGTGCGAAAATCGCTTTCCTTTACACCATGAGCGGCAAAAAATTTAGCCAATTCATCTTCTGTTTCAAGGGATTGCTTGGCTTGCACGGCATCAAAAAGATCTGTATGGACTTTGTCGACTACACCCAGCGCTTCGGCGGTGAAATAAGCCTTGGCGTGTTTGCCCCACAGTTCGCTAAATACTGCCGGCTGGCGGATAAATTCAACATTCTTAGGCAGCGTCTTGGCCCATTTTGATAAGAAAGGCTCAAAGCTATAACAATGCGGGCAACCATACCAAAAAAATTCAATGACCTCGATCTTGTCGGTACTTTTAGTGGGTTGTGCGGGTGTTACGGCTTCATAGCCGAGAGTTTCGGCATTGATTATCGAGGTAAAGCTAAGCATTAAGGTGAACAATGCCGACGCTATAATTTTTTTGTACATTGTTAAATTCTCCTGATCTATTAATTGGTGATGGGGCAGCACAATTATTTCATGGTCGATATTTTGTATGAGACGGCTTTGATTTCTTCATCCGTCATTTTTTTAGCGATCATGTGCATGATATTTTCTGGATTGTTACTGCGTTCATCAGATTTGAAATCACTAAGTGCTTTGATGAGGTAATCAGCATGCTGTGATTTTAACGCTGGGAAAGAAGCCGGCTTGTTGCCTTCTCCATAAGGGCCGTGGCAAGCGATGCATGCGGAAACTGCTCTAGGAATGTCACCATTGCGGTACAAATTGCCGCCTTGTGTTAATAGTGTTTCGATAGTGGCAGGTTTTTTGGCCGCGCCATCTTCCGCTTTGACATCGTCATCATCACTAGGCGGAAGGGTAGGTTCCGCATTGGCAGACACTTTTTGTGCTGCATAATATTCGGCAATGTCAGCCATATCTTCGTCTGATAAGGCCATGGCTAATGGCGACATAACGGCATTTTTGCGGACGCCTTCTTTAAAGGCACGAAGCTGTTGAGTTAGATAAGAACCGTGTTGTTGAGCAAGCTTTGGAAATGTTGAGATCAAGCTATTGCCATCTTCACCATGACAGGCTCCGCAAGCGGCGGCCTTTTGTTTGCCGGCGGCAATATTGCCTTGAGCTTGGACAAGGCTTGATACACTGGTCAGTGCCAGAGTGATTGAAAGTGCCAGCAGATGGTTCTTCATCAGGTTCCCCTTCGGAATAATATGATCAGTTATGGTAGCCTGTGTCGATACATGGCCGCCAAATTGTGGCCGAATTCTACTCTAATTGACACAGCTAAGCGAGACAGCGATGAATCCAATCTACATCCAAGCAAAATTTATTAATAGTTCGCCACACCTCAAGGACACGCCGACGGACCAAGGGCTGGAAGTGGCATTTGCCGGGCGCTCCAATGCTGGGAAATCTAGCGCGATTAATACGCTGACGCGGCAAAATTCTTTGGCCAGAATTAGTAAAACGCCAGGCAGAACGCAAATGCTCAACTTTTTTGAAATTAATGAGCGACAACGGTTTGTCGATTTGCCAGGTTATGGTTATGCAAAAGTGCCGTTAGAAGTGAAGAAAAAATGGCATGAATTGATGGAAACGTATCTCACCCAGCGTAAGTCTTTATGTGCAATTATTTTGGTAATGGACGTGCGCCATCCATTGACTGAGTTTGATTGGAAAATGGTTGAATGGTGTGAACACACAGGCTTGCCGCTGCATGTGCTGTTAACTAAAGCCGATAAATTGGCTTACGGCGCGTCTAAAAATACTTTATTACAAGTGCAACGCGAGCTTAGTCATGTCAGTTTTCCAGTGACTATCCAGTTGTTTTCAGCATTAAAAAAGACCGGCATTGATGAAGTGCATGCGGCACTTGATCGTTTGTTTAAGCCATTTCAAGATGATCAAAGCGGAATTTCAAACCCTTCTTGAGCTAACTCGAAGTCAAAGCCGACCGCTGGATATTGCTGCAATAAGGTTTGATAAATAGCATCCAGATCCGCATCGGTCCGGGTCGGTTCATGATGGGTGAAAAATAGTTTTTTCACCTTGGCGGCTGTTGCCAGTTGGATCGCCGATGTATAAGTCCCGTGCCCCCAGCCTCGCTTTGATGCGTATTCGCTGTCGGTGTAAGAGGAGTCGACAATTAGCGCATCAACATTCGCCATCGCGGTGACGACTTCCTGCCATTTTTCCTCAATTAACACTTGAAATTGCTCATATTCCTCGTCTTCAGGACTATAGATATTTAGCTCAGGCTCGTAGTCGCCGGTAAAAAATAGCGATTGTCCGTCGCAATCAACACGATAACCAAAATTGAGTACCGGGTGGCTGAGCACTATCGGCGTCACGGTGGCCTTGCCAATGTTAATCGGAACGCCTGGAATGAGGGTTTTATATTCGACACGCGCATTGAGCTGGGCCTCGCGTATCGGGAAAAAGCTGTATTGCAGTTGTACGGTCAGTGCCCGGCTAATGCCTTCGCTGGTGACTGGATCCTGACTGCCGTAAATAGTGATGCGATTATTGGCAATAAATATCGGGGTGAAAAACGGTAAGCCCTGAATGTGATCCCAATGCGTGTGGGTGATGAAAATATTGGCATGAATAGGCATTTCTTTTAACAAGCCCTGCGCCAATGCGTGTATGCCGGTGCCGGCATCAAGAATGATTAAGTCGTTATCGTCAGTCCTGATTTCAATACAGGTAGTATTGCCGCCGTATTTAACAGTGCGAGGGCCTGGCGTCGGGATAGAACCTCTTACGCCCCAGAATTTGAATTTCATTACTTGCCCCTTGTCTCAAAGGTGAATAAACGATTGTGCCTCAGTTTTTATCGCCTGTAGATCGCCTAAGCTTTCAATCAGCGGTTGCATGGCAAAATCAGCAGGTAACTCATGTTGTAAGCCAAAACGCGCCGCCGTGGCTTCCGAAAACGACTCTAATACTGGATTGCCGCCATCACCAAAGCGCAAATGTTTACTGATTTGATTAGCGGCAAACACGCAGTCCTCTAATGCCGATTTGGCACTGCCAATATCATGATGATGCGCAATGGCTGCAATCAATTGTTCGGATAAGCCCCATTTTTCGGCCAGGATTTTGCCCGCCTGGGCGTGATTGATACCAATAAATTCAAGTTCCGTTTCATGTAAAGGTATCTGCAACATGTTACTTTTTTCTAGTGCCAACTTGAATTCGAGCGGCATAAATTCAGTGAATACTACTTTGCCAAAATCATGCAGTAAACCGGCCACAAAACTGTCGCTACATTCGCTCGGCGATAACCTCAAATGCTCCGCGAGCTGTTTACTGATCGCGGCCGTGGTTAATGCGTGCAATAAAAATTGGGCAGTGTTGAAGTTGGCTTTATTTTGAGTGTCCAGCATACCCATAGCGGCAACACCCAAGGCCAGATTTTTGATGGTGTTTAGGCCGATATGCACCACAGCGCGCTGCACGGAAGTGATTTTTTTGGGCAAGCCATAAAACGCCGAATTGATGGCTTTAAGGATTTTAACCGTCATCACCGGATCACATTCGATCACTCTAACAATATCCTTGGCTGACGCATTTAGATCGTTAGTGAGATGCACTACTTGCTGCACGCTTTTAGGAAACGCGGGCATTCTGTCTACGCAAGCAATGAGTTTGTCGTTGTCTAGTTGGGTCATAGCGACAACGCTTAAGGTCTGATAAGCATGTTAGTGGGCTTCATCCCAATTATTACCGATACCAATATCGACGATAAGCGGCACTGCGAGTTCAGCGGCTGAACTCATAATATCCCTGATCTTGGCGATACAATGCTCGAGCTGTGGTTCGGCGATTTCAAAGACCAATTCATCATGCACCTGCATCAATATTTTGGCATCGGGAGTTGTTTGCTGCAGCCAATGATCGGTAGCCAGCATTGCACGCTTGATGATGTCCGCCGCTGTGCCTTGCATTGGCGCATTGATCGCCGTGCGTTCGGCATACTGGCGGCGCGGGGCATTTTTTGAATTGATTTCCGGCAAATACAGGCGTCGCCCGAATAAAGTTTCTACATAACCTTGCGCGCGGGCTTGTTCGCGGATGTTATCCATGTAGTCTTTTACCCCCGGATAACGGGCAAAATATAAGTCGATGTAAGCTTGTGCTTGGCTACGGGACAAGCCCAGTTGTTGCGCCAAACCAAATGACGACATGCCGTAAAT
>Ga0208509_1000666_pt1 | contig 11773 bp, 8 predicted proteins | sample LakWasMeta7_HOW4_2_FD_183857 | JGI IMG/M metagenome (GOLD analysis project Ga0208509, IMG submission 183857) | Freshwater sediment methanotrophic microbial communities from Lake Washington under simulated oxygen tension - Sediment Metagenome... | ecosystem: Environmental > Aquatic > Freshwater >...
CCGGGAGTTGGCGACGCTGGATGGGCCACGCGTGCTCGCGGGGGCATTAATGATTGTGGTGGGGGCCGGAGTCGTGGCGACTGCCAAAAATTAGGGAGCCGCCCGAAAGCTGGCATTCGCCCACGACCGTCCTTTGGTTCACTCCTGTCCCAAACCTATCGTTGCTCTAGGTCCGCTATCGCTGCATTGCTGGCTTACGATTTTCTCCATACCCGACCTTCATTCGGCCGGACTCTGTGCGGGTGCAACCTCATCAGCGGGCAAAACAACAGCCTCTCGCAACGCTTTGCCAGGTTTGAAATGCGGTACACGCGCCGCAGGAATTTCCACTGGAGCGCCACTGCGCGGGTTGCGACCCATCCACGAGGCCCGTTGGATGACAGAGAAACTACCAAAACCCCTGGCCTTCGACGCCGACAGACACATATTCGGACTGCCGCTAACCCAGCACTGGCGTTGTGGTGCACGGCCCTCCAAAACACGGGGGATTGAATACTGTGGGCAGCCCGTCCCAGCCCACTAGGATGCCGCCAAGATTCGCGCCAGCGGCTCCAGCAACAGTATGCCGCGCTGTCGCTCTGACGTCATCGTCGGGGTTAGGGTCCGTATCAGCCGGTGCGGGCAAGTGCCATGCTCCATGAACCCATCCAGTCCCTATGTTTAGTGTCGCCGCGTTGAGCCTCGGGTGGCGGACACCTGTCGCCCCTGAGCGGTCGTCGACACCCAATGGCGCTACTGCGGGACCAATTGAGAGCAAAGCGCTTTTTGTCATCAATTGAGTTGAAGGACCCTCCAAACGGTCGCTTGGTGCGGACCTGCGGAATCGTCACTGTTCGTCAGCAACCTGAAACCGCTAAGTGGGTCGTGTTTGTGTCGCTGGAAGACGAGGATGGCTCAGTGCAAGTGATTGTGTGGAAAGTCCTGAGGGAGCAGCAACGCACTGAATTATTAAACGTCAAATTGCTTGGGGTGTATGGCACTTGGCAGCGGGAGGGTGAAAGCCGAAATTTGATAGCAAGGCGGTTAATTGACCTGACGCACTTACTGGGACGGCTCGCAGCACCGAGCCGGGATTTTCATTGAGGATTGCTGCCAAATGGGGTTCACTCTTCGCGACCCGGCGAGTGGACTACTCGCGGTTGTCCCGATAGTCCTTGGTCACGTCGTCATAGCCGTAAGCATTATTTGAGGGGACTTCTACAACTGTCCATTGGTCCTCCCACCAATCGGGAATTCCATCACCGTCTTCCATCGCATCCAACACATTTTCTATCCCGCAGTACATGGAACCGACCGGCGTATGACCTCGACTGTAATCTCCGTAAATCAACTCTTGCTCACCAGCCTTGTTTTCAAACACACTCAGCCCAAATGCACCGAATTTAGTGGAAGCCGCAACTAGCTCTGGACTACCGTGAGCTTCAATGAGGCCTAGGAGGTACTTGCGGGCGCTGTCAGAAATGCTATTGCCAGCAAGAAGAGTCTCGATGCGTTGAGCGGTGGAAATGTTGGATTTGTTTGTCATATTTGGTAAAGGTATTGGTTGATGTATCGATTGAAATGGCATTGCAGCTCACCCACTTGTTCATCTGCACATAGCAACTTTGATTCGTAATCAATCTTTCATAGCAGGCAACCGCGCACTTAGACAGCTAAGGCGCCGCTGCTAGTAACCCAGATTCGTGCTTTGCGATGTGATGAATCCGTTCAGGCTCGCGGCGGGTCACGCGCGTTGCAATGATTTGGGCCCTTTGGAACATCGGGGTCACGATATTTACGGTGCGTCATCATCTCCACCAACGTCTGCCGCATATTTGCGCAGTACGATTTCATCAGTATCAGTGAGCTCGCCTTTTTCGTACCTGACGACAATAAATTTGCCGTCCATAATCGATTCGGCATCGTCGTCAGTGCCCACCCGCAAAAGTTGCCGCAAGAACGCCGGGATTTCACTTTCTGCATCTTTCAATGTCGCAAAGTCGCGTCGCCCTGGCATTTCGCCCTGGCCATCTTGGGTCACAAAAGAGAGTCCGTAGCTTGTCTCTGTCATTTCTTACTCCAGAAGTTAAGTTTGTTAACGCTGTATATCGATGAGTTTTATCCCTGCAAGCAGGACTGCACGATAAAAAAGTGTGTAGCGCTCGAACGCCAAGATGAACGAGCCGCATTTGTACGAAATGTGCACGTTTTTGTGACGCAGGACACCATCGGAGTGGAGACAAAACACAAAGCACCCGCGACCATTTGAGGGCATGTGTTGCGACTAAATTTTGGTGTCTTTCCATCCCTCAATTAGGCCAGCGCCAGGGGGCTGACGCAAGACTTCTGACAGTCGACTTCTATTTAGCTGGAGTGTTGCCGGGTTCGCTCAGTGATTCATCTTCCTAGCGCGCGAATTCAAAAGAAATTCGTGGAAATCAAAATCTTGCATCGATGCAAGATTTTCTCAATGACCTTGCTCGACTACTCAGCATCTTCAAACTGTCCCCTTGAACATCCGCCCCAAGACTCAGGCAAGTTGCGCAATTTGACGCTCTATCGCCTGAATATATTGAGAACGTCGTCATGGCGCCCGATTGAACTCAACAACCTGATTGGACTGCCCAACCATTCAGGCTTGGTGACACTATTGCAGTCGACGCACGCCCCTCTTTGACGCCAACGTACCAGCACAAACTGCTGGACATGTACGCAGCGATAAAACAGCTGTAGCTACACGTAGTCCACAGACCGCACTTCGCGGGCTGAAAAAACGCCCTATTCCCAAGCCGACCAAGCAAAGGGGAATAAGGCGCTGCGGACAATTCCAATGCAACGTATAGCAACACGGTCTCCGCGTAGGGGACCTGGATGGCACAGCCATTACTCGCGCAGTTAAACGCCTTTGAAATTGCGCGCGCACAGTCATTAACGCTATTTGCAAACGAAGAGCGTCTATCACTGTATTTGCGTTGTAGCAATTCAAAGGACTTCAGCATCGTGCGGGCGACCCCGCATGCGCTAACGCATCCGTACATTCAGCCAAACAATCAGATACGCTTTTCGCGCCTGGTCTTCGACCTAGACTGGCATGCTGAGAAGAGTCGCTTCCGCAAGTTACCACTCCGCTACCTAGCAGAGAGAAATACATGGGAAAACGATTTGGGTCTTCCTGCCCCGAATTGGGTTGCACTGTCCAGAGACAAAAATAGTGCGCATATTGGCTATGAGCTTGTAACGCCAGTCGCACGGCATGAAAATGCCAGAATGCAGCCCCAACGTTATCTCGCTGCTATTGAAGAGGCCATGCTATTGAGGCTTGATGCCGATAAGGGATTCAACGGCTGCCTCTGCAAGAACCCTGTCAATCTGGCTTGGGACCTGTACAAAGGAGCAGAGCACCCTCGGGACCTTCACGACCTTGCGGAGTATGTCTCACTTGAAACGTCGAGAGAGAATGCTTACAACCGTATTCCAAATGGGGAAGTCGGCCGGAATGTTTACCTTTTTGACATGGTCCGCTTTTGGGCATACGACAATTTTCGTGCCCAAGAGTTTAAAACGTTTGAAAAATGGGAGCAGGCCGTAATTGCAACTGTGGAACGTATCAATACAGCGCGCTACGACCACCTGCCCATTCAAGACCACGGTCTGCTGCCGTACTCCGAGTGCAAATCAATAGGAAAGAGTGTCGCAAGTTGGGTATGGAAGAACCACGGGAGAGGCGCAATATCGCGTGAGTTTCGAGAGCTTCAATCTTGGCGCGGCAAGCGTGGGGCAACGGCTGCCGCCAAAGTGAAGCGAGAACGAAGAGAACTTGAAATCATTGAAGCCATCGGGCAGTTAACGGCAAGGGGTGAAATTCCGACCATGGGCAAAGTGGCCGCGCTAATTGGATGCTCAAAACCGACGCTATCCAAGCATTACAAGCACTTTTTCCACGGAACCTTACATTGATTCGATGGGCATTAGCATAGGCCATATCAGGTATACCCCGTGAGGAACAAATGAGGGTATTCCGGGTTGCGTGGACCTGTAGCAGCCCCTACTCCAAGTAATCGTGCATTGCCGCGATGGTGTTAACTTAGGCCATATCAGGTATACCCCGTGAGGAACAAAAAAAAGGTATTCCGGGTTGTGTGGACCTGCCTCCATTGGCTACGGGGTGACTTATGACAAAGGTCCCCTTGATGCCAAAATGACCCCTGGCATCAATACGGGAATCTGGCTACTTTGATGATTCAATGTGGGCCAAGAGCATGTTTGTTTGAAACTCTATCCGTTGAGCTTTCACTTATTGGCTGATGTTGCCGTTGCGTCGGCAATAATCCAGCCAAACAACCAACCACGGCATGCCTATTGGGTGGCCGGCCTGAGTTAGGAAGCGGAGTGGATAAAAAGAAGCTGTCAGAAGCCGACATTTGCGAAAAGTTCATCACCCCCGCCATCCAGCAAGCGGGTTGGGACACCGTCGAACAGATATACCGGGAGTACACGTTGCGCCCAGGTCGTGTTGTTGTCCGTGGCAATCACGCGTCCCGCGACAAAAAATCCATCCTGCGTGCCGATTACGTCCTTTTCTTTAAGACCAGCATCCCGCTCGTCGTCGTCGAAGCCAAGGACAACAACCATTCAGTGGGTGCCGGAATGGCGCAGGCCATCAATTACGCCGCGATGCTCGACGTCCCGTTCTCGATTTCGAGCAATGGCGATGGTTTTGTGTTCCGCGATGCAACGTTGGCCCACGGGACCCTGGAAACCGACCTGACGCTGGACCAATTCCCCACACCGGCAGACCTCTGGGAGCGTTATTGCGCCTGGAAGGGCTGGAGCGCCGACGAGCGCAAAGTCACTGAGTACCCCTACGCCCCCAGCAAAACCCCCCGTTACTACCAGATGAACGCCATCAATGGCACGGTTCAGGCTATTGCCAAGGGGCAGCAGCGCATTCTGCTTGTCATGGCCACCGGCACCGGTAAAACCTACACAGCGTTTCAAATCATCTGGCGGTTATGGAAGAGCGGAGCCAAAAAGCGCATTCTGTTCCTGGCCGACCGTAACATCCTGATTGACCAGACCATGGTCAATGACTTCCGCCCATTCAAGGGTGCGATGGCCAAGCTCAGTCCCAATGCCAAGGGCGTGGAGCGGGTTGATGCTGCCACGGGTAAGCAGTTTATTGAAGAGCTTGACGTGGCCGTCAACAAAACCACAAAGCTGGTCGACAAGTCGTATGAGATTTACCTGTCCTTGTATCAGGCCGTGTCCGGTACGCAGGAAGAGCAGGACATCTACAAACAGTTCTCCCCAGACTTCTTTGACCTCATCGTGGTCGACGAGTGCCACCGGGGCAGCGCAGATGAAGATTCGGCCTGGCGTGAAATCCTGACCTATTTCAAATCCGCCACCCACATCGGCCTCACCGCCACGCCGAAAGAAACCAAGGAAATATCCAACACAGAGTACTTTGGTGAGCCGGTGTACCAGTACTCGTTGCGCCAAGGCATTGAAGACGGATATCTCGCCCCCTACAAAGTCGTCCGAATAGACCTGGACAGGGACACATTTGGCTGGCGCCCCACCGAGGGCATGACCGACAAGCTGGGCAATGTGATTGAAGACCGCATCTACAACACCACCGACATGAACCGAAGGTTGGTTTTGGAGCGTCGCGACGAAGTGGTAGCGGCCAAAATCACCGAATATCTGAAGGCCACTAACCGATTCGACAAAACCATCGTGTTCTGCGAAGACATTGACCATGCCTCCCGCATGCGCCAAGCGCTGTCCAACGCCAATGCCGACATCTGCAAGGACCATCCGAAGTACGTGGTGCAAATCACTGGGGACAACCCGGAGGGCAAGATGGAGCTCGATAATTTCATCGACCCCGAAAAGACCTACCCCGTCATTGCCACAACGTCCAAGCTCATGAGCACGGGTGTGGACGCCCAGACCTGCAAACTCATCGTGCTGGACCAGAACATCAAGTCGATGACTCTGTTCAAGCAAATCATTGGCAGGGGAACACGGTTGCGGGAAGACTTGGGGAAGACCTGGTTCACCATCCTGGACTTCAAACGCGCCACCGACATCTTTGCCGATAAAAAATTCGACGGTGACCCGGTGCAGGTTTACGAGCCCAAAGGCGACGAGCCCGTCGCGCCACCGGAGCCCCCAACGGCTGATGGCACCCCCGTCGGCGCAGGTGAAGGTGCGGACACCCCAGGTGGTGAATTGCCAGAAGGATGGACAACGGGCGGCCCTGGCGAAGGGGGTGGCATTGAAATCAAGCGCTATATCGTCGGCGGCTCCGTCAACGTCTCTGTAGCGCGGGAACGGGTTCAGTACCTCAATGCCCAGGGCAAGCTCATTACCGAGAGTCTGCGCGACTACACCCGCATCAATATCGCCGCGAAGTTCACCTCACTCGACCAATTCCTGCAAGTTTGGAATGATGCCGGTCGAAAGGACGCCTTGTTGCAAGAACTGGAGGGCGAAGGCGTACTACTGGACGCATTGGCCCAGGAGGTAGGAAAAGACCTCGACCCCTTTGATTTACTGCTCTATGTGGCGTGGGACATGCCCCCCCTGACCCGTCGTGAGCGGGCCAACCGCGTCAAAAAAAGCAATGTCTTTGCCCACTACGGCCCCATTGCCCGCCGGGTGCTGGACGCCCTTATCGACAAGTACGCTGACCAAGGCGTGCAAACCATCGAAAGCATGGACGTGCTCAGCGTCCCACCGCTGAACGACCTGGGCTCCCCGGTCGAGTTAGTGCGCAGCTTCGGCGGCAAGCCCCAGTACATTCAAGCATTACAACTGCTGGAAACCGAGCTTTACTCCGCTCGCTCCGCGTAACTTTTTCCCCGTTTAGTACAACTGCATGTCAAATATTTCCTCCGTCATCAAATCCATCCAAGACATCATGCGCCAAGACAGTGGCGTGGATGGTGACGCACAGCGCATCTCCCAGCTCACTTGGTTGTTGTTCCTAAAGGTGTTCGACGCCCAAGAAGAAGAAATGGAAATCACACGGGACAGCTACAAAAGCCCTATCCCTGAAGACCTGCGCTGGCGCAATTGGGCCACCGATGCCGAAGGCATCACAGGCGACGCGCTGCTGGACTTTGTCAACGGTCAGCTCTTTCCCAAGCTCAAGACCCTCGTGGGCGATGCAGAGCGCAATCCCCGAGGCTATGTGGTGCGCAGCGTGTTTGAGGATGCCTTCAATTACATGAAAAGCGGCCAGCTGCTGCGTCAGGTCATCACCAAGCTCAATGCCATTGATTTCAACCGGCAGACCGAGCGACACCAGTTCAACGACCTGTACGAAAAAATTCTCAAAGACCTGCAATCAGCTGGTAACGCCGGTGAGTTTTACACGCCACGAGCCGTGACCCAGTTCATGGTGGATATGGTCAACCCAAAACTGGGCGAAGTGGTTCTGGACCCTGCCTGCGGTACCGGCGGCTTTTTGGTCTGCACCCTGGAGCACATCCGCAAACAGGTCAAAAATGAGGCTGACCAAGGCATCTTGCAGCGCAGCGTGCGCGGTGTCGAGAAAAAGCAGCTTCCACACATGCTGTGCACCACAAACATGATGCTGCACGGGGTCGAGGTCCCCAGCCAGATTGCCCATGACAACACCTTGACCCGCCCCTTGCGCGACTATGGCGCAGCGGACCGTGTCGACATCATCATCACCAATCCACCTTTCGGCGGTGTCGAGGAGCCCGGCACAGAAAACAACTTCCCGGCCGATGTGCGGACCAAAGAAACGGCGGACCTATTTCTGGTACTCATAAAGCATTTGCTGAAAAACCGGGGCCGTGCCGCTCTGGTGCTCCCGGACGGCACTCTGTTTGGAGAGGGTGTCAAAAGCCGCATCAAAGAGCAATTGTTACAGGAGTGCAACCTGCACACCATCGTGCGCCTGCCCAATGGAGTGTTTAGCCCCTATACCGGCATCAAGACCAACCTGCTGTTCTTCAGCAAGGGTCAGCCCACCAAGGAAATCTGGTACTACGAGCATCAATACCCTGTCGGAGCCAAGAACTACAACAAAACCAAACCCATCCGCATCGAAGAGTTTGATGTAGAAAAGGCTTGGTGGGGTACCGAGGCTGACGGCTTTGCCAGCCGGGTGGAAAACGAGTTTGCCTGGAAGGTCGGCATCGACGCCATCAAGGCTGCTGGCTTCAACCTGGACCAGAAGAACCCCCACGCCGCAGAGCTCATCAATCATGACCCGGCGCAAATGCTTGCTGAATATCTGCGGTTGCAGGATGAGATTCAGGGGATGCGCGACCAGCTCAAGGACATCCTGGCGCAGTCCATTGGGAATGCTGCATGAGCGAGTCGCTGTTGCTGAAAACTTTTGACCTGATGGCCACGGTTCCGGGGGGGGTGACACGGCTGCGGGAGTTGCTCATTAGCTTAGCGGTGCAGGGCAAGTTACTTCCTCAAAATAAGTCAGATGAACCGGCAACGTTGTTTTTGTCGTCCATTCGTGCAGCACGAGAAGCATTAGTTTTCATCGGAAAAGTGAAGCGCGATAAGCCTATTCCTGAGATAACAGCATCTGAAATTCCCTATAACCTGCCACCAGGATGGAAATGGGTGCGACTCAATGCTTTGCTTCAAAAAATAGGAGCTGGAAGCACACCCCTCGGGGGGCGAGAAGTGTATGTTGCTAAAGGTGTGAAATTCTTACGTTCACAGAATGTATGGAATGACGGACTTAAGTTGCAAGGTGTGGCGTACATAAAGCCGGAGACCCATGCGAAGATGTCTGGCACAGTCGTCATGCCCAATGATTTGTTGTTCAACATTACCGGGGCATCCATTGGACGATGTGCAATTGTTCCCGGTGACTTTGATGAGGCAAACGTTAGCCAGCATGTAACTATCATACGTCCCGCATTACCCACCCTCACACCCTTCCTTCATCTGGTTCTTATTTCTCGTCACGTACAGCAGACTGTGATGGATGTGCAGGTGGGGGTCTCAAGGGAGGGACTCAGTATCGCAAAGCTTGGCAATTTTGTAATTCCATTGCCGCCACTTGCAGAGCAAGCCCGCATCGTCGCCCGCGTAGAAGAACTGATGAAGCTCTGCGACGCTCTGGAGCAAAACGGGCGCCTGGCTGATGAGCAACATGCACGCCTCACCACCACACTTTTCGGAGCCCTAGCAGCCAGTGAATCCGCCCAGGACCTGGCTGAGAACTGGCAGCGGGTAGCGGAGAGCTTTGACTTGCTGCTGGACCGGCCCGAGGCCGTCGAAGCCCTAGAGCAAACAATCACCCAACTCGCAGTGGGTGGCTTACTCTCGACCCAATCACCTAGAGATGTGCCGGTGAGTATTGGTGACCGAGAGCAATCTATAAGCGAGATTCCAGCAACTTGGTCACGAATTGCCTTGGAGGACGTTCTACTGGAGCTTCGCTATGGAACTTCGGTCAAATGCGGATACGAGGTGAAGGGCAAACCGGTGCTTCGTATACCCAATCTCAAAGGCGGAGCTGTCGATACAGCAGACCTGAAATTCGGTGTTCTGGATGAACGTGAGATGGTGAAGTTACGTCTCGAAAAGGGTGACATCCTTGTCATTCGTTCAAATGGAAGTGCTTCCCTTGTGGGCAGTACAGCGATTGTTGATGCTGAGTCGGAAGGGTTTGCATTTGCAGGCTATTTGATGAGATTGCGCCTTAGACGTGAATTCATTGAGCCCAGCTACCTTGTTCTGGTGATGCAAACATTGGAAATAAGGTCGCAAATTGAAGCTCCCATAAGAACAACATCGGGCGTTAAGAACATTAACAGCACTGAAGTTTCACGGTTGACATTTTCACTCCCTCCACTCGCCGAACAGTCCCGCATACTTCTCCAAGTAGCCTTTCTCCACCGCGCATGTACCGACCTGCGCCAGCAGCTTGCCACGGCGCGTCAGAGGCAATCCCAACTCTCCCAAGCATTATTGGAGCAGCAATCTGTTGCGACCATATAGGCCTGCCAACATGAATACTCCCGACATTGCCAAGAGGCCCATCTCGGGGACCATCTCAAACATTGAGAAGGGTAATCGTCAATCACCCGAAGTCCGTCACGAGACGAACTCTATTTGGGATAACATCTCGGCTGACCCCCAGATAGATTTTTGCCGCTGCCTTCGGCGGCATGGAAAAAACGGGTAGAGAGATTGCTCTTTACCCGCCTGGTTACTCCCGCTATGTGCTGTGTCTTGCATCGCATAAGAGTTTCTGGGGGTCATACTCATTTATTTCATCGTTGTCACATGTCTCAGTTGCAAAAGCTGCGCGAAGCGTCAACCCTTGCTGATTTGGCAGAGTTGCTCAACTTTAAGGCACAGGGAATAACGTATCTACTATTCAAGCTGACTGATAGTCAACGGTATTTTGAGTTTGAAATTTCAAAACGCTCCGGGGGTACCCGCACAATTTCCGCCCCAACGGAGAAGCTAAAGCGACTCCAGTCAAACTTGACGAATTTGCTATCGAATTGCCTGAAAGAACTCGAAGATGCTGGAATCCGAAGAACCCCCTTTGTTCATGGGTTCGTCAAGGGTAAGTCAATCATCACCAATGCAAAAACCCATCGGAATAAGCGGTGGGTCCTAAATCTCGACCTCCATGACTTCTTCGGAACAGTCAATTTCGGACGTGTCAGAGGCACCTTCATAAAGGACCGGTGTTTTGAGCTTCATCCAGATGTCGCAACCCTAGTAGCCCAGATTGCGTGCCGCAACAATGGACTTCCTCAAGGGTCACCATGTAGCCCAATAATTGCAAACATGGTTGCGCGTTCAATGGACCTGAAGCTTATTGATGTTGCCAACCAATATGGGTTGCGCTACTCCAGGTATGCGGATGACATTACTTTCTCAACACGTAAGAATGACTTTCCGGAAGCAGTTGCACGGAACTCACCACCGGGTGATAGTCATAGCTGGGTACTTGGGGACAAACTGAAGAAGGTTTTAACTCGGTCTGGCTTTGCAGAGAATCCCGGTAAAACTCGCCTTCAATACCTCGAATCGAGGCAAGAGGTTACGGGCTTGGTCGTCAACAAACGTGTCAACGTTACAAGGGAATACAGGAAACAGGTTCGGGCAATGGTTCATAGTCTCGTATCGACTGGCGCATTCAAGCTGGACTCCGCTGCTCAAGCCCGGGTAGACAACAAATGTACGAAGGCTGTTGACTCTCTCAAGCAACTTCAAGGGATGCTCGGCTTCATCGATTGGGTAGACATTCGTGCCCAAGGTGGGGTGCCAAACGCCGGTGCGATATCACATGACCATAAGTTCAAAACTGCATTCAAAGCAGACGACCTGACAGGTCAAGAAAAGCAGTATCGAAAATTCTTGTTCTATCGCGAGTTCTTCTTAATGGACCGCCCAGTCATATTGACGGAGGGTAAGACTGACAAGGTCCACCTGTACGCGGCAATAAAGAAGCAGGCATTGCTGTATCCAACATTGGCCGATACATCAACCGTCCCTGTCAACCCAACAGTTCGAGTGTTCCCGTGCCTAGAAAGGCGAACCAATGCATTAATGGGCTTGACTGCCGGTGCACCAAACCTAGCGTCCTTCATTGCAGCTTATGAGGGTGAGACGAAAGACTTTCACAAACCCAAAACACTGTTGTCGCCGACCGAAAACTGACCACCTAACTGCATAAGTGCCGATCCAAAATTGACCAGGGTGTTCCACTGGCCTGCTGAAAGTTTCAGCAGGAGAGCAAAAGGTGATCACCATGGAAATGATA
>Ga0208509_1000667_pt1 | contig 11768 bp, 10 predicted proteins | sample LakWasMeta7_HOW4_2_FD_183857 | JGI IMG/M metagenome (GOLD analysis project Ga0208509, IMG submission 183857) | Freshwater sediment methanotrophic microbial communities from Lake Washington under simulated oxygen tension - Sediment Metagenome... | ecosystem: Environmental > Aquatic > Freshwater >...
AAGTTAAACCCGCAGATAATGGCAACAGGCAGCAAGACAGCAGCCTCATCTCACCAAATAAATAACAGTAAATAAATGGACTAGATATGGCAATTACCTCACGCATCAAAACAACCAAAGCAAAACTCAGCAAAGAAAATGCTAGTGACATTGTGAAAGTGGCTGCTATCCAGATGGCCTCAGGCCCTTATGTCAGCGCAAACTTGAGCGAGGCGGAAAGGCTGATCGAGATTGCCGTCAACCAGGGTGCCAGACTCGTGGTGTTACCTGAGTACTTTGCCATCATGGGCTTGAAAGACACAGATAAAATCAAAGTGCGCGAAGAAGAAGGACAAGGCCAGATTCAGGACTTTTTAAGCAAGACCGCGAAAAGAAACAAGGTCTGGATCATAGGCGGCTCTGTTCCGCTCGCCACCAAATCACCGGGAAAAGTACGCAACAGCTGCCTGGTCTATGACGACAAAGGCAAACAGGTTGCCCGTTACGACAAGATCCATCTGTTCGGGCTGGATCTGGGCAATGAACACTATCACGAAGAAAACACCATCGAGCCGGGTAATACCATCAAGGTGGTCGATACCCCGTTTGGTAAAATCGGCCTGTCAATCTGCTATGACTTGCGCTTTCCAGAGCTTTACCGCGCAATGGGTGAAGTCAACATCATCGTTGTGCCATCCGCATTTACCGACACGACCGGCAAAGCCCACTGGGAATCCCTGGTGCGCGCACGTGCAATTGAAAACCTGTGCTACGTCATTGCTCCGGCACAGGGCGGCTACCACATTTCGGGTCGGGAAACGCACGGCAACAGTATGATTGTAGACCCTTGGGGTGTAATATTGGACAGGCTGCCGCGCGGCTCCGGGGTTGTAATGGCAACCATCAACCCCAAATATCAGGAAAGCCTCAGAAAAAGCTTGCCGGCATTGCAACATCGCACAATTAAAGTGGTCAATCCAACTTGATCACCAATTTACACTAAGCATACATAATGAAAAATCAGGAAACACCAGATAGCGCCAATCTAATCAAAGGCTATCACTTTGATGAAGCAACACAAGCGCTGCTTGCTCCGGCAAGCCTGGATATTGCAAAACTGCAAAATGTGCTTGGCGACATGATGTCGCACAAGATCGACTATGCGGATTTGTATTTTCAATACAGCCGCAGCGAAAGCTGGGGGCTTGAAGAAGGCCAGGTAAAATCAGGCAACTTCTCGATTGACCAGGGGGTTGGCGTGCGCGCCGTAAGCGGAGAAAAAACCGCATTCGCCTATTCAGATGACATCAGCCTGGAAGCATTGCAAAAAGCCGCGATTGCCACCAAATCGATTGCATCTCTAGGCAATGAGCAGACTGCAAACTCGGTGATCTCTGCACCGGCTACACAACTCTACCTGCCACATGACCCGATTGCTTCGCTGTCGGCTGAGGCCAAAGTAAAGCTGCTGGAACACCTGGAATCCATCGCCAGAAAACTCGACCCGCGCATCACCCAGGTGACGGCTTCAATAGCAGGCGAATATGAAGTCGTAATGGTGGCGCGCCATGACGGCATGATGGCCGCCGATGTGCGTCCGCTGGTGCGTGTCGGCATTAATGTTATCGCCGAAAGCAATGGCCGCCGTGAGCAAGGCTCGGCAGGCGGCGGCGGTCGTTTTGATTACAGTTACTTTACCGATGAAGTGCTGCACGATTACGCACAGAAAGCCGTGCACCAGGCACTGGTGAACCTGGATGCGCGCCCGGCCCCGGCAGGCAGCATGACCGTAGTACTCGGTGCCGGCTGGCCAGGCATTTTATTGCACGAAGCAATCGGCCATGGCCTGGAAGGCGACTTTAACCGCAAAGGCAGCTCTGCTTTCAGCAACATGATCGGCCAGCAGGTTGCAGCCAAAGGCATTACTATCGTCGATGACGGCACTATCGCCGACCGCCGCGGTTCGCTCAGCGTAGATGATGAAGGCAACCCGACCAACAGAACCGTATTGATTGAGGACGGCATTCTGCGCGGCTACATTCAGGACACACTCAATGCGCGCCTGATGAACATGCCGCTGACCGGCAATGCACGCCGTGAGAGTTATGCGCATATTCCCATGCCGCGCATGACCAACACTTACATGCTGAATGGCACAACCCCGCCGGAAGAAATTATCAAATCCGTGAAAAAAGGCCTGTATGCAGCCAACTTCGGCGGCGGGCAGGTTGATATAACCAGCGGCAAATTTGTATTCAGTGCAGCAGAAGCCTATATGATTGAAGATGGAAAGATTACTTATCCGGTAAAAGGCGCAACACTGATAGGCAATGGGCCGGAAGTGCTGAAACGTGTTTCAATGATAGGAAATGATATGTCGCTGGATAGCGGCGTAGGCACTTGCGGTAAAGAAGGCCAAAGCGTGCCTGTAGGCGTCGGCCAGCCGACTCTCAGAATCGATGGACTTACTGTGGGCGGCACGGGCACATAAACATTGGCAGAAAAGGATTAGCAGTAATTTAACGGCGTTAAACTGAAACTTTGAAAGGAAATAAAATGGCTGAAGAAAAGAAAGCAATTAAACCTAAAAAAGCGTCTGCAACAAAAACCGAAACTAAACCTAAAGCTGCTGCAAAACCCAAAGCAACTGCCGCTAAAAAAGAAACCGCGGCCGCTAAAAAAACCAGTGCCACCAAAACCACCGCTACTAAAAAACCCGCTACTAAAAAAAGCTCAGCCGCAACCTCCAACCTGGAGCAACGTTACAGGTTAATCGAAGTTGCCGCTTACTACATTGCAGAAAAAGATGGGTTTGCCGGCAACCCGGTTGAGTACTGGATTGCCGCAGAGCGACAAGTCAGCAGCTAGACTTGCGGTAATTAGGATCGCTGACGTTCTCGCACCTGCCTTCAAGTCAGCCTAACTATCTGAACCGTGTATGTTTAATTACATACACGGCAGGAAATTATTTAAGTTTTAACAACGCACAACCGTTATAATCTCGCCCTTAAGAATCGCATCAAACTCTCATTTATGACGCAGACTACCCTGCAAATTCCTAAACCGGGCCAAGTAACACGCTTCAGTATCAACGCTACTGGTGAAGATAGCCTTGCGCTTGCGAAGCTTGCGGCAGAATTAAAACTAAACAAGCCGGCTCACCCGCTTGTGATTGTCTCTGCAAACGCATTCGATGCGCAGCGCCTGCTGGAAGAAATCCCTTACTTTGCACCTGACCTCAGCGTGCATCTGCTGCCAGACTGGGAAACCCTGCCCTATGACCAGTTTTCACCGCATCCAGACCTGATTTCAGACCGCCTGACCACGCTTTATCATATCGCGCAAAACGCTTGTGACGTGATTATTGTGCCGCTGGCAACCGCGCTGATTCGCCTGAGTCCGAAAGCATACCTGAGTGCCAATACCTTCATGCTCAAAAAAGGGCAGAAGCTGGATCTGGAAGCACTGCGCAGGCAATGTGCCGAAGCCGGTTACCATCATGTCAGCCAGGTCATCAGCCATGGCGAATTCAGTGTGCGCGGCGGCCTGATCGACCTGTTTCCGATGGGGTCTGCCCTGCCTTACCGCCTGGACCTGTTTGATGATGAAATTGAAACCATCCGCACTTTTGACGTAGATACGCAGCGCAGCCTGTACCCGGTACCGGAAATCCGGCTGCTGCCTGCGCGTGAGTTTCCACTTGATGAAGCCGGTATCGCTACCTTCAGGAGTCAGTTCCGGGAAGCCTTCGAGGGCGACCCTCAACGTGCAAAAATCTACAAGGATGTCAGCAAAGGCGTAGCTTCGGGCGGGATTGAATGGTATCTGCCACTCTTTTTTGAGCAGACCGCCACCCTGCTGGATTACTTGCCGGCCGACAGCCTGCTTTGCATGCATGGCGATTTAGACCAGAGCGCCCAACAATTCTGGCGTGAAGCACAGTCACGTTACCGCACGCTGGCACATGATGCGGAACGGCCATTACTCACACCTGAAACATTGCTGGTTAAAACAGAAGACTTCTTTGCTTCCACACATGCATTTGCAAGGCTGACGTTAACCGTATCCAAAACCGGCAATGGCTTACCTGCCCTTGATATTGAACGACGTGCAGAACAGCCGCTGCACAAACTTAAAGACTTTATCAGCCAGTTTAAAGGGCATGTTTTTATTGTTGCCGAAAGCCTGGGTCGCCGCGAAACCATGGCGCAACTGTTTGCCGAACATGGCCTGGAACTCAGCATTTGTGAATCCTGGAATGATTTTATAAGCAGTAAAGCAAAAGTGATGCTGGGCGTCAGCACTCTGCATAGCGGCTTTGTTTCGGCAGCAGGCAAAGACTTTACCTTTGCCGTAATTACCGAGGCCGAGCTATATGCGGCCACGGTGCGCCAGCAGCGTCGCCGTGAAAAAGAAAAGGCGCGCAGCACCGAAGGCATGCTCAAGGATTTATCAGAGCTGCGCATCAACGACCCTGTGGTGCATGAACAGCACGGCGTAGGCCGTTACAAAGGATTGGTTAACCTGGACCTTGGCGAAGGTGAAACCGAGTTTCTGCTGCTGGAATACTATGGCGACGACAAACTCTATGTACCGGTTTCGCAGTTATTCATTATTTCTCGCTATTCCGGCGGGCCGCCGGAATCCGCACCTCTGCACAGGCTTGGCAGCGGGAACTGGGAAAAAGCCAAGAAAAAAGCACTCAAACAGATTCGCGATACCGCAGCAGAACTGCTTAATTTATATGCACAACGCGCTGCGCGCCGCGGCCATGCCTTTACCCTGAGCCTGCACGATTACGAAGCGTTCTGTGAAGGCTTTCCGTTTGAAGAAACACCGGATCAGCTGGAAGCCATTGAAAACGTCATCAAGGACATGCAGTCCGGCCGGCCGATGGACAGGCTGGTCTGCGGTGACGTTGGCTTCGGTAAAACTGAAGTTGCGCTACGCGCCGCTTTTGTCGCAGTGATGGGCGGCAGGCAGGTAGCCGTGCTGGTACCGACAACATTGCTGGCCGAACAGCACTTCAACAATTTCAGCGATCGCTTTGCCGAATGGCCGATTAAAATCGCCGAGATCTCACGCTTCAGAACCGCCAAGGAGCAGAAAGAAGCACTGGCCGGTTTAGAGGCAGGCAATATCGACATCATCATCGGCACGCACCGTTTGATCCAGAAAGATGTGAAGTTCAAAAACCTGGGTCTGGTCATTCTGGATGAAGAGCATCGTTTCGGCGTGCGCCAGAAAGAGCAGCTCAAGGCATTACGCGCCGAAGTGGATGTATTGACGCTGACCGCAACGCCAATTCCGCGTACCCTCAGTATGGCGATGGAGGGCTTGCGCGAATTCAGCGTGATCACCACACCGCCGCAAAAGCGCCTGAGCATCAAAACCTTTCATACAGAATACTCTGAAGGCATTATCCGCGAGGCGGCCATGCGTGAATTCAAGCGCGGTGGTCAAGTATATTTCCTGCATAATGAAGTGGACACCATCCACTCCATGCGCGAAAAGCTGGAGCGTATTTTACCCGATGCGCGCATTGCCGTTGCGCACGGCCAGCTGCGTGAGCGCGAGCTTGAGAACGTGATGCGTGACTTCTATCACCAGCGCTACAACCTGCTGCTGTGCACCACGATTATTGAAACCGGTATTGATGTACCGACTGCCAACACCATCATCATGAACAAAGCCGACATGTTCGGCCTGGCGCAGATGCACCAGCTGCGCGGTCGCGTCGGCCGTTCGCATCACCAGGCGTACGCTTACCTGCTCACAGATCCTGACCGCAAGATCACGCCGCAGGCACAGAAACGCCTGGACGCGATTCAGCTGATGGAAGACCTGGGGGCCGGCTTCCACCTTGCGATGCATGACCTGGAAATACGTGGTGCTGGTGAACTGCTGGGCGATAGCCAGAGCGGTGAAATGCAGGAAATCGGCTTTCATCTGTACTCAGACATGCTGAACCACGCCGTAAAACAACTTAAAGCCGGCAAAGAGCCTGATTTAAATGCACCGCTAGGCGTGACAACCGAAATCAACCTGCACACACCGGCGCTTCTCACCAACAGCTACTGCCCGGATGTGCATGAGCGCCTGGTGATTTACAAGCGCCTTGCCAACTGTAACGATGATGACGAACTGGATAGCCTGCAGGAAGAGCTTATAGACCGCTTTGGCCTGCTGCCGGAACAAGGTGAAGCACTGATTGCCTGTCACCGGCTGCGCATTGCAGCCAAAGCCATCGGCATCATCAAGATTGATGCCAGCGCAGATTCAATACAGCTGCAATTCAACCCTAAGGCAGATATTGACCCGCTCAAGCTGATTAATCTATTGCAGCGCGATAGAAGATGCCGCATGAATGGACCGGATAAATTGAGGGTTTCGGTAGGTTTTGAGGCCATCAACCTGCGCACGGATTTTGTGAAGTCTTTACTGAAAGAATTTACTTGATCGCCGGCAGCTAAAAACCGGAAACACCGGCACACTTAATCTCACCTAGATGCATGGTCATCAGCATATTCGGCTGGTGACCATGCATCCAGAATGTCGTCAAAAGCATTAAAAGCCTGCCGCATCAACCCCGGTATGGTTTCCAGGTGCCATCCGCGGCCATGCAGGCGCGCTCTGACCTGGTGTCGTTAATACCATCACCGCGCATATTGAGTTTGTAATTACGGCATTTCTGGCCGTCTGCATTAAAACCGCCAAGCGGGGTAACCGTATAATTGAGGCCATTGCCTGCATTCACCCAGGTAACCGGTCTGTTTTGCGCGCCAAGCTCCAAAGTATGGCCAAGGCAGCCCCGGTCTGCATTATCAAGGTCTCGGCCGATCTTATTGCCGACAACGGCACCGATCACCGTTCCTAAAATAATGGCAACGGTTTTACCATCACCCTTGCCAACTGTTGAACCTATTGCCCCGCCGACAATGCCGCCTAATGCAGTACCCACCGCCTCGCGATTGCAGCGGCCGTTTGAAATACCATAGTCATCAGACCATTGCCGGCCGGTATATCCGGTGTAGTAAGGATCATTTTTCTTGCGCCAGCCATGTGCAGGAGCCCAGGGCGGCGGATCTGCATACACTTCGGATGCCAATGTGAACAGCATCATAAACAGGCTAAGGCTTACTAATGGTGTTTTATATTTCATGACTTTGATTCTCCTGGTAATAATCAAGTGACGTTACATATTGCAGGTAAACATGTTAATTTAACTCATCGTCTTTCCAATATTTGGTACCCTTGACCGAAGCTTGCAATAACAATCCGCTTTTCGTAATCTGGTAGATGATAATGTGGTCAATCAAGGCCTCACCGCCAACTGCCGACCCCTGATCAGATGCCTTGGCTGCCGCATCTGCATGCCCGCCGAATTCCCAGCCGCTGCTAATAAAGCGATCGATGGTGGACTGGTTTTTAAAGATAAAGACCGCGCGAAAATCCTTTACGCCTAGCCCCAGGCCAATTCCGGCCTCCCCCATTTTCATATAAGTCTGTTTACCTGTTTTTTCCTGCACGACACCATACCCGCCGCCAAAACTGGCAAAAATGATATTGACATTTGCATTGCTGAACACGGCATAAGCCGGGGCGCTAGCAATTTCTTTTTTTGCCTGAGGATACAGTTGATACAGCTCGGTTAAAACATCCTCCTTCATGGCCAGCACTGCGTGACGCTTTTCCTGCGCAGAAGTGCCGCTGGTAGTAGCGCAGCCTGCTGACATCAGCACAATCAGGATGCTGGCAAGGCCTGCATTAAAGAATCGAATCATTCTCCACTCCGAAACATTACAATATAAATACCGGCAGCTGTCCAGAACATGCGCTTAACTGCAACAGCTATGCACGCAACTTTAAAGCAGCAGTAGCCGGCTTTTCAATCATGCGATAAAAAATGTCTGCCAGAAGCAGGCTCGCTATCCATGAGAACATCATAAACACCAGCCCGGCAAATGAGCCAGAGAGTTTAAACCAGCCAAAAACAGCATTTGCCAGCATCACGACAGAAAAGTGCACCAGGAACAATGAATAAGAAACCTTGCCCAGGTAATGCATGATCTCCAGCAGCCTGAACTCTTTTTTAATCTGCACATTTCTTGTAAAGAGCAGTATAAATGCAACACACAGCGCAAGCAGGATACGCAGCCTGAAATCAGCAAAAAGCGCCACGACCGCGATTGCAGCGTTTAACCAGAACCATGCGGCCAGATGCTCACGCAGCCCTGCCCAGTAAGCCATCGCCCCCATACCATACGCACCGAAGAAATATAAAGCCCAGTCATCATAACCGGGGTCGCGGTTAAACCAGAACAGAGATACCGCTGCCATCAGCGTAACGACCGCAATCATGATCTTTCTGGAATCGACTGACTTGCCACCCAGCCAGGCAATGCCAAGCATCATCAGAAAAAGCTGAAAATCAACAGCGATGAACCATGCGCCGGCTGTGAGTGAATCAAAATCCAGAACCCCGTGCAGCAGAAATACATGCGACAGAAATTGCGATAGTTCCGGTACATCCGGAATGAAATCATCGGTCAGTAACTGCCGTGCAGCAAGCGCGCACAATATGGCAAGCAGCAAAGCAAAGAAAAATGGAACAACCAGCCTTAAATATCGGTTCACCAGATTGACCGTAAGCCAGGCCATGCTCGCAGTGTTGGTCTGCATGGATCGTGCCGCAAGATAGCCGCCAATTACAAAAAACACCTGCACCGCCATGCGCGCATAGTCATACAACCAGTCGATCATCGCCGGAGCGGCCTGCTGCACCGCGTCAGAAACAGGGCCGTAAGCCGCAAGATGATGCAGCACTATCAGCTGTGACGCGATAGCCTTGAATGCGTCGATGACAGGAAAACGGACAGAGGAAATATCTTTCATGGTTGGCTGATTATAATATTGATGCCAGCGTTATCTGATGAATTAGTGCTTTTATTTCAGGCTTCAAGTTTAAATCGGCAGTTTTGAATGAACTAAGCGGCGAAACCAGGCGTTCAGCTTTGCGGCGACCCTTCTCACAGTAACTGTGAGCCTCAGTTTGAAGCTGTCGTTCTTACGCTGGCTCAGCGCTTCGACTTTAATTCCCTGCAAACGGATTCCAAGCACACGCGGGTCAGCGCTGATGCCTAATTCGGATGGTGAAACGGGGTTACGCATATGAAACCCGACAACAAGCGTTCCGTTTATGCAGGCCTCCTGATCGGCACGAATTGTGTGGAGTACCGGCATATATGTTTTATTTAAAACCCAGCTTGCTGCAAAATCCCCATTCAGGAACACATCAACCGCTTGCAGGGGATGCTGCCTGGGCACAAACCCCTGCACTAGAAAACTAATCAGTATATCGTCCGGCAAGGCTTCAGGAACCGGAATCAACAGGTCTGAATACATGCCGCGGCTCCAGACACCCCAAGACTCTTCATCACTCCACCCCAACCTCTTTCTAATGCCTGCAGCAGAAAAAGTGCTGACAGACGTAAACCTGCCGGTCACGGGGGGTGCGGAAGCGCCTTTCTGTTTTGTTTCCACTTTGCCTAAATCATAAATCTCAGCACTCGTCAGGGCACATTCAAAATAGCCTTCACTATATCGCGCAAGCGTCTTGTTGCTGACAGCAACACCCGGGCGTCCGGCCCAACCTTTGGCTGTCAGGCTTTCCCCGTATTGATAAAAAAGTGCCGGCAGCGCACCTAACTGCGTAATATCAATTTCCCGGGAGTAGCACGTGGCCTGCGGCAGAATTCCGGGGTCAAAACCGCTGAAATGTATGCACTTCAGCAACGAGCCGTCTACCAGGTATTGCTCCCCGTCAGACACAACTTCCCGGTCAATTAAATTCCAGTATGCGGCATTCACACCGGGATCCCTCAACACATGCAGGTCATTCACAAAGCTGACAGCATGATCCAGCCATCTCTGATCATAATGCATACCGTCCTTAGGCTGGTTAAGGCAGAATTCAGCCAGCCTTTTCTCCCACCAGTCCAGGAATTGCAGCGTTTCAGGCGTGGAAGAAACCCCGATAAACCCCGCATTGAACATGCCTGTGCGCAACAAATCCTTTTCCAGACCAGGAATCGAACCAGCCTCCGCAGGACGCAGGATGTGTGGAGTCAGTGTGAGCGAATGCGCGGCAACTGTAACAGCAACCTGGCCCAAGCCGGCCGTAACCAGCATGTCCGGATCAAGAAAAATTACCGATGCGTAGCCTTGCTTGAGCAAGTGCTTCAAAAGCACAGGTTTAAGGCTGGCTGACAGCTGTTTTCTGTCGTAGACGCCAAGCCGTGCATCAGTTTCAGCGATGGACAGGTCTTCCATGCGCAGTATGTTCAGGTTTGCAGGCACGTTGCTTCCGGGAGCTCCACTCTCCTCAGTGATCAGCAACGCAAAGAACGGAAGCTCAGGATCATGGGCAGTTAACGAATCAGCCAGAACGCTGACAAACGGCAAATAGTTTTCACAGGCAATCGTACAGATCGCGGCAGCAGTTAACGTCAAGGCAGACTACTCCCCGAGTTCAGCCACTCATAAAAGCTGCCCGAATGATCAGTTTCAAATGGATCGCCGAACCTGGAAACTGTTGCGCCACAATCTATATAACGCTTGCGCATTGCATCCGTAATCTCTGCACCATTATCAAAATAGCCAAAAGCATAAGGCAGGCGTAAAGTTGCTTCATGCCTGGCATCGCGGAGCATCTTCTGATATTTGCGAAGCACTGCCGCAGCCTCTCCGATACGATCCACAGAAATATCTTTGTTATATCTGGTCAGGTAACCGGGGGCTTTAGCATCATAACCACTGAAACGGAAAATCCGGCAGGGCATCCCCATGGCTGTGATTTTTCCATCACAGGATTTGATATTGCGATCCAGCAGATTCCAGTGCCCGACATTCACACCGGGATCCCTGATGATTGTATACGACTGAACAAAACTCGGCACAAAATCAAGCCAGCGCTGCTCAAAGTGCAAGCCATTGGCTACATCAAGAAAACATTGCACGAGTGTTTTCTGTTCCCACCAGTCGAGAAAGCCCCTGGCCTCCGCAGTATTCGAAAAGCCGATGAAACCACCATTAAAAACACCGGACAACAGCACGTTCAGTTCCCATCTCTCACCACCTTTACGCCCTATTGGCGCAAGCAAATGCGGGGTTAACAGCACCGAACTGCCGGAAAAATGTGACGTGACGCTATCAAGCGCCTCCAGAACCAGGGTTTCCTGCTTCAGGAACATCACCCCCTGATAGCCGCTATCCAGCAGATGCTTGATTACACAGGGTGTAAGCGCATAAGCAAGCTCTAATTCCTGATAGCGAAAGAATACAGATTCCGCATTCTCAAGCTCAAGGTCATTCACATTCAAAAACCTGAATGCAGAATCAGCCGGTTCAAATACATGCGCTACTGGCCGATCTGCCAGAAAAATAAAAAAATCGACATCCGGGTTATGTTCCCTGAAAGAGCGGCCGGTTACTCTCGCCAGCGCAAGGTAACGCATCGACACAATCGTCACAGCAGCATATTTTGAATTCTGCGCGGGCATATTCCTGATATTGGCAACAAGGTAGACTATATTCTATAGTATCCACCCCGCAACAAAACGAAAAAGCCAACCTCGCGGTTGGCTTTTTCATTTACAGCGATAACATCAGATTTTAATAACTTCTAGTAAGAATCCACTTAACTATGGTTTTAATATCGTCATCTTTTACTTTAGGGCTGTTAGCCGGCATAGGCATCTTGCCCCATACGCCACCACCACCCGCTTTTA
>Ga0208509_1000668_pt1 | contig 11757 bp, 2 predicted proteins | sample LakWasMeta7_HOW4_2_FD_183857 | JGI IMG/M metagenome (GOLD analysis project Ga0208509, IMG submission 183857) | Freshwater sediment methanotrophic microbial communities from Lake Washington under simulated oxygen tension - Sediment Metagenome... | ecosystem: Environmental > Aquatic > Freshwater >...
CAAGAACGAACTGCGCGACTCGCCGTTGCAGCGCGACGGCATTCTGGCCGGCGAGAAGGTCTCGGTCGATCTGCGCGATGCCGACCTGGCCTACGATCCGGAGACCGGCGCCTTGACCAAGGCCAGCATCCCGATCGCGGACATTAAAGGCGCGGCGGACCGCATCGCCCGTAACATCGACGAGCGCAGCACCTCGGGCGGCACCATCGATTTGAAGTCGAGCGGGGACGTCGTCGCCAAGCAGGGCAGCGTGCTCGATTTTTCCGGCGGCTCGGTCAGTTACCGGGACGGGGTCATCAGCACCACCAAACTGGTGGCGGACGGTGAGGTTTTCGATATTTCAGAAGCTGATCCGGACCGGCAATACGAAGCCATGCTGAATGGCGATAAAGTCAACTATGCGCCCTGGGCGATCAGGCAGCGCTGGCCGGCGGAGTCTATGACCCAGCGCTACGAAAAAGGTTATATCGAAGGCAAGGCAGGCGGCAAATTGAACATCAGCGCTTATGAAGCGCTGCTGGACGGCGTGCTCGACGGCACCACGGTCGACGGCCCCTACCAGAGAACGCCCGAACAGCGCGCTCCTGGCAGTGCGCTGAGCATCGATTTGAATAACGATAATCTGTTCGGAAAGCAGGACATCGTTTTCGGCCGCAATCCGCTCGCATCGACCCTGGGTCAGGATGATCCGCTGCCGCGCCTTGCCGACGGCTCGCCGGAACCTATTGCGTTGAACCTCGACCCTGGCTTGTTCAAAAGCGCCGGCGTTCGCCGCGTCGATATCAAAACCAACGGCTCGATACGGATCGACGAAGACGCCCATATCGACATGGTCGATCAGGCGGATTTGAGCCTGGCATCGACCGGGTTTGAGCTGTTCGGATCGATTTCCAGCCGTTCTGGCAAGGTGACGGTCAAACCGATCGCCTTGAGCACGTCGGGATTGCTGCCGAGCGACATCACGCTGGGGTCCCATGCCTCGATCGACGTGAGCGGCTTATGGGTCAATGACTGGTTGAGCGTCCGGGACGGCAAGGCATTGGCGCCGGTATCGATAGACGGCGGCCATGTCTCGCTGATCACCGAACAGGGAGATCTGCGCCTCGATCAGGGCAGCCAGATCGACGTCAGCGGCGGCGCCTGGATGCAGACCGACGGCTCGCTGGATGACGGCAAGGGCGGCACCATCGATTTACTTGCACAGACGCACGAGGCGGGCGGCAAGGTTTCAAGCCTGACGCTGGACGGCAGCCTCGCGGGATGGGCCTTGCATCACGGCGGCCAATTGAATATCGGCACCAACGAGGTGGTCATCGGCTCCACCAGCGATGTGCCTGGACGCCTGGATTCCACCGCGACTCCCCTGGTGCTGAACCCCGGCTTTTTTCAGCAGGGCGGCTTCGGCGATTACCATATCACCTCCAATGTTAACGGCCTGAAGGTGGCCGATAACGTGCAACTGCGGCCTTTGCAAAGCAATTTGCAGCTGAAGGGCAGCGCTTACCTGAAGCCTACCGGAACCCCGATCAAAAACGTCAGTTCGGTGGTAACCCTGCCGGAATTCTTGCGCACCCCGACGAATCTGACGCTGTCCCTGGCCCAACTGGCGAGCCAAAAGCGGAATGAAGTAGTGAGCATCGGCAAGGGTGCCTCGATCAAGACCGACATGCAGGGTACCGTAGCATTGCATTCGGATACCTCGATATTCGTCGACGGCGCGATCGATGCGCCGGGAGGTAATATTTTTCTGACCCTGGACATTCCGTCCGCCGGCGATTCCGGGTTCTTCGCCTCCCAGGGCATCTGGCTGGGGCCCGAAAGCCGATTGGCGGCGCGCGGCGTCTACAAGGCGGAATTGAATCCCTATGGCCTGCGCATGGGCGACGTATTGGCCGGCGGTCAGGTGACGCTGACCGCGAATCGCGGTTATATCGTGACCTACGCCGGTTCGGAAATCGATGTGTCCGGAACGACCCGCACGCTGGATTTCAGGGAAATCCCGGACCGGGGGACCCAGATCGAGGTGGTTTCCAGGGCGATTTCCTCCGCAGGCGGCTCGATCCACCTGAAGGCGGGCGAAGGCATTCTGGCGGATGGCGCGTTCAAGGCGCAAGGCGGCAACGGCGCCCCCGGCGGCACGCTGGCGGTCGAACTGAACGGGGGCCTCAGACAGAAACCGGATTTTCCGATTCCGGGCGGCGGTTTCCCGGATGACAAGGCGGTGACCAAGCCGCGCGCGCTTGAAATCGGCGAGTCGGCAACGGCGTCCATTCCGGCTGATCTCAGGCCCGGCGATGCGATCGATAGCGCTTTCAACGGCCGCGCCTTGCTGAGCAGCACCCAACTGAACCGTTCGGGTGCGGCGAACCTGGCATTCAAGACCGATGCGGTCGCCGGCAATACCCATACCGGCAGCATTCTGTTCAAGGGCAATGTCCGGCTCGATGCGGCGAGAAGCATCGTCCTCGATTCCCCGAGCCTCAAAACCGAGGGGGGACAGGTGACCTTGAACACCGCTTACGCGGCTTTGGGCTCCACCCAAAGCCGTCTGGACACGCAACTGGGCAACGGGCTGTTTTTGAGCAAACTGGCGCCGGATGCGGCGGGCGGCAGCGGGCAATTCACCGTCAATGCAAAGGGCATCGATCTGGTCGGCGGCTTGAGCTTCAACGGATTCGGCCAGGTCAGGCTGGCCAGCGCGGGCGATGTGCGCGCTATCGGCATCCGCGGCCTGAAAGATACCAAAGACTTTCTCGGCGAGATGAAGCTGGCTGGCGATTTGACGATCGCGGCGAGCCAGGTATACCCCTCCACCTTGACCGATTACACGATCAACGTCGGCGGCAGCGGCGACGAGACCGTATGGATAGAAAACGGCGGCGGCGCTTCGGCGCCGGTGCTTTCGGCCGGCGGCAATCTGACCGTCAATGCGCCGAACATCATCCAGGCGGGCACGCTGAAGGCGCCGTTCGGCACTTTGGCGCTGAATGCCGAAAAGACGCTCGAACTCGCGCCGGGCAGTCTGACCTCGGTCGCGGGCGGCGGTTTAACCGTGCCGTTCGGCCAGGTGTCTGGCGGGCTGAATTGGCTCTATCCTCTGGATGCGACCGGTTCGATCAATTTGTTGATCAACACGCCGCCGGAAAAACGGCTGACGCTTTCGGGAAAAGACATTGCGATGCAGGACGGCGCCAAGGTCGATCTGTCCGGCGGCGGCGACCTGTACGCTTACGAATTCATCCCGGGGCCGGGCGGCAGCAGCGATGTGCTGAATCCGAACAGCCCCGGCTTTACCGAGCAATTCGCGATCATGCCGGGGCTCGGCAATGCCTTGACGCCCTTCGACCCCTTGGAGTTTCCTGGCAGCGGCCTGACCGTCGGCGACAGCGTTTATCTGAGTGCAGGCTCGGGAGTCAGCGCCGGCTGGTACACCTTGCTGCCGGCCCATTACGCGCTGTTGCCGGGCGCCTATCTGGTCACCCCAAGACAGGGATTCAAGGATTTGCAGCCCGGTCAGGTTCAGCAGGACTTTGCCGGGGCAACCATCGTCGCCGGACGCTATGGCGCTCCGAGCGCCGGCATTCAGGACGCCAGATGGCAGGGTTTTGCGGTCGAACAAGGCGATATCGCCCGGACCCGGTCCGAATACAAGGATTATTCGGCCAACACGTTTTTTGCCGACAAGGCGGCAGGCGAAGGCACGGCCGCGCCGCAATTGCCGAAGGACGCCGGCAGCCTGTCGATCGACGTGCGCAACAGTCTGGTGCTGGGCGCCGAATTGGCCGCGGCCCCTGGTCTGAACGGCCTCGGCGGCCAGGTGGATATCAGCGCGGATCGCCTCCGAGTGGTCGGCAGTCGCGAGGATGCCGCATCAAGCCCGGCCGGCACGGTCAGCCTCCTCGACGAGGACTTGAACAACCTGAATGCGCCGAGCTTGTTGCTGGGCGGTGTGCGTAGCAAGGAAAAGAACGGACAGCGGGTAAAGGTGTCGACGCAGATGCTGAACGTGGCCGGCGACGCAAAATTGAGCGGGCAGGAGCTGATTCTGGCCGCGCGCGATCAAATCAAACTGGATAGCGGCGCGGTGATCGAGAGCACCGGCAGCACCGGCAAGCCGGGCCTCGATCTGCTGGTGGACAATAAGCTGGTGGCAAACGGCCCGGCCAACAGCGACGGCGCCTTACTGCGGGTGTCTTCCTCGGACCAAGTCAACGTCTTGCGCGATAAGGCCGTGACCGGGAACACCGGCACGCTGGTTGTCGAAGACGGCGTGCGTCTCGCGGCCGGCGGCTCCATGCTATTGGATTCCACCCGGAATACCGTGTTCGACGGCGACATCGACATGCAGGGCGGTTCGCTGGCATTGAAATCGAGCCGTATCAGCCTCGGCGATGCGCCGGTCAATACGCCGGGCCTGGTGCTGTCTAACACCACGTTCAACCTGGATGAACTCCAGTTGATCAGCGCGAGCGACCTGGATATTTACGGTGCGGTCGACATTCAGGCGAAAGCGCTCAAGATCGGCGCGGCGACGATCAATGGCTTCAATAATGCCGGATCTACCGCCGAATTTTCCGCCGACAGCATCAGCCTGTTCAACAGTGGTTCAAGCTCGGAGCGCAGCGGGACCGGCTCCGGTACGCTGGTTTTCAATACCCGCGAATTCGAACTCGGCAGCGGCAACTATGCGGCCGATGGCTTCCATCAGGTGACCGTAAACGCGGACAATGCGGTCAAGGGCCAGGGTCAAGTCCAGGACCCCGTGACCGGCAACAGCGCCTTGTCGAGGCCCGGCAACTGGCGTGTCGACGGCGACCTGACCCTGAACGCCGGGCATTTTATCGGCGGCAACGGCGCCACGACCCGTATCGATGCGGCAGGGCATAAAGTCACTTTGGCTTCGCCCACGGGCGCGAATGGCCTTGCGCCAGGCGGCCTCGGTGCCCGCTGGGCTATCACGGCCGATGCGATAGACAGTTCGGGACGCTTCGATCTGCCTTCCGGGATTCTGGAACTCGAAGCCTTGCGCGGAAATCTGGATTTGAATGCGGGCACGGTGATCGACGCTTCAGGACAGACGATCCCGTTCGGCACGCTCAAGCAATTCTCGCCGGCCGGCACCGTCGTGCTGGCGTCGAGTGTGGGCAACGTGAATCTGGCCGATGGCGCCCAGATCGATCTCGCTGGCGCGGTCGAAGGCGGCAAGCAGGCCGGCGATGCGGGCCTGCTCGATGTGCGCGCGGCGAAGGGGCAATTCGTCTGGAACGGTCTGGTCAGCGCATTGGGGGACGAGCCCTCGAATGCCGAACAGCGCCAGGGAAGCCTGCGTTTGGACGTAAACACCTTCGGGGCTGGCGGCTTTACCGAGCTGAACGGCAAGCTCGCGGCTTCTGGAATTGCCGGCGAAGTGTCATTGCGTCAGCGTAACGGCGATGTGACCCTCGCGGCCGGCGATAACGTGGTCGTGCGTCAGTTCAACCTCTCGGCGGATCAGGGCAAGGTGACGCTGAACGGCACAGTCGATGTCAGCGGCAGCCAAGGCGGCGATGCCTCGATCTATGGCAGAAACGGCATTACCCTCGGCAGCGGCGCTGGAATCGATGCAAGCTCCTCGTTGCAAGGCGCCGAGGGCGGCAAGGTCACCTTGGATACCGTGCACCGGGACGATACCGGCAGCGGGCTGCTGGATCTCGCCGGCGGCGCGATCGATGTGGCCGGCGGCGAAGGCGGCCAGGGCGGGGCGCTGCATTTGCGCACCGGCCGGGATGGCAATGCGGTCAACATCAGCACGATCCAAACCTCTATAACCGGTGCCGATGCCGATCGCAGCGTGCTGGAGGCAACGCGGGTTTACGACAATCAGGCCGTGATCACCGGCGCGAACATCGCGTCCTGGAAGGACGATACCGCAGATTTCATGACTCATGCGCCTGCCGTCCAGAATCTTTCCGGCGCCACGATCAATCTGTTGCCGGGCCTCGAAATTCGTAGCGGGCAAAACCTGACCCTGGCGGACGCCTGGGATTTGATCGATTGGCGTTATGGCGGTGATGCGGCCTTGCCCGGGGTCTTGACCCTGAGAGCCGGCAACGATCTGAACATCAATGCCTCGCTGAGCGATGCCTTCGCGATCGCTTCGCTTCCGGGCCAAAACAACCGGGTCTATCAGGACATGCTGCAAGAAGGGCAGTCATGGAGCTATAACCTGGTCGCAGGCGGCAACGTCAATCTGGCCAGTTCCTATCTGGCCCAGAATCCCGCGGCGCCGAATTCTAGCACCTTGGTCAAGACCCAGGTCAAGGTCAGAACCGGCACCGGCTCGATCGGGATAGATTCCGGCAAGGATCTGCGCTTTGTCGCCGATTCGACCGATGCGTCGGCGGCCGCGGCGGTCTATACGATCGGCACGACCGCGAAATACACCCGCAATCAGCTGCTGCGCGGCGAGATACCGGGGATGCCTCTGCGCCTGGACGGCGAGAGCGATGCGGACTATCTGAACCGTCTGGATCCGGAGCTGATGAACGATCTACTCCGCTTCGGCTATCTCGACGAGACGCGGATAGGCACGCTGTTCCAAAAGGCCGAATTCCCGACCCGGGGAGGCGACATCACGCTCAGGGCCGGCGGCACTATCGAAGGCGTTTACACCGGGCAAAAGATGACCGACTGGCTGGTCCGGAGCGGCAACCTGGCGGAAAACAAAACGCCGACGCTTTGGGGCATCAATATCAGCGGCGACCGCAGCAGTCAGACCGGCAGCATACCGGCCGCGAAGGGCATCCGAAACTTCAACCAGAATGTCGGTGCGCTCGGCGGCGGCAATGTCAAGGTCGAAGCCGGCGGCGACATCCGGAACCTTTCGGTGATGATCCCGACCACCGGCAAGCCGCTCGGCACGGTCGGCGGCACGCCGAACCAGTGGGTCAAGAACGGCATTGCGGTCAACGGTGGCGGTGATCTCGTGCTGACCGCCGGCAATGACATCATCGGCGGCGAATTCTTTACCGGCCAGGGCTCGGCGGCCCTGAAGGCCGGCGGCAGCATCGCGAACAATGGCGCAGGGCAAGGCGCGATGTTCGAACTGGGCGATGCCCGCTTCGACGTCCAGGCGCGCCAGGACATCAACATCGGCGGCGTCTACAATCCGACCCTGGTCAAGCAGACCCAGCTGGTCGGGGGAGAATCGCGGTTCTTCACCTATGGCCCGGACAGTGCGGTCGCGTTTCTGGCGTCTGCCGGCAACATCAACTTCCAGAATACGGCCGGCGCCGGCTTCGAATATTCGGTTTACCCCGGCAGCGTCAAGGCGTCCGCGCTTTCCGGCGACATCGGCATCAACAAATCGATGACTTTGTTTCCGTCGGCGAAAGGGCAACTGGAGCTCTTGGCCGGCCGCAACGTCCGGTCGCCTGCGGTCGCCGGCGAGACGGTCGCGATCAACATGTCCGATGCCGATGTCTCGTTACTGCCTAACATGCTGTCGCCGGTCCGGTCTCTGGAAGGCAGCCTGCACGACGGCCTGATCAGGGCGCGGGAGCGGCTCGATCCGTTCAGCCCCATCGCGAACATCATCCATGCCGCGGTGCCGGTGCATCAAGGCAGCGCCGGCAAGCCGGTGATCAGGGCCAATCTCGGCGACATCGCGTTCGCCCCAGGCGCGCAGGTGATCTTCTTCCTGCCGAAGGCATCCGAATTCAGCGCCGGCAGGGACATCAAGAACCTGAGCATGTCCGGACAAAATCTGGCGAATGACGATATTACGCTGATACAGGCGGGCCGGGATATTGCGTTCACTACCCAGGTCAGCCCGGACGGGGTCGTGCTCTCGAATCCGAACAAGATCGAGGTCGGCGGGCCCGGCCAGTTGCAGGTACTGGCGGGCCGAGACATCAATCTCGGCAGTTCCGCGGGCATTCGGACGATAGGCAACATCGTGAATCCCGCCCTGAGTCCTAACGGCGCGGCGATCAACGTGCTGGCCGGGCTTTCCGACGCGATCGATTACGCGGGCTTCATCGAACGCTATCAAGCGAACCCCGAATACCGGGACGAGCTGAGTGCGCTGGCCGGCCTCGACGAACAGGGTCAACGTGAACACCTGCACACGTTCTTAAAGGTCCTGTTCGAGGAGATCAAGCAATCGGCCGCCGCCGCGGCGGCGGCGCCGGCAGGCGAGCGGGCCGAACGCTATCAACGCGGCTTCGACGCGATCGAGGCGCTGTTTCCGGGCGATAACTACGACGGCGATCTGAGCCTCGTCTTCAGCCAGATCAAGACCCTGGACGGCGGCGGCATCAACATGGCGGTTCCCGGCGGCAAGGTCGATGTGGGGCTGGCGGGGCAATTGGCGGGTATTCGCAAGGCCGCCGACGAGCTCGGCATCGTCGTGCAGCAGGAAGGCGATTTGAACGCGCTGATCGAGAAGGATTTCAACGTCAACCAGTCGCGCGTGTTCACCCTGAAAGGCGGCGACATCACCGTCTGGTCATCCAAGGGCAGCATCGACGCCGGCAAGGGCGCCAAATCGGCGATCGCCGCGCCGCCGCCGGTCACCCTGGTCGACGAGAAAGGCAATATCGTCACGCTTTTCCCGCCGATCGTTTCCGGCAGCGGCATTCAGGCGATCGGCAATGGCCAGGTCACGCTGGCGGCGCCGCAAGGCATCGTCGACGCGGGCGAAGCCGGCATCAGCGGCGGCCAGATCGTGATCGCCGCAACCGCGGTGGTCGGCGCCTCGAACATTCAGGCCTCCGGCGGCACGGTGGGCGTACCGACCGCGGCGCCGGCGCCTGTCGTGCCTTCGGGCGCCGACAGCGCCGCGACCAGCGCGGCAAAATCGGCAAGCGATAGTGCCGGCAGTAACGGCGGGCAGGACGACGGCGAGCAAAAAGACAAGCAGAAGTCTGTCGTCAGCATTCTGAGCAGCGATGTGGTCGGCTATGGCGATTGCACCGTCGCCGAAATCCGCGACGGCAAGCCGGGTTGCGGGACTTAGGATTAAAAATACTTTCCGATTCATGACTTGCCTGCGTACCGTGAAAGGCTTTCACAGTAATGGCAATGAATCAGCGTGGGCACGATATTTAACCAGCATTCAATTTTTATGAGTTTATTTTCGATGAGCAAATCTCTTATTGGCCGCTTCCGTCTGGGACTGGCCCTGATCCTGATTCCGCTCTGCGCGCAGGCGTGGTGGAACGACGAATGGAAATCGCGCAAGCAATTCAGCGTCGACGCCGGCGCGACCGGCGCCGATATTCAGGAAACCCTGAACGACTTCCCGCTGCTGGTGCGCCTCCATACCGGCAATTTCGGCTTTTTTCTCGATCTTGCCGAAAACGGCAAGGACGTGCGCTTCATGCTCGACGACAAGACCGCGCTGAAGCATCAGGTCGAAAAGATCGATGCCTTGACCGAGCTCGGCCTGGTCTGGGTCAAGGTGCCGGTCGTGCGCGGCGGCGTCAGTACCGACAGCTTCTCGATGTATTACGGCAACGCGACTGCGGCCGACGGCTCCGATGCGCAGGGACTTTATGACGTGAATCAGGCGCTGGTCTTTCATTTTCGGGAAGGCGAGGCCCTGCCGCAGGATGCCACCGCTTACGCGCTGCATGCGGCCAGCTCCAAGGCAGCCATCGATCCGGCCGGTTTCATCGGGGCCGCGGCGAAATTCGACGGGCAAGGCGGCATCAACGTCAATGCGAATCCGGCGCTGGCGATCACGCCCGACAGCGGACTGACCTTCAGCGCCTGGGTCAAGATCGACCAGGCCCAGACCAACGCCACGCTGTTCGAAGCGAAGGATGCGGTAGGGCGCATCGAGCTGACCGTGCAGGGCACATCGGCAGTGGCCCGCTACCAGGGCGCGGGCGGCGCTGCCCAGCAGACCGCCGCGGCGAACCTCGAGCCGGCGAAGTGGCAGCATCTGGCACTGATCGCCAGAAAGGATGTTCTGGAGCTATACCTGAACGGGCAAAGCGTCGGCACGACGCCGATCCAGCTGGCCGCGATCACGCCGTCCGTCGCTTTAGGCGGCAACGAGCAAGGCCAGAACCTGATCGGTCTGCTCGATGAGGCGCAGGTCGCCAAGCAGGCGCGCAGTGCGGACTGGATCAAGCTGCAATTCCGCAGCCAGAGCCCGGATTTCGCGGTGCTGAATTTCGGCCAGGACGAGTCCTCAGGCTCCGGCGACGATCTGAATTACTTCGCGATCATCCTGCAAAGCCTGACCGTCGACGGCTGGGTCGTGATCGCCTTGTGCGGAGTCATGTTCGTGATCAGCCTCCTGGTGATGGTCGGCAAGACCCTGACCCTGAATAGGGCCCGCAAGGAAAACGAAGACTTCCTGGCGCAATACCGCAGCCTCTCGACCACCAACCTGGGCCAATTGGACGCGGAAGAAACCGAGGACGAGCGCGAGAACGAGCAATCGGAGTTTCTGACGGCGGTTGCCGGCAAACACGATCATTTCCAGGGTTCGCCGATTTACCACATCTATCATGCCGGGGTGCAGGAGCTGAACCACCATTTCGGCGGCGTCAACGCGGTGTTGAGCGCGGAAGCGCTGAACGTGGTGCGCGCCCGGTTGGATGCGGCGGTCGTCAGGGAAGGCCAGAAACTGAACAAGAACATGGTGCTGTTGACGATTGCGATCTCAGGGGGCCCCTTTCTCGGCCTGCTCGGCACCGTGCTCGGGGTCATGATCACCTTCGCGGTGATCGCGGCATCCGGCGATGTGAACATCAACTCGATCGCGCCCGGCATTTCCGGCGCCTTGCTGGCGACGGTCGCAGGCCTTGCGGTCGCGATCCCGGCGCTGTTCGCCTACAACTATCTCCTGACCCGGATCAAGGACGTGACCGCCGACATGCACGTCTTCACCGATGAGTTTCTGGCGATCGTGTCGTTACGCAGCGCCGACCGGCAAAGGGCCACGCAGCCATGAAAGTAGGAGAGGAAGGCAAAGTCTACGATGACATCAACATCACGCCGATGCTCGACGTGGCCTACGTGCTGCTGCTGATCTTCATCATCATGACGACGGCGACGGTGCAGGGCATCACGGTCAACCTGCCGAAGGCCAGCAGCACGCCGTCGTTATCCAAGCCGAAAACCAAGGCGATTTCGATCGCGCCGGACGGCACGATCTATCTCGATACTTACCCGGTCTCGATCCAGGAACTGGAAACCCGGCTCGCGCAGTACAAGGCGGCGACGCCGGACCTGCCTGTCGTGCTGAAGGCGGATGCGTCGATCCAGTACGAAAAGGTCATCGAGGTGCTCGATGTGGTGACGCGGCTCGAAATCAGCCAGCTCGGCCTGGTCACACAGAAACTGGTGAAGTAAGGACTATGGATCAACGCAAGAAATGGCTGAAACGGCTCCCGCTGATCGTTGGCGGCGTGTTGACCCTGATGATTGCGGTCGGCGTCTACTACATCCAGGGGATGTTCGAAAAACCCCTACAGGCGAAGAAGCAGGTACAACAGATCACGGTGCTTCAGCCGCCGCCTCCGCCGCCCCCGCCGCCGGAACAGAAACCGCCGGAGCCCGAACCCGAGCCGGAAAAACTCCCTGAACCGGAGCCCGAGGAAGAACCGGCACCCGAACCCGATGAGGCGGAACAGCCGCCGGGCGAGGAACTGGGCGTGGACGCCGAGGGTGGGGCCGGGTCGGACGGTTTCGGACTGGTCGGCAAGAAGGGGGGCCGGGGGCTTTTGGGCGGCAGCGGCGGCAGCGCGATTCTCTGGTATG
>Ga0208509_1000675_pt1 | contig 11706 bp, 12 predicted proteins | sample LakWasMeta7_HOW4_2_FD_183857 | JGI IMG/M metagenome (GOLD analysis project Ga0208509, IMG submission 183857) | Freshwater sediment methanotrophic microbial communities from Lake Washington under simulated oxygen tension - Sediment Metagenome... | ecosystem: Environmental > Aquatic > Freshwater >...
AGAGAAACGTCGGCATGGCGGCCAGCGCAAAAATGGCGGCGGTAATCAACAACGTACCCGGCACCGCTTCGGCTTCGGTCATACCTTGATGCTTCGCCCAGGTGATATAGCCGAGGCAGAACAGCAGGGTCAAAAGCCCGCCAACATAGCCGAGCCCCCAGCCGTACCCCGACAGCCGCCCCATCTTCTCTTCGGTCACCAGTTCCGGCAAAAACGCCGCGACCAGATTTTCGCCATACGCAAACATCACCGACGACAGCATCACCAGCACCATGCCAAGCGGGTAATCGCCCGGACCGACCAGGGCCAATAACGCGGTCATCAAAATACAGCCAATCGATGATAACAGCAGCAGGCGCTTCTTGCAGGCCCTGACATCCGCGATTGCCCCGACCAGTGGCGCGCTGAGCATCACGATGAAGTTCGCGAAACCGACCGACAGCGACCAGAGCAAGGTCGCCAATCCCGGCGCAACGCCCGCCGCGCCGCCCGCGACCACGCCGACAAAATAGGTGCTGAAAATCGTCGTCTGCACGACGGTCACGTATCCCGAATTCGCAAAATCGTAGAAAGCCCAGGCGATCATTTCCCGGCGCCCGGCGTGGCCGATCGCGTGATTATCCTGGTCTGAAAAATGTTCGTGCATGCGGATGATCCCTGAATAAAAAGTGTTATCAGGGATATTATCCGCCTTGAGGCCTCAACTTTGAAATCCTAAGTGTGGAAGGACGGGTCCAGCGCCACGCCCCATTAATTCAAATCGAAAGTGAATGGCATTCTGTATTCAAGACTCACGTCGGGCGAGTCAGTCGTGGTGCCTATCGATAAAGATAAGTTGTGCGTGGTTTTTTTGGAATACTTGTAGGAGTAACCGACCAGGAGTTGTCCGATATCAAGGGTACTGCCTGTAATGGTATTTCCATTCAGACCGGAGTCGAAAACATGCCTGTGTTGGTAGCCTAAACTGAATGACGATCGTTCATTAATGCCAAATCCCAAGCCAAAGCTTAATCCTATGGTATCACCCGGATTAAATTTACCCGCATTGGTACTGGTTTCAGCGTTGTAGTTGTAACTTATATTTCCGTAAAACACGGCCGGGTCCGTCGGATAGAGCGCGGTAATGCTGGGTTGAACGCTGAAGTAGCCAGCGCCTGTCGGCATTTCTGCCGGAAATGAAAAACCCGGAATGCCGACGGCTTGCACCAATGGAATGTCGAACGGACTTTTTCCAGTCGGCGCCGTCGCCAGCAAGTTGGCGATAAAAATCGGCAGGCCGTCAGACCCACCGTTAAGCTGATAGCGGGTAGCAAATTGAAGATCGCCAATATCGCTTCCATCCGTGTTGAACGCTTTATCAATGGCGGCTTGTTCCGCTAATGGCCGTGCGCGTTGTTCTTGCGTGCGGTAGACATAAGGCGCCCTGAATTCGAGTTCCCAGCGATCCGTAAGACCATAGCGAAATCCCAGAAAACCCATCATGGTATGCTGTTTGATTTGGCGAACATCAATCAGGCCAATGGCAACGGCTGGAAGAAACGTATAGGCATCGAGGAATACCCGGTTATTATCGTAGTAGCTATAAAACAGTGACGGCTCGACAACCAGATTGTTTTTTCTGGTCAGGACGCCGCCAACCGTTTGACTGACCCTGGGAATTTCTGGCGGCCGGCGTTTTTGACTTTCCGGCGGCGGCTGACCCACAGGCCGGGACGGAAGCTTATCGGACAACGATGACGGTGCATTGCTGTTTCTTGCTGCCACGATTTGAGGCCCATTTGCTGCTTGTTTTGCGGGGGGCTGATTCTGTGCGGGCTGTGCAGCCAAAGCATCCAGCCGCATTTTCATTTGCTCCAGTTGTTTGCCTTGCTCGGCAATGATCTGCCGTTGTCTTACAAATTCCTTCTGCTGCTCGGCAATCAGTTTTTTGTATTGCGCCAAGTCGTCATTTTTCGCCCCCGTTTCCGCATAGCCCCTGTTCACAAAAAAAAGCAGCAGATAAAAAACAACTTCCTTGATAGTTCTTCGTAGAAGAAAATTACTGCTTACACATTTAATCTTCATACTTTTTATTCCATTTTTATGTTAAAAAATAAATCAACCACCAGTTCACGCGTATTTGAATTTTGTGGCAGCAATTTTTAAGAAAAAATTAAGAATTAATCTTACATCAAGCCTCTTTTTTTTGCAATAAAACTCTATTGACGCCGTAATTTTCTAGAGAAAAAGACAATGCGATTCAGGCATTTGGGACAGATCAGCAGGTTAAAATCATGGGCTTTTAGTGCACCCGCCGATGGGGCGCCTACTGATACGAACGTGTTATGACGCTAGATAAATACCGGAAGACATCGCCTTCGGCTGCATTGACAGACTTGAGGAAAAGAACTCCGTTTCGCGCCTATCTTGCCCTAAATATACTAAGCTCCCATTTACCTTACATGCCAGGCAAGACCAAATTATTAACAATAGCCCCGCCAGCGTTTAAATTCATCTCCCTGATATTGCTCACCGTCAAATTAAGTTGAGTCAGGGCGCTGATCGTTTGATTATCCAGGTTGTTCTGGATAACGGTGCCCAGTCCCGACATGCTCAAGCCCGGATCTTGGATAATGTTGCCATTCTGAATCAATGTCACATTGCCCGGTAATTCGAAAAAAGACGAAGAAACGACCGCGCCATTCAACGAGATGATTCTTTCCAGACTAAAATCGATAGTGACGCCGTTCGGCAGCACAAACCCGCCTCTCAACTGGTCCAGTTCGCTGTCGGAAGCGCGCTCCCAGTGAGCAAACGGGTGGTCTGCATGATTCGGCATGGTATCCGCCAACACTTGACTCGCCACGCCGCCAGTAAGGCTCCAGACCATGATCCGGCAAACCGCCCTTATGAATTTTGGACAGACGATAGATTTATTTACCTTCATCTCAAATCCCCCTTACCTCAAAAATCCCTAACATTAGGTTGCAGCAAATTGAATTGGCTCAGGCTGCTTCGGTCAACGATAGACTCTAACGGCGCTTTGACCCGTAGCGCCCACTCTTTCTTATCTTGAAAATGACCCGACGCCACATCCAGTTTGTCATGGATCAAAAATAAAATACGGTTCTGCCACATGTCTTCGAACTCGTCGCGGGGAATGGCTTTGACGCCCACGGCGGGATCCCCCACCAAAACGTCCCGCTCATCGATGCCTTTGATAATAACGAAGTGCATGTAACCGTTCTTATTGATGATGGTCAGCGCCGGAACATGCGCGGTAACCAGTTGCTCCAGCTTGATTTTGAAACCGTCGGCGCGATAGCCCCGTCTTTCCAGATAAAGTTTGATATCCAACAACGAAAAACCCAGTTTTTGAATTTTCTGCTGGTCGCCATTCTTATACATATCGACGAACACGCTTTGCTCGGTAACCGGATCGTCATAGTGAAACGTGAGCAGGCTTGCCAACGCGGCCGAACCACAACTGAAATCGAATTGTTGCTTGTATACCGTCTTGAAGCGCATCTCCAAAAAAGTACTCATCGCTACCTCATAATTGCCGCCGCCGGCAATGCCGTTTACATTGATAGACCCGGCATTGCAGGAAAAAGCGGGCAACGCGATCAGCATGTATTGCGCAATCAATCGTTTCATGTTGTTTAACCCCCCCCTGGGCAACGTTAAGGATTGACTGTTACAGTCAAAATAGTGGAATTCTGGATGATCACATTGTTGCCAGTGTTTTGAATCACGCTGGAAATGCCGCTGACTTGAGTAAATGAGTTATGATCGATCAGGTTGAAACCATTCACATTGTGGTTGGCATTGCCGTTGATCGTGGCTTGAAGATCTTGGATATTCAACAAATTCATATCAACGCCATCACGTCCCCTTGCATTATCCAGTTCCTCCGGTAGCGCTTTTTCGGCCGCCGCAAAAAGAAGCGCCCTCTCCTCATTTTGAACGGTATCGGCTGTCGCCGGCGGAATCTCCATCATCATTATAAGTAACGTCAACAAGGTACTTTTTATTATCGTTCCCATCACGTTCTCTCCTCAGCATTGATGCGTTGTCAGTCAAAAGCCGGTGAACGAACGACTCATTCACCGGCCCACCGAAAATTTATTAATCCGAATAATTAATAAACATCAAGGCTACTGACCTACCGTTGCCGTACCCGCGGTAACATTGACCGTGCCGTCAACCAACACAGATTGTTGTGCCAAGCCGGTGCCGGTATTTTGGAAGACTTGGGTCACCCCGGCGTTGCCAATCAACGAGTGGTTCATCGTGTTGTCGCCCACAGGTACTATGGCAGCCACTTGCAATCCGTCTTGGCCACCCACAGGGACACCGATACCCGTGACAGTACCGTCCAAAAGCTGATTGTTGATTTTGTAGTTACTAATGGCATCACCGTTAATTGCCTGCGCATTACCGTAGCCTTCTTGGGACGCAGAGACATATTGCGCGGTAGCGTCGCCAATATTGGTTGCCGCTGAACCGGCTCCTGACGCGTCTGAACTGTGTGCCGTAGCGTCTCCAATATTGGTTGCTGCATTACCGTATCCATACGCATCTGAAGCGTGCGCAACAGCGTCCCCAACATTGGTTGACGCTGAACCTGTTCCTGATGCGTGTGAGTCTTGAAGCGTATTGTTAGACGTTGCCGACCCACTGCCATTGTTTGACGTTCCATTGTCGCTAGCTGCCGCAATACCAGCGTAACCATCACTGTTATCAGTGTTGTTGCTGTCGTGGGTAGAAGTTGCCGAACCACTGCCATTGTTTGACGTTCCATGTTCGCTGGCTGCCGCAATGCCAGCGTAACCATCACTGTTATCAGTGTTGTTGCTATCGTGGGTGGAGGTTGCCGAACCACTGCCATTGTTTGACGTTCCATGTTCGCTTGACGCCGATTGGCCATATACGCCATCTAGCGTATTGTTGCTATAGCTGGAGTCTGCATTAGAAGAAGTTGCCGTCCCACTGCCATTGTTTGAGGTTCCATTGTCGCTTGCCGCCACCGATCCATGCGAACCATCACTGTTTTCAGTGGTGGTGGAAGTTGCCGACCCTCCGCCATTGTTCGAAGTCCCGTTTTGGCTAGACGTCGCAGTGCCTTCGAGACCATTACTGTTATCCGTCCAAGGGTTATTGCTATCTTTTGTCGAGGTAACATCACCGATAGTAGAGGTAGCGCCTTCACTCGCTCCAGCATTACCCGTACCGTAACCGGCGGACGCATCGACACTGTTGGTTGATGTGTTGTTGTAGCCGTCGTCGATTGTAGTAGTAGGATTAGCCCAAGCGCTGGAAACAGTACCTAAAGCCAGGAAAATACTAGCCGCCAAGATTTTTTGCTTAAATTGTTTCATAGCTATTACTCCAGAATTAAAGTTTGAAATCCCATCAGATGTGCTATCCGACGATGATTGGAACACGCCACCCATCCGTAATTCAAGGCGGATCAGATTGGCTGTTACCGGCGGCTAGTATCATTCAATAACATCTCAAAACTCCATAAAACCAATCTTAAAATTTAATTAAAAACATTCAAAAAGCGGACCTTTTAGCCTCCTCCATTGACATTGCATGACGGCATAGGGGCATATCGATTCCAAAGCCTGGAGAGTTGTTTTACGACCAGTCGCGCCATAGCCCGCACACGGGCATCGGATACCTTTATGAGGTCTTAGGAACATTCAGCCTGTATCCAAAGCCTTTTACCGTCAAAATCAGTTGCTGGTTATCATGGACATTTTCTATTTTTTTCCTTAACAAGTGAATGTATTGATAAAGATCCGATTTTGTGGCTCTATCATTGTTAGGCCAAAGATATTTAATAATTTCTTCAGGAGAAAAAACACGATCAAGATCCGTTGCCAAGTATGCAATCAGATCGAACTCCTTTGGAGTAAGGTCAATTTTATACCCCTTCACAAATAAAATTTTATTACGGGTATCAATATGGAGATCGGCCAACTCCATATTGCCTGCTGCATGATGCGTATAGGCAAGATCCAAGGCGCCTATGGTTTTATTGTTATCATAACGATTATGATTGAATCTAGCGTTCAACCTTCTATCTGGAGAGGTACGCCTTTCTAAATTTATTCTTCTTTCGGTAAAACAACAGCCGCATAAGACGGATTTTTTAATAAACGTGTCTATCTCGACAATATCCAAGGGGTTATTTATGATCATATCGATCCATGTCGGTGTCTCTTCCGAGGTCATGTCGCATGCTTGTCCATTCAGTCCACATATTTTTATATCCCTGCTTTTGCAGACTCGCTTTAATAAATCCGCCTCATTACCCCTATCCTCAGTAGCGTTTATCCAATCCATCGGAATAAAGATTAAATCAGGATTACATTCAGCAATTTCATTGATACCCTCTCTATCTAAAGACACCTCTGTCATATGAATATTATTTGAGTAACAGTAACCTTTTAGCATAAATAAAAAATATTGATCATCATAAAAATTCATAATTTTTCTTATTTCCTGCATATTGCTTCCTTGTTATTTTAAATAATTTAAACATTGCGACTTACTGCAAGTGATTTTTGTATAAATAAGTCGAACAGGCTGGGTATCGCCTCACCCTATAGTTTGAAATAATCAGAAAAAATTACTGATTGGTTAATACAATCACCGAAAATATCCATTCTCGTTGTGTGATGAAATATTTATTCCCTTTCGCACAGGCTTCGGCCCATCCTAAATTTTGGATATTCCTTGCAGCCTTACCCTACCATTACGGAGGCACTTGTTTCGCTGCAATTAAAAAAAATAGATCTCCTCATTTGCTGGATAGAGATCGAAGACGTGTGTTTGTAAGCGTGGGCAAGGACGGTATGGTAATTCTTTGCATCATGGTAAAGCCTGGAAATTTGACCTTCTATCCAGGCATCCCAGACATAAAATCGGGCACGAACCCCTTGGATAAACTTTATCGAGCTCTCTTATACACCATGAGCGGTGAAAACATAATACGTATAAACCCTTATAAGATGTGCGAATAAGACCTCGTTAATGCTAAGCATTTTGGTTAGGCACCACTTAGCAATTCGAAGAAAGATAGGCATGCAGAAGCGCCTGTATTATTCTAGGAGGCGCAATCGAGCTTCAAGAATGCATTTAAATGGCTGACGCAGCCACTTTTCATCCATCAGTAATCGCGAGAGAGGAACGACCATGACAACAAAACTGAAAGCCGCCGTCGATTATGTGCTGATAGGCATCGTCGGTTTCGTACCGATCGTACTGATCTTTCAAATCATTGTTTATGTTCAACGTGTTTTGAAGAATTTTGTATTGCTCGTGCACGGCACATACGATAACCCCTTGGTCACCGTCGCCTTGTTTGCCGCCGCGATTGCACTGTTGGCCTATTTCGGCAAACAGCTGAAACAGGACAAAGCGCATTTGCTCTACTATCTGGAAGCACTGATCCAACGGATTCCGGTCATCAGCAGTATTTACCGCGTCACCCGGAAATTATTGCGCATGTTCCTGCCCTCGGAAGAATCGCAACTGCGCGAAGTGGTCTATGTGGAATACCCGAAGGACGGCATGTGGGTTCCTGCCTATGTCACCAACCGCATTGGCGATTGTTACATCCTCTATATCCCCACCTCCCCGAACCCGACATCCGGCTTTACGGTGATGGTGCACAAGTCCAAGGTGAAGCAGTCGCAGATGAATATCGAGGAAGTCTCGAGCTTCGTGATCAGCGTCGGCGTCGACTATGCAACACCGGACGATGTAGAAACCTTGTATAAATGAGTTTGACTTTTCATGATCGAAAAAAAAGCTTCGGCAAAATCAGATAGGCCTGCGTGCCACGCGCTTTCAAACGACGCCGTGTTCCAGGTGCTGAACAGCGGCACGGAAGGGCTCACCGAGGAGCAAGGCAAGGCTGAACATGCGCTCAATGCGATCCGCATCTAGTCCTGGCGCTGGCCGCGTTTGCCTACGGCTGCTTTATCGAGCACTCGTCGGTGCAAGACCTGTTTATGTCGCCTGTCGGCATTGCGGTCGCCGCGATTCCCGAAGGCCTGCCCGCGGTCGAAACGATGGGCAGTAATCGCGGTCGCGTCCAGCATTTTTTTTCTGGTCGAGATCGAAAAGTTTTTTATTCGCTTGTTCGCGGATAAAAAATCAAATGGCTGAGCCACTTTTTGTGGACAGTGATGTCGAAAAGGATCATCCCCGATCGACGATGCATCACAAACCCATCATCAAAGGTGAAACAAAAACATTCCTTATCGATGACTTGAACTCATCGCCGCAGCCCATTGCAAACGGTTGCGGTACGCTTGAGCAACTTTGTATTGAGGAGGCCACTATGAACACCCCGGAAAATCCCGCAAATTCAGCCTGCATGCCCGGCGTTATCCCCCACCTGGTCTGCGCCGGCGCGGCCGCAGCCATCGATTTCTATGCCAAGGCTTTCGGAGCAACTGAAATGATCCGGCTTACCGCCGCGAACGGCAAGCTGATGCATGCCTGTTTAAGCCTCAACGGCGCAGCCGTTATGCTGGTGGACGAATGTCCGGAACAAGGCGTGCTCGGACCCAAATCCCTGAAAGGCACGCCGGTTACGATCCACCTGACGGTTCCGGACGTGGATGCGTTGTTCAGCCAGGCCGTGAATGCCGGCGTCACCGTGATCATGCCGGTTGCGGACATGTTCTGGGGCGACCGCTACGGCATCGTCGAGGATCCATTCGGGCACCGCTGGTCGATGGCGACACATCAACGTCAGTTGACGAAAGAGGAGCTGATCGAAGCCGCGCGTGCTGCCGAAGAAGCCTGTCTCAAAAAATAATGCACCGCCGGCTCGGTCCGGTTATTCCCAACCTTTCAGGAGTGTTGCGATGTCGAAGATTACACCCTTTTTATGGTTCGACGGCCAAGCCGAAGCGGCGGCGAATTTTTATGTTTCGGTTTTCGAAGATTCGAAACTGCTCAATATATCCCGTTACGGCGACGGCGCGCCGATGCCCAAAGGCACGGTCATGGCGGCCAACTTTCTGCTCGCGGACCAGGAGTTCATCGCCTTGAACGGCGGGCCGCAGTTTACCTTCTCGCCGGCCATCTCGTTCGTCGTGAATTGCGAGACCCAGGATGAAATCGATCATTATTGGGAGAAATTGGCCGACGGCGGGGCGCATCTGCAATGCGGCTGGCTGCAGGACCGCTACGGCGTGTCCTGGCAGGTCGTTCCGGCCATTTTGGGCCAGTTGATGTCCGACAGTGATGCCGCCAGGGCGCAGCGGGTCATGACGGCGATGCTGCAAATGGGCAAACTTGATATCGAAGCGCTGCAACGGGCGCATCGCGGCGACTGACGGCAGCCGCCGGGTCAAATTATCAACAAAAGCTACCTTGCAATCAGGAGACACCGCCTATGAAAGTTATGGTCATGGTCAAATCCAGCCCAAGTTCCGAGGCCGGAACAATGCCGAGCGAGGCATTGTTGGCCGCAATGGGCCAATTCAACGAAGAGCTGGCCAAGGCCGGCATCCTGCTCGCGGGCGAAGGACTCCAGCCCAGTTCGAAAGGCGTTCGAGTCCGCTTTTCCGGCCGGCAGCGCACGGTCATCGACGGCCCGTTCATCGAAACCAAGGATCTGGTCGCGGGTTATTGGCTATGGCGGGTCAAGTCGATGGAAGAAGCAATCGACTGGGTCAAACGCTGCCCGAATCCGATGCCGGAAGAGTCCGAGATTGAAATCCGCCCTTTGTTCGAAGCCGACGATTTCGGCGACGCCTTCACCCCGGAACTGCGCGAACAGGAAGCAGGCATCCGGGCCATGGCCCTGGGGCTTGGCGCCGTCCGCTTCGAAAATCTGGAAAATCGCACGATAGCCGGGTTAAACGCTCGCTTTTCCCCGGAAATGCTCGGCAACATTCCGCTGCATTGGCAGCGCTTCGTGCCGCATTTGGGCCATATTCCGGGTCAAATAGGCAAGACGGCTTACGGCGTTTGCTGGAACCCCGGCGAAGGATGCAGTTTCGATTACCTGGTCGGCGTCGAGGTCGACGATACCGCGCATTTACCATCGGGCTTCGAGCATCTGCAATTGTCGGCCGGGAGATATGCCGTACTGACTCATGTCCAACACGTCGGATCGATCAAACAAACGATTGATGCCATTTGGACGCAATGGGTACCGGACTGCGGACTTCATATCGCATCGCTGCCCTGGTTCGAGCGTTATACCGAAGCATTCGACCCGGCTACGGGACTCGGCGGCGTCGAGATTTGGCTGCCTTTGGCCGAATAAACACAAACCACTACAGCTTTTCTTTTGTAGGAGATACCATCATGGCTTACATCGACGGCTTTTTACTGCCATTGCCAACCGGCAATATCGGCGAATACCGCCGGCAAGCGCAAGCGGCCGGACAAATCTGGATCGAGCACGGCGCGTTGGCGTTCCAGGAATGCATCGCGGACGACATGACGCCCCAGGGTACGCTGACTTTTCCGGAACTGATCAAAACACAGGTGGACGAAACGGTCGTCTTCTCGTATATCGTCTTCGAGTCGCGCGAACACCGTGATCAGGTCAATGCCAAGGTGATGGCGGACCCGCGCCTCAAAAACCTGTGCGATCCCGACAACCTGCCGTTCGATTGCAAGCGGATGGCCTACGGCGGATTCAGCAGTTTGGTCTCGCTTTGAGCTTGCTGCGAGCACAACACGATAGGGCGCAAATCAAAGGCACCGTAAGCAATAGCCTGATAGGTCGGACAACGACCTTATCGTTGCCCGGCGCAAGGAAGACCAACAAAGCCACGACGGTAGGCAGCCTATCGTCACTCCTATTTCCATCGAGATGTCGGGCACAAAGAGCGTGCCCGACCTACATTTTTCTCGATGCTTGCCTGGCTCCAGCTTCACACCGCGCCGATCGTAAGCCACATGCGCCTGTAACGCGATCATCTTCGGATCGTCCGCAGCCAAGGGCTGGCCTCCAGCGGATTGCTTCATACGATAGGATAATCAACCGGCAAAATGCCGCAATGTTCTCTATCCCGATCGAGCAAAACGATGCCCGCCCCCCAAGCGGCTTGGAGAAAACTACCGCAAGTCCCGACGCCGCCAACTATCGAGGAAGTGCCTGACCAGCAGTTTCACGCTCGCATCCATGTCGTCCGAGCCGGCGGCCGCTAACTTGCCGGTCAGAGACAGCATGCAGATACCGTGGATGCCGCCCCATAACGTCCGTGCGGCCTGTTTGGCCTGTGCCTCGCTGCGGTCCTCGGCCAGTTGTTTGAATTCCGCTTCGAAACGCGAAAACGCGCGTTCGATTTTTTCCTGGTACCAGTCCGGCAGTTCCCCGCCCTCCGGCTGGCGATGTTCAAAGATCAGACTCCAGCAATTGAAGTGGCGGTCGGCAAAGTTCAGATAAATCTCCGCCATCGCTTCGATCGCCTGTGCGGGCGCTTGGGGCGGCATGTTGTCGAACTGCTCGCTCAACGCATCGAGGGTGCGGGCGTTCAATTGCAGCACCAGATCGTTCATGTTCTCGAACACCATATAGATGCTGCCGACCGTATAGCCGATTTCGAACGCGACATTGCGCATCGTCAGCGCCTTGCTGCCTTCTTCGGCGACCAGTGTTTCGGCGGCCTGAAGCACCATGGCTTTGATTTGCGGGAGAGTGTGTTGGCTTCTTCTTGCCATTCTTTTTGTAGGTTGTAA
>Ga0208509_1000678_pt1 | contig 11682 bp, 10 predicted proteins | sample LakWasMeta7_HOW4_2_FD_183857 | JGI IMG/M metagenome (GOLD analysis project Ga0208509, IMG submission 183857) | Freshwater sediment methanotrophic microbial communities from Lake Washington under simulated oxygen tension - Sediment Metagenome... | ecosystem: Environmental > Aquatic > Freshwater >...
GGTTGCGAACAACTGGGGCTTTTAATTCATTTTCGGATTTCATGATTTTCCTCGGGGTTAGAGATTACTCTCTTAACCGAGTGTCCGCTAGATTGGGGCAAGATCACCCCGTTTCTATCAAGGTAATACCAATGGATCGATCAAGCCCCGCTTGCAGCATTGTTTTGACAGAGGGCTCCGTTAGTGACAGCCATTGCTTGCCGGATTTAAAGGTTATCAACGCTTGCTGCCAGTTTTTTTCACGCAGCAAAATTTGCCCTAATTCAAACAAATAAGTAGCATTAAAAGGTGATAACGCCAAGGCCTTGGTCAGGTAGAATTTGGCCTCGCCCAACTGTCCCAGTTCAAACAATGCAAAACCTTTGGCGTAATTGGCTTCTGCCCAGGTTTTGGAAATAACCAGCACTTTTTCATGTTCCGTCGCGCCCTTCATTGCATACAACAAAGCCGCTTCACTGCTGTGTGCAGAAAATATTTTAAAGTCACTGCGGCGATATTTATCGTCAAAGTACTTCAAAACAGGATCAAAAGATCCCGTAATAACCGCATTCGATTGACCATAGGTTGATAAATAGTGCAATCCGTCTGCTATAGCTGCCTGAAACTTTTTATCCAATTTAAGATCATTTTCATTCCTTGCAATCGGCGTCATTTCCAACTTGCCGTTATGCGACATTGCCTGAATATCCATAGTTGTTAACGCTTGCGTTGCTGTTACGGAATCTTCAGCCAACGCTAGGTTGCTCGCTAAAAGCAGTTGCGTCATTAATATTAAAAATAGGGCTTTCAAAATCTATCTCCTCGTCTAAGTCGTTAACCGGCAATGCGGCAGGATGACAAAAGGCTATCTGCGGTTTGATCGTTGTTTAAAACTTGAAACCAGATGAATGTCTCTTCTCAACATTAACTTCGAGATAGAAAATTGCAGTATCCAGATAGTTTTCGATTATTCGACAAGATCGCTTAATAATTTCGTTAGCAACTATTATTATCAAGCTGATTGATATAACCCAGCGCCAGCGCTTAGACTTGGGCTGACAAAGTCTGTGCTTCAATCACTATCGCTTGCACCCTTTTCAATATTCAATCAATCCTTTTGTCTAAAAATGGCTCATCAACCCGACATTATCAGAGCCAAGTGCCTTGCATCGACATTGAAACCGCCCGCGATAAGCCGTCGACAGTATTTTGTTTTACCGCTTTTGCGCTCGCCAGAAAACCGTGGAAGAAATGGCCGAGTTTCTAAAGCAAGCCGGACTGGATTACGGCTATTTTGCGCCGAATAAACCTATCCATAAAGCTATAGCAAACCTGGACTACGGTAGTGAATTGATCTTACTTGTCAGAAGTGATGGTCAATTTGGTTGGAAAATAGCGGACCTAAATGGCGTAACAGTGACAAGGATGGAGCCGCCCAAAGGCGAAATCATCGCAGTGCAAGTTGCAGCGATTCTGCTAAGACAGGCAAAACAGGGAGATTCTGAAAAATTGCATTGCAATAATTGGGAGTTGGTGTTGCCGGAGATTGTCTATTTACCCGACGAGGATGCTGCATGACGCTTCTTTGGGCAAAAAAAACCCGCCGATTAAGGCGGGTTTTTTATCGTATAGCAGGGGGTGTTAGTTACCCCATACCAATTCAACACGACGATTTAATTCACGACCTTCTTGAGTGCTGTTGTCAGCAACAGGTTGTTTTTCGCCATAGCCTCTTGCAGTCAATCTGTTAGTTACACCTTTTTGTTTCAGGTAGCTAACAACTGATTGCGAACGACGTTGTGACAATTTTTGATTGTGAGAGTCAGAACCTTCGCTGCTGGTGTGGCCATGAACTTCGATGTCATTCTTTTGTGGGAAATTAATCAAGTTTTGTGCAACACCATCAAGAATGCTTTTTGCATTTGGCGTCAATACCGCTGAGTCAACTTTGAAGTTAACACCTTTCAATTCCAAGCTTACTGGGCAACCGTTAACATCAACTTTGGCGCCGGCAATAGTTCCTGCACAAGCATCGTTACAATCGTTAATGCCGTCGTTATCGCTATCCAGAGTTGAGCAACTTGGTGCTGGTGCAACAACTGCTGCAGGAGTAACAGGCACATCAAGCTTTGGCGCCGCTTTGTGTTTTGCGCCCAATGGGACAACAAAACCAACGTTAACAACTAAATCATGAAATTCATTAGTGCCTGGTTGAAGATCGGCATTGAAGTTGTTGTTGTAACGGTAACGAACGTCACTACGTAACAAGAAATTGTCATGCAATTCGTAAGTAAAACCTGCACCCGCTTCGCCGATAAAGCCTACGCCGCTATCGCCATTGGTGCTGCTGTTCATCGCACCTAAACCAAGTACGGTATACGGTGAGAATTTGTCACGGAAAATGAAATATTGCGCATCAGCAGTACCACCGGTTAAATCCCAACGACCATTACGACCGCCATCAGTGCTTAAACCTTGATAAAAACCTTTCAATTCAACATTAAAATGTTCATTGATGATTTTGCCAACGCCTAAACCGCCGCCCCAGCCGCCTTTCGCATTACGATCACCGCCTGGTTGGATAAAACTGCCAAAAGGCGCAACGTACCATCTGTCATCTTGGAAATCACCCGCCTGAGCGGCTAAAGAAATCATGCTTGTACTGGCAACTGCCAAAGCAATTAAATGTTTTTTGATCATGTTAAGGTCCTCATGAGCGAAATAAAAATGGGAATGGGAAATCTACTTAACAAATAACTTTCGACTCCCTACGGGGTTAGATTTTAATAGAAGTTACTGTTACAGCCTATTGATTTTTTTGACTATCAAGACATAACTGGGATCGTTTTTAACTGAAAAAATCCTAATAGATTCCTAACAATACCCCCCATGCCTTGTATTTACTGGCATAGGAATTTTTACACGGCATTTGCTTTCATGCAACAAAAGGTTGTAAAGAAACCACGCATTTACAGTTAAAACAGGCACTACTTGCCGGATAAAACGCACAATAACTGACGCTAGAAGCAAAAAGCCCGCTTATTGCAGTGCCTAATTACAAATCCTTTTGCTCGGAAAACGGCAACTAAAACTGCTGCCTTTACCCAATTCACTGGTGATATGCAATTTACCGTCATGACGCATCAACACATGTTTAACAATCGCCAGACCTAATCCAGTGCCGCTGATTTTTTTGTCGCGCTTAACTTCGGCTCGGTAAAATCGTTCGGTAATACGGGGAATGTCTGCAGAAGTAATACCTTCGCCAACATCAATAACATCAAGAACAACCTCGGTTTCCGAGCGATACCAACTCACCTTAACAACTGCTTCTTCTGGTGAGTATTTCAAGGCATTCTCTAATAGATTGGTAAAGGCACTGCGCAACTCATGTTCATCGCCCATGATATGAACATCAGTCAACAACGTTAATTGAATCCGATTACCTATTTCCGCCAGTGCATCACCTTCGTTGCAAATTTGATTCAACAACGAAGGCACGTTTACGCACACTGTTTTTCTTTGTTGCGTCTCCAATCGAGTTAATAGCAGCAGATCATCAACAAGATGTTGCATGCGCTCGGTTTGTCCTTGCATTTGTTGTAAGGACGCGGTCAATAGTGGCGATTGGCCCTCATCAATATCCTGCAAGGTTTCCAGGTAACCTCTTAGCACCGTTAATGGCGTTCTAAGCTCATGCGAGACATTAGCAACAAAATCCTTGCGCATGTTTTCGATGATTCTGACTTGCGTGACATCCTTAGCCAACAACAGACGCAAGCCCGCGCCATAGTTGACAATTCGGACTTCCAGCGTGATGCGTTTATTAACCGGTGAGGGTAAAAAAACCACTTCGCTATAATTTTTTACCCTTAAATATTCAATAAACTCCGGAAAGCGAATCAGATTGGGAATGCGCTGCCCTCGGTCGGTTTGCTGTAAACCAAACACATCTCTTGCGGCTTTATTGGTCCACTGAATTTCATCATTCTCACCCAATACTACTGCCGCATCAGGCAGAGCTTCAGTGGATTGCCGAAACTGATCGATTATTTTGCTTAGCTTTTTTTTACGGCGTCGTTCATTTTTGCGGAGGCGATAAACGTGGAAATAAATTTCCTCCCAAATACCTTTGATTTTTGGATATTTGCCTCGGCCGCCGGTTTTGATCCAATGTTCAAAACGGTTAATTTGATAAAGTTGGTAAATTAAGAAATAAAGCGTCAACAACAACATTAACGGCAAAAATAAGCCGGTGGCTACACCGACAATTGATACCACTAACAACAGTAGTAGTGCGTTAATTATCTCTTTTTGCCAAACTTCCATAATATTTATATCCCAGAAACAACATCCTAAGTAACGTCAACGGTAGAGCCCAAATCCAACAATGAAAACCGATAGCCAAATCCTCTGACTGTTTGCACTAAATCTTCCCGGCCGTATTCGCCGAGAATTTTTCTTAAGCGCCGAATATGGACATCAACTGTACGCTCTTCAATATATACACTGCGTCCCCAGACCTGATCCAACAACTGCGTGCGATTAAATACCTTATCAGGATGCGTCATAAAAAATTGCATCAGCCGAAACTCAGTCGGACTCACATCCAGCTGTTTCTCCCCAATACTAAGGCGATGCTGTTCGCTATCCAGCACCAAATCACCCAGCGTAATGGAACCGTCACCTTGCATTTTACTGGTTCTACGCAGCACCGCACGAATACGCGCCACCAACTCTTTAGGAGAAAACGGTTTGGTCATATAGTCATCTGCGCCGACTTCTAAGCCTCTGACTTTATCTTCTTCTTCACCGCGAGCGGTTAACAAAATAATTGGAATATCTTGGTATACCGGTTCTTTTTTGAGCCGTCTGGCCCATTCGACACCGCTAATCCCCGGCAACATCCAATCCAGAAGAATTAAATCTGGCACACATTCATCTAAAGCTACAGCCGCTGCCTGCGTATCTTGTGCTGCCATTGCCTTAAAACCGGCCTGCTCAAGCACCATAACCAACATCGACCGGATAGCATCTTCATCTTCAACTACAAGAACATTAAAACTGGACATAAACTCACCTAAACTAGAGACGGTTCATTCTAACAGTGTCCATGTTACCTTTTTGTGACAGCCAAATTACAACATTCAGCGCTTTAAAGTTGATACTGCTCAGCGATGGGGCTTTTATTTTTCAGGCAATTGTCAAACAACGCATTGCATTCCGCCTCCAAAACACCGCCAATTACCCTGCCCTGACGAAATGGCGTCTGGGCCATCACCTCAACAGCACGAATATTGATTTGCCACCAATTATGTTGCTGAAGATAAGGAATAGACGTTCCATAGTACACATTACCGATACCCGCCCAAACAATTGCACCTTGGCACATGGGACAAGGTTCTGCGGTGGTGTATAGATCGAATTCCTGCCAATCTGCTAAACGGTGAGTTTGCGCGCACTGGTTAATAGCGACTATCTCACCATGAAAAACAGGATTCATCGCTGACTGGTTAAAACCCTCCGCGACAATCTCGCCACTGTTTCGGTTAACTATCACTGCACCAAACGGTAAGTCAGGCACTTGCAATGCCAGCTCAATCGCCCGGCGCATATATTGTTCATGGTTCATTTGAAAGCCCCTTTTTGCCGCCTATTATCCTACAAAAAAACTGGACTCAGCTTTAGATTATCTGCATAGTTGCCCTGTGCTACTAGGCCAGGAGTTGGCCTGCTAGACATCACAATCATCTTAATAACTATAAATTTGGAGACTATTCATGAGTATATTAAAAGAATTTAAGGAATTTGCAGTCAAAGGCAATGCCGTTGATATGGCAGTCGGTATTATTATTGGCGCCGCGTTTGGCAAGATTATATCGTCGATGGTCGCAGACGTTATCATGCCGCCGATTGGCTTATTGGTTGGCGGTGTTGATTTCACTAAGCTGGCTGTCACACTCAAAGAAGCTGAAGACAAAATACCGGCAGTCACTCTTAATTACGGAAATTTCATCCAAACAACCGTCGACTTTGCCATCATTGCTTTCGCCATTTTTATGGTCGTTAAGCTGCTCAACAAACTTAAAAAAGAAGAAGTAGCGGCGCCTGCTCCTGAGCCAGGCCCAAGCAAAGAAGAGTTATTGCTGACAGAAATTCGTGATTTACTGAAAGAAAAAAACAAGCAAGACGTCGGTTAAGATTAACGTCTTGCTCTGATTGTGGCCTTATATCAACTCAGCCAATGGGTATCGCGATATTAGTTTCGGGATACCCATTTAAATTAAGCTTTTACAAACTCCATTTCACCATCAACCACATCCACCTTAATGGTGTCACCGGCAATAAAGTTGCCTGCGAGTATTTCCTGTGCCAAAGGATTTTCCAGCTGATGCTGAATGGCTCGCTTCATCGGCCTTGCCCCATACACCGGATCAAAACCGGCTTCGCCCAATAAATCTAAAGCTTGATCGGTGATTACAAAACCAATATCACGTTCTGCCAAACGACCGCGTAAATAATCGATCTGAATTGCAGAAATTGCCCTGATTTGGCTGCGCCCCAGCGGATGGAACACCACCACATCATCTATACGGTTGATAAACTCCGGCCGGAAATGTCTACCGACCACCGCCATCACCGCGGCCTTCATTTCATCGTAATTGGCTTCACCGGACAACTCCTGAATGCGGTCAGAACCAAGATTTGAGGTCATCACAATCACGGTATTTTTAAAATCAACCGTTCTGCCCTGCCCGTCGGTCAAACGGCCGTCATCCAGTACTTGCAGTAATACATTGAAAACATCCGGATGCGCTTTTTCAACCTCATCCATCAAAATCACCGAATACGGTTTGCGTCTGACCAACTCGGTCAAATAGCCGCCTTCCTCATAACCGACATAACCCGGAGGCGCACCGATCAAACGCGCGACTGAATGCTTTTCCATAAATTCAGACATATCGATACGCACCATGGCATCGGTGGTATCGAACATAAACTCAGCCAGCGCTTTACATAACTCAGTTTTACCCACACCGGTAGGTCCCAGGAACAAAAATGAACCATTGGGACGGTTAGGATCAGACAACCCAGCTCTGGAACGGCGTATTGCATTACTTACCGCCTTCAGCGCCTCATCCTGACCGATTACACGCTTAGCCAACTGCTCTTCCATACGTAACAATTTGTCGCGCTCGCCTTCCATCATTTTCGATACTGGAATGCCGGTCCACTTCGACACCACTTCGGCAATTTCTTCTTCCGTAACTTTGTTGCGCAACAAGGTCATTTTTTGCGCTTCAACCGGAGTATCGCTGATAAGTTGTTTTTCCAACGCTGGAATAATGCCGTACTGTAATTCCGACATACGCGCCAAATCATTGGTACGGCTGGCCGCTTCCAACTCTGTCTTAGCATGTTCCAATTTTTCTTTAATGGATGCCGATCCCTGCAATGACGCTTTTTCCGCCTTCCAGATTTCTTCCAAATCGGAATATTCTTTTTCCAATTCTGAAATTTCTTCTTGCAAGATTTCCAAGCGTTTTTTAGATGCTGGGTCAGATTCTTTTTTCAACGCCACTTGCTCTATTTTCAGCTGAATCAAGCGCCGATATAGCTTGTCCATTTCTTCAGGCTTGGAATCGATTTCCATACGAATCCGGCTGGCCGCTTCGTCGATCAAATCAATCGCTTTATCCGGCAATTGCCGGTCAGAAATGTAGCGATATGACAACTGCGCCGCCGCAACAATGGCCGGGTCGGTAATATTAACGCCGTGATGCACCTCGTACTTTTCTTTTAAACCGCGCAAAATGGCAATGGTATCTTCCACACTGGGCTCATCGACCAATACTTTTTGAAAGCGTCGCTCTAATGCTGCATCTTTTTCGATGTATTTACGGTACTCATCAAGCGTCGTCGCGCCCACGCAGTGCAACTCACCACGCGCCAATGCGGGTTTCAACATATTGCCGGCATCCATTGCACCTTCGGCCTTACCGGCGCCGACCATAGTATGCAATTCGTCGATAAACAGAATCACCTGACCTTCCTGTTTGGCAAGATCGTTCAATACTGCCTTCAAACGTTCTTCGAATTCGCCGCGAAACTTGGCCCCCGCAATCAACGCCGCCATGTCCAATGACAACACTTGTTTGCCTTTTATCCCCTCGGGAACTTCGCCATTAACTATACGTTGCGCCAGCCCTTCGACAATTGCCGTCTTACCAACACCAGGTTCGCCGATTAACACCGGATTATTTTTGGTACGCCTTTGTAACACTTGAATGGTTCGGCGAATTTCATCATCGCGACCGATCACTGGATCAAGCTTGCCCTGTTCGGCACGTTCAGTGAGATTGATGGTGTATTTATTTAAGGCTTGGCGTTGATCTTCGGCATTCGCATCATCAACCGCCTGGCCGCCGCGCATCGCATCGATGGCTTGCTCTACTTGTTGCTTGTTAACACCGGCTTTCTTCAACGTGTCTTGCAACAGGCCTTTTTCTTCAAACACCGCCAGCAAAAACAACTCACTAGAGATAAATTTGTCATTGCGTTTTTGCGCCAGCTTGTCGGTTAAATTCAACAGTCTCGACAATTCGTTGGAGATTTGCACATCGCCACCGGACCCGCTTACCGTAGCAATTCGGCCAAGTTCTTTGGTCAAATCGGTCCGCAACGCACTGGTATTCACACCCAGTTGCGTCAGCAATGGTTTAACGCTACCACCTTCCTGGTCCAGCAAGGCAAGCATAGTGTGTACCGGCTCAATGAATTGATGATCTTTGCCTAAAGCCAAGCTCTGTGCATCAGCCAACGCTGCTTGAAACTTGCTGGTTAATTTATCCATCCGCATAGGTCTACCTCGGGTTATGTATTTAAGTTACTGTCAACATTGGGACCGACTAGAGCTATTTCAAGCCAACCTTACAATCATCAAGCTTAAATATCCTGCTATCCATCAGTCGATAAAACTGATGTAACAGAAATAATTCTGTGATGAGTGCATTCAAGGGGACACGTTGTTTATATTGAGTTAAACATGGTGAACGGGCTTGGGGATTTAAACGACCAATATTTCTAATCCGCTCCAGTGCCATCAATCAGCATCTGGAGCGGACCTTAAAAAAACGTGGGCTTTATAGGTGTAACGACTGCGTTGCAGAAAAGCTTTAAATCAAAATCCTTAAATAGATCAGTCTTAACGTCGCGTCTGCGTCCGCCACAAATTAACAATGTCTTCAACATCCAGATCATCCGGGCCTTCGCGCCAGCTGGTGAAATAATCGACATCGTTACTTTTGGGTTCTGGGCTGGGCCGATAAATCTGCACCCGGGTCGGCAATGGCGCAGCCTCACCCAGCACCAAGGCTTCGCCCCGGCCCAGTGAACTTAATATGTCGGTTAAATCTCCTTCAGCTTCCGGCACCAAACCTCTGATATAAGCTTGATCGTCCGGGTTGGAAGTGCGCAGACAAATAAACGAACTGCATTGCGAGAGCATGGTTTCCGATAATTCGGTAGGCCGTTGACTGACCACGCCAATAGACACACCGTATTTACGACCTTCTTTAGCGATGCGTTCCATCATTTTCTTAGTGCCCTCAAACTGCCCGCCTTTTTCTCTGGGAATATAGGCATGAGCTTCTTCGCAGATTAAGGTAATGGGAAATTCACGGCGGCGCGGGTTCCAATAATTAAATTCGTAAGCTAAACGGCCGACTTGTGCCGATATTGCCGGCCTAACATCGGTCGGCACAGCACTTAAATCGACGACGGTGATATTGGCTTTTTTATCGCCCAAGCCGACAAACTGGCGCAATAACCCGGCCATGCTATCCGAGGTGTTACGTACTTTCGGCTTGAGCAAAAAGTCGTAACGCACATCATTAAAGCGACTTTGCATTCTGATTAAAAACTCATCGAACTGCCCGAATAATGCGCCAAAGGTTTTACCGAAATCTTTCCTTTCTTCGTTAGCCGCCTTAAATTGCATGTACAACTCGGCTAACGAAAAGTAAATCGGGGTATCGATAGACACCGTGTCCAAACCAATCTGCTTGGCTTCCTTGCGTTTAAGCTGCTGTAAAATCTCCCGCATATAAGACATTTGCAGAGTCGCGCCGCTATCAGTTCTATCGATGAACAAATCGACCAGTTCCGCATAAGTCATCATCCAATACGGCATTTCCATTTCCATGGCGTCGATATAATTGACCTGGTTTTCGGCAAATGCCGAATGCAGCGTGCCGTTATCATCCTTCCAGCAATATTCGCCATGCAAATCCAGCATGATGATATGGCTCTTGGGCATGGCTTTGATGGTGTTTTGAATAAGACTGGTCACCGTCCATGACTTACCGGAACCCGACTGTCCGACAATGGCAAAATGCCGCCCAAATAACGCGCGAGGATCCAGGCTTAAATGATAATCCTTGTGGGAAGACAACTGCCCTATGAAAAAATTGTAGTCTCTGAATTTTGAGAAAATCGCATTAATTTCTTCCATGCCCACCGCATAGACTTTGGCACCTGGCGTTGGATAATGGCGCACCCCGCGAATAAAGGTACCGTCATCCTGAATTTCACCTACCGTGATAAGCGCAATAAAGCGATCGGTATTGCGCCGGTCGGCCGGATCGAAGCGATCATGTCCCCACACTTTATGAACCATTGCCAAGACAGCGATTTTGGCTTGCCGAATAACGACATAAGAACCGATATGTCCGGCCAGTATTTCTTCATCGCCGACTTTGATTAGCGGGGTTTCAGTCGCATGCTCTTCGGCCATTCTGGCAATCATGCCATCGCCACGCACCTCAGATACGTAACCGAGCAGAATATTGGATTGTTGTTCAGACATGAGTTGGTCCTAGCAGATGCAAAGCTACAAGCGTAGACCAGTTTTAGTGCCTTGTAGGAACTGGCTTACTCGCTCTCCACCCATTCATAAAGCTCTGTTAAGGTCGGATCACATTGGCAGCACGTGGTACCACAGGATGAGGTCATGGGCATTTTGCGGACTTTGCCTTTGCTGATCCATTTGCCCAGCATGCCTCTGAGGGCATCGGCATCCATGTTGAAATGATTAACTAAATCCTTCAACGCCACTTTGCGCTGTTGTTTTAGATAATCCCGCAAATCCGACAATATCATGGCGCAACCTCCTGGCGTGGTTTTATCACTATATTTCTGCCGCTAAGCCACAGCCCAAGCAGCGTCAGCATAAACACTGCAATCAAGCTGCCAATCCAGGCGAAGGAATACTCAGGGTGCTGAGCAAAGGTCATACTTTGATAAAAAACGGTCGCCGTCAGATAGGCAATGCCGGTCGTCCAGCACACTACAAACACTGTCCAACCGGCATTAGTCTCACGATAAATAGCCGCAGTTGCGGCCACGCAAGGCGCATACAACAAAATGAACAACAGATAAGCAAATGCGCCCGCCTTACCATCGAAACTGCTGCGCATAGCGGTATAGGTATCGCTGTTGATTTCTTGTTCGCTGACCGCGGCATCAACGCTCAAGCCTAGTGGATCAAGCAGCCTGTCGGCGACTGCAGCTAAATTTTCAGGAATGGTCAAACAGGCATCTAATAATGCTTGCTGTAAATTGAACGGCGCTTCTTCGGCTGCATTGACATCATTAGTTGCCATTTGACTATATAAGGCATCCAGAGTTCCCACTACGGCTTCT
>Ga0208509_1000680_pt1 | contig 11671 bp, 6 predicted proteins | sample LakWasMeta7_HOW4_2_FD_183857 | JGI IMG/M metagenome (GOLD analysis project Ga0208509, IMG submission 183857) | Freshwater sediment methanotrophic microbial communities from Lake Washington under simulated oxygen tension - Sediment Metagenome... | ecosystem: Environmental > Aquatic > Freshwater >...
ACAAGGCGAACTCAAGCGCATTACTGTGCCGGTTAGTCCCAACTTGGAAATGACCGAAATTGCTGATCGTGTCTTAAAACAGGCAGGGCCTGCATTATTGTTTGAGAATCCGGTGGGATATAACATCCCGGTGCTGGCCAACTTGTTCGGTACGCCACGCCGGGTTGCAATGGGGATGGGCGCGCAGTCGGTCAGCGAACTTCGCGGTATTGGCGAATTGCTGGCCTACCTGAAAGAACCCGAACCACCCAAAGGCATGAAAGACGCCTGGGAAAAGTTTCCGGTATTTAAACAAGTGCTGAACATGGCACCTAAATTAGTGACTACTCCGCTTTGCCAGGAAGTAGTTAGAACCGGCGACGAAATTGATTTAAACGACTACCCCATCCAAACGTGCTGGCCGGAAGATGCGGCGCCATTAATTACCTGGCCGTTAGTGATTACTAAAGGCCCGCATAAAACCCGCCAGAATTTGGGCATTTATCGCCAGCAAGTCATCGGTAAAAACAAAGTCATCATGCGCTGGCTGGCGCATCGAGGCGGTGCGTTAGACTTCAAAGAATGGCAGGCAGCTCGTCCCGGCGAACCGTTTCCAGTGTCTGTTGCCTTGGGTGCAGATCCTGCCACCATTTTGGCTGCGGTTACTCCGGTGCCGGATACCTTGTCCGAGTATGCCTTTGCCGGGCTATTGCGCGGTAGCAAAACCGAACTTGCCAAATCGATGATTAATGATTTGCAAGTCCCAGCCAGCGCTGAAATTGTACTGGAAGGTTTTATTTATCCGGGCGAAACCGCACCGGAAGGGCCGTATGGCGACCACACCGGTTACTACAATGAAGTGGCCGAGTTCCCGGTATTCACCATTGAAAGAATCACCCAGCGCCAGGCACCTATTTATCACAGCACCTACACCGGTAAACCGCCCGATGAACCTGCCATCTTGGGCGTGGCCTTAAACGAAGTGTTCGTGCCCATCCTGCAAAAGCAATTTCCGGAAATTATCGATTTTTACTTGCCGCCCGAAGGCTGTTCATATCGTATGGCGGTGATCAGCATGAAAAAGCAATATGCCGGTCATGCCAAACGGGTAATGTTGGGCACATGGTCTTATTTGCGCCAGTTTATGTACACCAAGTTTGTGATCGTGGTGGATGACGATATTGATGTGCGTAACTGGCAAGAAGTTATCTGGGCCATGACTACACGCATGGACCCTGCCAGAGACTTAACCATCCTAGAAAATACGCCGATTGATTATTTAGATTTTGCCTCGCCGGTGTCCGGCTTGGGTTCCAAAGTTGGTTTCGATGCGACCAACAAATGGCCCGGCGAAACCAACCGCGAGTGGGGCAGAACGATTGTAATGTCTCCCGATGTGATCAAAAAAGTCGATGCAATGTGGGATAGCTTGTTTTAGCGCAATATTTAAAGATGATCTTTGCATACTACTGGAAACTTACCAAGGCCATCGGAGCAAACGATAAAAGGTGAGCAGAAACTAGGTATTAACTAGCGGCTTACCAACAGTCTGCAGCGGTGACTCCGGTATCGGCACCTGTCACTCCTTTAACGCCTGTATTAGTTAACGTTAAAGAGCCGCATTTATCGTTAGATTGTGCACCCGTTCTAGCCGCGCTTAATGTGTAACTGCTGGCAGTGGCCGCGCTAATCGTTACTGTGTAAAAGTTAGCAGTTTCAGTAGGTATGGTATAAATCGATGGTGCTCCAGTATCTTCTGTTGTTGTTCCGCAATTAGCTACTAAAGTTCCGCCAGCAGCAGCATCACAATAACTGTTGCTTACCGTATAGAGTCGCTCCATGGAGTTGGCTAAGCCCAGCAAAACAGTTTTTACGTCGGCTCTACGCGATTTATGCACACTATCCTGATAACTGGGCAGAGCGATTCCAGCAAGAATGCCAATGATTGCAACGGTTATCATCAGCTCTATTAGGGTAAATCCTTGATGTGTTTGTTTCATGATTTTTTCCGTTTGAATGTTGTGTCTTTTTGGTCAAAAAAGGTGGGTAAATAGGTTTGCCCACCCAATTAAACTATTTCAATTGCCGCCATGACCTGCGAGTTCCATTAGATCCAACTCCTGTTTTTTTTCCGCCGCCAGCATCAGTAACGGTTCCCATAGCGCCAGTGGAGCCGCTGCTATATTTAAAGTCAACATCTGTAGACTCGATGACGGCCGGGGTTTTAGTTATGCCAATATCCTGATCAGTGCCAGACGCCGCGTGTTTAACGCCGTTAATCAGAACAAAATCATTGAGATCGACTATGCCATTTCCATCAACATCAAAAGGAGCGCCGCCATATTCGCCACCACCGAGGGCATCGACCTCCATCAACCAAGATTTACCGCCAGATTTGCACGGATCGGAACTAGGAATCGCTGTCGCAAATACCACCAGCCCACGACGAACCAGAGGAAAACTAACTACACGCTCACCTTCAACCCCATTTATAGGACTAATTAAGTTTAAAGCCCAACCACTTTTTAATGAGCTGCTTGATGTACAACTAACGCTGGTGGCAGCAAAACAGACAGTATTTTTTGACACTACACGAACTGACTTAGTACTTACAACACCACTAACAGTGGTTGGATTGCCTTCAAAATCAATGGTTTGTTCTTGTAAGTTAGCACGATCAGTGATTGACGAGCCTTTGTCCCATAAACCGTAAAAAGTTTGCACCTGAGGGTTTGTATTAACAATATTGTCCCCCGTTTCAAAATATTTACCTGTACCGAAATAAATCATCCGGCCTATGCCATTTTGATCAGTTCCTGTCGCGCCTACATTGCCTACGTTCGGTTTGGCAGTGATCGGTTGGCGATCAGCTGTGCCGCAGGTTGTACCAGAAGTTGTGCAGGCCACAAAAAATGGACCACTTGGAACTGGGTAGCTACCGGCACTACCCGATAAATCAAACTTCCATAAATTGCCATACAAATCTCCCGCATAAACGGTATCAACTGAACGGTCATTGTTAGTGTCAACAGCAACCGGTGAGGACAAGCCATTTTTGCTGGTTGTTGTTCCCTCGCCGGTGTCAATTTTTTGCAAAACGGTACCGGTCAAGGCATCCAGGACAAATAACACAGCGCGACCGTTATCGCTGTTATAACCATTTGCAACAATCACAGCCCAATGACCATCTTGTAGTCTAACTACCGCAGGTTGTGCCAGGGTGTTGCCCAAGTCTACGTCATCCAAATTAGTAAATTCCCATAAGGCACTCGCTATACCAAATGAGGCGGGATTGGTTACATCAAGGGCAAAAACTGCACGCCCTCCGGCACCAGTGGTACCTGCCAGCACAGTATGCCAAGTCGAGCCATCATAGACATCACTGGCAGCAGACAGGCCGTCGACAAAATACTGATGGGCATAACTGGGTGATGTTAACTTACTTAATTCAGGAAATAAGGCATCGGGTATATAAGCGAAGATTTCCTGCCCACCAGTGATGCTGGCATCAAAGCCATGTAACATGCCGTCATTAGCACCTACATAAAGCATTGGTTTTCTGCTCGTATAAGCGGAACTGGCGCGAAAACTAACATAGCTACTGCCTTCAGAACCGGACAAAGTGCCATAACCGTAATCTACGTTACCTACATAAAATGGGTCGGAGTTAATAATGTCACCCAAAACGGTAGTTCTATTCCTAAAAATACCACCAGTGCTTTGCTCATTAGTATGGTCGCCACGTAGCCAGTTGACACGATCTGCACCTTTGCCATCGTTTACACCAGCTAAAATATTTAGATAGTTCTGTTGCGAGGTATTCAATGGAGTTGTCGTACTCCATTGAAAAGCAATGCCACGCGAGCCAGATGCCGCCGCGGGATCGTAAGTAAAAATATTTCTATTCGTAGGGGCTGGCAGCAAGGCAGAAGCTTCCCAGCCAGCTGTTAACGCTCCACTATAGATATTAACGTTATAAGATTGTATTTGGCCGGACCAGAACTTGGAGTTAAATTTGGCTTGATAAACCTGCGTCCCCGTATTCAGTTGAGTAGAGTTTGCTGCTACTGCAGATGCTGCACTGTTAGATGCAATGACATTGCTGAAAGCATCGTTTAGAGAAGTTGCTAATTGGCTAGGGTTAGTGGATAAAAAATACCGATCCGGTTTACCATCACCATTGTTGTCCCATTCAGTTTGTAAATCCGGGATACCGTTATTATTACTGTCAGTAAAACCTCCCCATTTAGCGGCATAATATAGAGGTTGTTGCAAGCTCGCAGCAGAGCTGGAAGCAATAGTGTAAGTTGTACTACTCGCAGCGTCCCCGTGTACGCAATTGCTGCATGCGGTTGTCCCTTGCGGATCAGTATAGTCGTAGCCATCAATGCCGGAGTGAGCATGAAAGCCGTCTTTGCTAGTGCCACTGAGAATGTAGCCAAAGCCCATTTTGTCGCCAGTTGATTTTGCTATTACGTCTGTCGTAATTTGTACTTGAGTTGAACTCACACTGTAAGTAAGAACTCCCCACATATCTTGGTCAAAGTCGCCGCCTTGTTCGCTATCTTCCCAGTTAACATAAAGCTTCCCGCATCTATATGAACTTGAAGATAAGCCAAGTAAGGAACAATCTTGATGAACAATCTTGAAATCAACAATGGCGCAGTTGCCGCCAACAGAAGAGTTTCGGCAGGCGGGTAATATGGTGACTTGTTTACCGGAATTGCCAGGGACCGGTATGACGACTTTGGGGAGAGCAGGAGAAAGCGCCACGCCATAAGTTGTTACCGTTTGATCGCCTTGTAAGCTGGATCGTATATCGTTGTTATGGGCATAATACGCCAGGCCGGCAATATGATAAGTACCGGAAAGACGCGGCGCATCCGGGCAGGTACCTTTCACAGAACTCAGAGTGGATATTGTTTTAGCAGTACACAATTGATTGTTGTCGGTGCCATTTTCGCCAACAAAATAACTGTTGCCCGGAATGTTTTCGCCAGTGCCTACGGCATCCGTTAGCGGGTTCATCGCAGTAGCACCAAGGTCGGTTACATTTCCAAGTTGATCTCCGTCATAGGAGCTGGTACTGGCATTAAATTGGATAACATTAAGTGCCGCGCACCATTGTGTACTGATGATAGGGTCCGTTGGCGCGGCAACAGTCATGCCTGAAATATAGGAAGCATCCGTAGGGCTGGTAGGTAAAAATGCGCTTAAAGGGCTGTTATTTCCAAGATAACGAAGAGACTCCAAAAATATTTCAGATTGCGGGTTACCCCAATTAGTGCATTGTCCATCTGTAAAAGTATTCCATCCCCAGGTGCAGGCGTCACTGTCTGTTACACCGAAATAGGTACCATCATCATGGCGATACCCGTGTAATCTTAATTTACTTAAGGTATTTATGATCGCGCCTGTTGAGGGGGCTGTTTTAAAGGTGCCATTGGTGGTGACATTAATTTCGTCTGTAATGGAAGAAACGTTTTTACGCAACACACCGCCAGATTTATTCTTGCCGTAAGAACCTGTCATCATGCCGAAACGCAATTTGTCATCATCGCCGTAAGTTTGCAGTAATCCAATAGGTTTTATGGTGCCATCCGGATAGGTCTTACAATTTTCGGTGTGTATCAAACCATTCACGCACACTTTTACCCGCGCGTTAAAATCCTGTGAGCCAGTGCTTGCATTACTGGGACTAACATCAGATGCGGTGAGTCCCGTACTTGTGAATATATTGCCATTTTTATATCCATCGGATGCCTTTTTCTCTTCATTCCAGCGGCATTGCCAGCGTTCGTTAGCGCTCCAGAGGCTAAAGTCGCCTATGGCAACCCGAATTAGCGGGGCATCTGTCACATTCTGAGAGAGTGTGGTGCCTGATTTTGTCGTGTTGCAAAGCGTAATGCCGCTGGCCGAGTTATAGGGGGTGAGCTGGTTGAGATCCGAGCCATTGTAAAATTTTGCAAAACTGTGGGCATCGTTGGGTAGATAGGTACGTTCTAGTACGGTTTGCCCTAGATTGCTGATTGTGGTTGCGTATGTCGTAGTTGTAGTTGTTGATGAAGCTGAAGATGGTGTAGTGATGGCCGTATTGGCGGTCATATTTGATAGTGTAGATTCATTGCTTGTGACGAACATGGTTATAATAAAATTTCGACTAGAAATGCCATTTGCAGTGGTACAGCTACCTGTTGGAGCATAAGAGATCGATGTGTCACGTAGGCGTGAGCTGCCGGCATTAGTAAAAGTAGTTGTGGACGCGTTTGTAATACTGCTAGTTGTAGTGCTATTGGTAGTTATGGTTGTTGGACCATCGGTGTTTGATGTTGTCGGGTTTGTACTTGTGGCTGAATTGGATGTGCTGTAGTCGAAAGTGTAAGTTTTTACGGAAGGGGATGAAGGTAATGTGGAGGTCACGGTCGCAGGGGTTGATGGACAGCCTGAGCTCGAAGAAAGAGTTTTTGTGACGGTAGTGGTATAGGTATAGGGAGTTGCAGAGCCACTTTTAGTAACAGTAGATGCACTTGTTGTGGTAGTTCCTGTGACAGAAGAGCTAGAGGCAATAGGAGCCGCGGTAGTAGTGCTGGTAGTGCTAGTGACGCCACCAATGTCGGTACTGCGCAAGCCACCATAAAGGATTTTGCGGATAGTATCGATGCGGGTCATGCTGGCCCAGTTTAAAAAATTTCCGCTCCAAAGGCCGGTGCTACAGTATTTATTGCTTGTTGTTAAGGTTGGTTCGAACTGGCTGTTGACATAGCTATAACATTTATAACTGTCAAAGTAGCCATAATAGTTAATGCTATGTTTGTAGGTTGTTTCAGGGATGCCTCCATCGGACAGCTTATCCAAATCGGAATAATCGTCAAAAGCTTTAAAAAACAATTGATGTTCCTTGGAGATATTCAACATAACAATAGGTGTTACGCTGGTGGTCAAAAACAGCGGTACCTGCGACAGGGCCGCTTGGCTGTTATTGGTGACAAATCCAAGCATTACACTTAGCAGCAGCCAAGGGAGAAAACCTTTCCGGATTCGGTAATGTTTGTTGCTAAAAGTGTTCATTGAAAATCTCCGGTGGAAAGTTTATTTGCAGCACTGCTAATTGATAAGTCAAATCCGGTGCCAAAAATTTGTAAGCTGTAATTTAGGGGGTGTAGATGGATTGCAGAATAACAACAGCGTTTGTGGATCCACCTGTGGCTCTAACAGTAATTTGGTAAGGCGTTGAAAAATCACTGGGTGCGGGACAAGAAGCCTTAAAACACGCTGCCGCTAATTGCTGAATAATATAAACCGGCGGAGTGATGGCGTTACCGAGGGTAGTCACAGTAGAAGTAGCTACCGGATTGCTTGTCCAAAAGCTATCAGTCATGATTGCCGAAGCTGTCGGGATGGTTGACGCAGTTGAGTAAAATCCCCCGGTACCTGTCACATTGAATGTTGGTGCCGCAGGTGGATCCAAGCTTAATTCTGCTGCATTGAGGGCGGATTCCGCCGCCTGGAATGCCAAACTTTTGTCACGCATGTTGCCGGCCATTTTTTCTTCCAATGAGGTCGATTGCATACTGCCCACGCCGATTAATGTCATAAGTAACAGCATAATCAAGCTAACTATCAGTACCGCGCCTGATTGGTGTGCGGGAGGGCTATATAATTGGGTGGAGGGCTTACTTGCAGGCATTCGGTTATTGTTCATGGAAACCTCAGTGTTATGGCAGCCGGTTACGCAACGCAACGGTGGTATTAAAAACCCGTCTGATTTTACGATCGGTTGGGGTAATCGTTGTGCCATTGTATTTATAGTCTAAAGGCTGAGCGGCGAGGTTATCGTCAAGGGTGACTGCCAGCAGGCTGATACGAATGCTAATGACATTAGCCATATTGGTCACGTTATCTGCTGATACATAATAGTTGGGGGTTCCATAACCGGCAGTTCCCGCAGCATCAGTATCTTCTCCGTATAAAATCTGCATATTTTCAATGCCTTCTATTAAGCTATTGCTTTGACCATTAGTGTCTTCATATAGGTTACTGCCGTTTATTTTGTAGCTGATCGTTGAACTAGCATGAGTATAAAAAGTCTCCGCTGAGATATTTCTGAGGCCACATGGGCCAGTGATCGGCTGGGTAAACGCTCCCTTCACTGTAATAGTGTCGGTACCGTCATCAATGTTGTCACCGTTAACCGCATTGTCATTAGTGCCAGCAATATCGGTATTTGCGTTGCTTTGACTGATGCAGTCCCAATACCCAGCCATACGAATATTGTTTGCTAAAATGTCGAGTGCAAAGCGGCCATTTTCCTGTAACCGAGACAGGTTTTCCTGGGTTCTGTAGGTCTGTTTGCTATCTATAAAAATCTGCAGAACGCCTCCTAACAAAAACGCGCCTATCAATAAGGCAATCATGATCTCTATTAAAGTCATGCCAGTTTGATAGGATTTATTTTTCATAATTTGAACTTCGTTTGAAAGGTTGGATTATTGGTAGCATCGCCATCGTGGTCATCATCCCAAATGATGGTAATGGTATATACCCTGGTCGGAGCGTCCACATCTATCCTGGTGGTGGAGGGGGTAGTGGTGACAGAAGGTAAAGTAATTAGGTCTTGATACCACTGCGCAAGGTCGTTTTTGGCCAAGTCGGCAGGTGTACAGGTTGTGCTAACGGTTTTGCAGTCTGCTTGGGCTGCGGCGGCGTTAGGGTTGATTGTCACGTAGGTACTAGTTGCCAACTCATTAGCTTCAGCAAGATTTGAGCGTATTCGATCAGCCATGTCATAGGCAAATTGTGTAGCCTGGCTGCGGTTGTAGGCGCTTTGATTATTTTTAAGGCTGGTGGCTTGCAATCCAGCTAAACCGAGCAAGCCGACGGCCAAAACCAGCATGGCGATCAGGACTTCTATGAGGGTAAAGCCGGTGTTTTTGTTCATAGCTGCTCGTTATCCAAACTTATGGGCAAGATGTCGTGCTTGTTGAAGATCGCGCGCGACCAACGGCATTAATTGTAATTGCACGAGATGCTGAGGTATCGGTGCCATTACATAATCTGAACGTGTCGCCAGCAGATGATTTACTGAATCCACTAGGTAAATATGCAGCGTAGTCTTTGTATACGCTATTGCCTGTCCTTAATGTGAAGCCACTTGGTAAGGCATCGTAAGTTCTTAATAAGCAATCTTCACCGATATCGCATAATGGCGCGGCACCATCATCGTTAAAAGCGTTACTGCCGTCGCTATCAACAAATACATCCCAACCACTTTCCCATTGCGCGCTGGTTGTCCCTTTTCGCCTTACAGTGACTTGTTGACCACGTTTAATCGCCTCGCTGCGTGCAAGGTTTAGTGCTGTTATCAATTCATTCGCATTCGTAGTCATGCGGTTGCTGGAAATCGTAGTGGTAAAGCTGGGAATAGCTATTCCTAACAGAATCGCCGCGATGGAGACGGTGACCATCAGTTCAATCAGGGTAAAGCCTTGGTGGTAATACGACTGGATGTGCATGGTGTGGTGAATTCCCGTTGGCGTTTTGTTGCAACGTTGGGCCATGTTGGTAATGGTCTGCTGTCAGTGTGATTGAAAGATTAGTATAGACACTGATGGGGGTTTGTGAAGTTGACCACAGATTGGTCGTTTATCACAGGCGACGGTTTTTGACCTGCGCGTTTGAATCTGTGGAGTTATTTTTGAATATAGCTGACGTTTATGAAGGGCTGAGTTTTGAAAATCTCAACTGAATACTTTCTGTCGACGTTGAAAACAGAGCTTTAAAAAAAGGCAATGCAACACAAAGGTCGCATTGCCCCTATTACACATTGGAATAGGTAAAACCCCATGGGAGGGGAGGAAGGTAACGCTCGGTGTTCGCCGGGGGGGGGGTAATTGTGGCTCCGGCTGTTGATCTGGTTGAAAATTTTAATTGTAGGGGCGATTTAAATCGCCCTGAGCGAATGAATTCGCCCCCACAACACGATTGTAAACAAGGAAGTTAATTTTGGCGAAATCCTAAGTGATTTATGCCCGCGGATCTTCGCGGGTTGCCGCCGCCCATTCTGGTGAATAGCCATCCATAATCGATAAATCCGGCACATCCATTATGACTGCTTCGGTAGTAATTAGTGTTGTTACCACGCTTACTGCATTGCGTAGCGCCAAGCGCATGACTTTAACTGGGTCGATAATGCCGATGTCCAGAAAATTGCCATAACTATTGCGCTGGGTGTCGATCGTTAAATGATCGTCATCAGCCGCATTCAGCTTGGCAATAACAGCTTCTGAATTTAACCCGGCATTGCGGGTTAAGCTTTGCAAGGGGGCGGCCAATGCTAGCTTCATAATGGCAATGCCTTGTTGTTGTTCTGCGTTTTCAGCTATTACAGCATCCAGAACTTTGATACTGCGATACAACGCAATGCCACCACCAGGCAACACGCCTTCTTCAAGCGCCGCCTTTGCAGACATGTAGGCATTTTCAATGCGCACCATACGTTCTTTGATCTCAATATCGGTGGTGCCGCCAACGCTAAACATGCCGGTTTTGCCGGATAGCAAGGCAATACGTTCTTCAAGTTCGCCAAAATCATGTCTATTGCCGCTGGCTGAGCCTTGGCCGGGTTTTATTGCCAGAATAAGATCAGCTTGGGCGCGCAAATTATCGATGAGTTGTTGGGCCGCGTGTCGATCACCTTTGGCACCGATGATGGTGATGGTGCCTTCGGTAACTACAACTCTTTGTGCTTGGCCCAGCATGTCTAAAGTGACATGTTCAAGTTTCGGACTGCTGTAATCATCTAAGATGGCTTTACCTCCGGTCAGTAAAGCTAAATCTTTCAAGCGATCGATGCGCTTATCGCCAAAGCCTGGGGCTTTAACTGCCACGACTTTAAAAATACCGCGCACATGATTGAGTAATAGTCCGGACAGTGCTTTATCAATCACATTTTCAGCAATGATCAACAACGAACGGCCTTCTGCTTTTACTTCTTCCAAAATCGGCACTAAGTCCATCAAGTCACTAATGTCACGGTCATATAACAAGATATACGGGTTATCGAGCACCGCTTCTTGGCGCGCTTTATCAGTGACAAAATAGGGCGATAAATAGCCTTGTTCGTAATGAATACCTTCAACGATTTCAAGCTCATCATTGCGGCTATTACCCAATTGAAAGTTTAATTGACCTTCACTGCCAAGTTCAGCCAAGGCTTGAGCAAGCAAACGACCCACGCCAGGTTCATCTTTGGTGGCGACAGCAGAAATTTTTTCAATCCAGTCGGCGGTGACACCGGTAACGGCAGTGTCCAGTAAATGCTTTTCAACCAAGGTCAGCGCTAAATCCAGGCCTTTTTTCAGCTGTAATGGATGGAAGCCGGCAACGACGCTCTTAACACTTTCTTGGGCAATTTTTTGCGCTAAAACGATGGCTGTTGTGGTGCCATCGCCCACCTGCCGAGAGACGGCGCCCGCAACATCGCGCAACATGCGACCGCCTAAATCGGCAAGTCGATCATCAAAATTGATTGATCTGGCGACCGTCACGCCATCACGGGTAAACACTGGCAAAATGCCATCGGTACGGTGTTGAATCATCACGGCCGGACCGGCACTGCCCATGGTAACTATGGCCGCACTGGCCACTTTATCGATGCCTTGCATCATTCTTAAACGGGCTTCTGGGTTATAGA
>Ga0208509_1000682_pt1 | contig 11667 bp, 9 predicted proteins | sample LakWasMeta7_HOW4_2_FD_183857 | JGI IMG/M metagenome (GOLD analysis project Ga0208509, IMG submission 183857) | Freshwater sediment methanotrophic microbial communities from Lake Washington under simulated oxygen tension - Sediment Metagenome... | ecosystem: Environmental > Aquatic > Freshwater >...
GTGACCGACCGCGGCTTCATCAATGTCGACATCCAGATGCGCACCAACGTGCCCCACATCTTCGCGATTGGCGACATCGTGGGCCAGCCCATGCTGGCGCACAAGGCGGTGCACGAGGCGCATGTGGCCGCCGAGGTGATTGCCGGTGAACTTCAGGGCAACAAGGAACTGGCAGCCGCCGCCTTCAACGCCCGCGTCATCCCCAGCGTGGCTTACACCGACCCCGAAGTGGCCTGGGTTGGCCTCACCGAAGACCAGGCCAAGGCCCAAGGCATCAGGGTCAAGAAAGGCTTGTTCCCCTGGACCGCCTCCGGTCGCGCCATCGCCAACGGGCGCGACGAAGGGGTCACCAAGCTGCTGTTTGATGATTCCCCCGAGGCCCATGGTCACGGCAAGATCCTGGGCGGCGGCATGGTCGGCACGCATGCCGGCGACATGATCGGCGAGATCGCTCTGGCCATCGAGATGGGCGCCGACGCGGTGGACATTGGCAAGACCATTCACCCGCATCCAACGCTTGGGGAATCCATCGGCATGGCGGCGGAGATTGCACACGGCAGTTGCACCGACGTACCGCCGGCCCGCAAGTAAACCGGCGCCATTGACCCGCAGCCCGTATGAGCAGGAAATTCCCCATCAACCCCGCCCACCCCGAGCGGGTGTGCTGGGGTTGTGACCTGTTCTGCGCGGCCAAGGACATGCGCTGCGGCAACGGCTCGGACCGCACCATGCACCCGGTGGAGCTGTTTGGCGAGGATTGGCAGGACTGGGGTGGTCCAGTCGGAGCGGCCACGGATGCACCGCAAGCCGCGCGGGAAGTCGTGCCCGGCAGTTGTACGGACGTGGCGTCGGCTGGGACGTAAGAAGCGCTTGCTGCGTGCGGCAACGCACAGCCATGGTTGTTTTTCTTCCGCATGATTTCGGGCAACGTCAACCATGTTTTCCCTGTTCACCACACCCCATTGCATAACCCGCCCGCGTGCAGCGGCGCACGTGGCGTGGGTGTCTGCGTTGATGGCTCTGTGTATGTCCGCAACGGCCCAGCAGCAAGGCCCCAAGGTCGAGCAGATGCCTGCGGTCACCGTCTCGGCCAAGGGCAACCCCAACCCGGTTGAAAAGTCCTACCGCAAGATGCTCAGAGGCATGGAGCTCTTTGCCCGCCAGCACGGCCAGTCGCCCGATGCCGATTTGCGTTTCAAGCTGCTGCCGCGTAAACGGGGGACCGACATGCAAACCATCACGCTGGCGGTCGTCGGCGATACGGTGGACTTCCTGGTACCCATTGCGGCGGACCACACCTTCACCTTGCCACACAACGCATTGGCACTGCAGGAGGATGCGCAAGTCATACCCAACCGCAGAGCGCTCAGCATGACCTGGCGCACGGACATCCGTACGCCGGGCCTTCCACCCGACACGCGGCGCCTGGGGGACCTGCGGCTGGAGTGCAAGGTGGGCATGGAAGCGGGTCTGATTTCGAACAGCAGCAGCTTGATCGGTCGGCTCACCAGCGCGGTCCTGGACACCCCCGCGTACTGCGACAAGCCAGCCCCTCTCTACCTCTTCTTTGCGGATCGCCCGCTGTTCAGCGTGGTACTGGTCTCCGGTGAGCGTCGGGAAATCCTGGCCATCGACAAGCTCTATGCCAACGCGAGCGACGACCCTGGCCTACAAGGCAACCTGCCGTATTGCGATTGCGAAGTGCTGGTGGACCGCACCTATGTCTTGCCACTGGGCGACCGTAGTTGGCCCGACGACACGCGGGTCGAGTTTGAATACATGGATGGCGAATGATGATGCAACGCACCGGCAAACCCCTCCTCCGCATGGGCTTGGCACTCACTGTCAGTCTGTGGCTGGGCGCCTGCGGCAGCCTGAACGCGGGGCGCACGGGGCCACCGTTCCGTGACCCTGCCATGTCCATGCAGAACGCCTACGACACCATAGTGGTGGGAAAGACCACCCAGGCAGACACCATGGCCGCTTTGGGCCCCGCAACCGAAATCCAGTTTGACAGCGGGTACGCCATCTGGGTCTACCGGGCCAGGGCTGCAGAGCCGGATGCCGATCGGGCTGAATTCGTTATCTTGTTTGCGCCATCCGGTGTCGTCAAAAAAACGAGGCTGCGTCCGGCGTATGCGGGCCGCAGCGCAGCCCCGTCCTAGTGCCTATTGGGTCCCGCGTACGCGGGGTGCCACCCGCTCCACCAATATCCTGTACTGAGCGGCCAGCATGGGTTCGTTGGGGTCGTGTCCTACCAGCGGGACCACGACCAGGGCCTTGTCGGGCGCCTGCAGGCCATCAAAGTAGATTTGGGTGACTGAAAGCGGTGTCAACAGGTCTTCCTGGCCTTGTACGAGGTACATGGGAAGGTCGAAACGGAGTCCCAGGGCTGGCAAATCGACTGTCGAAAACATGCCGTCCCCCTTCAGACCGACAAACTGCAGGAAGGAGTAGTCCTCACCCTGTTCATTCGCTTCCAATGCGGCTGGTGTGGTGTACTGCGCCTCTGCCTGCCACCATGCGCGGGGGGGCGCGGTGGTGACCTTGCCCTCGTAGGCACGAATGGCGCGCCGCAGCACGCCAAAGGCGCGCGGATCGGTGCGCGGTGGCGGTCCAATGGCTTCCAGGGCCGCCACCGTCTTTTTGTCATCGGCGGCACGCGCCAATGCCAGTGTTTGGGCATAGCTGGCGGCCTGGTTGGCTGTGTAGCTGACCATTTGCGCCGTGCCCACATAGGCGTGGAACAGGTCGGGGCGGCGGTGGGCCATGTGTACGCTCAGTATGCTGCCCCACGAGCTGCCCATCAAAATGACTTTTTTCTGGCCCAGGCGCTGGCGCAGCAACTCGGCGACCGCAATGCCGTCGTTCACCATCTGGTCTAGGGTCAGGGCAGCGTTTGCCGTGCCGGGGTTGCGGCCAAAGGTTTTGCCGGTGCCGCGCTGGTCCCACTGCACGATGGTGAAGTTGGGGGTCCAGGGCTGGTACATGGCTTGGGAGAAGGGGCTTAGCGGGTTGCCTGGGCCGCCGTGGATGACCAGAATAGCCGGGTTTTGGCAGTCCTCCCCGTGCACGGTGACCCACTGTTCCTGACCGCCAATCGGCCAAAAGCCCTCTTCAGCCAGTTTTTGCTTTTGGGCGCCGCAACCCGGTAGCAGTGTGCCCGTTGCGGCCATCGTTGCTGGTTTGCCAGTACCGCCAGTTTGCGATGGTGGCGTGGCCGCCATCGCCGTGTGGGTCAGCAGCGCCAGTGCGGTCAGCGTGACACTCATCCAGTTTTGAATCATTGAGTTTTTCCGAGGTGGGTTGTTGAACCGCGGCAAGTGTCGGTGTTTCGCGTGCGGCAAACGCCTCAAATGATGAAATGGGTCCTGAATGCAGGCCCCGCCAGGTATCAAATGCTCATTTGGGACCTTCAACACCCCCATTGGCGCTGCGAAACTGCGATGGCGTCATGCCGGTGTGGTTCTTGAAAACCCGATTCAACGAGCTCTTGCTGTTGAAACCGGCCGCCAGCGCCAAGTCCAGGATGGTGGTGTCTGCGTGCGCTGCGTCCCGCATCGCCGACTGAAGCGCGCCCACCCGGTAGCCGTTGACGTACTCCAGAAAGTTCTGGTTCAGTGACTGGTTGACCAGTTGCGACAGTTCGTGCGGCGTCAAGGCCAGGTGGGCCGCCAGTTTTTCCAGGCTGAGATCCCCGTCACGGTAGACATGGTCTTGTTCCATGCTGGCCGCGAGCTTGGCCAGGAACAGCGCACGGTCGGCCGGTGCCAACAGGCTTTCTGCGGGTTTGGGAACTTGCGAAGGTGGCAACTGTGGTGGAGGGGGCCGGTAGCCAATGGGCAAACGCATGGCGTAGTAGGCCAGGCCATACACAAAGCAGGTCAGAACGCCTGCCCCCCAGGTGTCAGACGACACGGGGACCGGGAGGTCCAGGACTTCGGCCAGAAACAGCAGGGCATCCAGCCCAAGCCCGAGGCCTAGCAGCAGGGTCAGGCGTTGCAGGCTGTGCACCACACCGTGCCCGGGGCGCTCGCGTTCAGCACCCACGATCAGCCGGTAACTCAGGACCAGATAGGTGCAGACATGGACCGCCTTGAACGCGCCAAACGCAGCCAGAAACCACGGTAGCTGCGCGCGAGGCGCCATGGCGGCCAGCTTCATGTCCACAGGCTGAAGGTAGTAGGGCGCCCAGGCCAGCACCGCGATGGCAAAGGGCAGGCCATGGGCCAGGCTGTGCCGGTTCAGCGGCCGGCCGTGCAAGAGGTTTTGCAGATACCACCACAGCAAGGGGCCGATGAGCAAAGGAAGAGGTGCAATGGCCGAGGCCAGATGCGGGTAGGCCCCAAATAACTGGTTCATGCCCATCCACGCGTGGCCAATGATGATGGCAAACAGCAGAACCAGCCCCGCCAGCAGGCGGTTGGCCAGTTGCAATTCGCGCTGCCTGGACAACAGCAGTGCCGCACTCAGGAAGAGCCCTTGCCCCATGGCAAGCAGCAGTAACAACGACGCAGGAGAAGAGTACACGGTTGGGGTTTTCAGACAAAGGGTGGCTGGCAAGGGCGGGGTGGAGCGGCAGCGGCCATTATGTGTTTTTGTGCGCCGACTTTTACGCTGGTGTGCGCCCCGAGGCACATGGCGGCACCCTTCTAGAATCGCAGCCATGGTAGTCAACAACATGCGCCGGTTTTTCCTGGGAGACGGCGTGCAGGTGTCCCGGCCCATCGTCTGGATCATCGGATTCTTTGCCTTTCTGAACGTTTATTCGGTGCAGTCCGTGCTGCCCATGGTGATGGACGACTTCCACGCATCCGCATTGCAGGCCGGTCTGACCGTGGGGGCCACGGTGCTGGCGGTGGGTCTGGTGTCCCCCTTCATGGGCATGCTGTCCGATGCATTTGGGCGCAAGGCCATCCTGTGCATATCCATGTTCGCACTAACGGTGCCCACCGCGCTGATCCCAATCGCGCACAGCTTGAACATGCTCATCGCACTGCGCTTTTTGCAAGGGCTGGCGGTACCGGGCATCGTCGTCGTGCTGATTGCCTACCTGTCGGAAGAGTTTCGCAATGGCGGTGTGATCCGCATGACGTCCACCTATGTCGGCGGCACCGTCATGGGCGGGTTCTGTGGACGCTTCATCACGGGCCATGCCGGGCATTTGCTGGGCTGGCGGGGCGCGTTCGTGACATTGGCGGTTCTGAACCTGCTCGGTGCGCTGCTGGTGTGGTGGGCCCTGCCGGCGTCACGCCACTTCGTGCCCAACCGCAACTTCCGCGGTGCAATGGCCACGCTGTGGAGCCATCTGCACAACGGCCGGTTGATGGGGGCCTGTGCGGTCGGTTTCTGTGTGCTGTTCTCGCTGGTGGGAACCTTCACCTACGTGAACCTGCATCTGGCGGCGCCCCCTTTCAGCCTCACGGCCGCCGGTCTGGCCAATGTGTTCACCGTCTACCTGGTGGGTGTGGTTGTGACGCCGCTGGCCGCCCGCCATATTGACCGCCTGGGCTTCATGAAGTCCATGCTGGGCGCTCTGGGTGTTTCCGCCTGTGGCCTGTTGATGACGCTGCTGCCTTCCCTGTGGCTGGTGGTCGCCGGGTTGGCCGTGTGCTCGACCGGCGTATTCCTGTGCCAGTCGGCCACCATCAGCTCGATCGCCCGGACCGTGACCGAAGGCCGCTCGCTGGCAACCGGCATCTACTACCTGAGCTATTACTGTGGCGGCGCCGCTGGCACCTGGGCTGCGGGCGTGGCCTATGAGGGCTGGGGCTGGAGCGGATCGGCTCTCACCATTGCCATGGTGCAGGCATTGGCCGCTGCCCTGGTGGTGCTGGTCTGGCGACAGCCCAAGGGCGCAGGCGCCTGACACATCCGCGCTACTGCCGGCGCCACTACACTGGCCGCACGGTTCGTAGCCGTATACAGCATGGCGGTGACCAAAAAGGGAGTCCTCTCACAATGACCTGTCGATCTCTGGCGGCAGCGCTTGTTGCCACCGTAGCGCTTTTGGTGCAGGGCCCTGCCGCCGCACAGGTGCGTAACTTTCCAGCGCAGCCCCAACCCTCCGTGGCCGATCTGGTGCTCTTGCTGCAAAGCTACGCTCCGGACCGCGAACGCATCGTGCGGCTGCGTGCCGAGATGAATGCCCCGACTGCCACCACTGGCGACCCCGCGCAGTCGGCCATCGCATGGCACCAAAAGGCCATCGCCGCCCAGGAGCTGCAGGAGGTGGATAACGCCGCCGACTTTCTGGAAAAGGCGCTGGCGCACGCACGCCTTGCACGCAACGTAAACCCGAACCAGGTCGGCGGATATTTCCGCATCCGGTCCGAGTACGCACACAGCCTTCTGTATACCCGGGGAACGGCGGCCTCCATGGACAGCTTCCAGGCGTTCGCCAGGGAACTCAACGGCAGTCGGCAACCTGCTCCCGGCTACGTGCTGGGGGCCTATGTGGCGATTACCAACCACTACATCCACTTTGGTGACATGCAAAGTGCCCGGGACACGCTGGCCCGGCTGGACGCCTATTTCAAGACCCTGTCTGCTCGGCCGCCACTGGCATTGGTACTGTCGCACTTTTCGCAGCAGATCGAAGGGGTTCGCGGCTTCCTGTTTTCGCAGGAAGGGCGCTTTACGGATGCGCAAAATGCTTACCTGGCGGCCATCCGCCAGCAGGAAACCAGCATGGCCGACAACGCAGCGCGCGCCGGCCTCGGCCTGTATGCGCCGCCGCTGGACCAGTTGCAACGGGCCAACGACTCCCATCGCATCCTGCTGGCCCACACCCTGATCAACCTGCAGCGTCTGGATGAATCCGAGTTGTTGCTGCGTGAAGTGCTCAAAGGCGCCCTGGTGCGCGACGGGCGAAACTCGGTGCTGGTCGGCCGCGCGCTGTTCACACTGGCCAGGGTTCTGTTCGAGCGCGGCCGCTACCCGGAAGCGGCCGTTGTGGCCGAGTGGAGCGACAAGACACTGGAAGAAGCCGGTCTTTCCGAGGTCAGCGCCCCGCGCATCCGGGCCCGGATCACCCTGGTTGACACACGGACTGCGGCGGGACGCGCGCCGCAAGCCGTTGCCATCATCGATTCGCTGCGCGAAAAGCTCGGCGCGGATTCCCGTCTGGAAGAGGGATTTGGCCAGGGGACGCTCAGCTCGATTCGGGCCTACATGCTGTCAAACCGCCTTCAGGATGCGCTGCGCGACAGCGACAGGCTGCTGCAGTACGCCATGGCTAACTTCAAGGGCGACCACTACCGCACGGCCGAAGTGCGCGGCTACCGCGCCATGGTGTTGCGGCGTCTGGGGCGACTGGGTGAGGCGCGCACGGAATTCGGGGCGGCGATTCCCGTTCTGCTGGAGTCTTCCAACTCCTTGGACCGCCAACAGGCCAGCGTGGCCCGTATCACCCGACTGCGGTTCATATTGGAAGACTACCTGCACCTGCTGGTGGGGCCCAGGGGCACAGGCACGGCAAAGGACATTGCAGAAGCCTTTGTGCTGGCCGATGTGGCCCGCTGGCAGAGTGTTCAAAAAGCCGTCACGGGATCGGCGCTGCGCTTTGCCGCGGGGACAGCCGAACTCGGCATGCAGATCCGGACCGTGCAGGATGGCGAAGACGAACTCCAGGCGGTTTACAAAAACCTGATCAGCCTGCGCTCCGCCCCACCGGACCGGCAGTTGCCCGGCGTCATCCAGGCCATGGAGGCGCGTATCACCACCCTGCGCGCAGGTCTGCAGAACGGCCGGACCGAAATCCGCCGCCAGTTTCCCCAATACGACACGCTGGTCAACCCCCGCCCCACCACCTTTGTCCAGGCACGCCAGGCGCTGCAAGCCAACGAGGCCCTGCTGTCGATCTATGTCACGGCACGCGGCAGCTATGTGTGGGCCAGCGGACCCGACGGAGCCCTGCGCTTCCATTTCAGCGACAGGAACTCCACCTGGGTGGCGGACCGGGTCCGGCGACTGCGGCAATCCGTGGACTTGACGACCGGCATATCACCCGGCGGCGTGCCGTTTGATCTGGAGGCCGGCTCCAGCCTCTACCAGGCGTTGTTGGCCCCCGTGGAAGGCGCCTGGGGCAAGGCCGACACCTTGCTGGTGGTTGCCAACGATGCACTGGGGCAAATTCCGTTCTCAATGCTGCCAACACAGGAGGCCAGCCCGGCTTCCGCCGAACCGGGAACAGCACAAGCGCAGTACCGCTCAACTGCGTGGCTGGCGCGCACAGTGGCCATCGCCTATCTGCCATCCGTCAGCAGCCTGGTCACCTTGCGCGGCTTGCCGATGGCAAAGGCCACCCGCAAGGCTTTCATCGGTTTCGGTGACCCGGACTTTGGCGACAGCACCGATGCGCCGGCGGTGCCTGGCACCAGCAGGGGAACCCGCAAACTGATCCGGCACCTCTCCGCCCCGATTGAACCCTGGAGCGGAACCGACGCCGTGCCCATGGCGCCGCCCGTTACGCGCCAGGCCGCGGTGCTGGAACCGCTGCCGGATACGCGGGATGAGATCCAGGCCATTGCCGCAGCCCTGACGGCCGACCCACGCAGCGACACCTTCTTTGGCGCGCAGGCCAGCCGCCAGAACGTTTTGGGTGCCAAGCTCACCGACCGCCGCGTGCTGGCGTTTGCCACCCACGGACTGGTTGCAGGCGACCTGCCAGGGCTCGACCAACCGGCCCTGGCACTTGCGAGTGGTGCGGGACGGCAGATCTCCGAGGGCCTTCTGACACTGGAAGATGTGCTGAAGCTCCATCTGGACGCCGATCTGGTGGTGCTGTCTGCCTGCAATACGGCGGCCACGGACGGAAGTGCCGCCGAGGCCATTTCGGGCCTGGGACGCGGCTTCTTCCATGCCGGCGCGCGCTCCGTTCTGGCAACGCACTGGGCGGTGGAGACCGTGTCGGCACGCTTATTGGTGACCCGGCTGTTCGAGCGCTATACCCGCGACGTCGGGGTCAGCCGGGCCCGCGCCCTGCGGCTGGCCATGGTGGACGTGATGGATGCAGAGGCAGCCGGCACTTATGCCCACCCTGCCTTCTGGGCGCCCTATGCGCTCTACGGTGATCCCGGAAGATAGGCCTTTGCGGAGTCAAGACCTCAAGCTGAGTGGGCGAATGCCTCGATAAAGCGGTGCACAAAGTGCAGCTTGGTCACCGCACCGGTGCTCAGCACAAAAGGGTAGAAGTCCGGCAGTCCCATGCCCAAGGAGAACTCGTTGAGTACGCTGGTCAGACCTGTCCATGTGTTGACGAAGGCCAGGAATTCCTGGTCCGTGTCTTCCTGATCTTCGTCGGCGCGGTAGAGCACGTCCCTGTCAAACGGGTCCTGTAGCAAACTCAAATGGGTGTCGCTGATACCGAAACCGGTGGCGGTGTCCAGGGCGTCCACCATGTGCAGGTAGTGCGCCCAGGTCTCTGCCCAGTCTTCCCAGGGGTGGGCACTGGCGTAGGCGCTGACGCAGGTGTTCTCCCATGCCGGGGCAGGCCCTGCGCTGTAGTGCCGTTGCAGCGCGCTTGCATAGTCTTGCCGCTCGTCACCGAAGAGCGTGCGAAAGGGGCCGTGCCAGGGGCTGCCATCCAGCAGACGGCTCCAGTAGTAGTGGCCGGATTCATGGCGCACATGCCCCAGCAAGGTACGGTAGGGTTCATGCATGGCATTGCGAATGGTCTCGCGGGCCACATCGTCTGCCTCATTGACATTGAGCGTAATGATGCCTTCATGGTGGCCGGTGGTGACCGGTGCCGGGTCCGCACCCACCAATAGATCAAAGGCCAGGCCCTGCAGTGTGTCTTCACCGATGCGTGAAGCCACAGGCAAACCCAGAGCGATCAGCGAAGAGACCAGTCTGCGCTTGGCCAACTCGACCTTGTGCCACAGCGTGGCATTGGCGGCAACACCTTGATCGGGAACTGTGCGGTTGAGCCGGCAGCACCGGCACAGTTTCTGGTCATCGCCATCGGACTGCAAGACCAGCCAGTTGCACTGCGGCGCCAGGCTGAAGTTGGCGCAACGCCGGTATACGCCACCGTCAACGTCCATTCCCGCTCGGCGCCAGGCAGCGGTGTCGCTGCGGTCATCGCCATCGATGGGGTCCAAAGACATGATCATGGCCAAGTCGGGCTCGTAGCCCAGCGCACGGCCGCAATGCAAACAGAGATGGTTGCGGAAAAAAATGGGGTATCCGCATTGACAGTGGGATGCGCGTTGGATCAGCGCGGCCATGGCAGGAAAACCGCGCCTGTTAAGACTGGGGCGGGAGCGTGGCGGGAGGCTCACGCATGGGAATGGGATTTTCCATCGGCGATGGCTCACCGATCGGCTGCGCGGGCTGCGGCATTTCTGGTGGCAAGGGTGTTGGCTTATCCGGCATCGGCGTCTGGGGCGGCGGGCTGCTCACAGCACTGGCCATGTTCGGCGCTGAAACGGATGCGGTGTCTTGGTTGTATAGGCTGTAGGGAAATCTGGCAGAGAAAGTGTTCATGGTGTGCTCCGGGTAACGGATGAAGGCGCTTGCGCGGGGAAGGCCGGACGTATCCGACGCTTCCTACTTCACTGTGCTGCAAAGGCTTGGCAGTGTCGGTACGGTGTCACACACACAGATATATGCCTCAAGGCACTAGGTTAAATCGGGCTGTAGCCCTCGTGGAATAATCGCATTGCGCTACAAAAATAGGAGCGTATTCGGCGCGCGCGCCATCGCCGCAGCATTTCAGAGATTGTGTGCAGCGCTGACGGGCAGCGTGAAGAGCATCCGGGTACCCTTGCCTGGGCTGCTCTCTGCCCGGATGGTGCCGCCATGGGCTTCCACGATGCACCGCGAGATGTACAGCCCCAAACCTAGCCCACGCCGGTCGTTCTTGCCGACCTGCCAGAACCGCTCGAACACGGCCTCCAGCATTGCCTCTGGGATCCCTTCACCGGTGTCGTCCACGCAGAATTCAAACGATTCACCTACGCTTTTGCAGTGCACGCGGATACTGCCGCCCTTGGGTGTGAACTTGATCGAATTGGCGATCAGGTTGGCAAGTACCTGCAGCATGCGATCGTGATCGAACTCCGCCATAGCAGGCCCTTGCGCATGCTGTACTTCGAGAGACACGCCCCTTGACGTTGCCGAACCCTGAAGGGCATCCACCGCCTCGGCTACCAGAGAGGCGGCATCGCCTGGAACCGCATGCATGGCCAGTTTGCCGGAGTCGATGCTGGCGACGTCGACCAGGTCGCCGATCAGCCGGTTCATGCGCGCGCCGTAACGCTCGATCCGTGCGGTCTCGATCAGCAACTGCGCGCTGTCACCGTGTTTTTCAAGCTTTTGCGCAAGGAACTGCGAGCTCACTACGATCCCGTTCAGAAGATCGCGCAGGTCATGGGAGACCATGCCGAGAAAATCGTCCCGGGTCGCCAGCGCGTCGTCGGAACGGGCGCGCTCCGTCAGCAGATACTGATCGGTCGCGTCGCGTTCAAGCGGTAAAAGCCGTGTGAGCAAACGGGCCCGCGTTTCGCGCTCGCGGCGCACGCTTCTGTCTGCCGCAGCCCGTTCATCGCTCAGGGCCTGGTCTTCGCTCTCTCTGTCCCCTGCAATGGCGGTTTGAATGTCGTGGAGTTCGGCGCCATTGGCCTTCTCGCCTGCTTTTTTTTTTTGTCCGCTTTTTCGCGG
>Ga0208509_1000685_pt1 | contig 11634 bp, 10 predicted proteins | sample LakWasMeta7_HOW4_2_FD_183857 | JGI IMG/M metagenome (GOLD analysis project Ga0208509, IMG submission 183857) | Freshwater sediment methanotrophic microbial communities from Lake Washington under simulated oxygen tension - Sediment Metagenome... | ecosystem: Environmental > Aquatic > Freshwater >...
GAAACTCTGTTTGAACAGGAAGGCAACATCACCGGCGCCGCGACCGGTTTTACCGATTTTGATGATATGACCTCCGGGTTGCAGCCGGCGGACTTGATAATCGTGGCCGGCAGGCCGTCGATGGGCAAGACCACCATCGCCATGAACATGGCGGAAAATATCGCCATCAAGGGCGATAAACCGGTGGCCGTGTTCAGTATGGAAATGCCCGGTGATTCCCTGGCCATGCGTATGATGTCGTCATTAGGCCGGATCGACCAGCATAAAGTCCGGACCGGAAAGCTCGATGACGATGAATGGCCCCGCCTGACTTCGGCGATTAATCTGCTGGCCGAAACCAAGCTGTTTATCGATGATACGCCTGCCTTAACGCCGACCGAGGTGCGCTCGAGAGCTCGGCGGTTGATGCGCGAACACGGGCAATTGGGACTGATCGTGCTGGATTATTTGCAGCTCATGCAGTCGCCCTCCAGCGGCGAAAATCGCGTGCAGCAGATTTCGGATATTTCGCGGGGCTTGAAGGCCTTGGCCAAGGAGCTGAATGTGCCCGTGGTGGCCTTGTCGCAGCTTAATCGTAATCTGGAGCAACGCCCCAACAAACGTCCGGTGATGTCGGATTTAAGGGAGTCGGGCGCTATCGAGCAGGATGCCGACTTGATTGTGTTTGTGTACCGGGATGAAGTGTACAACGAAGACAGTCCCGACAAAGGCATCGCCGAAGTCATTATCGGCAAGCAGCGTAATGGCCCGCTGGGCACCGTCAGGCTCACATTCTTGGGGCAATATACCCGCTTTGAAAATTTTGCCGGCAATCCGTACGGCTATGAGGACTACGAATGATCCCTGCCGCCCATGCCGTACTCAATCTGGATGCGGTCCAGCATAATTTGGCCGCGGTGCGGCGAAGTGCGCCTGACGCCAAGGTGATGGCGGTCATCAAGGCCAATGGCTACGGGCATGGCTTGCAGCGTATTGCCGAAGCCTTGCGCGATGTCGATGGTTTTGCCGTTGCCCGCGTGGATGAGGGCATCCGTTTGCGCAAGGCCGGATTGAAACAGCGCATTGCTGTTTTAGAGGGCTTTACCTGCGGCGAGGAACTGGACGCCTTGCTGCAGCATGAGCTCGATGCCGTGGTGCATTCGTTTGCCCAGCTGGAAATATTGGCGGCCAGGCCGGAGCGGAATGCTATTTCGGCATGGTTAAAAATCGACACCGGCATGAACCGGCTGGGATTTAAAGCGCGCGATGTCAGCGCAGTTCATCAGCGCTTGAACCTATGCGCCGTCATCAAACAGCCGGTCAATCTGATGACCCATTTTGCCAATGCCGATAATAAAAATGACGATAAAACACTGAAGCAGATTCAGCTGTTTAACAATACTGTCGCCGGTTTGCCCGGTCAGCGCAGCATGGCCAACTCGGCGGGCATATTGGGCTGGAAGCAGTCGTTGACCGACTGGGTGCGTCCCGGCGTGATGCTGTATGGCATCTCGCCATTCCCCGACAGCACGGGCGAGCAGATCGGGCTTAAGCCCCTCATGAGTCTGCATTCGAGGTTGATTGCGGTCAAGTCCATAGACGCAGGCGATACTGTCGGTTATGCCGGCAGCTGGTTGTGCGAAAAATCGACAACGTTGGGGGTTGTGGCGATCGGTTATGGCGATGGCTATCCGCGTCATGCCAAAGCAGGCACGCCCGTGCTGGTTAACGGGCTGCGTGTACCTTTAATTGGGCGCGTTTCCATGGACATGATTACGGTTGATCTGGCGACGCAACCGGAGGCAAGGCCGGGAGATCCGGTGACCTTGTGGGGCGATGGTCTGGCTGTTGAAGAAATTGCCCGTTATGCCGACACCATTCCCTATACCCTGGTGTGCGGCATCACCCAGCGGGTACAGATTGTTGAGGCCATACCCGGCAAAAACTCAGCGAGCGCATTCGACAGCAAGGTTTGACACCGTTTCGGTCATCGCCCGCCACTGTTCAAGCAGCGACGGGCGCGAAGTTTTAAAGCAGTCCTCTTTTTCTCAAGCGGCGGTTGACTTGCCGATGATAAAGCCTGGCCAGCCAGGGCCTAATCAGCGGCAGGCCGATCAGCCAGGCAACGGGTTTGAGCAAAGGCACTTGCTGCATCAACAGAATATAGGCATCCAATTCGGATACGATCCGGCCAGTTTCGTCGCGGACATGCAATTCGCTTAAAGCCTTTTGCGGATCGATGCCCAGCTCGCGCAAGCGGCTCTCCTGGCCGGTAATATCAAACCAGCACACCTGCTCGCCAGACTGGCCCGAGAGTTTTTCGTAATGGTGCCGGTCACGAATGCATTTCGGGCAGGCACCGTCATAATACACAATCAGTTTGGCTTGTTCTTGGGGGCTGTTTGCTTGTTCTGGCGGGTCCGCGCTCGGGCACATGACGGTATCAGGAGCGATGGTGAAGGAGATCTTCGAACAGAGGCAGCCAGTCCGCAAAATCTGCGACATAGTTATAGCCGCAGACTGTTTTCAGGCTTTTGCTCTTGACGATGTCATGAATACGTTGCGCGCGCTTGATGGTTTCCTGTTCCGGCCCGTAGGGGTTAAAGTACAAAACGCCTTTCACCAGAAAAACATAGTCGCAGATAAACAACGCGTCCCGGTGGATATAAAAAGTGAATCCCGGCGTATGTCCGCCGGTATGGTACGCCTCTATGCCGAAGGCGGAAAAGTCGTCGGCAAAGCGCCGGTCTATATCGAATAAGGCGGACAAGCGGTGTTGGGCGTCCAGATCATGCAGCCAGACCTCGCTATGCCAGAGGCGGCGGTATTGATTGGAAGCCCCCAGGAAATGATGGTGCGTGAATAAAATGGCCTTGACTGGCGCCAGGTCACGATTGAACGCCGAGGGCGAATCAATCCAGACCGGGCCTTCCCCGGTTTCAACGCGATAAGCCGCATGCTCCAGTCCCAGTGTGGGCACGGACAGCAATTGACTGACGACATCATTGACCGCATGAGTCGTGACGCGATAGTTGTTTTCGACCGCGTCCCACGGCAGAAACCGATCATGCTGCGCCCCGCAAAAGGGGCAGACATCGGGCATCTCGCCGATCATGTTGTAGCCGCATTGCAGGCAGACCCATTGCCGGGCGTTGTCAAGTATGGGGTCGGGTGAGGGCATGGCAATGTATCTCGCGGGTTTAAGTTTTCATGTCCTCGTCAGGTTCGCCATGGATGGGAAGGCAAGTCCGCCAGGCCGATGACATCGACCCCGGCCTTAGCCACTTGGTGATCGTTTTCCACCGAACTGCCGCTGACGCCGATGGCGCCTATCAGGATGCCGTCGTTATCAACGATCGGGATGCCGCCGGGAAACGTAATCAGGCCGTTGTTGGAATGCTCGATGCCGTAAAGCGGTCCCCCCGGTTGCGACAGTTGGCCGATCTGCCCCGTGTTCATGCCGAAAAAACAGGCGGTCTTGGCTTTTTTGATGGCGATGTCGACACTGCCGACCCAGGCGCCGTTCATGCGCACAAATGCCTTTAAATCAGCGCCTGAATCGACAACGGCGATGCACATTTGGGTGCCGATCTTTTTGGATTCGGCAATTGCCGCGGCTATCGCCGTTTCTGCTTGTTCATAGGTGACATGCATGGTCTTGCTCCCTTGGCTGTGTGATGAAAATTGATTTTTTATTGCGGGAAAATCATCTGTTCCGGGCGGACGATCTGGTCGAAGGTCTCAGCCGTGACCCAGCCGCTGGCGCCAGCTTCTTAGCGCAGCGTGCTGTGATTGCTTAAAGCCCGTTTGGCAATATGGGCCGCCTTGTCGTAACCGATGTGCGGAACCAGTGCGGTTGCCAGCATCAGCGATTGTTCCATTAGTTCGGCAATGCGCTGGGTATTCGGTTCAATGCCCAGCACACAATGATCGGTGAAACTGAGGGCGGCATCGCCGATCAAGCGGATGGACTGGAGCACGTTGTAAATGATGACCGGTTTGAAAACATTGAGCTCCAGATGCCCCTGGGCGCCAGCGAAGGTGACGGTGGCGTGATTGCCCATGACCTGGGCGCAAACCATGGTCATGGCCTCGCATTGGGTCGGGTTGACTTTGCCGGGCATGATCGACGAGCCGGGCTCGTTTTCCGGCAGGGCCAGTTCGCCAAGCCCCGAGCGCGGGCCTGAACTGAGCAGGCGGATATCATTGGCTATTTTATTGAGGCTGACCGCCAGGGTATTCAACACCCCGGAGATTTCGACCAGGGCATCGTGCGCGGCCATCGCTTCAAACTTGTTGGCCGCCGAGGTGAACGGCAATTGGGTAAACTTCGCCACTTCTGCGGCAAATTTTTCAGCAAAACCCGGTTGGGCGTTCAGGCCAGTGCCGACGGCCGTGCCTCCTTGCGCCAAGGGGTACAGGCGTTTCAGGCTGTCGTTGATTCGTTCAATTCCGAGTTTTACCTGGGCTGCGTAGCCGGAAAATTCCTGGCCCAGGGTCAGCGGGGTCGCATCCTGCAGATGCGTGCGCCCGATCTTGATAATGCCCTGCCAGGACTGGGCTTTGTCGGACAATGCCTGATGCAGGTGTTGCAGGGAGGGCAGCAATAATTGGTGCAGTTGTTCGACCGTGGCGATATGCATGGCTGTTGGAAAGACATCATTGCTGGACTGGCCGCGGTTGCAATGATCGTTGGGATGCACCGGCGATTTCGACCCCATTTTGCCGCCAAGCTGCTCAATCGCCAGATTGGCAATTACCTCGTTGGCGTTCATGTTGGACTGCGTGCCGGAGCCGGTCTGCCAGACCACGAGCGGGAAATGATCGTCCAATGCGCCGTCGATCACAGCCAGTGCCGCCGCGGCAATGGCATGACCGATGCTTTCGTCGATGTTATGCTGCGCAATATTGGCGAATGCCGCGCAACGCTTAACAATTCCCAGCGCACGGATTAAGGGCCTGGGCAGGCGTTCAGTGCCGATTTTGAAGTGTTCCAGTGAACGCTGGGTTTGCGCGCCCCAGTATTTGTCGGCCGGCACGGAGATGGCGCCGAAAGTATCGGTTTCAATGCGGGTCTCTAAGGGCGCTTGATTCATGCTCGTCAGTCACTGCTGAAGCGGCAGGCGTGGAAGGCTGAGATGATTAAGCCGGTTTTTTCAGCATCTTGCGCACATCGCCCAGATGCATTTCCTCCAGGGCGATCATGCGGCGGGCATATTCTTCCAGCAGCACATGACCCCCGTTCACCAGATGCAGCAGATCATTATAGGCGGCTAAGGCCAGGGTTTCATGATCCAGCGACTCCCTCAGGATATCGCCGATATCATGACGATGTGTTTCCAGCAGCGCGCCGATGCCGAGGGAGGGATGGCCGCCCAAATGCGTGATCAATTCACCCGCTTCGTTCGCGTGAGCCAAGGACTCCGTCGCCTGGCTGCGCATCCAGGAAACAATAGGGATGCGGTTATAGCCAAAAACCATCAATGCATAATGCGTATAACGCACAACGCCGGCCAGTTCAGCTTCCAGAATTTTATTGAGTACGGTAACTACGGCGTCTTGGTCGATTTCGGTGCTAGCCATGGGAGCCTCCAAAGGCATGATGAAAATTGACTGTAGGGATCTTGCACTTTCCTTAGATGGAAAACAACTGAACAAGTGCCCAATTTGTTTCGCTTCAGTCATAAAAGCGTAGCAATACCGATAATTTTCGAAGGCCGGAGGCAAATCTTATTTCTATAAAATGGAAATTATTGCCTGTCGGTCCTGGACTTCGATGCCAGGACCTGCGGCAGGTTGCGGGCAATGGCTTCAATCAGACGGCGGATATCTTCAAGTGAAAGATGGCGCGTCAAGTTGAAGCGGACACCGGATTGCCGCCGCGATACCGCCGGATAAACGGCGTGGTTGGTATAAAAGCCCTCATCCATCAGGCGCTCGACCATATTGCCGGCAACATGGGGTAGTCCTAGCTTGATGTAAAAAATGGGGGATCGCGATACAGAAACCACAGGCAGTTGATATTCCTGAAGTAGGCGATTGCAAAACGCAATGCGTTCCTGGAGTTCCTTTTGAAGACGAGCTATCTCGGGGGAAAGATGAATGCGCGTCGAGGCCAGCGCGGCGCCTAGCATCGGTGGCTGGATAGGCCCTGAAAAAATCATAGGGCCGCCGCAGTTTTTAACCTGGCGGTGCATGATGGTTTGAGGAAATATCAGTGCGCCGCCGCCAGCAGCGAAACCCTTGCACAAAGAAGTGGCCACCACCATGCGGTCTTGAATGGGCAGGCCGTCCAGGAAGTAACCCCGGCCATGTTTTCCGGTCCAGCTCATGCCGTGAGCGTCGTCAAAATACAGATGCAGTTGCTCGTATCGCTTGAGCAGCTTGCCTAATCCGGCTAAGGGCGCCAGATCGCCGAACATACTGTAGATACCGTCAGTCAGATACCAGATATGGCGATAGTGTTTGCTCAGTAGGTTGATCTGCTCTTCAAGTATCTCCAGATTCCCGTGCAGTAAAGTTTCGACCCGTACGCCTTGCGCCTGCACCAGCTTTGCAGCCGTCTGAACGCTGTTGTGGACCATTTGATCGAGCAGGATTACATCGCCTTTTTGAATAAGGACGGGCAAGGCGGCAATATGCCCCAGCGTGGTCGTTGGCGTTACCAGAACATGACCTCCAAACAACGCCTGTAAATTTTCTTTCAGCTCCGCATAAGGCGTCGCTGACAAATAGGTTCTGGAAACAGCGAATTGCGTACCGTACCTTGTTACTGCATCAACGGTCCCCTGTTTCAGTCGGGCATCCAGCTCCAGTCCCAGGTAGCTGCAGAGGGCGAAATTCAGCAGATGCTTGCCATTCAAACAGATGGTGCGGCCATTATAAAAGTCGTCTTCAGTCGTGCGCTGAGCCACTCCTCTGTCTATGCCGGTGCTGACAAGGCTGTCAATGGTTGATATATAGCTCGATTGAGTTAACATGAAATATCCTTAAAACACATCCGTTTAAGTTCCCTGTTTTTGTTTGTTATGGTGCCAGCGATGTTGCCGGATTAGGATTTGTAAAATGATTTAGCCAGGAGCTTATTAAGCAGGCATTAATAACGAAAAAATTAAACAATTATTTTTGTAATTATCCGGTCTTGTTTAGCAAGAGACCTGATTTTGCTGTCATATCGACAGATGGGAGAAATAATAAGCTTTGGAATATTAATGCAGGCTGAAAATCTTTTACTCAGAAGGAATGATAAAGAACGAGGGATCGTTACTCAGGCCTTCAATTTTCCATGTCGAAAAGTTTAATGGGATAACCCAAAAGTAGGTTTTAGATATCCACGGAGAATAGCAAATGAAAGAGCTCCAGCGCATGTTGAGGGATATTGAAATGGAAGTGGGTCTGACTCGCCATATCACCGGTAAGGATTCCCTGGATTCCCGGGTCATGGCGGCCATGAAACAGGTGCCGCGGCATGAATTTGTTCCGGTGGAATTGCGCTACCGCGCTTATGATAACGGACCTGCCAGTATCGGTTCGGGACAGACCATCTCGCAGCCCTATATCGTGGCCTTGATGAGCGATTTATTGAACTCAAAGCCGACGGACATTATTCTGGAAATCGGCACCGGCTCCGGTTATCAGGCGGCTGTTCTTTCGACATTAGTGAAGCAGGTTTACTCGGTTGAAATCATTGAAGAGCTGGCTGTCGAGGCACGCGACCGGCTCGCCAGACTGGGTTACCGCAATGTGGCAGTGCGCAATGGTGACGGCTACTTCGGCTGGCCGGAGCACGCGCCCTTTGATGGCATTATAGTCACCGCTGCCGCGCCTCATATGCCCAGGCCCTTGATCGATCAACTTCGAGAGGGGGGGCGATTGGTTATACCCGTCGGTATGCCTTATAGTTATCAGGAATTAATGTTGGTAGAAAAAAAACCGGATGACAAAATCGAGATCCAACACGTGCTGGGCGTCAGTTTTGTCCCCCTTACGGGGAAAGGCGGCGTCGAAGCCGGCTACAAAGATCGCTTTTAACGCCGCTCGATAGTGGCAAGACCTCAGGATTAAGAGGTCCCGGGCGGAGCTTCTATTGCCCGCTTCAAGCTCTGCAGTCAATCAAAGAGCAGGTGCTAGTGCTGGCTTTGGACAGCGGCTTAAATTCGAGCCTTAATTTACGGAGCTTTGGGACTATGAAAAATAACAACCATGACATCAAAGACCTCTCGCTGGCCGACCAGGGACGCGACCGTATCGAATGGGCGCTGACCGAAATGCCGGTGCTGCGGTCAATACACGATCGTTTTGCCCGGGAACGGCCGTTAGCCGGCGCACGCATCAGCGGTTGTCTGCATATCACGACGGAAACCGCCAATCTGGCCCACACCCTGAAGGCGGGCGGCGCCGAATTGGTGCTCTGCGCCAGCAATCCGCTCAGCACTCAGGATGATGTCGCCGCCGCGCTGGTGCGGCATTTTCATATCCCCACTTTTGCCATATGCGGCGAGGATGGCGATACTTATTATCGGCATATCGCCAAAGCGCTGGAGCACCGCCCCCAACTCACCATGGATGACGGCGCCGACCTGGTCAGCGAGTTGCATAAAAACCGCAGCGATTTATTGGCGGAAGTGATTGGCGGCACTGAAGAAACGACCACCGGCGTGATTCGTCTGCGCGCCATGGCGGCCGATAAGGCGCTTAAATTTCCGGTGATTGCCGTCAATGATGCCATGACCAAACACCTGTTCGATAACCGTTACGGCACCGGCCAAAGTACCCTGGATGGGATCATTCGTGCCACCAACATCCTGCTGGCCGGCAAAAACTTCACGGTTGCCGGCTACGGCTGGTGCGGACGCGGCATCGCCATGCGCGCCAAAGGCCATGGCGCCCATGTCATCGTCACTGAAGTCGATCCGCTCAGGGCGCTGGAAGCGTTGATGGATGGTTTTAGGGTCATGCCGATGTTAACGGCGGCAGCCTGTTCGGATTTTATTGTGACCGCCACCGGCGATAAAAACGTGCTGGATCGGGCGCATTTTGAAGTCATGAAGGATGGATGCGTGCTGGCCAACTCCGGACATTTTAATGTTGAAATCAACATTCCGGCATTGGAGCAGCAGGCCGTAAAAAAACACCGTCCGCGTAGCCATGTAGAAGCCTATCAACTCAAGGACGGACGCACGATCCGGCTGCTGGCCGAAGGCAGACTGGTCAACCTGGCAGCTGCGGAAGGCCATCCGGCAACGGTCATGGATATGAGTTTCGCCAATCAGGCCTTAAGCGTTGCTTATCTGTGGCAGCAGGGCGCTGATCTTGAAAATGCGGTGTATCCGGTGCCGACCGCTATCGATCAACAGGTTGCCGCCATGAAGCTGGCCGCGATGGGCGTCAGTATTGATTGTTTAACCCTGGAACAGCAGGCTTATTTGACATCCTGGCAAGAAGGTACATAAGGCTTGAATGCAGCGATAATGAGCCAGGTTTTGCTTGCAGGACAGAGGGGGGCAGGCGTGCAGAAAAACGCTTGCTCTAGAAAAATGGCAGCAGCATCAGAAAGAATATGCCCTTACGGTATTACGGCCGGCTTCTTTTGCTTGATAGAGTGCGTTGTCCGCGCTCTTGATAAATTTTTCGAGACTCTGCGTTTTTTTATATTCGGTAACGCCTATGCTCACAGTGACAGGTTGGGTAATGCCAAAATTGCACTGGCTTATGTTTTGACGAATGCTTTCGGCCAGTTTTACGGCCCCGTTGAGATCGGTTTCCGGACACAGAATCAGAAACTCTTCACCGCCCCAGCGGCCAATCAAATCGGTGGTTCGGATGCTTGCTGATATCAGGTCGGCGAGCTTGATTAAAATCTGGTCGCCGACCGCATGCCCAAAACTATCGTTGACCGTCTTAAAGAAATCCACGTCGAGCATGATGAGAGACAATTTTGAGCGGTAGCGTTGCACCCGCGCCAGTTCTTCCTCAAAGGTATGGTTCAGCAAGTACCGGTTGGCAACGCCTGTTAAGGGGTCGGTCTTGGAGAGATGCTCCAGTTCCCGATTTAGGGCTTTTAACTGGGCATTGTATCGATTAATAATCCGTTGCCGATAGAGTACGAATGAGAACACAAAACCAATCGCGAGCAGCATTTTTCCAATGAGGGCATAATCGGTTCGCTGCTCGTATTTGAGCGCAATCCAGTTATTCAGTATGTCCAGTTTCTCGGTTTCCGTGATGGAGGCGACTGCTTTGTTAAATACCGACAATAGCTGCGGCTGGTCATTTCTAACCGCCACCGACATATTGTAATGCTCGTCAGTGACGCCCGAAATTTGGATATTCAGAATTCCGTGCTTCTGAGTCTGATAAGCAATAGTGGCGACGGTGTCGATATACCCAAATGCCTTGCCGTTAGCGACCATTCCAAGGCCCGCGATGGCATTGTCGACTTCAATAATGTTGATGTCCGGGTATCGCTGCTGCAGCATTTCGATGGCCGCATAGCCTTTGACTATGGCCAATGGCTGTCCTACAACGGTTCTGATGTCCTGGATGGGCATTTGATCCGTACGGGTGGCAATTACAATCGGATAGCGAATGAAAGGGCTGGTGAAGGCTAGATACTGTTTGCGCTGTTCTGTGATCTGCGCACTGGACAGAATGTCGCATTTCCTCTCCCTGACGTATTCCAGAGATTGCGCCCAGTTATCCGTTTTTACCAACAAGATATCTTTGCCGATATAGCGGGCAAAAAGTTTCAGAAAATCGGCGTTAATGCCGATGTGCTTGCCTTCGCCGTCGATTTGTTCATAAGGCAGCCAATCCGGGTCAACGCACATCGTTATAAAATCGATTTGCTCCAGAAAATCGGCCTCTTCGGAGCTTAAATCTATCAATCTCTGAAGAGCACTGCCAGAAGTCACGCTGAACATCTGTTCGCGATTAGCTTGTAAGATTGTGTCCGCACTCGTTAACCAGGGCAGCGACAAGGCAACAATCAAAACCAGCAGGAATCTACGTTTCATTGCTTTTGGCATCCTAAGTGCACGCAGTCTCTCTTGGGTAAGAACAGAAGAAGAAAACTCTGATGACATAAAGCAGTCATAATCAGAATGAGTGAGTTCTTTGTATTTGATGGCAGATTGTCTTTCATTCTGTCCGTATGGCTGATCAGGTACACTGTCGTTGTTGCTGCAGCTAGGGTGACCGTTTATTTCAAGACACTGATTTGAATAATCGAGTCCTAAAGGGCGTAAGTCTAGCTATTATTTAAAATTTGTATCACATCATCACTGCTCATCACATCACATTAAAGTAGATGTTATTAATAATCTTTAATTCCCATTCTTGTTGTCCGACAAGTTCAACGCTGACTTCGATGGACGTTTTACGAACCCGTCTTGCATGTCAATAACAAGTAAGGCGACGGATCTTTCGATCCAATACAACATCGCCCAGATCTCCAGTCGTTTCATCATAGAAAGATCTATAGTCATTTTTCCAGTTCATGTTGGTTCTTTAATCAGTTTTGACATGAAAAAACTAACTTGAGGTATTGACAGATTATTTGATCATTATCATAGAACACGATGCATTATCAGTAGTTTCAGTTGAAATTAACTATTTCTGCTCATTTACTCAATAACCCTGTACAGGTACTGGTTA
>Ga0208509_1000686_pt1 | contig 11634 bp, 12 predicted proteins | sample LakWasMeta7_HOW4_2_FD_183857 | JGI IMG/M metagenome (GOLD analysis project Ga0208509, IMG submission 183857) | Freshwater sediment methanotrophic microbial communities from Lake Washington under simulated oxygen tension - Sediment Metagenome... | ecosystem: Environmental > Aquatic > Freshwater >...
GCACCGACGGAATCAGAGGAAAAGTGGGCGAACCCCCAATTACTGCCGATTTCTTATTGAAATTAGGCTGGGCTGCGGGCCGGGTATTCGCCAGCGAAGGGGAAGGTTTTGTGCTGGTCGGTAAAGACACTCGAATTTCAGGGTATATGTTCGAGTCTGCATTAGAAGCGGGGTTAACGGCAGCGGGCGTAGATACGCGTTTATTAGGCCCGATGCCTACACCTGGAATTGCTTACTTGACGCGTACGCTCAGAGCCCATGCAGGTATTGTAATAAGCGCATCTCACAACCCATTTTACGATAACGGCGTTAAGTTCTTTTCTGTGCAAGGCACGAAATTGCCTGATGAATTAGAACGCAAAATGGAAAAGTATTTAGATTCGCCTATGACTACGGTTGAATCAGCAAAACTAGGCAAGGCCAAGCGATTAACCGATGCGGCAGGTCGCTACATAGAATTTTGCAAAGGCAGCGTACCAACTCGTTTGGATTTTGGCGGCATGCGAATCGTCATCGATTGTGCCAATGGCGCCACGTATCACATAGCGCCACATGTCTTCAGCGAAGTAGGCGCTGAGGTGGTATCAATTGGCGTAGAACCCGATGGCATTAACATCAATGAAGAATGTGGCGCAACCAAACCAGAGAAGCTTGCGGCTACCGTACTGGCTTACCGAGCCGACATGGGCATTGCTTTAGATGGTGACGGTGATCGTTTGATTATGGTTGATCACAAAGGTGAAATCGTTGATGGTGATGAGCTTATCTACATTATCGCCAAATCAAGATTAAAAGCGGGACAAATGTCTGGGCCCGTAGTCGGCACATTGATGACCAACTTAGGCATGGAACATGGCTTGAAAAAACTGGGGCTTGATTTGGTTAGATCCAAAGTAGGTGATCGCTATGTCATGGAAATGCTAGTGAAGCATAAAGGCATCCTAGGTGGCGAAAATTCTGGTCATATTATTTGTCTTGATAGAACAACGACTGGCGACGGCATTATCGCAGCCTTGCAGATTATGGCGGAAATGCAGGATACGGGAAAAAGCCTGCATGAATTAAAATCCGATATGCAGAAATATCCGCAAATACTGGTAAACATCAAAACAGGAAAAAAGATCAATCCTGATGAAGATGAAGGCATTCAAAAAGCAGTGAAAGCAGTAGAAAAGAAGCTTGGCAACACTGGACGGGTATTACTTAGAGCATCTGGCACAGAGCCGTTAATTCGAGTAATGGTTGAAGGACAAGATCAAGAAACAGTTAAAAGCTACGCCAATCAATTGGCTGAAGAGGTCAGGAAAGCAATAGGCGCTTGAACAAAGGGAGGTAAGCATATACTATACGCGCTCTTAAATTCAGTTGGCACAATTGGTGTTACGTGCAATACAGACGTAACTTAACGCCACTGATTTTTAGCAATCAACGGGTAGATTTTCGCAACATTAATGCGCTACCCATGCAGATTTATAATTTGGATTGGAAAAAGTTTAGACCTTGCTATGTATCAAGTAATCATTGTTATTCACGTATTGTTGGGATTGGGTGTTGTTGGTTTGATACTTATGCAACAAGGTAAAGGCGCAGACGCAGGTGCTGCATTTGGCACCGGCTCATCTTCCTCAGTTTTTGGTGCTCAGGGCGCTGCTTCATTTTTATCACGCTCCACGGCAATTTTGGCGACCTTGTTTTTTACAACAAGCTTAGGACTAGCCATCTTAAATGGCCAAAGAGGCTCAGCGAACGATTTAATTACTGCACCAAAAACGCAGGATGAAATAACAACCATATCAGCACCAGCTCAACCCAAAAGCCCTGAAGACATTCCAGCGCAGCCAGCCACTATAAGTGAGCCAGCACCAGCTGTAGAAACACAGGTACAGCCAAATCCGGTAGATACCGCAGTTAGTCAACCTGAAGAAGCTAAAACAGAAGCTCCTGTTGAAAGTGCACCAAAGGTAATTGAAAAACCTGCAGTAGTTAAAGAAGCTAAGCCGGCGCCGAAATCCAAAGAAACTAAAGCGCCTAAAAAGACTGAAAAATCTAAAAAAGCTCAAAAACAAACTGATTAAAAAATGAAGCCGACGTGGTGAAATTGGTAGACACGCCATCTTGAGGGGGTGGTGACGCAAGTCGTGGCGGTTCAAGTCCGCCCGTCGGTACCATACAGGGGTTTTAAGAGGCCCAAAGAAGTACAGAAACCCGCAAGTTACCTAGCTTCGCGGGTTTTTTATTGTTCAACGATATGCAATGAAATACAGCCGAATACAACTAAATTTGTTGTACTGAGGGTTGTACTGGTAAATTATCGCCATCCCAGTACAACATTTAGTACAACAAAATGGCTATCAATCTCAATAAAGACGCGGTTTACAGGGCTGCAAAAGTACAACAAAAAGACTACAAGGTTAGTGATGGCGGCGGTTTATCACTACTTGTTAAAACTGACGGAACAAAACGCTGGCTTTTCTATTATCGTTTTGAGGGTAAGCAAAACACATTAGGGCTTGGCACCTATCCAGACACCACATTAGAGAACGCTAGACGACAAGCGGAAGAGGCCCGAAAACAAATTGTTGAAGGTATCAATCCAGCGGCCATTCGTAACGCCGCCAAAAAAGCTAAGCAAATTGTCCGACTGAATGAAGATCGACTAAGTGACGGATTGCCAATAATAAACAGCTTTGCAGATATTACCCGGCAATGGCTGGATTCAATCGCGCACTTAACCAGTGAAAAAACGCATACCAAGAAAACGTCAAGAATTGAGCGGCTGGCCTTCCCTCTTCTTGGAGACATGGCAATTAATCAGATCAAATCTTCCGATGTGCTGGCAAGCCTTAAACCCATGATTGATAAATCACAGCTTGAGACAGCCCACAGATTGCATGGTGAAATTAGCTCAGTGTTCGCCTATGCAATTGTTCATAACCTCACCGACTACGACCCGGCACAAGCGGTAACAAAACAGATACCGGCACAAAAGAAAAAACACCGCGCCGCCTTAATCGACCCTAAACAGGTTGGGCAGTTACTCAGGGATATTTCAAACTATCAAGGCACCTTTGTTGTGCAATGCGCGTTTAGGTTATCGCCCCTACTCTTCCAACGACCCGGCGAAATACGCCAAATGCTTTGGGCAGATGTTGATTTGGTGGCTAAGGAGTGGCGGCCTTATGTATCAAAAACAGACTTTCATCATATTGTGCCGTTATCTACGCAAGCAATCGCAATATTAGAATCTATTCAACCGCTTACCGGTGGCGTTCAATATGTGTTCCCGTCGAGCCGTGGCGATGGTAGACCAATGAGCGACAACACCATAAGAACGGCGCTTAAGTCATTGGGTTATGAATCCGACGTAATGACAGCGCACGGCTTTAGAACGACAGCCAGCACATTATTAAACGAGCAAGGCTGGAGCCCTGACGCAATCGAAAGACAACTGGCACACGCGCCACGCGACCAAGTTAGAGCCGCTTATAACCGGGCGCAATACTTGGATGAACGCCGAAAGATGATGCAAAGCTGGGCTGATTACTTGGACGGGCTAAAGAATGGCGCTCAGGTGATCGCGTTTAGAAAAGCGGCTAACTGATACAATCAAATTTAACCGGATAGCTCGACGGAGCAACAAGCGGGAGTCGTTACCCGTTTCCGGTTAATCCTTTCTTAACGGTTTATCACTTTAACGGGGTGTTATGTCAGATTTTAATAAATACAAAACCTATGACCTTTGGAGTAAAAACGATTTTAAACACCTTTGTTGCGGAAGAACTCCAGAAGGTAGTTTCACGGGTAATGAAGCCGACTTGAACGATGCTGAGGAACGAATTAGCCGCGCTTGTTTAGCTAAAAAACTGCAATTTATAGACCCTTGTGACGCAACAACGGGAGACAAGATTTATGGGCACAATAGGTTTTTCTATCCTACCGATGCTGCAAAATGGGCAATTGCTTTATTTTCTGATTTCCCGAAAGAGTTACACGAGCTAGCAATTGAAAATAAAAACATCACTCACCCAAAAATCAACGACCTATCACCAACTGAGCGCAAAACACTCTTAAGGCTGGTTTTAGGCATGGCAATAGATGCGTATGGATATGATGCCAAATCTAATAAAAACACCGCCACTGGAGAAAAAAACGGGATAAGTGCAAAGCTTGAGTTGCATGGGATAAAAGTAGATGCTGACACCATCCGCAAGTATTTAACCGAAGCAAAAGAAATCTTATAGCCCACAAGCCAAGCTTGCAGAGAAACAAAACCGATTCGGTTATGACTTAACCGAGTTCGTCCGGAGCAGTTAGTTATTTTGAAATAGTTCAGCCTGATTCAACAATGTATCAGGGAAATCAAAATGACTAATACCCCCACAGCACCCCAATTGCCACAAACCGGATTTTTAAGAATCTGGCAAATTGTAGGCAACCCCAAAGCAACGCCACCAACACCGGCACTTATTCCCGTCAGCCGTACCACGTTCTTAAATGGCGTGAAGTCTGGCAAATATCCACGACCAATAAAGCTTGGTGAGCGAACCACTGCTTGGAAGGTCGAGGATATACGCGCCTTGATAGCCAAGCTTGGGGCGGTGCAATGAGCTTTCAGCATATAGATGATGCTTGCCGCGCCGCCTGCCTAGCGGTGGGTGTTGATTTTAAAACCGTGCCGAGTGATGGCCGATTCCATACAGCAAATTTATTAGACGATCATCGTGGTAAAAATGACGGTCGAATTAAGGTCTTTCCAGACCAGCAAGGCGGCATTGTCTGGAATCACAAGAGCGGCCAACAACAGACCTTTTTCACCAATAGCAAGCCCGGCGAACCCTTGCAGCCGGTAGATAGAAAACACATTGAGCTTGAACAACGCAAGCGCCAAGCCGAACAATTAGCCCGGCAAGACAAAGCCGCTCGTCGGGCGCTGGCAATCTGGCAGGCCGCAAAGCCAGCGCCGGAAAATCACCAGTATCTAATCAGGAAACAGGTTAAGCCACACGCTTTAAGAGTTGGACAGTGGAAGCGCGTTATAACGACTGACAGCGGGGAGCATAAAACGCTACTTATTGAAAACGTCTTGTTGTTACCGTTGTTTGATGCAAATGGCACTGTTCGGAGCCTGCAAGCTATCTTTCCCGAAAAACACCCCATGCTTGATAGGGACAAAGATTTTTTGCCTAGTGGCGGCTTGGCTGGGCTGTTTTGGTGGATAGGCGCAAAGTCTGAAACAGTATTGATTTGTGAAGGGTTCGCCACCGCCGCAACCTTACATGAAGACACGGGCTTTCGTGTTTATATGGCGTTCACTGCCAACAATCTATTGGCAGTCGGTCGAGTTGTCCGGGCTAGATTACTGGATGCCGAGATTATATTCTGTGCAGACAATGACCAAACCCCCGGTAATCCTGGCCTAACTAAAGCGACTGAAGCAGCGGCAGACGTGGGCGGCTCCGTAGCTGTGCCGCCGATTTTTGGCGATTTTAATGATTATGCAATCTCATTAAAGGCGGTGGCAAATGACAGCCAGTAATCAAACGCCTGTGCTTAAAGTTGTCGAGTCTGCCACTAAGCCAGCCAGCAAAAAAAGCGGTAATACTGGCAATGGCGGCGGTGGTAGCGGGTCGGATAAAGTGCAAAAGTTCGGTGAATACCTGATAAAAAACGGCATGTTTCACCAGTCTAAAGCAGTACGCAGCGGGCCGGATGGTGGCGGTTTTGTTGATTTTCCTTTGTGCGACTTTACTTGTCGAATAACTGAAGAAGTAATTGCGGACGATGGTTTAAACGACGCGGCATTTTTGCGCATTGAGGGCCGCCGTTTTGATGGTGTGCCGTTGCCGCTGGTTGACGTTCCAAGCAAATCATTTTATTCCACGCAAGGCAGTTGGCCCAATGAGGCTTGGGGCATATTGCCTTTTATACATCCGGGCGCGGCCAAAATCAGCAACTTACGGGCCGCCATACACTTATATTCTCGCCTTAACGGTGATATTCCTCGTCGAACTGTATTTAAGTTTACAGGCTGGAAAAAAATCAATGACCAGTGGCATTACTTGACTGGATCGGGAGCCATTACCGCCGGCGGCTTGGTTGATGCGGTTCAGGTCGATTTAGGAGCCGGTCACATGGCCCTTTATAACCTGCCTGAGCCCATGACGGGCGAACCGCTCAAACAAGCCATTACTGATGTGCTAGCCCTGCTTGGTGTTTGTCCTAGTAAGCCCCATATAGGCGCGGCATTGTTGGCGGCGGCTATACGCGCCCCATTGGGAGAGTGTCACCCGACAGATTTTGCAATCTGGCTACATGGCCTCACAGGTTCGCGAAAGTCAGCTCTTGCCGCCCTCGCTCAAGCATTCTTTGGCAATTTCACTGCACGTAGCTTTCCTGGTAATTGGTCGGACTCAGTGAATGATTGTGAGATGAAAAGCCACCAAGTAAAAGATGGCGTGTTTGTGGTTGATGACTTCAAACCCAGCGTTTCACCCGCTGAAGCCGCTAAGCTTCACGCTATGGCTGAACGGCTGATTAGAAATACCGGCAACCAGGCCGGGCGCGGTCGGCGTGATTCCAATATGCAGGCAAAGGCCGCGCCCTATAACCGCTCTATGATGATTGTAACCGCTGAAGATTTGCCACGCGGTCAATCATTACTTGGCCGCTTGTTAATTCTGGAAATAAGCCGGTCTGACGTTGATAACACGGTATTAACCCAGCTACAACAGGCAATTACAGACGGAAGCTTCACCGGCTTAATGTCCGCTTATCTGCAATGGCTAGCGCCGCGTCTGGATAAATTTAAAAAGGATTTTCCACGACTGGTTGAGCAATCCCGTAATCAGGCCATTCAACAAGGTTTTGCCTCGTCCCATCCCCGCGCCTCTGAAATTTTCGCCAATTTGGTAGTGGGTTTTGACGTGTTCGCTGAATTTTTGAGTGATACCGACTTAATGACTATCGAGCAAAGCAACGAATTGTTTTTGAGTATCGAAATCAGTTTAAAACAGGCATTTAGTGAGCAAGGCGCGTACCAGATAGAGCAAGACGAAACTGAACGCTTTTTGCAACTGCTCCGCGCGGTGTTTAGTTCCGGTAATGGGCATATTGCTTGCCGATTGAACCAAGGGCCACCACCATCAAGGCCGTTTGCTTGGGGCTGGCGTGATTCTGGTTCAGATATGGTGGGCAACAAAACGCATAAACCAATGGGCGATGGTATTGGCTGGTTTTATGAAACTAAAGGCACTGAGCCTGACGAAGTTTGGTTGCAACAAGACGCTGTTTTCAAAGTTGTTCAGCAATTTGCAAAAACTCAGGGAGACCCGTTTTTAATAAGTGCCTCTAGTCTATGGCGGCGAATGCTTGAGAAAGGATTAATTTTAAAGACAGAACCAGACGCCAAGACCAACCGCCAGCGCCCAACAATCAAACGGATTGTTGCTGGTCGAAATGTTCGCGTGATGGTTCTCGCCTCCGAGTTGATCGAGTCGGGTTAAACAAAAAATATGAAGGGGTTATATATATTTTTTGGGGAATTCGGGGAGATAGTGCTTAAGCCCTTATGTACCAAGGCTTACAAGCTCCCCAAGTGTGTTTTTTTATTGGGGCGATTCCCCGAAAAGTTGGGGAGCGGTAACGCAACAAAACAGCTTGTTTTCGACTTAAAAAAGACCATAAAAACACTAATTCCCCGAAAAAATAGCGTTTTTGTTGGGGAGTTCCCCATATTTTAGACTGTACTGGGGAGCTTGTAAGCCTTGGTACATAAAGGCTGGCGGCATATCTCCCCGAATTCCCCAACTTCTACACATGAGGGGGGGTAAATATTATTTTTATGAGGATAAAAAGTGAATACAACAAATCATCAAACTAAAAAGACTATCAAATCCGAACCACTGTCTGCTCAACAAAAAAAAGCCTCTAAGACAAAAGCGTTTAAGGCTGCTTTGGATAAAGAGTTTCGGGCGATTGGCACACACTACCGCCAAGTAGGTACAGCACCCGCGCCAGATGTGCCGATATACAAAAAATTGCAAGCTGCAGCCCGTGCCGACTTCAGCAGCAGGCCGGAAAATAGCCGGGCGGCGCTTAAGTTTTACTATCAAATCAAAGGCGGTGGAAAAATTTTTATTAAATACCGAATAGCGCGGTTTAGTGGAATCGTGATTGAACCAACAATAAGTTTTCGTCGGTCCGGCCGCGTTATTGATTGATTAAGTCGGTTATTATCAAATGAACACTACAAAACAAGGAAAAACTATGATTAAACAAAAGCAAGATTCACTAATATTGGAAGCCATCAACGACTTTGAGCGGTTTTTAATCGAATACGGACTACCAAAAGAGCTTGTAAGGGCGCTTGTTGAAAACGAAGCAGATCAAGCACCCATGCCGCCGGGTTTTAACAAAGTTAAACTTCAACCCTCACAACTACAAGGGGATGGCCTCTTTGCTTTAACCACTATAAACAGCGGCGAGTTATTAGCACCCGCTAGAATTTCAGGCAAGAGGACACCAGCCGGACGCTATACAAACCATTCACCGCGCCCAAACGCATACTTTCAGCCTCTCACGAATGGCGATATAAACATGATTGCCAAAAAGCCAATAAATACCGGTGAGGAAGTAACAGTAGATTATCGTCAGGCTGGTTCTGTTAATGGCGTGGGGCTCCGGTGCAATAGACAGGAAATGATTGAGACGCTTCGACTTAGATTTACTAATCATGCGCCAAACGTCACAGTCGAGCTGGGGCAATTCCTGGATGATGCTTTACAGTCTGTTGGATACCTGCCTTCAATACCTGAAATGCTGGACAGGTTACACGTTAACAAAAGTTGACATTCTTGTTGCTATTTTCGGCAATAATGCAGAGAAAACCTTACATCGTGTTGATATTGAAAATTAACTATCTGCTTTAAACCCGGCTATATAAGCCCATACAAGCCAAGCGGCAAATGTTCTACTTGTTGACATAAGCCCCCCGTACCCGCCAGAATGCACACGCTCTAAAACATTAGGGCCGGGATTCGTACCCCGACAAACATAGGCGGTAAAACGCCACTATTACAGTGGCTTTTTTATGCGCGTCATTTCAACACAGCTTATTGATGTGTTTATTCATAATGGCGTGGTTATTTGGGCAGTCGCAAGGCTGGCCGGTGCCTTTGTCCGGTAGTACGAACCCGTTTAGCCACGCCGCCCAACGACACAACCAATGCGCGGCGGTTTATCTACTTACAAAGGATTTCCGCATGAAAACACAAGCCAGCACTCAAAGCGAGCAACCCACACAGATACTTAAGCCGGATTTTAAACACCGTATTAGCCACAGTGTAGACGGGCTTACACCTGCATCCCCGCTCGGCCTACTTAATGCGACTGATTCGATTGTTAACCGGGCCCTTGGCGTTTTATCCATGATTCAAAACGAGTTTGATGGTGACCCGGATAGAACTAGATCAAGTGACAACGCAATATCGTATTCACTTGAAAGCGTTGAAAAAGATTTGCTAGATGTGCGGTGTTTGATGGTCGAGTTTTTGGAAAAAAATAATATCGACAACACCAATTCAGGGGATAAATTATGAGCGCCACCCAAGCACAAATAGACAACGCAATAGCAGTAAACTTTAGTCACAGGCTAAATCCAACTATCCAGCCAGAGAAAATAATCTCTCTTTATGAAAGCCTTAGCCCTACCCTAAAAAGAGCGGCGGCTATTGCTGACTTGCTTGAGGTGGCGGCAGAAGTGGATTACGGCAGTGCTTTAGATAGCGACAGCGTTCACAGCGCCGCCCAAACTATCAGAATGGAACTGTCAGACGCAAGGGCCATGCTGGACGCTTTTTTTAATCAACAAGCAACCAAGCCGCAAGCAGATATTTTGCCCGAGAGTTAAAGCATTCCACAGCACTTTATTTGCCCCCTACTCTTTGGCGTGAAGCCTGGGGCAAGGGGGAAGGTTAATATAAATACAGTGGTTTAAGCGGCTAATAGCTTATAGAGCGTTGGCCGACTGATACCGAACTCTTTAGCTACCTTGCTTTTGTCGTCGCCCTGGTTGATTCTGGCTTTGATTTGGGCGGTTTGTTCACTGGTTAGCTTGGATGGTGCGCCTAACTTCTGCCCCCTTGCCTTGGCCGCTTCTATGCCCTCTCTTTGCCGTTCCTTAATCAAGGTTCTTTCAAATTCTGCAAATGCGCCCAACATTTGCAACATGAGTGTTTGCATAGGGGAAGTGTTAGCCGCCTCAAAGGTTAAATGTTCTTTGTAAAACTTAACCGTTACGCCTTTATGAGTTAGCTTTTCAATGATGGTTTGCAGGTCTTTAAGGTTTCTGGCTAGTCGATCAATTGAATGAACATGTAGGCTGTCACCTTCTCTTAAGTGTGCCAAACAGCTTGATAGTTCCGGCCTGTTTGCATCCTTGCCGCTGGCCTTGTCGGTAAAGACTCGATCAAGCTGCACATCTGCCAACTGGCGCTCTGTGTTCTGTGAATTTGAACTTACGCGGATATAACCGACATTTTGACCTTTCATTTTATGCGCCCTCTAGTGTGTAAAATAATATCTTAGAGATACATTAACACAGTGTAAATAAATTACAAATAGACTTTTATTTACACGATAGAAAGCGGCCTAACGGGTATGGTTGGAAGTGTAAATAAATCTATACATTGTTTACACAAAGTATTTTAAAGAATGGGAATTTTTAACGGCATTGGTTTTGACGTAGAATATTGCTTTGATAGCTGGTTTTTTTTCGCGTGCTGTTCGGCAAGCGTTGCGGGTGTTTGGGGTAAAAATCAATTGTGTTGTACTGAGCGTTGTACTAGATAAAAGTATATTTTTTAATTAAATTAAAATCATGCACTTACGAACAAATTCAAGACCGCCCGTCGTACCATATAGGGGTTTTAAGAAACCCAAAGAAGTATAAAAACCCGCAAGTTATCTGGCTTCGCGGGGTTTTTATTGTCCAACGACGTGCAGCGAAATACAGGCGGACATAGTGGAAATCGTGTCTTTTATTGCATCCTTTCATATAAAAGGACACTAAATATCAATAAAAGCTGCTTACAGAGCACCTGAGAGGCTTGAATATCAATTAAGCATCAAGCTTGGCGACATGATGGATGCTATTGCAGGAGTAGCCATACTGGTGAAGATTTTATAACCCTTGCTCGGCAAAACGCTGACTCTAGTTTCTTTGTAATCGACAGCTTAAACAACAAAACATAATCTTTATATTAATCAATATGCCCGACACAAAAACCTATCTCAATGTCCCTTATGCCCAAAAAGATGAGGCCAAAGCGCTTGGCGCTAGATGGGACGCAACAAGTAAGAAATGGTATGTCTCTGCTGATAAAGACATTACGCTGTTTGCAAAGTGGCACGCTGACGCCGCTGTAGCTGTTTCGCCCTCAACAATTTCCAGTAAATCAAAATCATCGGCCGCCAATAAAACCACTGCAAGCAAGATTGTGACATCCGGGGTAATAACTTATGCTGCTGATAAAAACTTTGTAGCCTATAACGGAGATGAAGCCCCTTGGAATTAATACGGCTTTGTCGCGCCATGAATCGGTATTGCACGAGATGAGCAAATTAACCTACTTGTCA
>Ga0208509_1000688_pt1 | contig 11628 bp, 9 predicted proteins | sample LakWasMeta7_HOW4_2_FD_183857 | JGI IMG/M metagenome (GOLD analysis project Ga0208509, IMG submission 183857) | Freshwater sediment methanotrophic microbial communities from Lake Washington under simulated oxygen tension - Sediment Metagenome... | ecosystem: Environmental > Aquatic > Freshwater >...
CTTATTTTGCGTTCATGCTGAAAGGCGGCGAGCCGGGCGATCGGATCAAAATCGAATGGATCGACAATCTCGGCAACCGGGACAGCGAAGAGCATGTCCTCAAATAAAGTTTGCGTCTGGCATCTTGCACCTTTGTTGTTCATTGCCCACCCCGTGCAGGCAAACCCGCAGCAGGACCAACAACAATTCAGGGACCATTACCGCCAACTCTTCCCGCAGCTGCAATTGAGCGACTACGCGAACGGCGTCTATGCGATCGACCCGGTCGCGCAGGAATCCTGGCGCGCGATTGAAGAATTTCCGCCTTACGAAGCGGCGATAGAGCAAGGCGAAAAACTGTTCAACACGCCCTTTCCTAAAACCGGCCGCCATTATGCCGACTGTTTTCCGGACAAAGGCATCGGCATCGCGCATCGCTATCCCGCCTGGGATAAGGACAAAGGCGAAGTTATCACCCTCGCCAAGGCTTTGAACGATTGCCGCGCAAGCAACGGTGAACCGGCGCTGGACGGCGAAAAAGGCGAGATCACCCAACTGCTGGCCTACCTGGCCTATACCTCGCGCGGTAAAACGATAGCGACCCTCATCCCCGAAGACGACCCGCGCGCCCTGGCCGCCTATCGGCAAGGCAAGGATTTTTATTACACGCGGCACGGCCAGCTGAATTTCGCCTGCGCGACCTGTCACGTGCAAAATGCCGGCAAACGCATCCGCTCGGAAATCCTCAGCGCCTCGCTCGGCCACACCAATAACTGGCCGACTTACCGGCTCAAATGGGGCGAGATGGGCACGCTGCACCGGCGGTTTCGCGAATGCCTGACCCAAATCAAGGCCGAAGCGCCGCCAGCAGACAATGCCATCCTACGCAATCTCGAATATTTTTTAAGCTACCTGAGCAACGGCGTTCCGATCACGGGGCCCAGCACACGCAAATGATCACGACCCAACCGACCTGCCACGACATCAACGAACCCGGCCTGATTCCGCTCGACGAAGCGCTGGCCCGCATCCTTGCCGCCGTACCGGCCGCAGGCGGCTACGAGCGCCTCTCCATCGAAAAAGCGCGCGGACGCACGCTGGCCGAAGCCGTCACCGCCGGTTTCAATGTGCCGGCGCAGACCAATTCGGCGGTGGACGGTTACGCCGTGCATTCAAGCGATTTGCCCGCAGAAGGCACGCGGACTTTAAAAATTGCCGGCAAGGCCTATGCCGGCGAAGTCTTCAACGGTGCAATCAAGCCAGGCCAATGCCTGCGTATCATGACCGGCGCGATGATGCCGGAAGGACTCGACACGGTGATCATGCAGGAACTGGTCGAAGCCCGCGGCGATGCGATCGTGATCGACAGCCGCCATAAATCCGGCCAGAACGTGCGCCAAGCCGGCGAAGACATCCGGCAAGGCCAGACGATCCTGCACCCCGGCAAATGGCTGACGCCGCCCGACATCGGCCTGCTCGCCTCGCTCGGCATCCCGGAGGTCAACGTAAGCCGCAGGCTCAGGATCGCGATCGCCTCGACCGGCGACGAGATTTACAGCATAGGAAGCCCTCCGGGCGCCGCGGGGCTCTATGACAGCAACCGCTACAGCCTGCTGGCCGCGCTCGATCGGCCCGACATCGAAGTAATCAACCTCGGCATCGTCGAAGACAAGCCCGAGGCGCTGCGGCAGGCGTTCGAACAAGCCGGCCGATTCGCCGACGTGATCATCTCGAGCGGCGGCGTCTCGGCCGGCGAAGCCGATTACACCAAGACCGCCTTGCAGGCCTCAGGGCAAATCGGCTTCTGGAAAGTCGCGATCAAACCCGGTCGCCCCCTGGCCTTCGGCCAAATCGGCAATGCGGTATTCTTCGGCCTGCCCGGCAATCCGGTCGCGGTGCTGGTCACCTTCTATTTCGTGGTCCTGCCTGCGCTCGAAAAAATGCTCGGCATGCAGGACAAACCGATCGCTCCGGTCTTTCCGGCCCGTACTCTGGAAGACCTACGCAAAAAACCGGGCCGCACCGAAGTGCAGCGCGGCATCATCGAGCAGGATCGAAACGGTGAATGGACCGTCCGCAGCACCGGCCAACAGGGCTCGGGGATGTTAAGTTCGATGAGCAGGGCGAATGCGTTCATCATCCTGGAGCATGAGCGGGGGAACGTAAAGGCCGGGGAATGGGTTTCGGTCAAGCCCTTCGCGGGGATGTTTTAAACCGGTCGGGGCAGGCTTTATTTTTGCAACAAGCGCCTTCGTTTTCGCTTCATACATCTAAATATTAGTATATACTGATTGGCATTCTATCGAAATTTCCGATAGCCGTCAGGCACTGCTTTCCTTTTCCGGAAAATAGTCTTTCCCTGCTTTTTAATCCCTCATGAGTTCCAAAATATTCTTCATGAAAATTTCCGCCGCATTGGCTTTTTTGACTTTGTTATCCGCTCTGAATTGCAAAGCCTGGGCAACGACTTATGACTTGCCGGCGAACGGCAACGATAGCGTCATTACCGAATTCGATGACAGTTTTTCGTTAACCCGCGCCGAACACAACGAAACCTTGCTCGACGTGGCCAGGCGCTTTAATTTGGGACAAACGGAAATCGTGCGCTTGAATCCCGATACCGATCGCTGGCATATCAAAAAGGACGAAGTCATTCGTTTGGCGAACCGGCGGATACTGCCGGATACGCCCCGCGACGGCATCACCCTGAATATCGCCGAATACCGCATGTATTACTATCCGCCGTCATTTCTTATGCGCATGGCATCGGCCGGCAGGACTGGAAAACGCCGCTCGGCAAGACCCGCATCGTCAGAAAAGTCAAAGATCCCGCCTGGCACCCGCCGGAATCGATCCGCCGCGAACACGCGGCGAACGGCGATCCTTTGCCGGCGGTGGTGCCGCCCGGACCTCACAACCCGCTCGGGGCCTACATGATGCATCTCGACATTCCCGGCGGCTATCTGATCCACGGCACCGACATCGACAAAATCTACGGCATCGGCATGCAGATTACGCATGGTTGCGTTCGCATGTACCCGGAGGATATCGAGGCGTTATACCAATCGGTGCCGGTCGGAACGCCGGTTTATATCGTCAAGCAGCCGATCAAGGTCGGATGGCTTGACGATACGCTTTACATCGAAGCGCATCCCGACCTTGAAGGCGAAACGATGACGCAAGATCAGCGCTACGCCGCGGCGTTAACGCTTATTGAAAAGGCCAATGGCCAGATGCTGCCTGCATTTGACCGGCATGCACTGGAGGCGGCATTGACGAGGCTGAACGGCGAACCCACGCCTATTTTTAAAAGGCCTTATTTGAACGAAATAACGGCGTCACAAATAACTATCAATTGAATCCTCTGTGCAAGTACGCGCACCGAGAGAAGTCGCGCCTGTGTGAGCTTTGCTGTGCATGCATCAGCTCTGTTTGTCCTACGAATTGATCAACCGCCTATGACATTCGGTTGCTAAAATCGCGGCGTTATCGCTTCGTCGACATGATTGTGACGATATTGACTTAAAAAGCCATCGATCACGGCCCAGCTATTTCCGATATTCTCCGTTAAGATGCCGTGCTTAGCGGATTTTATCGGGTGCAACTCCTTGTGCGTAGTGCCGAGTTTATTAAAAACGATTTCGGCGCTTTGCGGCGACACCACCGGATCCTGATCCGCATACATCACCAGCGTCGGCGTTGCAATACTGGGCAACAGCGATTCCAATTGATGAATCAGGCGGCGCAGTTCGTATAAAGCCCTGACCGGCATATTCCAGTAGTTGATGTCGGGATGTTCGGGCGCATGCTCGATAAAAGGCTTGACGCCTTCGAACGAGGAAACCCAGCGCACCAATGCATTGGCGTTATACAGTAGCGGCACCAGCATGAAAGCTGGATTGACGAATTTTATCGACACCGATATACAGACCAGTCCGATCATTTCGGCAGGCTTTTCCGCTGCCAGTTTCAGCGCCAGTGCCCCGCCGGTCGAAAAGCCGATCACGAACAATTTGGAACAATAAACCTTTAGGATATTAAAGCCTTTTTGCACGCTTCCGAACCACTGTTCTAAGCTGGCATCCCGAAGGGCATAGGGCGAGGTGCCGTGGCCTTTAAGCCGGATGCCCAGCACCGTATAACCCTGGTCGGCCAGATAACGGCCGTATTCCCGCAATTCGGCGGGGCTGGCCAAGAGACCGTGGATCAATAAGATACCGAAGCCGTTGGGCTCACTCGGCTGGATAAAAAATGGCGACGGATCGGCAGTGGCCGTTTCCTGATGCTTCATGTTTCCGTTACTATGATCTGCATAAGTTTGCCGTTCATAAGCCAGGCTCAACTGTTCGTCTTCGAAATGCCAGGCGGCCAAACGGTAGGGATCAATACCGCGACTTTCTGCATCGGACGCTAGCAAGGCTTCGAGCACCGTGCGTAGCGGCGCGGCTTCGTTGTTGTAGACGGCGATCGGATTTTCCAGCCTTATCCTGTCGAAATCGTAATCCTCGCAGAGTTTGGGTAAAAAGTGATAGCAGCCATCCCGTTCGGCGATCAGTTCCGCTTGCTTCGCAAAACAAATAAATTGTTCGAAACGGGTGCTGACGCCGTGCGGCAAACCGCCATAGTCGTCCGGATTCAACAGGCTGCTGTGCAAATGGATATCGGTGTTTTTTTGCAGATGCTTGATCGCCACATAGAGCACCAGATAAAACCGACATTTATCAATTTGCCGCCGTTTGGCGCCAATCAAACTCATAATCAAAGTGGAGGCCAGATGGCTGATGTTGACCGTGAGGTTGGCATAAATTTCTTTCATGTATTGATCGCGCGCGCATTGCGCGTTTTTGATGAAATAATGCTCCAGCAGCCGCTCCTTCCAGTTTTTTGCATCCGTTTTTAATTTAAATACATGGTCTAATTTTTCAATGTCGGGCGCCACTTTATTCATGATGAAATGGGTGCGCCAGTCCCAGACACAGCAGGGGTTAACTGGTTTTCCCATCCGGATATCCATATCGGTGTCTTTGAGGAGGATGTTGCTTTCGATCAGCAATTCTTCCGATTGGCGTAAGCTCAAGCCGCCCGAGATCTGTTCGACGCTTTTGAACAACAGGTTTTCCGAAGCGCGGATCGGGTAGAACGTAATGTTGGCAGGCACAATCACCGTCGGCTTGTGTGCAGCTGCCAACAGCTCATTCAGATTGTCGAATTGCAGCTGCTCCTGCCAGTGCAGCAAACGCTCAAGCCGACCTTCATCAAAAGCATGGCGTATAGCCACTTTGATGGCTTCCACACCCTGCCCCAACACCGCGGCTCCGGTATGCAGTTTGCGCCGGTGTCCGGTCATGCGCGAATAAATGTTATATTCGCCTGTCTTATCGATGACACGGTGGTCTTTGATCATCCCGCCTTCCGGGAAAATAATGACTTTGCGTCCACGCAATATCTGTCCCGCCAGCATCGCGAATAAACGCGGATGGTCGTGCGGATAAACGCCGACATGTTGCAGATAGTTCGACAGCATATTCTTTTCCTTGAAGAACTCGCCCGAGGCGATCGCGCAACTGAAAGTTCCGGTGTTTTCGTAAATCAGAAACTGCGGGATAAAGGTTTCGAAGCGAGAGAAATGATTGAATAGAAAAATATCGCCTTGCAGCACTTTCGTGTCGGCATACAGTTCTAGTTTGACGCTGAGCAAGTTTTTGACGGCGCTGAAGAGTTTGATCGAACGTAGGTAGAGTGCCTTGTCCAGATCCGGCCAGTCTTCCGGATATATGGGAGAGTTCATATCTGTTCGACCTCCTAAGAAGGACAAATGCTATATATCGATAACAGACAACTAGAAATTGACGCGATTTCGAAAACCTGACCCGTCATCCGATCTTAACGTTAAGCGCAAAGCCCATAAGATGTATTTGTACGATAGGATAGGCGACACCTCCATTGGTTCCGCCGATCCTATCAACTAAGATCACGGTGTATCACAAAAACGCGGTTCGTTCAGGCATTTTTAGGCTCATCGCCTTTGCCGCGCGCATAGCGGTAGCACAAATACAAAATCACGACGCAGATTCCGATCGTGAACAAGTTTTTTTTGAGGTTGTCAAAAGATTCGTCGCCCTCGATGCCGACCGAAAAAGGAATGTGGGTATCGACTTTTTGGTCATTCTCGATCAGGGTAACATGGGCCTGATAATCGCCGGGGCCGAATTGGTTGAAATCGACGCTGCCTTCAACCGTGCCGGTCTTGGTTGTGCTCGGCGGCCGGTAATAAACCCGCGTTCCTTCCGGTTCCTTGGTCACTTCAAACTCGATGCTGACATGACGCAGTTGTTTGCCTTCATAGTCAAAAACCAGGTTGGTCATGCCCAGCTTAGGGATCGATTTACAATAGCTTTTACTTTCGGATAGTGTCGGCGTATAAGCCGCAAAATGTATCCATTCGTTACCGATCTTGATCCTGCACAGGTCGACATCATCCAGATCCCCGCGATGCGCAAAGACCGGCTGCTGCAAGACAAAGGCCAGCATCAGCGCATACAATAGGCACGCAAACAGCTTGGCTGATCGTAAAATTAAATTAGGTCCTCCGTTAAAAAAGCTTCCTGTTTTTTGTTCGTGTTGTTTTCTTCTTTTCATTATTAAACTCCACAAAATAGGACAATTTGACTAGGGCTTTAAAACGCAATCATTTCGACTTTAACAATTCGGCTTTTGTCCTCCATCGCTTCAGAAATTTAGCTAATGTGCTGATAATACACCCTTTCTTCATCTATCCAAAAGCCTATCATTCTCTTTCATGACGGGGTAAAAAGCATTTGCAGTCGTTCACCTACATATGGCCTAATGCGACTATGCAGGACGAATCGTCGACTATTTGCGGTATTGTTGATCCAGATCAATTTTCGATTTGGAAAAGGTGTAACAATGGCTTCACCCGTTAAGGGACCCAGTTTTCTTCCGACCGTCGATGACCCCGAGAAGAAGGCCGTATTCATCCATTCCAAAGAGAAAAGTTATGAAAACTGTAAGTCAATTGTTCTTGGTCGTTTTCGCCCTCGTCACCTTGGCTGCCTGTGGCGACATGGGTAAAGGTCCAAATAAACCGGCCGGCTCAAGTTCTGCGCCGGCAATGCAAAAATAAACGTTTACCGACGAAAAATCAGATATTACCGCATCAATGCCATTGAAGCGGTAATATCAATCCGGTACCGGAATTAGCACGGAGCGGCCGAACCGGTTTCAACGATCGATCTTAGCGCATTCAGATCATTGATCAGTACGCCTCGCCGCTTAACGGTGATGACGCCATGTTTGTTTAAATCCGTGAATTGCCGACTGACCGTTTCATTCGTCAGTCCGAGAAAATTCGCGATGTCGTGGCGGCGCATGCTCAGATTAAACTCCGTAGCGGAAAACCCAAGCGCATCGTAGCGTCCTGATAAGGTCAGCAAAAAGCCGGCGATTCTGCTCCGAGCGGAACGGTGCCCCAGCGCCAGAATTTTATCGTGATCGGAGGCAATTTCCTTGCCCAGGACCCGCATCATCTGAAACGGCAGGCCGGGAATTTCAGAACATAGCGAGGTCAGGCGAGATAACGGCAACTCACAGACCGAACACGTTTCCAATGCGATTAAGGAACAGGTGAAGCGGCCGTATTGCAATGAATCCAGACCCAACAACTCCCCCGGCAAATAAAAGCCAATGGTTTGTTCGACGCCTTCCGAATTTACCATGAAACTCCGAAAAGAGCCTGATTTAACGGCAAACAGGCTTTCACATTCGCCGCCCTGAAAATACAGAAATTCATCGACCTGCAAGGGCCGCCTGTTATTCACAATGTTGGCAAGCTGCCTTTTTTCGTTTTGTTGCAGTCCGTGCGGCAAACAAATATTGGTTAGTCTGCAATCATGGCATGAATTGCCGGGTAAGCTTGAGTCCATAGCAGCGTTCCTTTTTTTGGGGATATTTATAACACGTATGACGGGTTGATGTTACGCATTGTTCAACCGTTGCTTTCGGATAGCGGCCACAGTTGACCGGAAAATCCAAGCACATTCCCTTCTCTTTCAGGTAATTCAGCACCTGCGTCTTATGCGCCCCGTTGCAACGGCAAGCGCTTTTTCTCAAAAATGACGGCCTCTTGATAAACCAATGGACGAATACGTCCGTGCCTCGATAAATAAGAAACGAAAAATTCTATGGTAGATTGAACTCTGCCAACAGCGTTGGTGGCAAAGTAGAGATGAGATTTCAATTTTCAATAGTCACGATGTGAAAGATTTTTACGCGAATCTAGGCCTGCTTTTTTTGTTGATCCTGCTGAACGGCATTTTCTCGTTGTCGGAAATGTCTGTCGTCTCATCGACCAGGGCACGCTTGCAAAAATTAATCGCCGAAAAACGCCTGGGCGCCAAAGCCGCGCTCAAGCTACACGAAGAACCCACCCGTTTTTTGTCCACCGTACAGGTCGGCATCACGACGGTCGGGATTTTGAGTGGCGCATTCGGCGAGGAAGTGTTACGAGCGCCGCTGTATCAGGCGATTGCGCAAATCCCTTGGCTGGCACCTTATGCGGAAACGCTGGCTCTGGTCTTGACCGTGACCTTCATCACTTATTTCTCGGTCGTGCTCGGAGAACTGATCCCTAAACGCCTAGCCCTGCAAAATCCTGAACGCATCGCCGCCCGCATCGCAAAACCGATGCAAGGGCTGGCCTTGTTGGTCAGCCCTCTGGTTTGGTTGCTGTCTGCTTCGAGTCATCTGCTGCTCAGATTATTTAGATTAAACCGAGTCAAAGAAAACAGCGTATCCGACGAAGAAATTCGCCTCCTGATCGAAATGGGTTCCGAATCCGGCATATTCCACGCCAGCGAAAGCCAATTAGTCGACAATGTGATGAAACTGGACGAAGTCCGCGTCGGCGCGATCATGGTGCCTCGTCAAGACATCTTCGTCGTCGACAGCTTGGAGGCCGCCGATACACTGCGCCGTAAAATCGAAGATTGCCCTTATACGCAAATCGTCGTCTGCCGGGGCGGATTTGAACAGGTGCTTGGCATCCTGCATTGCGGGGATCTGTTAAAAAAAACGTTGGGCAAGCCTGAATTCAACATCGAACAAGGATTAAGACCGCCACTCTACGTGCAAGAATCGATGCTGCTGATCCATCTGCTGGAGCATTTCCGGGAAGCCGGTGCGGATTTGGCGCTGATCGTGAACGAATATGGCGATATCGAGGGACTGGTCACCTTGATGGATGTATTCACCGCGATTGTCGGTAAATTCCCGCGTCTTTCTTCGAAATCCGCTTTTGAAGTGGTGCAGCGCGCCGATGGTTCGTGGCTGGTCGACGGCGGCTTGCCCATCAGCCAGCTCAAATCGGCGATCGGAATGAGCGGACAATTTCCAGGCGAATCGGCCCATGCTTACAATACCGTGGCCGGGATGATTTTACATAACTTTGAAAGGCTGCCGCAATTGGCGGATAGTTGCGAAATAGAGGATTGGAAATTTGAAATTGTTGACCTGGACGGCTCGCGCATTGACAAAATTTTAGTTTCCTTGATCCCCAAATAGAAGCGCCAGTCGGGAGCGTGAATGCCAGCCGCCACACCAGCTGCAATGGAGGGATGGCGTTTCGGTTTTCAAGCGTCAATCAAGGCTGATTGACGAAAAATTCCAGGTATAATGTTCGTCGGTTAGCGCATACCGGCGCAGTAGCTATAACTTTTTACGCCGAATAATTCCAAGCGGCTGCAAGCCCTGATGGGCTGGCATTTTTACTTCTTGCATTGATGCATAAATGAATTCACTTCTCATTCTTCTGTTTTCTCTTCTGTTACCTGGTGTTGCTCTCGGCGGCGAAGAAGCGGCAGCCGCCAGCGCGGTCCCAAAGCTCGATTTAACAGGCCATTTCATCGGCTATCTTTCGGTGCTGGTTACGGTATGCGCTTATGTGGTCGCGATGGCCGAAGACGTGATCGAATTGCGCAAATCCAAGCCGATGGTCCTGGGCTCGGCGATCGTCTGGTTTGCGATCTGCATTTACTATGCCATGCATGGCGAAGCTAAGATCGCGGCGCTGGCGTTTGAAAGCAACCTGCTCGCCTATGTCGAATTGCTGTTGTTCATCCTGGTGTCGATGACCTACCTGAATGCGATGGAGGAACGCGGCGTCTTCGACGGCCTCAGGATTTGGCTGCTGAGCCGCCAATACAGTTACCGCAAACTGTTCTGGATTACCGGCGCTCTAGCATTCTGTCTTTCGACCGTGATCAGCGGTCTGGCGGTGGGCTTGATCATGGGCGCGGTAGCCGCCGCAGTCGGCAAAAACAAACCACAATTCGTCGGTTTGGCCTGCGTGAATGTCGTCGTGGCGGCCAACGCCGGCGGATCGTTCAGCCCCCTCGGCGGCATCTCGACGCTGTTTGTCTGGCAACATAAAATCCTGCATTTCACCGAGTTTTTTTCGATCGCTCTGCCTTGTCTGGTGAATTTTCTGGTGCCCGCATCGATCATGCACTTTTTTGTTCCTAAGGAAACGCCGGCTGCCTCAATGTGTCCGATCAATCTTCTGCGCGGCAGCTGGTGGGTTATGTCTCTTTTCGTGGTGACGCTGATCATTACGGTTTGGTCCAACGTCGCGCTGGAACTTCCACCGGCCGCCGGCATGATGGCGGGTTTGGCGTTGCTGCAGTTTTACTGTTTTTTTCTGACCAAGACGGCGCAGGAAAATCCGAGCGAATTTGCTTATGTTTACAAGTTCTTTCATCTGGATGTTCCGAGAGAGAACAGCAAGCAGGATTTTGATGTCTTCAAGAATGTAGGCAACATCGAATGGGATACGCTGCTGTTTTTTTACGGCGCGATGATGATCATCGGGGCGTTGGGCTTCATCGGTTACCTCGATGCGATTGCGCATTTCCTTTATGGACAGATCAGCCCGACAATGGCTAATATTGCGATCGGCCTGTCATCTGCGTTTATCGATAACGGCACACTCATGTTTGCGGTATTGACCATGCATCCTGATATTCCGCCCGGCCAATGGCTGCTGTTGACCTTGACGCTGGGTGTCGGCGGTAGTTTGCTGGCGATCGGCTCGGCTCCCGGCGTCGGTTTGCTCGGCCAGATCAAGGAGGGTTACACCTTCGGCTACCATATGCGCTGGATGCCGGTCATTTTGCTGGGCTATTTCGCCAGCATCGCGGTGCATTATTGGATCAATGGCCGCTATTTTTGATGCCAGTACAGCAATTCCCAATTTATCCCGTTCCCTGAATTAGCAACCCTCTGGATTTTACCGCCACCCGCCTCCCAATGCCTTGTAAATGTTGACCGCAGCTAGCCGTTGCTGCTTGATCACGTCGATCAACTCGAGATTGGCTTGCAACGCGCTCTGTTGTGCAATCAATACCTCCAGATAAGTGGCCCTGGCGGTTTTATACAGTTCTTTCGAAGTTTCGACGGATTTCTTCAACACAACACTTTGCCGCTCTTTTGCAGAATGGATTTTTTGTAGATTCTCGATCATGGACAGTTGATTGACCACTTCGACATAGCCGTTCAGAATGGTTTTCTGATAGTTGTGCATGGCGGTCAGCTGGTTCGCCTTGGCGGTGTTGAACTGGGCCTTCAAGGCATTCA
>Ga0208509_1000690_pt1 | contig 11609 bp, 11 predicted proteins | sample LakWasMeta7_HOW4_2_FD_183857 | JGI IMG/M metagenome (GOLD analysis project Ga0208509, IMG submission 183857) | Freshwater sediment methanotrophic microbial communities from Lake Washington under simulated oxygen tension - Sediment Metagenome... | ecosystem: Environmental > Aquatic > Freshwater >...
GCATCGGCCTGATCCTGTTTTTGAAGCAAATCCCGCATGCAGTCGGCTACGACCGCGATTACGAAGGCGATGTCAACTTCATCCAGAGCGATCAATATTCCTCTTTCTCGGAATTGAATCATATGCTCAACAGTTTATCGCCGGGCGCGGTACTGATCTCTTTGCTGTCGCTGGCGAGTTTATTGATTTGGGAGTTCCTGATCAAAGACAAGCATCCGCTTCTGCGCTTACTGCAGGGCGGCTTGGTAGCCTTGCTGGTCGGCGTGCTGGCTAATCTCCTGCTCGCCAACTTTTATCCGGCCTGGGAACTGAAAAACGCGCATTTGGTGATGATTCCTGTCTTCGAGCATCCGTCGGATGTCCTCAGCCAGCTTTATTTACCGGATTTTGCGCGGCTTTTCGATCCGAAAGTCTATTGGTTTGCTCTGACGATTGCGCTGGTCGCGAGCATCGAAACCTTGCTGACAGTTGAAGCGGTGGACAAGCTGGACCCCTATAAACGCATCACCCCGACCAGCCGCGAATTGATCGTGCAAGGCATCGGCAATATCTGCGCCGGCTTTATCGGCGGCCTGCCGATGACGCAATTGATCATCCGCAGTTCGATCAATATCGAATCCGGCGCCAAAAGCCGGACAGCGGCGCTCGTTCAAAGCCTGCTGCTTTTATTTACCATCATTTTCATCCCCGGCGTATTCAACTTGGTGCCGCTGGCGAGTCTGGCCAGTATCTTGCTGCTGGCCGGCTACCGTCTGGCCAGACCCCAGGTATTCGAAAACATGTACATGGCGGGCAAGTACCATTTCATTCCGTTTTGCGCGACGGTGCTCGGCCTCGTGCTGACCGATCTTTTGACCGGCATCGCGATCGGCATGTCGTTCGCTTTGATTGCGATCCTGATCGAAAATTACCGCGGTTCGTTCTACCTGCGTGAAACGCACATCGGCAACAAGACCGTGCTGCGCCTTTCCGAACAGGTTTCATTTTTGAACAAGGCCAACGTGCAACGGACCCTGAAACAGTTGCCGCCGGGCTCCGAGGTCGTGATCGACGCGACCCGGTCGAAATTTATCGATTATGACATTTTTGAAATCATCCAGAATTTCAGATCGGAAGCCCAACTCAAGGGCATCAAGTTGACGGTCGAGAACCTGCGCGGCTATGGCACCTTGCCTCCACCCGAAACGGTTGGCGCCCAGACCTCGGCCTCGCAACAGTCGCTGACGCCGGCCGAAGTGCTGGCCATACTGAAAGAGGGCAACGAGCGTTTCGTGAACAACCTGAAGTCGAATCGCAACCTGCTCGAACAGGTCAACGACACCCGCAAAGGCCAGTTCCCGATCGCGATCATCCTGAGCTGCATCGACTCCAGAACCTCGGTCGAACTGATTTTTGACCAGGGCCTCGGCGACGTGTTCAGCGCCCGGGTCGCGGGCAATGTCGTGAATGACGACATTCTCGGCAGCATGGAATTCGCCTGCAAACTGGCCGGATCGAAACTGATCGTCGTGCTCGGTCATAGCCTTTGCGGCGCAGTCAAAGGCGCCTGCGCCGATGTCGAACTCGACCATTTGACCGGCCTGCTGCAAAAAATCAAGCCGGCAGTTCATGCGGTTCGCGCGGAGTTCGACGCGAAGAATCCACCCGAACAGCCCGTGCTGGTACAGAAAGTCGCCGAACGCAACGTTCACTTGAGCGTCGAACAAATCAGGAAACAAAGTCCGTTGCTGGACGGCATGGCGAAGGCTGGCCAAATCGACATCGTCGGAGCCATGTACGATGTGGAGACCGGGCAGGTCGAATTTTATGCCGATACGCAGACCGCAGCCGCCTGCTGTCAAGCGCATCCGGCCGCCGTTGCGCCGGCTGTTACTAACGTCATACCCATCGGGTTGCAGGCTTTGGGCAAATCCGCGGTATGAGGTAAAATGATCGGCTAGCCGCTGCCGCGTTGGACACACGGCAGCGGCAAGTCCGGCCAGATGCCGTTTCTGCCGGCCCTCAACCTATGAACCCACTCACTCAAAAAGAGAAAACACCATGAAAAAATCTTTGTTTCTGGCGGCCATGCTGGTCTCCGGCTCTGCGTTCGCGACGACCGACCATTATTTGCTGCGCGACGGCAACCACGTCCATCACCTGAAAATCACCCAGCTGAACGATGAAATCACGGTCAGCACCGATGTCGATTTCGAGCCGAATGCGAATGAAAAAGACGCCAAGGCCTGTTCGGCGGACGTTTCAGGCGAAGCCAAGAAGACCGGCGAAAACCAATTGCTGATGAAGAAGCATATCGAGGGCCAGGCCGATTATTGCGAACTGAAGATCCAACTGAGCCCGAACGGCGCGAAAATCGAGCAATCGGAGCATTGCAGCAATTTTGCGGCAGGCATCTGCCATTTCAACAGCGACGGCAAGGAACTGGTCAAGATCAAATAAATCCGGCCTAGCGTCTCGATCGGCGGCACAATCATGACCGCCGATCCAGCTTCCGGTAGCCGATCGCCTCGCTCAAATGCGCGATCTCTATCGTTTCAGAGCCAGCCAGATCGGCGATCGTGCGCGCCAGCTTCAAGATCCGATGATAGGCGCGATTCGACAAGCCGAACTTGTCCATCGCCTGCTCCAGTAAGCGGTGGCCGGGCTCGGACAAATTGCAAAACTGTTTGACTTCCTTCGCGGTCATCCCCGAATTGGCCTTGCCGGTGCGCGCGACGGCGAGCATCCTCGCCGCGGCGACGCGCGCCCGTATCACCGCGCTGCTTTCCTCCCCTTCGGGCGAGCCTTTGCGCAACACCTCATGCGGAACCCGCGGCACTTCCAGATGCATATCGATCCGATCGAGCAGCGGCCCCGAAATCCGGGCGCGATAGCGCATCACCTGTTCGGAGGTGCAGTGACAGCGGCCCGACGCATCGCCGAGATAACCGCAGGGGCATGGATTCATCGCGGCGACCAGTTGGAAACGCGCCGGAAAATCGGCCTGCCGGTTCGCGCGCGAGATCGTGATATGGCCGGTTTCGAGCGGTTCGCGCAGCACTTCGAGCACTTTCCGGTCGAATTCGGACAGTTCGTCCAAAAATAAGGTGCCGTTATGCGCGAGCGAGATTTCGCCGGGCCGAGGGTTACTTCCGCTGTCATCTTCCATAAAAATTGCGACACGCATTACCATAAATCAATGAGTTATGGTATATTTATGCATAATTAATGCGATGTTTTTTACCATAATAGGTGCGACTAAATAGCATTTTATGCAAAATAACCGCGACTGTCTACGCAAAGGGCAAACCCGTAAATTACGACCGACACGCCGTAGTGTTTCTGGGGTCTATGCCTTTCGGGGAAAATCGGCTATACAGTTCGAATCTACCCTGGAGCGGGACTTTTTAATTCGGAAGGAATTCGAGTTAGACGTGCTTGATGTAATACCTCAGCCTGTTCGGATACCTTTTACCAAAAATGGGCTGAATTACACCTACACTCCGGACTTTCTTGTGTACTACCGCCCCGGCCTGCCGTATGGCGAATATCCAAAACCGATGCTGGTTGAAGTGAAACCGCTCGCTGAATGGCGAGAGCATTGGCGAAGTTGGCTTGATAAGTGGAAAGCAGCCTACCGGTATGCCAAAGATCAAGGATGGGAGTTCCACATACACGACGAATCGCGCATCCGTAACCAGGCTTTAGCCAATATCAGATTTCTGGAGCGCTACAAAAGAATGCACTTTCCTGAAGCTGAAAGCCGTCGGTTAATCGATAACATCAGCCAAATGGGAAAAGCCCAGTTTCACGACATATTAGCTCTACATTTTATGGGGATCTGTTCAGCCGAAAGCATCAGCCACATCTGGCATTTGCTCGCAACGCGGCAATTGGATTGCGATATTTTTCAACCATTAAATGACTTTACTGAATTGTGGGTGCCGACTAATGAGTAAGGAACACGAGGATGATATCGATAACACAAATCCGACATTTGAGCCCATCAGGAAGCGTGTAGACATTCAGGTGGGCAGTTTTGTACAAAACGCCAAAGTCGTTTATCGAATTACCCAAATTCTCGATTTTGAAACAGTCATCGGGGTCAATGTCGAGACTGGACGTAACCAGCCGCTTCAAATTTTAGAGTTAACCCCGCTCGCTAGCCCTAGTTCGATCGATAGCAACACGCATCGTGATATGGACGATATCGTCGATGATGACTGGAATATTGCCGAGAAGCGGTTTGAAATTATCAAACCGCTTCTCGATGCCAAATCACCTGGCCGCAAAGAAGTCGAGCAGCACGCCAAGGCAGCCGGCATTGACACTGCGACGCTTTATCGATGGATAAACAAGTATCAAGCGCTTGAAGTTATTTCCACTCTCATTCCCAAAAAGCGTGGCTGGAAAACAGGCAATAGGCGGATATCTAAAGTCGCAGATGCCGTGATAGATGAAGTCATCCAAAAATATTACTTTACCTCTGAGCGCCCCAGCCAAACCGATGCCATAAAAGAAGTGCATAGGATTTGTGAACTTCGTAATTTAGAACTTCCTCACGACAGTACGATTAGACGACGATTACTTGAAATATCAGAAAAAGACTATCTAAAAGGGCGCGGCCAAAAAGAGAAAGCTAAAAATAAATTCACACCGGTGCCCGGCAAGTTTCCCAACGCAGATTTTCCGTTAGCCGTTATTCAAATCGATCATACGCCGGTTGATGTGATATTGGTGGATGATGTGTATAGAAAGCCAATTGGTCGCCCTTGGCTAACCGTCGCGATTGACGTTTATAGTCGGATGATAGCGGGATACTACCTGTCATTTGACCCGCCCTCCGGCACCTCAGTTGCTATGTGCGTAGCTCATGCAATCTTACCTAAGAAGGATTGGTTGATATTACACAATGTAGAGGCGGAATGGCCAGTCTGGGGTGTCCCCAAAACCATTCATGTCGATAATGGTGCCGATTTTCGATCAAATTCGTTTCAACGCTCGTGTTTGATGTATGGCATTAACCTCGAATTTCGCCCAGTTAAACAACCGCATTACGGAGGTCATATCGAAAGATTGCTGGGTACTTTTTCTTCCATAATGCATACATTACCAGGCACAACATTTTCTTCTATCGAAAAGAGAAAGGGATACGATTCCGAAAAAGAAGCCGTGATGACCAAGGATGAGTTTGAGCGGTGGTTAGTGAAGCAAATATGTAAAATCTATCATCCCGATAAACATAACGGCATTGGTATGCCACCGATTAAAAAGTGGACAATCGGTATTTTCGGCAATGCGGAAATCCAAGGTGTTGGCCTGCCACCAGTTCCCTCTGACCGTTTGGCTGTATTACTCGATTTTTTGCCATCCATCCATCGCTCCGTGCAGAGGGCTGGCGTTGTTATTGATTATTTGCAGTATTATGACGAAGCTTTGCGCCCATGGATTAATGTAATGGATCCCGATAACCCGAAAGATAAATTAAAGATGATTTTTCGACGGGACCCGCGAGATATCAGTGCCCTTTGGTTCTACGATCCAACGCTTAAACAATATTTTAAAATTCCCTTTGCAGATCAATCTCTTCCAGCCATGAGCATTTGGGAGCATAATTTAGCTCGCGCAAAGCTCAAACAGGAGAATATTGATGAGCCTACAACACGTCAAATTCTCCGTGCTCTTACCGAACTGCGTAATGATATCGAAGAGTCCAAGTCGAAAACTAAAAAAGCTCGACGAATGAGTCAGCGTCGTATCGAGCATGAAAAAAAAATAACCCCTGCCGCACCTTTACCTCCATCTCCACCATCATCTCTGCCTCCCTCCAGACCTTCAACCTTGGTGGATGGGTTGATCGAGGGTGATATTGACACCTTCGGTGACATTTCATGAATATGAACAGCTACAATCATATACACCCTGATTTTCGTCATATTATGAAAATGTCAGATAAGGAACGGATTGAATTTATGGACCTGCCACGGTGGATCGGTTACAAGACAGCATCTCAAATGCTGGATACGCTGCAAGGGCTACTCCACAAACCATCTCGTCCCCGAATGCCGAACCTTTTGATTGTAGGTGAATCGAATAATGGCAAGACAACTATTATTCGTCACTTTTACGATGTTTGTGGACAAGATTATGTTAATGACGATGCTGAACCTATCAAGCCGGTTATTCTTGCCGAAGCCCCTCCGAGTGCCGACGAAAAAGGGCTGTATGTTTCCATTCTGGAACGTTTTTTCACTCCATATCGTGTAACCGATCCTAATGCTAAGTTGAGATACCAAGTAATTCATCTTTTCAGGACGTGCCACACCCGGATGCTAATCATTGATGAATTTCATTCGCTTTTGACCGGCACACCAGTGAAGCAAAGGGAAGTCATGAATGCATTAAAACTCTTATGCAACGAATTAGCCATTCCTATTGTCGCTGTTGGAACTCGCGATGCTGTGCGTGTGTTGCATACCGACCCACAACACGCGAGCAGATTTGATGTGATGTCGCTGCCTATATGGGAGTTAAACCAGGACTTCCAACGTTTGCTCGCTAGCTTTGAGAAAGTTTTACCCCTCAAAGAGCCCTCGGCGCTACATGCACCTGAGCTTGCTCAATTGCTGCATTCTATTTCGGGTGGGAATTTAGGTGATCTGCATCGATTGTTAGTGGAGTGCGCTAAAGAGGCAATTACCCAGGGCAAAGAAAAAATCGATAAGCCCATCGTAGAGAGCAAAGCATGGCTAAGACCTACTCGTGGCATCCGGGAAGTGGTAGGGTAGCCTCGATATGGGCTGTCCCCGTCCCCATCTTCCCAGATGAAATTATTTCATCTTGGTTAGTCAGAGCAGCCCTGACTCAAGGGTGTGATCCGCTTGTGTTGACAGGAGAGCTTTGGCCAAAATGGCGTATATGGACAGTAGATATAGACCGATCTATCCCTGAAGATCGACTAAAAATACTTTGTGTAATTTCTGGTATTTCGGCAGATATTTTCCATTCGGCAATGCTGTATCCGATTATTCAGCAAATTTATCGTGGAAGCCCACCGGTAAAAGCAGTTTGGCCCTGGATTCTATCCCTCGGAAAGAGGAATACAAAACTTAGGAGTGGTTTGCAGTATTGCCCCCACTGTCTTGCGGAAGATAATAAACCGTATTACCGTATCCAATGGCGGTTTGCTTGGCACACAGGGTGTGAGACGCACCAATGCAGATTGTATGATTGTTGTTGGCATTGTGGTGCTCCGATAGAGCCGCATCGTCTATTAGCCGAAGATCAAACGGTTTCGATTTGTGCTTCCTGTAAAGTCGATTTAGACCGGGCCGATACAAAATCCTGGAATGATGAGGCAAAATCGTTTCAATTGGAAACAGACCGCATTCTTCAGGGCGAATGTGGCGTCTATCTTGGCGAATCAATCAGTTCTTATCATTGGTTTGAGTTGGCAAGTTTTTTCGAGTCCTTCATTCGCCGTGTAAATAGAAAAGGTGAGGAAAAATTACTTGGGTTTATTAACGAGATAGGTATCGTCTTGCCCGATAGCATCCCCATTATTGCAGGCGCAGGTATTGAGTGGCTAAACGTCCAAATGCGCGAACGCCTCCTGGGCGCTGTATGGAGATTTCTAACAGTGGATAAAGATCGGTTTTTGCATGCACTGAAAACAGCCGATCTCTCAAGGCAAGGGCTATCTACCCGAAAAGAATCAATGCCATCTCTACTCTCCGCAATAATTGAAGGCTTGCCTGATCACTCTGTGACGCGAAAAAAATCGCCGAAGGCCCATTTGTCAGGCCCACGACCACGCCACGAGGTCATACGGATGATGAAGCGATTGGAACGAAAATTGACCTTGTTCAAGAATGAGTGAAGCCAACAAGCGAGAAGAAGCCGTGCAGGATTGCGACGAATGTGGCAAACGCGCGGTAAAAATCTGGCGCATTAACAAAGGGCATCGCTATTGCTCGACGTGCTATGCAAGGGTTTTCAAGCGTCGAATGTGCCCTGCATGCGGAAATTTTTCTCGTTTACCCAGAAATGATCCAAAAGCCGTGTGCCGGCATTGCCAATCGCATAGTCCATGCGTCCGGTGCAATAAAACGGATTATGAAATTGGGAAGATAACTGCTTATGGACCGGTTTGCAAGGTTTGCGCGCCTTATTTTAATAAGCCAAGGCCTTGCGGTTTGTGTGGCAAGCCTTCACTTTGGCTGTTTAGGGTCCATCGGCTTGGGATTGATGTTCAAGCTTGTCCCCAATGTGGCCGGCAAGATCATGCTGCTTGTGAAGCGTGCGGCCGTCACCGTTTATTAACAGAGGCTCCGGATAAGCGTAAACTGTGCAAGAAATGCCTCGAACAAGGAGAAATTCCCTGTTCAAAATGTGGCGAATCAATGGCTGCCGGATACGGAAAGCAATGCCCAATATGTTATTGGAAAGCATTATTAGAGAAACGAATCCAAATGGATTGCGCTTCCTTCTCGTCGTCGGAAATGGCACAACATTTTGCGGCTTTTGGACAATGGCTTGGTCATCAGGTTGGCGTAAATAAAGCCGCTTCGACCATACATCGTTATTTGACATTTTTTGTCGATATCGAACAGCAATGGAAATCTATTCCTGAATATAAAGTACTGCTGACATATTTCGGCCCCTTACGACTTCGAAGGTTTCTGCTTCCCATGCGTTGGATGGAAGAGCAGAAACTGGTTGCGCCAGACTCAGATGCAAAAAAAGAGGAATCTGAAACGCGGCGTATTGCGGCCATTTTGGAAAAGTTACCCAAACGCTCTCAGGAATCGACCATTCTGGGTCGCTACCACAAAAAATTATTAGCTCGCCTAAATGCAGGCGAAACAACGTTATCTTCAATTAGACTCGCTTTGACTCCAGCACTGTCCTTATTACAAGCTGCGGAAAAAATGAAATGCTCACCGCCTAATCAAAAAGTGCTGGATGTTTACCTCAAGCATAAGCCAGGCCAAAGAGCTGCAATATCAGGGTTTGTAGCTTTTCTGCGTGAAAAATATCAAGCAGATATTACATTGCCGAAGGCAGACATAGGAAAAGCTCATCGGCAACGAAAAAAACAGCTAGAAGCCGAAATGCTGGAAATTATGAAGGAGCCGGGTAGTGAAGATGGTACAGATCGCCAATGGCTATCTGTATCGTTGGCATATTTTCATGAATTGCCAAAGAGTGTTGGTAAAAAAGTTGAGAACAGCGACATTGTCAAGCATGACGACGGTAGTTGGACAGTTACTTGGCGAAAACAACAATTTTGGATACCTAAAAGATGAATGCAATTTTATTACGGGAAAGGTGCTGATCACCTTGCTATCCGATCAATAACATCGACTAATGCTAAAATTTATTCATGATTGAACCCATTGAGATCGCGCAAGAAAACGCACATCGCAACTATATGCTTTTAACTAAGCAGCTTCCAAAGCATCTTGCTCAACGAGAAGATCAACTTTTCCAAAAGATATCGAATCACAAGGGCAATGCCCTGACTAATCGGCGTAACGCGAGAGTGCAGCCCAGCGTTTCAAACTGTAATCAATGGCTTTAGACGTTGCGCTGTTGGGCGCGGTGGTCAGTCGGGTCTGTTGCAGCCAGTCGTGCAGATCAGCCAGTGCCGGCAGGGTTTTTTCGCTGCGCAGGCGTTGGCGTTCTGCTGTACTGAGGCCTTGGCCTTCGGCGTCAATCGTATACAACACGGCGATGCGCCGTAAGGCTTCTTGCGCCACGGGACTCTGACTGACCTGGAACAGGTCGAAGAATTTCCGGCGCGCATGCGCCCAACAGGCCAGTTCAACACACGGTTCGATCAGGCGTTGATCCTCGGGATGGGCGCGGGCGGCCGCAAACAAGGCTTTATAGCCGGCGTAGTCATCGACGACCAGATGGCCTTGCCAATCGCCTAGAAACTGCCCGGCATGCCGGCCGCTACGGCCGGCTTGATAATCGAAGACGAGGATCTTCGGCCCCGGTTGCAGGTCATTGCTGCGGTAGGCCCACAGGTAGGCTTTCTTTGTCTTGCCGCTGCCGGGATCGAGTTGCGGCACTGGCGTCTCATCAACATGAAGGCAATCACGGTGCAATTGATGCCAGATCAAACGGTCAACCAAGAGCTGTAAAGACACACCGAGGCGGCCCACCTAATCGGCCAGGGTGGAACGAGACAGACTCACGCCATCCCGAGCGGCGATTTGTTCCAGCCGGTACAGCAGTAGATGATCGAGATATTTGCCTTTCTTCAGTTGTCGTCAGAGCCCGGACAGTTGCAGGGGCGTTAATCCAAATTTTGACAAGGTGGGGGCGTGTACAAGGTGAATAAAGAAGCGGTTTTTGCAGGAATCGAGTCGCCAAGCAATACCTGGATGTAGGCTTAACCGGGCGGCAAAGTCGAACGATTCGATAATGATAAGGGTAGGAAAGGCCGACGCTGGAGGCAGGAAGCCGAGTAGCTCCCAGAAGTGATAGGTCCGGGGCGCGGCAGCTTTTCGGTTTCACAACATGGCGCGGCGCTTGCGCTTTGCCGCGGTGGCAGAGTTGATCCGTTTCCCGCAACACCCGATAAAAACTGGACTCCGAGGCCAGGTAAATGCCTTTGGGGTGCTGATCATTCGCCCCCCCCCAAGTCGCCTGGGCTTTTTTCTGAGGACCAGCAGCGCCGCTGTCTCCGCCAGGGCTTTCTCCTTGATCCTGAGCTCGCGTTCCAATTCCTGAATGCGCCGCTCGTCGACTTTGCGCGCGTCTTTCAAGCGCAGGGTCTGACTCCTATCCCAGTCGTTGGCTTGCTCGCAGGCCAACCGCCAAGTCTTGATCTGCTCAGGGTAAAGACCACGTTGTCGGCAATAGGCCGAGAGATCGGCTTCGTTCAGGGCGGCCGTCTCCACGACCGCCGCAACCTTGTCGGCCGCTGTCCAGCCGGACGGCGTACTGTCCCCGTCCGGCAGCAGGCGGCCTTCGGCACGGGCATCTTGTCGCCAGTTGTACAGCGTGGCCTCGGAAATGCCTTCTTCTTTGGCAATCTCGACAATCGATTTGGGATGCGGAGGTAGCATTTTCTTTAAAATCGCTTCCTTCCGTTCTTTCGGGTATTTCATCAGCTTCTCGTTTCGCTCCCTCACGGATTCTTTTAGAATCCGATTGTAATAGGATGACAACTATTCTGACAGAGGGGGTCTGCGCGTTGCATCAGCTCCAGGATGTCGGCTTCGCGGTCCGCCACATAAACCCAGCGCGTGTCCGGGTGCGCTTCCGCGACCTCCGCTACGCGTTCGTAACCTTCCCGCCAGCGCGCGCTCTCACTGATTCCAGACCGCTCGCCATCGGCGTCTTTCGACTCCCTTGCCCACATCCAGGCATCCAATACGCCTAGCGGCAACCGTTCCGGCGTCACCGCATACGTCGGATGCAAATACATTCCCCGCTGTGCTTCAAACGACAACGGCCCCAATCATTCTATCGATTGTCCATTAAAATCCAGCTCCGTGGTATCTTGCAGACACAGCACCACCGGATAGGCTTGGCTGCGTATCAAAGTGCAGCCGATATGTGGTTGCAGAATGTCACTCCACGCAATCCCCTCTTGACCCAGAAACCGGTAGGCC
>Ga0208509_1000691_pt1 | contig 11602 bp, 13 predicted proteins | sample LakWasMeta7_HOW4_2_FD_183857 | JGI IMG/M metagenome (GOLD analysis project Ga0208509, IMG submission 183857) | Freshwater sediment methanotrophic microbial communities from Lake Washington under simulated oxygen tension - Sediment Metagenome... | ecosystem: Environmental > Aquatic > Freshwater >...
TGTCAACGCAGCAGTCAGGGTGGTTTTACCGTGGTCAACGTGACCGATCGTGCCGACGTTTACGTGGGGCTTACTACGTGAAAATTTTTCTTTGGCCATTTAATGCACCTTTGACTATCAATATCGCAATGGAGCCCATAACCGGATTTGAACCGGTGACCTCTTCCTTACCAAGGAAGTGCTCTACCTACTGAGCTATATGGGCTTAACTAAAATACTGGAGCGGGTGATGGGAATCGAACCCACGTGATCAGCTTGGAAGGCTGGAGTTCTACCATTGAACTACACCCGCAGATTACTTTAAAAGATGGTGGAGAGGGGAGGATTCGAACCTCCGAAGGCAGAGCCGGCAGATTTACAGTCTGATCCCTTTGGCCGCTCGGGAACCTCTCCGATATCGGATAAGCTGACTATTATCTTAGACCAAACATAAGTTGTCAACTAAATTATTTTTTCTTGCTTATTTTTTTACACTGCAACTAGGTATTTAACCTATTCATCACTGCCGACATATCTCCGGCAATTATCTGATTCATATAAGAGCTACTTAAATCAAATGCCGATACCATCAACTCCCATTCCTTTCTCGAAGGGTTAGACAACACATAATCAGCAACAACCTTTCCTGCATCGGGACGACCAATTCCCACCCGTAAACGATAGAACTCTTTTGAGCCCAGATGCACAATGATGTCTCTCAAGCCATTATGTCCGGCGTGACCGCCACCTTTCTTAAGCTTTACCACCCCCGCATCAAAATCAAGCTCATCATGCACAACAAGAATTTCTTCCGGCTGCAATTTATAATAGCGAGCAACCATGCCGACAGAGTGACCGCTACGATTCATGAACGTCTGCGGCTTTAATAAAATTACTTTTTCCTTTGAGAAGCGGCACTCCGCAATCAAGCCTTGAAATTTTGCCTCACTTACCCAAGCCCCACCGAACTCAGCCACCAATCTATCCAAAAACAAAAACCCGGCGTTGTGCCGGGTTTTTTGGTATTGCTGACCTGGATTTCCCAAACCAACTATTAGCTTGATCATCGCACCATCGGCACGCTTATTCAGCGGACTCTTCTTCCTTGCTAGCCCTTGAAGCCATCATGGATGCCACGGGCAGGTCGTGCTCAGGACCATGAGTTAACGCAACAATCTCAATACCTGCAGGCAAAACAATGTCCGACAAATGAACAGATTCACCTATATCAAGCTTTGCCAAATCGACCTCGATAAACTCAGGCAACGCGGCCGGCAAGCAAGAAACCTCTACGTCCACCATAGAATGCGCAGCAATACCGCCTTTTTTACCGCCAATCGAAGTACTTTCATTAATGAAATGCAATGGCACATGAACCTTAACGGTGTCAGCCATATTGACTCGAAGAAAATCCAGATGCAAAATTTGGAATTTGGCCGGATGACGCTGAACGCCCTTCAGAACCGCCTTCTCTTTCCTGCCATCCACATTAACATCAAGAATGTGAGAATACACTGCCTCATGATCGAGATGCTTCACAACCTCATTATGGCTTAACACCAGCATTTGAGGCTCACCGTTGCCGCCGTATATTACTGCAGGCACTTTGCCCTGACGACGCAAGCTTCTTGCTGTGCTTTTACCTGATTGCCCACGACTTTCGGCAACAAACTCAAATACATTAGACATTTTTTTCAACTCCGTGCCTTCTAGCACACATTAAATTCTATCAATCCACATACAATGAACTAACCGACTCATCTACAGCTATACGCCTTATGGTCTCGGCCAGCATTTCTGCAACACTCAACTGCCTGATTTTCCCCGAATCAACAGACTCCTGACTCAACGGAATGGTATCAGTAACAACCAACTCATCTAGCTCTGAGCCATTCAAGTTTTTCATTGCAGCCCCTGAAAGCACCGCATGTGTACAGTAGGCAACAACTTTAATCGCACCATGTTTTTTTAATGCACCAGCCGCATGGCACAGTGTACCGGCGGTATCGACCATATCATCGATCAACACACAGGTCCGACCATCAACATCGCCAATGATGTGCATAATCTCTGACACATTCGCCTTGGGCCTGCGCTTATCGATAATAGCCAAATCGGCATCATCAAGCCGTTTTGCCAGAGCACGAGCCCTGACAACACCACCCACATCGGGCGAAACTACAATTAAGTCTTTGTATTTCTGCCGCCAGACATCACCCAGCAAAATAGGTGACGAATACACATTATCTACAGGTATATCAAAAAAGCCCTGAATCTGATCCGCATGCAAGTCAACGGTCAACACCCTGTGCGCCCCCGCCTGCTCAATCATTTTTGCAACCAACTTGGCGGTAATCGGCACCCTTGCGGATCGCGATCTTCTATCCTGACGGGAATAGCCATAATAAGGTATTACCGCTGTAATTCGCGACGCCGAAGCTCGCTTAAGAGCATCGATCATCACCAACAACTCCATCAAGTTTTCATTGGTGGGCGAACATGTTGGCTGAATAATAAAAACATCCTTGCCACGAACATTTTCTTCAATTTCTACTGCAACCTCACCGTCACTAAATCTACCGACGGTCGCCATGCCCAGGCGCATATTGAGCTTTCTGACTATACCTTCTGACAACGCAAGGTTAGCATTTCCAGAAAACACCATCATTGAGGCATCACTCATTCAAGCACTCCTAAATTGGATTTAACTGAGTGGGGATAAATGGCTGGGCCGCAAGGATTCGAACCTTGGTATGCGGAGATCAAAACCCCGTGCCTTACCGCTTGGCGACGGCCCAATAAACTTGAAATTTACTTACCAGACTTCAGCTTTGAAAACAAAGGCGATTCATTTTTACCTTTGGTCAAATAGACATGCCACCTATGCCTAAGTGACTCATAGGCCTCAACCGCAGCACTCTCTGAACCAAACTGTGCAAATACACACGCCCCCGTCCCGGTTAGCCTTGCCTCTGAAAATCGAGACAAATCAACCAAAGCATCTTTAACAGGCTGATAACGCTCACGAACCACCGCTAAACAATCGTTTTGTTGCTGGCCCGCTATAAAGTCGTCTATTTTGATCGATTTGCTATTCCGTGTCAAATCTTTATCCGAAAAAATTTCTTTGGTGTTAACGTGGCAATCAGGCTTGATAACGACGACCCATTGTTCTGGCACATCTATTGACACCAGCTTTTCACCAACACCCTCTGCCCATGAAGTATGTCCATAAACGAATACGGGCACATCAGCGCCCAAGCTTAATCCGAGCCTGAGAAGATCCGCCGTCGGCAAACCCAAGCCCCATAGCTCATTCAAAACCACCAGCGTCGTGGCCGCATCTGAACTCCCTCCCCCCAGACCGCCGCCCATCGGCAGGTTTTTTTCAACCTCAATACATACCCCTTGCTGACATCCTGTTTCTGCTTTTAACAGATTTGCCGCTCTGACCGTTAAGTCATCGGACTCGGTAACACCGGGAATCGTTTTCTGCAGCCTCACCCGCCCGTCTTCAACGGGATGAAACCTTATCCAGTCGCATAAATCGATAAATTGAAACACCGTTTGCAGCAAATGATAACCGTCCGGCCTTTGCCCGGTAATTCGCAACATCAAGTTCAGCTTTGCCGGCGCCGGCCATCTTTCTCCCCAGGCCAATTGATTAATATGCTCTTCCATTATCCAATTTCCATTGATCTATGATTAATTTGACCTTGACCTGCTCATTCATGACCGTCATTTTGCGCGGCATCGACTCTTTATTCGCAAGCTGCATTTGCTTGTATTCATTAAGCCATCCAGCCTGCTTAAAACCGTCGGCAGTCGCTTCAAAAGCCTTGGACGGCTCAGGCAGGCCTATCACCCAATAGCGGAGCGAACGCAACGGGACAAACATGCCAATCTGCTGATTAACAAACTGCTCCGGATCCGAGGATGTTTCCACTTGGCCGTCGCCATGATCAATGGTAACCATATGGCCTGCAAGCTTAATCAACACAGTTCCCTGCCCCAAGGGCCCGCTCAGCTTTATGCTCTCGGAACCCGGTTGATGATCCCAGCTTATATTGGCCGACCAGGAATCCTTTTGCCCCGTTAAAGCAAGTCGACCTTCAAACGACCATTGTTTCAAATCGTACAAATGATCCCTGCCCCCTCCCGCATAACGCAAATCCGGCTCCACTGACACCAGCGAACAAGCTGAAACCAATAGGGCCAATGAGATAACAAGAAACCGCCTTGCATTCCACCGCAGCACTTATTTATCTCCATTCAATATTCTTTGCTGGAAATCCAGCAGATATTCATTTTCCGGCATTTTTTTAACGGCTTCGGTAAATATTTTTCTGGCTTCAGCTTTCCTTCCCATAACCCATAAAACCTCAGCCAAATGCGCAGCTATTTCGCCTTCCTGTTGTTTGGCATAGGCACGCTGAAGATAATGCAAAGCCTGCTCATTATTGCCTAACTTAAACTGTAACCAGCCATAACTATCGATAATGACAGCCTCATCCGGCTTCAGCCGAATCGCATGCTCTAGATATTTTTCCGCATCCGCGTAGCGATCCGGCTTCGCCAGCAAGCTGTACCCTAAAGCGTTCAAAGCTTCTGCATCGTCCGGCTGTTTCGCCAGTATTTTTTGCAGATCCGCCTCCAGCACATCCAGCCTGCCAATACGTTCTGCCATCAGCGCACGCGAATATAACAAATCTTTCTGATCAGGCATTTCGACTAGCGCATCGGTCAACAGGGCAAAGGCTTTTTCGTATTGCTTTTGCTGACTGAACAACTCGGCCTGCAGCAAAATTAGACGCCGTTTGTATTTTGGAAACTTCTCCTGCATTAACCTTAAGCGCGAATTAGCCTCTTCGAACTGCTTATTTTTTGCCAGCAATGAAACCGATGACATCGATGCTTCAAACACAAACGCCCCATCATTCACCTTATCAAACCAGTCCAATGCCTTTTCAACATTGCCTCGCTTTTCTTCAATCTTGCCTAAATAAAAACTAGCTTGATACTGCCACTCGGTCTGCTCTAACAGTTTGTTTAAAATATCTTCCGCTTTGCCGTCCCGTCCCAACTGCAGATAGACTAATGCAAGGGCAAACTGACTTTCAGCATCCTGTGGATTTGCTGAAACGATGTCCTGATATACCTTGCTCGCCTGCTCATAGTCCTCCGCTTTAATGAGCACCTGCGCCAGCATTTTTTTTATTTTGTCATTATCCGGAAATTTGGCAGATGCGTTATTTAACAGTTTTTCTGCTTTATTCAGATCGCCGGCATAAACCGCAATCTGTGCCTGAAAAACCAAGGCTTTATCCCAGTCCGGACGCAGCGCCAACGCCTGCTCTATCTTAGCCTCAGCCTGTTCCTTATTTTTCATCTGCATGGCAAGCAATGACTGTACAAAATACACCGCAGCCTGATCCTGGTTTTGCACGGCAACCGTATCCAGCGCATCGTAAAGCAAGGATGTCTTGTTTTCTTTTTCCAGCACCGAAGCCAATTCAAGCAAGGCTGTTTCAAAACCATCGGGATCCGCAGACAGCAATGCATTTAAATGCTCAATCGCAGCAGGCTTGTCGTCAGATCTTAACGCCGACAATGCAGCAATTTTTCTTGCCGTCATATCATTGGCATCCAGCTGCAACCACAATGAAACAGCATCGTCGGTTTTACCGCTATCCTTCATGTACATGGCAATTTTTGCCGCCCTCTCGGCGTAGCGAGGATCTTTGCCTTGCCGGGCCGCTTCCATATAACCTTCCAATGCCACATCGTACTGCCCACGCTGTCCGGCAATCTCTGCAGTCAGCAGCATAAACAATACATTCGGATCGATCGAGGATTTGTCCAGGTCTTGTGGCTTTTTTTCCGGAACCTGGACTGCCTTGGCGGGCGTGACTGATTCTTCCAAAGTGTCTTGCTTATCGGGCGAGCCGGCACAACCATTAAGCAAAACCAGGGTTAACATTGAAAACAATCTAAAAATTAACACACAAACGTCCTATTCATTACTCAATAAATGTTCTGTTATAGATTATCAGAAAAATCAGTTGTTTCAGACTGCTGATTTATTCCACTTGGATAAAGCCATTATATTTCTTTAGAATACACCGATACAGTTTTGGCTATTAGCCCAAAATTAGCCGTGTGACGGATTGTTTGACACAAAGTTCAAGACAGCCCTTAAGCCGAACCCCAAAGAATCCAGCCACAACCTAAAATACCTAAACATCGACGACATGACACTTCTTGCAGTAGGGATAAATTACAATACCGCGCCGGTTTCCATCCGAGAACGCCTGGCATTCCCTGCCGACATTCTGCAATCTTCCTTACAGGAATTATGGCACCTGAAGGATATTAGCGAAGCAGCCATTCTTTCAACCTGCAACCGCACCGAGTTTTATTGCAAATCAACAACCGCCAACCAGCAAGTGCTCATAGATTGGGTTGCCGAAAGCAGAAAAATTAACCCCTCGGATTTCGCCCCTTATCTTTATTGCCATACGGACAGCCAGTTAATCCGGCATATGTTCCGAGTAGCGTGCGGACTGGATTCAATGATACTGGGTGAACCACAAATTCTGGGGCAAATGAAAACCGCCTACCAGGCCGCCTATGAAGCCGGCACTTTAGGCAAGCAACTGGGCAAACTGTTTCAACACACATTTTCCGCCGCCAAAAAAGTACGCACCGACACCGCCATCGGTTCCAGTCCGGTATCGGTTGCGTTTGCGGCGGTGCAGTTGGCCCAGCAAATCTTCGACAAACTCAGCGACCAGACCGCGCTTTTGATCGGTGCAGGCGAAACCATAGAACTCACCGCCAGGCACTTGTGCCAGCAAGGCATCGGCCGGCTCATCATCGCCAACCGCACCTATGATAAAGCCCACACCTTAGCGGCTCAATTTAACGGTTATGCCATCGCCTTATCGGAATTGCCTACGCACCTAGCGGAGGCGGACATTGTTGTCTCATCCACTGCCAGTCAATTGCCGATCCTGGGAAAAGGCCGCGTTGAAAGCGCCATTAAAAAACGCAAGCACAAACCCATGTTCATGGTCGATCTTGCCGTGCCGCGCGATATTGAAGCGGAAGTTGATCAGCTCAGCGATGTCTATCTGTACACGGTCGATGATCTGCAAAACACCATCGATCAGAACATGCACTCCCGCCGTCAGGCGGCAGAACAGGCCGAAGAGATCATCGACACCCAGGTTGACCATTTTCTGGCCTGGCTACGCTCTCAAGGCGCTCAATCGACGATACGCGATTACCGCCAACAGGCCGAAAAAACCCGCGAAGAATCCTTGCAAAAAGCGCTCAATTTGTTGAAAAACGGAGCACCTCCTGAAGAAGTGCTTAACCGATTGGCTCACAGCCTGACCAACAAACTCATTCATACCCCCAGCATTCAAATTCGTGAAGCCGGCGAAAACGAAAGACACGATCTGATAGCCGCTGCCCGCGAAATTTTTAAATTAACCAAATCTCAATGAAACCATCCATACAACACAAGCTCGAAAACCTGTGCGAACGCTATGACGAAATCGCCGCCTTACTCTCAGAACCTGAAGTCCAGGGCAATCAAAACAAATTCCGCGCCTTAAGCCAGGAATACGCCCAAATTAATCCACTGGTCGATTGTTACAAAAGATTCCAACAGGCACTGCAGATGCTGGACTCCGCAAAGGAGATGGCGGGCGACGCCGACCCCGAATTACGGGAACTCGCCAAAGAAGAGGTTGCCGAGGCCGAAACACAGATTGAAGCACTGGAACATGAGTTGCAACTGCTCCTGCTGCCCAAAGATCCCAATGATAATCGCAATATTTTCCTGGAAGTCCGGGCGGGCACTGGCGGCGATGAAGCGGCTATTTTCTCCGGCGACCTGGCCCGCATGTACCAGCGCTATGCCGAAAGAAAGGGCTGGAAAACCGAAATTATCAGCGAGAGCCCTGGCGAACATGGCGGTTACAAGGAAATCATCCTGCGCGTTGCCGGGCAGGATGTGTACTCGCAATTGAAATTCGAATCGGGCGCCCACCGCGTGCAACGGGTGCCTGAAACCGAATCCCAGGGCCGCATCCATACCTCCGCCTGCACCGTCGCCATCATGCCTGAAGTCGAAGAAGTGGATGCCATAGATATCAATCCGGCCGATCTTAAGGTGGATACCTTCCGCTCCTCGGGCGCAGGCGGGCAGCACATCAACAAGACCGAGTCGGCCATTCGCATCACCCACATCCCGACCGGCGTGGTCGTTGAATGCCAGGACGAGCGCTCGCAGCACAAAAACCGCGCCAGAGCCATGTCGCTGCTGCAATCGCGCCTGTTATCGGCCGAACAGGAAAAACACCATGCCGAACAGTCGGCCACACGTAAATTGCAGGTCGGCAGCGGCGACCGCTCCGAGCGTATCCGCACTTACAACTACCCGCAAGGGCGCTTGACCGATCACCGCATCAACTTAACCTTGTATAAACTGGAAGACATCATGCAGGGAGGCCTGGAGCAGGTCATTCAACCCTTGATCAGCGAGCATCAGGCCGAACTGCTGACGCAACTGGGCGAAGACTAAAGCGCATGCCAAGCATTAAATCCGTACTGGCGCAAGCCGTCGAGAGCCTTGCCCCCGTTTCTGAATCCGCCTTGCTCGATGCCGAAATCCTGTTGTGCCGGGTGCTCGGCAAGGAGCGCTCGCATCTGCGCGCCTGGCCCGACAAACGCCTGCAAGCCGATCACGCCAGCGCCTTCTGGGCGCTGGTTGAAGAACGGCAGCAAGGCAAACCCATTGCTTACATCTTGGCCAGCCGAGAATTCTGGTCGCGGGAATTTTATGTCACGCCCGACGTGCTCATCCCCCGCCCCGACACCGAACTGCTGATTGAATTGAGCTTGAGACTGATCCCGGAAAACCGGCCTGCAAGCCTGATAGACCTGGGCACCGGCTCCGGCATCATCGCCATCACCCTGGCAGCGGAACGCCCGCAAACCGAGGTCAGCGCCGCCGATTTCAGCCTGGCAGCGCTGAAAATCGCCAAACACAACGCCCTGAGACATCAGCTTTCAAACATTCGGTTTTATCACAGCAACTGGCTTGAACAGGTGCCAGCCGGCAGCTTCGATCTGATCGTCAGCAACCCGCCCTACATTGCCGAAGACGACAGCCATCTGCGACAGGGCGATATTCGTTTTGAGCCGCAATGCGCCTTGGTGGCCGGCCAACAAGGGCTCAACGACATTCAAATCATTGCCGACCAGGCCCGCGGCCGCCTGAAAAACCAGGGTCACTTGCTGATCGAACATGGCTACAACCAGCAGCAACAGGTGCAAGCGATTTTTACAGACCTCGGTTACGATCAGGTCCAAACTTATCAAGACTTATCCGGCCAGCCCCGCGTCACTTACGGGCAATGGCAGCCATAACATCCGCCCCTTGAACCTTGAAGCACTATTTCTTATGAACCGAGAACACATTCAAATACCCCGCAAAATAACCAACCAGTTGCTGCATCTGGCCCAGATATCGCCAGACACCGAAGTGTGTGGACTGATCGGCAGTAAAAACGGCATCGCCAACCATTGCTATCCCGTCAAAAACGTCGCCGAACACCCTGAGCAACGCTTTCTGCTCGATGCAGCCGAACAGATTGCAGCCATGAGCGCCATGCGTGAGCAAGGCGAGGAGCTGTTCGCCATTTATCACTCGCACCCGAGTGCACCGGCCAGCCCCTCAGCGACGGATCTGGAGCAAACCGCCTATCCTGAAGCGCTGTATCTGATCATTTCCTTGAATACCAAAGGCGTTTTGGAAATGCGAGGCTTCAGGATTGAGAACAAAAAGGCCGAAGAAGTCCCCCTTTCGCTGAACGAAGATTAAAGAGCCGGACCGCCATTAACGCTTAATATCGATGACCCTGTTCAAAGCCATCCGCATACTGATTTTATTACTGGTTTTTGCGGCCGTGGCCTTTTACGCCAAAAGCCAGAAGCTGAAAGCCCGGTCCTGGGCAGCGCCCCTGGAAGTCGTAATTTATCCCATCAATGGTGACAACAACAGCCCGGTCGTGAATGAATACATCAATGAGCTTGATGAAAGCGTATTTGCGCCGATAGACCGGTTTATCCGGCAACAAGCCCAACGCTATCAACTCATCACCAGCCGCCCGCTCGCAAGCCATTTGGGGCCCGTCATGACGATACAGCCGCCGGCATCGCCGCCGCCCGGCTCAAACATGGCGGCCATCCTCTGGTGGAGCATGCAGTTTCGTTACTGGGTCTATAAAAATACCCCGGACGATGAATCCAACCATCACCGCATCCGTGTTTTCGTGCTCTACCATGAACCCCATGAAGGCCGGAAGCTACAGCATTCTCTGGGACTGGACAAGGGCCTGGTGGCCGTCGTGCATGCGTTTGCGGCCATCGATCAGGATCAGCAAAACAACATCGTCATCGCCCACGAATTACTGCATACAGTCGGCGCTACCGACAAATACGCCGCCAACGGCGAACCGGTTTTTCCGGCTGGCTATGCCGACCGCGAACAATCGCCGCTGTATCCGCAAGACCAGGCCGAAATCATGGCGGTCCGCATCCCGCTGTCGGAGGGCACATCGCGCATGGCAGAAAGTCTGGATGCATGCGTCATCGGCACAGAAACGGCCAGAGAGATCAACTGGCTGTCATCGAACGACAGCTAACGCCGCATTTTTTGCAGCAACTCCGTCCATAGACTGAGTTTTTCAATGCCGCCGACCTGCTGGCCCAAGCCTCTTTGTTTGGCAATCCACAAGCCTTTGGCGTTAAAACTGTACACCGGCAGCAGATCCTCGCGCTGCTCGCCCGGCAATATCTGCCGGTTCAGATTATCCAGCACCAGGGGCGGGTCTTCCTGTCTGCACTGATAGGTCAACACCATGTGCGCCTTGTTCAGAGACAGCGCCTTGACATAAGTTAGCCGCATACACTGCTCGGCAACGCCGAGTTCACTGAGGGTAAAATACTTGGCAATGGAAAAATCCTCGCAATCACCGCCATTGGTCGCTAGCGTCTCCATCGGCGTCGCCCAATAATCCGCCTGATGCCAGTGTATGTCATCATCTTCAAACACCAGTTGATTAAAGAAGTCGTTAACACGGCCCAGTTTGTCCGGTTCGGAACTGGCTTTTTCCTGCTCAATCAAATAGCGCCAGTCCTGAACCCGCTGCCGCGCCTCCGCCCCATACTGCTCCTCGACCCGCTGCAAAGCCTCGCTGCTGATGCCCGGCGCTTCTGGCACCGTCGAACAGCCGTTGAGAAGAAGAAAAAACGCAATCAAACCGTAACGAAGATTCATGATTTTGGGCCAACAGATTTTTAGGAACGCAAGGGGCATTTAAGACAATTTCTACGTTACTTGCAAGAAAGCGGAATCGACCCAATACGGAGGTTGACGATAGTTCGATAGGATGTGCTGAACGCAGTGAAGCGCATCAATCGCGAGAGTGTAAAAAAATCTGTGTAAACCGCCGTTAAATTTAATGGGGCATTCGGTCTGGAAACATAATCATAAACTGATTAATAGCGGGCTTCCAATCGCGCAATGGCATCGACCATTTTTTTGCCG
>Ga0208509_1000694_pt1 | contig 11595 bp, 11 predicted proteins | sample LakWasMeta7_HOW4_2_FD_183857 | JGI IMG/M metagenome (GOLD analysis project Ga0208509, IMG submission 183857) | Freshwater sediment methanotrophic microbial communities from Lake Washington under simulated oxygen tension - Sediment Metagenome... | ecosystem: Environmental > Aquatic > Freshwater >...
AAAGCAGATTCCGGATATTTCCATTCGCAGCGAAATCGGCTTTGAAGAAGATTTAATGCGCGGGCTCATCGAAGGCAGAATGGATATCGGCATGATGTATACCCCCCAGCACAGCGCCGGCCTGCAGATTGAGCATTTATTTGATGAGACCCTGGCGCTACTGACCACCGATCCGGACAGACCCTGGCCGAATGAGGATTACATCTATGTAGACTGGGGGCCTGCATTTTACGCACTGCACAGCAGCAGTTATCCCGACCTGGAACGCCCGCCGCAAGTGGTCAATATCGGCTGGCTGGGCGTGCAGTTAATCATCAGCAATGGCGGCTCATGTTTCCTGCCTATGCGCCTAGCAGAACCTTTAATCCAGGCCAAAAAATTATTTCATGTGCCCGACAGTCCACAATTTAGATTACCTGCTTATATGGTTTTTCCGAGCGATAGCGATTCCATGGTGTTGCAACAGGTACTGGAAAGCCTGCGCACATTGGCCGCAGTCGAACGGCAAAAAACCAAGACCTGAAAGCTTTAATCAATGGATATAAAGATGACACTTCAACTTAAACGGGTTTACGAACCGCCGGCGGAACATGACGGCATGCGCATCCTCGTCGACCGCCTATGGCCGCGCGGCCTTTCAAAGGCAGAAGCCAAAATCGATTTCTGGGCCAAGGCAGTGGCGCCCTCCACCGAGCTGCGCCGCTGGTATCAACATGAGCCGGAGAAATGGCCTGAATTCCAACGTCAATACTTTGCTGAATTACAAAACAATCCCGAAGCCGTACAGCAACTGATTGCCAAGATCGGGACCGGAAATGCCACGCTCCTGTTTAGCGCCAAGGAAACCCATCTCAATAATGCAGCGGTTTTGAAGGACTATTTAGAGGCGCTGCTGACCACTAAAAGGTCACATACGAACTCAGTTCATCTCGATTGAGCAACACAATCTGCTGGCTCGTTGCATCGCGCTGATAATCATCCTTACCCATCCGCAACGCCAGCAAAAAATATGACAGCAAAGCGGCCCTCACCGTGGAAACGCATTTGCCATTCACCATCCGGTAATCGCGTTCCACAGCCCGTTTTTGAGACTCACTCAAGCCCGGATGTGGACCAATTTCAACCGTCAACAGTGCTTCCCACAACGTATCGACAGGCCAAGGCGTTTCTGGCTTGTCCAAAGCCGTTGCCTGATACATTCGGGCCAACACAAAATCACGGAACTCATTGTGTGTGTAACTGAACGCCCGGATATGCCAGCGCCAACCGTCAAAAACCAGCGTATGCGGCAGTACCCTATAGACAACCGGTTCCGGTGTCGACATCGACTGATACTCGATTTCCAACAGCAAGCCGAAACGAGTGGCCTGCAGCACCGCGCGCAATACCACCACATCGATGCGGCGCGTCGGGAAACTAAGTACTTCAATCGCCGGCAGGTTGCTCATCAACGTCACCACCGGCGGCGCAGCCGTTTGCGATGCCTGCAATACCTGCAAACATTCGTGCGGGCTCCCGTTGATCAGGAGTGGCGAAAACTGCTCAGTGATTAAATAACGCTTAAGCGAACGGTCGTAGCGTAGATTGTCCGGTCTGAGCGACACATACAGCGCAATATCCTTGCTCGCCTGCACCCGGCTGATGGCAAACGTGTTGGTCAAAAAGCCGGTTACCAGTTCTCCGCTCCAGAACACCGTCGCTTCCAACAGCGTCAAGCGCTGGCGTACATCCCATTTCAAAGACGATAAAACTTGTTCGATGTCGGCCATAATCATGTGATAAAAAAGTTTGCATGATAATAAAGTTGTAGTATAAAGTTTACACCAAGTTCAACGCGTTACCGATACTTTCCAATAGCTATCGAAAACTACCGTACAAACACCCTGCCTAGCGGCGGATAATGCATGCCAGACTTGGATACACAGACAAACTACAGGCAGACCATGAAGGATAACGCACTTTATTACAAGTACTGGGGTAAAGCCCAAACAAATGCCGAGTCTGGCCCGGCATACCACCTGCTGCCCTACCATTGCTTGGATGTGGCGGCAGTGGGGTGGTATTTATTAGCTCCCGATAAGCCAAACTGTAAACAGATGGCAAAACAGTTGCAAGTAACGCCGGAATGGTTAAGGACTTTATTCACTTTCTGCTTGGTCTTGCATGATTTGGGAAAATTTGCTCGCGCTTTTCAGGGTTTAAATCCAAATTTATCGCCTGAATTGGTCAAAGCTAATCCCAGAATGTGTTATTCAGAACGGCATGATAGTTTGGGCTTCTGTCTTTGGCGCGAAGTTTTACACGCCAAATTGACTGCGAAATTATCACTAAATAAATCGGATGACGCTTTCAACAAAACCTGGTTAGCGCATTTCGAACCGTGGCTTGAAATAGTCACTGGTCATCATGGTGTGCCGCCCAAAAATAGTTTGCGAACGCAGAATTTTTTTGAAGTTGAAGACGAACAGGCGGCAATGGAATTTATGCAGGATGCCATCGAAGTGTTATTAGCTGATTTCGATTTTCAGCCTTTATTGGACAAAGCCCTTAAAACACGCTTGAAACCGGTGTCGTGGCAATTGGCGGGTGTCTCGGTTTTAGCCGACTGGCTAGGTTCCAATCAGGATCATTTTACCTATTGCAACAAACCCAAAGACTTGGATAGCTATTGGCAAGAGATCGCGTTAATGAAAGCCGCAGAAGCGATTGCTTCTTTGCCTAAAACTCCAGAAATAAGTGCTTTCCAATCCATCGAAAATCTATTTCCTTTCATCCAAGAACCTACACCGCTACAAAACTATGCAATCACCGAACCGCTCACCGAACAACCGCAACTCTTTATTCTGGAAGATGTGACCGGTGCCGGAAAGACCGAAGCAGCCCTGATATTGACTCAACGCTTGATGGCTCAGGGCTTGGCAGACGGTTTGTATGTCGCCTTGCCGACTATGGCAACCGCCAATGCCATGTACCAAAGATTGGGCAATGTTTATCGCAAGTTTTATCAACCAGCTATCCTACCATCGCTGATACTCGCACATGGCGCGCGTGATTTGTCCCAAGATTTTCAAGATTCAGTGGTTTTAGCCGAACAATCGAAAACTGACGGCGATTATCTCAACGGCAAAAACGAATATGAACAGGAACTCAGCGCAACCGCCTATTGCAATGCTTGGTTGGCTGACAGTCGCAAAAAAGCGTTGCTGGCCGATGTCGGTGTTGGCACCTTGGATCAGGCTTTGCTCGCGGTGCTTCCGGCACGGCATCAATCACTACGTTTACTGGGTTTAGATCGTAAAGTGTTGTTAGTTGATGAAGTTCACGCTTACGACAGCTACATGCAAAAACTCTTGGACGCATTGCTGGAAGCCCATGCACGGCAAGGCGGCAGCGTGATTTTGCTATCGGCTACCTTGCCGCAAACCATGCGCGAAACATTGGTTAATGCCTTTCATAAAGGGTTAGGGGCAACTGCTCCGGCACTAGGCTATCCGGCGGAATACCCATTAGCAACCCATTGCCCATCCGAAAGCGTTGAAAAACCGATCGATACCCGTGAAGCTGTCAAGCGTACCGTCAACATCCAACGTCTGGACAGCGAAACCGAAGTGATGGCTCAAATCCAGCAAGCTGTTGCCTCCGGACAGTGCGTTTGCTGGATACGCAACACGGTAAAGGCCGCCCGAAAGTCTCATCAAGACTTGCTTAACGAAGGCATTGCACCTGAGCAATTGAGTTTGTTCCACAGCCGTTTTGCAATGATCGACAGGCAGACCGTCGAAGCCCGCACACTGGAGAGATTCGGTCGTGACTCAAGCCATGATCAAAGAAAAGGCCAGATATTGATTGCTACACAAGTGGTTGAACAATCGCTAGATTTGGATTTCGACGTGATGATTACCGATCTCGCCCCGATCGACTTAATCATCCAGCGGGCAGGCCGGTTGCGCCGACACAGCCGTGATATTGAAGGCAACCGCCTCGGGCATGGTGCACAAGATCAGCGCGGCATCCCGGTTCTCTACCTTTATTCTCCCCCACCCAGTATTGATGCCGGTGCTGACTGGCTGAAACCGGATCACACCGGAACGCAGGCGGTATATCCCCATATCGGTCAGCTTTGGTTGACAGCTAAACAATTAGTTGAACAAGGAAAATTCGCCATGCCCGATGATGCCCGGGCTTTGATTGAAGGAGTGTATTCTGAGGAAGCAGAAGACTCGCTGTCCGAACCATTGCAAGAAGCTTCCCAAGCAGCCATTGGCAAAGCCATTGGTTCTCGGGAGATAGGCAAAATGAATGCGCTCGATCTTGCTAAAGGTTATACAAGAAAAAGTGCTGAAAAAAGCGGCGGTTGGGATGAGGAAACCAGAATCCCAACACGCTTGACCGAAGAAGAAACCGTATCAGTCGCATTGGCGATTTTAGAAAACGGTCAACTCAAGCCCTATGCCGATGTTGAACGCTATGCTTGGGCATTAAGCACCGTCAAATTACCGGAACGCGAATGGAAGAAAATGCAGCAACAAATACCGACTCACCTAAAAGCCATGATTGAAACAATAAAATCCGAGCAAAAAGGCCTGTGCTGGCTCGAAATTCTGCCATTGGAAGAGGAGCAGGTTGTTTATACCTCGCAACATGGGTTTATGGGATAGATCAAGCTAATCCCAATTTAACAGGAGAACTTATGAATTTAATCACCGACCGCTGGATACCGATCATTCGCCACAATGGACAATCGGACACTATCGCACCGTGGCAAATCGCCGAAACGAATAATCCGGCTGTGGAAATCAACGCACCGAGGCCGGATTTTCAAGGTGCGTTGTACCAGCTTTTAATCGGCTTGCTGCAAACCTGTTTTGCGCCGGAAGATGAAGAACAATGGCAAGATTATTGGCAAGAAATACCTGAGACTGAAGCACTGCAGGCGTGTTTTGAAAAAGTGGCGTTTGCGTTTGAGTTGGATACAACGGATGCTCCAGCATTTTTGCAGGATTTCAATTTACCCGACGGTGAAACCAAGACGATCTCAGCGTTATTAATTGAAGCACCTGGAGGAAAAACACTTAAAGATAATTTGGATCATTTTATAAAGCGCGATCAGGTGAAACAGCTTTGCCCTAGCTGTACTGCTACAGCCTTATTCACTTTACAAACCAACGCTCCTTCCGGCGGTGTCGGTCATCGTGTTGGTCTACGCGGCGGCGGGCCGCTAACAACCTTGATTTTTCCTAAAGCTCCATCATCCAATTTGTGGCAAAAGCTTTGGCTAAATGTCTTGAATCAAGATGAACTTGAAACCGCTGAAAAGATAGATTCAAGTGTTTTGCCATGGTTGGGTAACACGCGTGTTTCCGATAAAGGGCAAATAACCTCGCCTAGCGATGCCCCCCCCTTACACGCATACTGGGGAATGCCGCGCAGAATCCGTTTGACGACAAAATGCAAAAATGACGTATGCGACTTATGCGGTACGAGCGCCGAAGTGTTATATCGAGAATTTCGGACTAAAAATTATGGCACTAACTACGACGGAGCTTGGTTACATCCTTTAACGCCTTATCGCTTCGACCCGAAGAAAGTCAACCTACCTTTGTCTTTGAAAGGCCAGCAAGGAGGCTTAGGTTATCGGCATTGGCTCGGGCTTTCCCTGCAAGACCATGAGAACGGCGATGAGGCCGCTAAAATCGTGCAATTTTATAACGGCGAGCGAAGCAGAGTATTTCGCGAAAATGGCTCAGCGGCGCTCTGGTGTTTTGGCTACGACATGGACAACATGAAAGCAAGATGCTGGTACGAATCACGCTTCCCTGTCTATTACCTTAGCGAAATGCAGCGTAAAAATCTTATGGATTGGGCAGGCGAACTGGTTAATGCCGCTAAAGAAGTCGTAAAAATGCTGCGAATCCAAGTAAAAGCAGCGTGGTTTCGCCGTCCGGAAGATGCTAAAGGCGATATGAGCCAAATCGACATCCAATTCTGGCAAGCAACCGAAGCCGATTTTTACCGATTGCTGGAGCAACTGGCAACGCTGCCCGCCGATACGCGCATGGCACCGAGTGAAATTTACTCAAGCTGGTACAAAACCCTTGAAAAACAGATGTTTCAGATTTTCGAAACAGCAACCTTGGCGGCAACGCCGGAAGACCTTGATTTAAAGCGGATTGTGACAGCACAAAAAGCCCTGCGCGGCAAGTTCTACGGCAATAAAACCATTAAAAAGTTAAAAGCAAAAGCCACACCTGAGGAGGCGGCCTGATGAGTGAATTAAACACAGCAGAGAAGAAAGCGTTACAAAACTGGCACAGCTGGCTGGATGATAATCGTGGTGACCGCGCCCGTTTGCGCCGGGCCGAAAGCCCGGAAGATATTTTGCTGACAGATGCTTATTTTCATTTCTTACAAAAGATGGATCAAGCAACATCTAACTGGTCGCAAAATACTCCCATGCTTACCAGTGCTTGTATTGCTGGCGCCCTGTCCCATGTTAAAACGGACAAACAAATACCCAGCAAGCTGTACAACAACAAAGATACTGACGCGCCTAAGAAAGCAGCCAGTTTCGCCGAACAACTGGCGACACCTTCGGAAGGCAAAAGCAAAGCCCCGATGAGTGAATTACGCTTTCAACAATTACAAAAAAGCCCGACTATCGATGATTTTTATCGCCGGATTATCAGAGCAATCCGGTTGCTGGACGGCAATGTCAATCTCGTTTCGTTAGCCAACGACATCATCCATTGGCATCAAGAGTTTGAAAAACCTATCGGACGACATCCGGCTAAACGCCTAGCCGTCCGCTGGGCGACCGATTATTTCACCGCTTTACCTAAAAATTCTGACTAAGGAGAGATTACATGAGCCGTTTTATTCAATTACACCTATTGACCGCTTATCCGCCCGCCAATTTGAACCGCGACGATCAAGGCAGCCCAAAAACCGCCAAAATGGGTGGTTATGACCGCTTGCGGGTTTCTTCGCAGTGTCTTAAAAGGACGTGGAGGACATCAGATTTATTTCAATCGGCAATGGGCAGCCATTTAGGGACTCGCACAAAATTGTTAGGAATAGAAATTTTCAATCAATTTATCGCTGGCGGAATCAAGGAAAAAGAAGCAAAAGAATGGACAAAATTAATTGCCGGAGTGTTTGGCGCATTAAAAAAGGCAGATAAAAACGACCCATTGGCAGAACTTGAAATTGAACAATTGGTTCATGTCAGCCCAACAGAACTACAGTCGATTAAATCCCTCACGGAAAAACTGATTACTGAACAACGCGCACCGGAAAAAGACGAACTCAATCTTTTGCGCCTGCGTGAACAAGCGGTAGATATAGCATTGTTCGGACGCATGTTAGCCTCCAGCCCTGCGTATAATATCGAAGCCGCCTGCCAAGTTGCCCACGCTATCAGCGTCCATCCTGTAACTATTGAAGATGATTACTTTACCGCAGTAGACGACCTTAATAATGGCCTGGAAGACATGGGGGCGGCCCATATCGGCGAAACCCGCTTCGCTGCCGGATTGTTTTATGCCTACATCTGCATCAACCGCGAATTGCTGATTAAAAATCTCGATGGCAATGAAGAGTTGGCAAACAAAGCCATCCGCGCCCTCACTGAAGCAGCGGTAAAAGTTGCACCCGAAGGCAAACAAAACAGCTTTGCGTCCCGCGCTTATGCTTCTTATGTGTTGGCGGAACAAGGCGATCAGCAACCACGTTCACTGTCGGCTGCTTACCTTAAACCGATCAACCACGGCAATGAAGATTACATTGCCGATTCCATAAAGTCGCTTATTGAACAAAGAGATAGCTTCGATGCAGTTTACGGTGATTGTTACGATGGCAAGTACGAATTGAGCGTACCGCAACGGCAAGGCACTTTAGCCGGACTGCTCGACTTTGTCGGTCAATAACGGGGCACATCATGGATATTCTGCTCTTCCGTTTATACGGGGCAATGGCGAGCTGGGGTGAGATTGCCGTCGGCGAAAACCGCCACACCGCCAATTATCCCAGCAAGTCGGCCTTGCTGGGTTTGCTGGGCGCAGCATTGGGAATCGAAAGACACGACGAAGAAAAACAACGGCAATTGCAAGAAGGCTATGCCTTGGCGGTGGAATCATTTACAGCCGGGTATTTACTGCGCGATTACCACACCGCGCAAGTGCCGGATTCAGTCGGCAAGTTTATTTACCGCACCCGCCGCGATGAATTACTGTTGGGTAAGGAGCGGCTGGGAACCATTCTGTCTAGTCGCGAATACCGTTGTGATGCCTTGGCGGTAGTCGCTGTTCGGGCCTTGGATGACGCGCCGTTCAGCTTGACTGAGATTCAGGAAAAACTGTTGGAACCGGTCTTTCATTTGTATTTGGGGCGTAAATCCTGCCCGCTGGGTGCGCCATTGAATCCGCAATTGCTGAGCGCACAGCCCAATTTCTTGGCGGCGTTTAAAGCGTATCAGCACAAACCGATGTTACCAACTCGTATTGTTAGTGATGGCAGTTTGGCTAAGCGTGATTTTGACTGGTTAGGTCGGCCTAATGACAGGCATTATTATTGGGAAGGAGTGCCGGAAGATTTTTCCGACACACCGGATTTATTAAGCCGCCGCCAAACCCGTATCCGTCACGATCAGCCTTTGTCCCGCCAACGCTGGCAGTTTCTGCCGCGTCAGGAAAATTATTTATTTCAGGGAGGTGAGTGATGTATTTTTCCAGAATCAAGATTCAACCAAATATTCTCAAATCGTCGCAATTAGGCCGAGTGCTTGAAGGCAATGTTTACGGGATTCATCGTTTGCTATGGGATTTGTTTCCAGGGCAAGAACAACGGACTTTTTTATACCGTGAAGAAATTGCCCGCGAACAATTGGGCGCTTTGCCCACTGTCCGAGGCGAACCCATCTACTATTTGGTTTCGCAAACCAAGCCCGTTGAGTTGGAAAGTTCGCTGTTTAAAGTCGAATCGAAAGACTATCGCCCGCAACTCGAAATCGGTCAACGCCTGGGATTCGATTGCCGGGTCAATCCGGTAGTTACCCGGCAAGGTAAAAAGCATGATGTCGTGATGGATGCCCAATTACAGCTTTTAACTTCGCTGGTTAAAACCTTTCAGCTTGAGACTTTGTTATCTGCCAAACCTGACAAAGGTGAATACAAAAAACTGTTACTGGCGAACGGTGGCGAAGCGTTAAACCATCAGCTTACTGCATTATTGGCGAATAACCCTCGTTATACTGAACGCTTACAGCAAATAGCCAGTCTGGCTGACAAACTTGAATGGGTTATCAAAGCCCATATCGATATAACTCTCGAAAATTGGTTGAAAAAGCAAGGAGAGCGATTAGGGTTCGAATTGGTTGGAGACGATGACGGTTTAAGCAAACTGCAAAACAGCTCCTATCTTTGGCACGGGTTGTCGGAAAAGGCGAAGAAAAAAGGCGATAAATCAGGTTTTAGCGCGATCGATTTTTCTGGAGAACTGCAAATTACCGATGTGGAAAAATTCGAACAAGCCTTGTACCAAGGCATAGGCCGCGCCAAAGCCTTCGGCTGTGGTTTGTTGATGATCCGGCGCGTATAATTTAAACTGAATTCAGTCTAAATTAAGTTCGATAAGCGAGAAATATTATGCAGCTCTCAGGAAAAATAAAACCCATCAGTTATTTAAAAGCAAATGCTGCCAAGCTGGCGGAAGAGCTAAAAGCCAATGGCGAGCCTTACCTCATTACTCAAAATGGCGAAGCGGCGATGGTGATTCAGTCTGTTCAGGAGTATGAGCGGACACAGGAGACTATGGCGATGCTGAAAATGCTGGCGCAAAGTGAAAAAGATATTGAGCAGGGAAATACAGTGTCTGTAGATGAAGCGTTTTCAAATCTGAGAAAACGCAGAGGGCTTGAGTGAAATATCAAGTCAGCCTCACCCAGGCGGCGCTCAATGATCTTTATGCCATTACTGAATATTATCTAGCGCAAGTAAGTGATCAAGTTGCAGCAGAGATACTGAATAAAATACAAAGCGCCATCCAAAGCCTGGAGCATTTGCCTGAGCGTGGAGTCGTGCCGGCAGAGTTGACCATCACCGGCATGAGGCGTTATAGACAAATTTTGTCGTCTGTTTATCGCATAATTTATTGCATTGCAGGCGATCATGTTTATGTCGTTATGGTGATTGATGGACGAAGAGATGTGGCTACCGCTTTGATACGAAGGCAGTTAATGTAGCCGAATGTGAGTTATAAATTGAATGCCATGCCGCGAACGCTGGATATCCATAGCCGCATAGAATTGGATTATGACTAACAACCCTCTCCGCTATCGAACAGAATAGCCGATCAATCCCGTTATTTTTTGACGGATTGCATTGCAAAAGCCAGGCTGCAACCCAATTCGATCCGATAACAACGCCTGCTGTTGCTGGATTAAACACCGATAACCGAAAAGGATATGCTTCATGCTGCCACCCCTTAAACCCATTGCCATGAAAGAACGCGTGTCCCTCGTGTTCATAGAAAAAGGTCAGATCGACGTCAAAGACGGCGCTTTTGTCGTCATCGACGAAACCGGCATCCGCACACACATTCCGGTCGGCTCAGTCGCCTGCATCATGCTGGAGCCGGGCACCCGCGTTTCCCATCACGCAGCCGCGTTGGCGGCCAGGGCCGGGACGTTACTAGTCTGGGTCGGTGAAGCCGGCGTCAGGCTGTATGCCGCGGGCCAGCCGGGCGGCGCGCGTTCCGACCGCTTGCTGTATCAGGCCAAACTGGCGCTGGACGACGCCGCGCGTTTGAAAGTGGTGCGCAAGATGTATGAAATCCGCTTTGGTGAAGCACCGCCGCAACACCGTAGTGTTGAACAACTACGCGGCATCGAAGGCTCCAGAGTCAAAAAGCTATATCAGTTGTTAGCCAAGCAGGCCGGGGTCGAGTGGAAAGGCCGAAACTACGATCAAACGCAGTGGGACAACAGCGACACCGCTAATCGTTGCATCAGCTCGGCCACCGCCTGCCTGTACGGCATCTCGGAGGCAGCGATATTAGCCGCTGGTTACGCGCCCGCCATCGGCTTTATTCATACCGGTAAACCGCTGTCATTCGTTTACGACATTGCCGACCTGTTCAAATTCGACGACATCATCCCGCATGCCTTCAAAATCGCCGCCAAGAACTATCGTGATCCGGAGCGCGAAGTCCGTTTGATGTGCCGCGACGTCTTCCGGCAAAGCAAAATCCTCAAAAAAATCATCCCTACCATAGAAGACGTACTGGCGGCAGGCGAATTGGAAGTGCCCAAACCTTTTGAAGAATCGGTAGCTCCGGCTATTCCCAACCCAGAGAGTATCGGCGATGTTGGTCATCGTAGTTGAAAACGTGCCACCCAGACTGCGTGGGCGACTGGCGGTGTGGTTGATTGAAATTCGTGCCGGCGTCTACGTCGGGGACTTATCAGTAAAAGTCAGGGACATGATCTGGTCACAGATCGAGGATGGCCTCGAGGACGGCAACGCCGTAATGGCCTGGTCAACCAACACCGAATCCGGTTTCGACTTTATGACTTTGGGCAAAAACCGACGTTTGCCGGTC
>Ga0208509_1000705_pt1 | contig 11482 bp, 10 predicted proteins | sample LakWasMeta7_HOW4_2_FD_183857 | JGI IMG/M metagenome (GOLD analysis project Ga0208509, IMG submission 183857) | Freshwater sediment methanotrophic microbial communities from Lake Washington under simulated oxygen tension - Sediment Metagenome... | ecosystem: Environmental > Aquatic > Freshwater >...
TTGCCCGATCCGCGCGAACAAGGTTCCGGCAATCCCGGCGCCACCAATGTAATGCGGATAGGCGGAAAAAAAGCGGCGGCCATCACCTTGTTAGGCGATATGCTAAAGGGCTTGATTCCGGTTTATGTCGCGAATCTGATGGAGTTACCCCTGGAATTGCTAGCGGCAACCGGTTTGGCTGCCTTTTTTGGCCATCTTTATCCGGTATTTTTTAAGTTTGAAGGCGGCAAAGGTGTTGCGACTTCAATAGGCGTTCTGCTCGGGTTTTCTTGGGCTTTGGGCTTTGCCATGATCGGCACCTGGCTGTTGGTATACAAGCTGGGCAAAATTTCATCCTTGTCGGCACTAGTCGCCTCAATATTGTCATCCCTTTATGCCGTGTTTATTGTTGGCAATACTGCCATTGTGGGCGCGGCGATTGTGATGACCTTATTCCTGCTGTGGCGGCACAAAAGCAATATTCAGCGCCTACTGGCCGGTCAAGAAGGTTCGCCAGGCTGAATGTAACGCCTTCAGTTCAGGAGAGTTCGCTCATAGGCCAGCGCGGACGGGCAAAAATTTCAAGGCCCTGCTCCTGCCCCGCCAACAAGCGCTGGCAACCGGCATAGGCAATCATGGCGCCGTTGTCGGTGCAGAACTCGGGCCGGGGAAAAAAGATGTTCGCCTTTTCCCCGGCAGCCATTTCAGTCAAGGCGGCGCGGATTTTTTTGTTGGCGCTGACGCCGCCCGCCACCACCAGCCTATTTAACCCGGTTTGTCTCAGCGCTCTTTTGCATTTGATGCTGAGCGTATCGGCAACCGCATTTTGAAAGGCGTAAGCAATATCGGCCTTATTCTGATCGGTTTTTTGTGAAGAGCTCAGCGTGTTCATGGTAAAGGTCTTTAATCCGCTGAAACTGAAATCCAAGCCGGGCCGATCCGTCATAGGCCTGGGAAATTTATAGCCGGGTTCCCCCAGTTCGGCGAGTTCGGATAGCCTGGGGCCACCGGGATAGCCGAGCCCCAACATTTTTGCGGTTTTATCAAAAGCCTCGCCTGCCGCATCATCGAGCGACTCACCCAGCAACTGGTAACGACCAATACCCTCGACTTGCACCAGCAGCGTGTGCCCGCCGGAAATCAACAAGGCCACAAAAGGAAATGCGGGCGGAATTTCTTCCAGCATGGGTGCGAGCAGATGCCCCTCCATGTGATGAACGGCAACGGCAGGAATTTGCCAAGCCCAGGCTAGACTCCTCGCGGTTGCGGCGCCAACCAATAGCGCACCCATCAGCCCGGGGCCGGCGGTATAGGCGATGCCGTCGATATCGGCGGACGTCAATCTGCTTGCCTGCAGGGATTGCTTGATCAGCGGAACCAACTTCCGGATGTGGTCTCGCGATGCAAGCTCAGGGACAACCCCCCCATATTCACTGTGCATATCAACCTGGCTGTATAAAAAATGATTAATCAAGCCGCGTTCTGCGTGATAAATGGCGACGCCGGTCTCATCGCAGGATGTTTCTATGCCTAAAACGTACATTGCTTTTTGAAAATTATAAAAGTAAAGGTATAATTGAGAGTTCCGTTTATTCGGTGGGTCGCAAAACCCTCTCTTACAATATTAACATAGTTGGAATCATTATAATGCCGTCAGTTAAAGTTAAAGAAAACGAACCATTTGATATCGCAATTCGTCGTTTTAAACGCGCCTGTGAAAAAGCCGGTGTCTTAGCAGAAGTCCGTCGCCGCGAGTTTTATGAAAAACCAACTGCAGAGCGTAAACGTAAAGGCGCAGCAGCAGTTAAACGCCACTTGAAGAAATTGGCTCGCGAGCGTTATGCACTGAAAAACCTGCGTCGCGGCCGCCCACAGCTGTAAAGCGGGGCGGGCACAATGGAATCATTACTAGATCGTATCAAGGATGATATGAAAGCCTCCATGAAAGGGGGCAATAAATCTCGATTAGCGGTGATCCGTTTGATCTTGGCCGCAATAAAGCAGGTTGAGGTTGATGAACGTATCGAACTGGATAACGATCGAATTATTCTGGTGCTCGATAAAATGCTGAAGCAGCGCCGCGAATCGATCAGACAGTTTACCGATGCCGGCCGCAATGACCTGGCAGAGATAGAAGAGGCCGAAATAAAGGTCATTCAGGATTTTCTGCCTCAAGCGCTTAGCGAAGCCGAGATCGATGCCATGGTCAAAGCCGCGGTTGACGAGTCGGGAGCGCTATCAGTAAAGGATATGGGTAAAGTCATGGCTTTACTTAAAACAAAAATGCAAGGCCGCGCAGACATGGCGGCTGTCGGCGCCAAAATCAAGGCCGCCCTGGCGCCATAAGCATTTTTCCGGGCTTATCCGGGTAGTCCATGTCCGGCAGAATTCCTCGTGAGTTTATTGATGAACTTCTGGTGCGGGTTGATATTGTCGATTTAATCGATTCGCACGTTCCCCTTAAAAAAACGGGTAATAGCTTTGTTGCCCGATGCCCCTTCCACACCGAGAAAACCCCGAGCTTCTCTGTAAGCCGCAAAAAGCAGTTTTTTTATTGCTTTGGCTGCGGCGCCAGCGGCAACGCCATTAGTTTTCTGATGGATTTTAGCCACCTTGATTTTGTTGAGGCCGTCGAAGAACTGGCTGCCTTTGCCGGCGTCGACGTTCCCAGGGAATCCCCGTCTAATCAGGAAACCGAAAAGAAGGATACTTTAAAGACCCAGTATGCCGTGCTGGAGCAGGCCGCCGCCTTGTATGCGGAACAGTTACGAACGAGCACGGAAGGCAGGCGGGCGGTTGCGTATTTGAAGACCCGACACATTACCAGCGATATTGCCCGCGATTTCTTGCTGGGTTACGCGCCCGATGCCTGGGATTTTTTGGCAAGCCGGCTCGACCAGAAATCATTGCTTGAGGCCGGACTACTGGTACGCAATGACGACGGCAAGATCTATGATCGCTTCCGGAGCCGCATTATGTTCCCAATCAGGGACAAGCGCGCCCGCATTATCGGTTTTGGCGGCCGGGTTCTGGATGACTCCCTGCCCAAATATCTGAACTCACCGGAAACACCGGTCTTTCATAAAGGCCGGGAAGTCTATGGCTTGCACGAACTGCTGGAAAAGAACCCGAAACCGCGAAGAATCTTGATTGTCGAGGGTTACATGGACGTCATCGCCCTGGCTCAATTTGGCATTCATTATGCCGTAGCGGCCTTAGGTACCGCGACATCCCAAGCCCATCTCGACTTGCTGTTCAGATACTCACCAGAACTGATCCTCTGCTTTGATGGCGACAAGGCCGGCAGACAGGCCGCATGGCGAGCCATGGAGCCCGCATTTTCCAGTTTAAGAGATGGCCGCCAAATTCGCATCATGCTACTGCCTCAAGAGCACGACCCTGATACGTTGGTCAGAGAAGAAGGACTCGATAGCTTTGTTGCTCGCATCGAAACAGCAACAACCTTGTCGGATTATTTTTTTGGCCATTTTGCTGCGGAAGTAAATTTGTCCGAAATGGAAGGACGCGCACAACTGGTCATCAAGGCCAAGCCATACCTGGAAAAGCTGCCGGACAGCGTATTCAAGGACATGATGCTGGACCGGCTTAAGCAATTATCCGGCCTGGCCAAGCTGGATGTTTTGGAAAATGCGTCTAAACTTAGCCCCAAGAAAACAATCGTCCGACGACAGGAAAGGGGCCGGCTATCAACCGCACGCGTGGCCATTGCCTTATTACTGCAGAATCCACAACTGGCCGAATGGGTTGAACAGAGGGAGATTGATTGGACCGGACTGGAACTTCCAGGGATCGATTTATTCAAAGATGTTCTACAGACCATTATCAGCAAAAGACCAAGCAATGCCGGCGTATTAACCGAGCATTATAGAGGTACCGCACAGGAAAAATCAGTAAAAGCTCTCGCCTTTTTGGACTTGCTGATTCCCGATGATGGCGTGGAGGCTGAGTTTTGCGATGCATTGGATAGACTGATTGCACAAGCCAGGTCGGCCGGCCTGGACAAACTTCTGGCCAAAGAAAAGACGCGAGGGCTGAGCACGGATGAAAAAGAACTGTTGCGTAAAATGCTAGCAATGAAATAATTATTGCTGCAAATTAGCAAACGCTTGTAGTATAATTCTCTGTTCAGCAAAATCATGCTGAATAGAGTGTTCAGTGAGTAAATAATGAATCAAGAGCAGCAGCAATCCCAGCTTAAACAATTGATAGCCAAGGGCAAAATTCAGGGCTACCTGACCTATGCCGAGGTTAATGATCACTTACCCAGTGATATTGTTGATCCGGAACAAATTGAAGATATCATTGGCATGATCAATGATATGGGGATTCAGGTTTACGAAGTTGCCCCGGACGAAGACTCCCTGATGACAGATTCGGCCGCGGTCACCACCGATGACGAAGACGCCGAAGAAGTTGCCGCATTGGCTTCTGTCGATAGTGAATTCGGCAGAACCACAGACCCTGTTCGCATGTACATGCGGGAAATGGGCTCGGTTGAATTACTGACCCGCGACGATGAATTAAAAATCGCCAAACGCATCGAGGAAGGCCAACAACAGGTCGTCAAAGCCATTTCAAGATCTTGCGTTGTCGTCGAGGACTTTATACAGTCGTTCGCCTCCATTACAGGGGAAGAAGGCAGTGTTCGCTTGGCCGACCTGATTTCTGGATTTGTTGACTTAAACGAACCCGAAGAATTTATCGCCGCTGCCGCCGTAGAGACCGACGACGAAGAGGCCGGAGCCGAAGACGAGGCCAAAGGTCTCGATTACGAAGAAGTCAAGGCAAAAGTCGAAGCGCTCAGCAAGCAATTAAAAGCCGCGTCGTCTGCGATCAAAAAATATGGCTATTCGGCGGAAAAAACAGAACGGGCATTTGAAACCCTGGCTGATTTATTCATGGAGTTTAAATGGACTCCGCAATATTTAAAAAAATTGACCTCTATTATTCCTAACGGCGTGGAAGCTGTCCGGGAACAAGAGAAATTTATTCTTGAAACTTGCGTCAAATACGCAAAAATGCCGCGCAAGGACTTCATCAGCTCATTTAGCGGAAACGAAACCAATCTTGAATGGCTGGATCAGTTCTTGACCGAAGGCAGTGAGTACGCAAAAGCGCTGCGCGAGCACGAAAAGGATATCAAAAAAGCTCAAAAAATCCTGGCCGATATTGAAGCCCAATATGGTCTGACCATCAGCGGCCTAAAGGACATTAATCGACGCATGTCCATCGGCGAAGCCAAGGCAAGGCGCGCGAAAAAGGAAATGATCGAAGCCAATTTAAGGCTGGTGATTTCCATTGCCAAAAAATATACTAACCGTGGCTTGCAGTTCCTTGATTTAATTCAGGAAGGCAATATCGGTTTAATGAAAGCCGTTGATAAATTTGAGTACCGCCGCGGTTACAAATTCTCAACTTATGCAACCTGGTGGATCAGACAGGCCATCACCCGCTCCATTGCGGACCAGGCCCGAACGATTCGTATTCCGGTGCACATGATCGAAACGATCAACAAGTTGAACCGTATTTCCAGGCAGATTTTGCAGGAACTGGGCCGGGAAGCGACGCCCGAAGAGCTGGCTGAGCGCATGGAAATGCCCGAAGACAAGGTGCGCAAGGTGCTGAAAATCGCCAAGGAACCTATTTCCATGGAAACTCCCATCGGAGATGATGAAGATTCTCATTTGGGAGATTTCATAGAAGATGCTAAAGTATTGTCCCCGGTTGAATCGGCGACCATAGCGGGCTTGCGTGAATCGACACAAAATGTGCTGGCGGGCTTAACGGCTAGGGAGGCCAAAGTTCTGCGGATGCGTTTCGGCATTAACATGAACACCGACCACACACTGGAAGAAGTGGGCAAACAGTTTGACGTGACGCGCGAGCGAATCCGCCAAATTGAGGCCAAAGCGTTAAGAAAACTGAGACACCCATCAAGATCAGAACAGCTGAGATGCTTTCTGGATGGTGAATAAGTAACAATACACGGGGCCCTTAGCTCAGTTGGTTAGAGCGTCCGACTCATAATCGGCAGGTCGTAGGTTCAAGTCCTACAGGGCCCACCATACATAAAAAGGCTGCCTTTGCAGCCTTTTTCATATCTGGGTTTTATATTTTTAAGAAGGCAACATCGTGAGCAATAATTTCATTTTTACATCGGAATCAGTTTCAGAAGGACATCCGGACAAGGTTGCGGATCAAATTTCAGATGCGGTACTGGATGCATTATTGACGCAGGATCCCAAGTCACGCGTTGCCTGTGAAACTCTGGTGAAAACAGGCATGGTCATTTTGGCAGGTGAAGTCACCACGGACGCCTGGGTTGATCTGGAAGCGCTCGTGCGGAAAGTTGTCTGCGACATCGGCTATGATCACGGCGACATCGGTTTTGACGGCCAAAGCTGCGCAGTTTTAAATGCCATTGGCAAACAGTCTGCCGATATCGCCATGGGTGTTGATGAAGCTGAAAATCATGAACAGGGCGCAGGCGATCAGGGTCTGATGTTCGGTTACGCCAGCAACGAAACCGATGTGTTCATGCCGGCCCCTATTACCTATGCGCATCTTTTGGTCAAACGCCAGGCGGAAGTACGCAAAAACAAAACCCTGCCCTGGCTGCGTCCGGATGCCAAAAGCCAGGTTACCTTCCGTTATGAAAACAACAAACCGGTAGCGATCGATGCCGTGGTGCTATCCACCCAGCACTCGCCGGAAATCGGCAGCAAGGCACTGCATGAAGCAGTCATGGATGAAATTATTCTGCCGGTTCTGCCTAAAGAGTGGCTGCACGCCGACACCAAATATTTCATCAATCCCACCGGCCAGTTCATTATTGGCGGACCGGTCGGCGACTGCGGTTTAACCGGCCGAAAAATTATCGTCGATACTTACGGCGGCATGGCGAGACATGGCGGCGGCGCCTTCTCCGGCAAGGATCCATCAAAAGTGGATCGCTCAGCAGCCTACATGGCGCGCTATGTTGCCAAAAACATCGTTGCCGCAGGCATTGCGGAACGCTGTGAAATTCAGGTTTCTTATGCGATCGGCGTTGCCGAACCGACGTCCATCAGCGTTGATACCTTCGGCACCGGCAAGATCAGCGAAGACCGACTGGTACAGATTATCAGGGACACTTTTGACCTGCGCCCTAAAGGCCTGATCGCCATGCTCGATCTGCTGAAACCTATCTACCAAACCACGGCTGCGTATGGTCATTTCGGCCGCACAGAAGAGTCATTCAGCTGGGAACGGTTAGATAAAGTCGACGCACTGAAAGCAGCGGCTTCCCTATAATTATAAAGACCCTGAGAATAACCATGAGTCAAGCCGATTATAAAGTTGCCGACATAACCCTGGCAGAATGGGGCCGCAAGGAAATCAACATTGCGGAAACCGAAATGCCGGGACTGATGGCCCTGCGTACAGAATATGGCCAGGAACAGCCACTGAAAGGTGCCCGCATTGCCGGCTGCCTACACATGACCATTCAGACCGCCGTACTGATTGAAACCCTGACTGCGCTGGGCGCCGAAGTGCGCTGGTCCTCCTGCAATATTTTTTCCACACAGGACCACGCCGCCGCCGCTATGGCCGCGGCCGGCATCCCGGTATTTGCCTGGAAAGGTGAGACCGAAGCCGAAGCCGAGTGGTGTATTGCCCAGACCATTGAAGGCCCGAACGGCTGGCGTCCTAATATGATTCTGGATGACGGCGGCGACTTGACCCTCATGATGCATGAAAAATATCCTGAGTTGATGGCCGGCGTTAAAGGCTTGTCGGAAGAAACCACGACCGGCGTATTGCGTCTGTATGAAATGGTCGCCAAAGGCACCTTAAAAGTGCCTGCCTTCAATGTCAATGACTCGGTCACCAAATCAAAATTCGACAACCTTTACGGCTGCCGCGAGTCCTTGGTTGACGGCATCAAGCGCGCGACCGACGTCATGATCGCGGGCAAAATCGCCGTGGTTTGCGGTTATGGCGATGTCGGCAAAGGCTGCGCACAGTCTTTGCGCGGCCTGGGGGCTACGGTTTGGATCACTGAAATCGATCCGATTTGCGCACTGCAAGCCGCGATGGAAGGCTATCGTGTGGTAACGATGGAAGAAGCCGCACCGGTTGCCAATATATTCGTCACCGCGACCGGTAACTTCAGCATTATCACTCACGAGCACATGCTCGCCATGAAGGATCAGGCGATTGTTTGCAACATCGGCCACTTCGATGCGGAAATTGAAATCGCCTCCTTGCGTCAGTATCAATGGGAAAACATCAAGCCGCAGGTTGATCACGTCATTTTTCCTGACGGCAAACGCCTGATTATTCTAGCTGAAGGCCGCCTGGTCAATCTGGGCTGTGCGACCGGTCATCCCAGCTTTGTGATGTCCAATTCGTTCTGCAACCAGGTGCTGGCGCAGATAGAACTCTGGAAAAATGCCGCACAGTATGAAAACAAGGTTTATATCCTGCCCAAGAAACTGGACGAAAAAGTGGCCAGATCGCATCTGAAACAATTGGGTGTGAATTTGACTGTCTTAACCGATGCGCAAGCCCGATACATTAATGTTTCCGTTGATGGCCCTTATAAAGCGGATCATTATCGCTATTGACAGGTCCGCAACAAACTTCAGGCGCCGGCCAAAGGCTGAAAGAAACCATGCAATCAGAAAGAAAACATCCGCAGCTATTCAGTTTTGAGTTCTACCCGCCTAAAACGGAAGAAGGCGCGGCCAGCCTGCAGCTAGTCCAAAGCCAGCTGGCCGAACTCAATCCTGACTTTTTTTCGGTTACTTTTGGTGCCGGCGGCTCAACACGCGACAAAACCTTTGACACCGTGATTGAAATACAGGCCAAAGGCATCGCTGCAGCGCCGCATTTATCCTGTGTCGCCTCGACCAAAGCCAATATCCGCGAAATCCTGAACAGCTATCAGGCGCATGGTGTCAGCAAAATCGTGGCCTTAAGAGGCGACCTGCCCTCGGGGATGATGTCTGCCGGTGAATTTCGTTACGCCAACGAACTGGTCGAATTTATTCGCCAGGAAACCGGCGATCACTTTCAGATCCATGTAGCCGCCTATCCTGAAGTACATCCGCAGTCAGCCAGCGGCAATGAAGACTTTAAAAACTTCAAACGCAAGGTAGAAGCCGGTGCGGATGCCGCCATTACCCAGTATTTTTATAATGCCGAAGCCTATTTTTATTTCCGCGACAGGTGCGAAAAAGACGGCATCGATATTCCTATTGTGCCCGGCATCATGCCGATTACCCAATACTCGCAGCTGTTCCGCTTTTCCGACATGTGCGGCGCGGACATTCCCCGCTGGATGAGAAAACGACTGGAAAGTTTTGGTGATGACCGGGCATCAATACAGGCATTCGGCCTGGATCTGGTCAGCAATCTGTGTCAGCGTTTGCTGGACAATGGCGCTCCCGGCCTGCATTTTTACACCATGAATCAAGCCGCTCCCACCCTGGCCATCTGGAACAACCTAAAACTCTAATCAAAATCCATCAGAACCACACGAAGGGCGCGAAGTAGACGAAACTCAGTTCGTGATCTTCGCGCCCTTCTTCGTATAAACAGCTTTCAACGCAATTATTTACCGATGTGCGGCAGCCAGCCGAGGAGATGCCTGTGCGAATATCCAGATTATATGTAGCCACATCGCTGACTGAAGGCAAGCCAACAGAACTCGATGATGACAGCAGCCATTATGTCAGATCCGTGTTGCGGCTGAAGAAAGATGATCAGATCATTTTGTTCAACGGCCAGGGCGGCGAATATTTATCCACGGTCCTTGAGGCCAGCCGCAAAAGAGTCTTGATTGCGGTTGAGACATGGATGCAGCGCACCGTCGAGTCGCCCTTGCAGGTCACCGTAGGCCTCGGGATTTCACGCGGCGACAGAATGGACCTCTCCGTACAAAAATCTGTGGAATTGGGGGTTAATAGCCTGACGCCACTGTTGACTGAACGCTGCGTGGTGCAACTGAAAGGCGAAAAAAAACAGCAGCGCCTGCAGCATTGGCAAAAAATAGCCCAACATGCCACCGAACAAAGCGGCAGAACGATATTGCCGCATTTGCAGGAAATAGACGACCTGCCGCACTGGGTGGGTCAGCAAAAAGGCCTGAAAGTTTTTCTCGACCCCTACGCCGACACTTCACTCGCGGGCTTGCAGCCGGAAAACATGAGCGTGACCCTGTTATCGGGCCCCGAAGGCGGCTTTACCGATCAGGAGCGGGAAATAGCGAAAGCGGCAGGCTTTATTCCCGTGCAGTTGGGGCATCGGATATTGAGAACAGAAACGGCAGCACTGGCCGCCTTATCGGCCGTACAGATGCTGTGGGGCGATTTTCGCGGAAAAATAAGATCATGAAAAAAACTATTTTTTATCCCCTCGTGCCGCTGCTCATTTTATTGGCCGCCGCGTCCCTGGCCTGCCTGGCGAGTTATTTTATTATGCTGGGCATAGGCGACCTGCTTCCCCTGCGCAAGGTCATCTCCAAAACGACGCAGCTATTTCTGGTACTCAGCATTTTCCCGGCCATGGCCTGGCTGAACATCAACAAGGAAGCACTGGGCTTTGCGGCAAGGCCTGTGTTTTTTAAACAGTTGCTGCAAGGCTTCGGCCTCGGTTTTCTGACTTTGTTGCCGGTTTTTGTGGTTTTATATGTGCTGGGAATCAATGTCATTGATCAGAATCAGCACTGGACCGCGGAACTGATCGCTAAGAAAACAGCCCTTTCATTAGTGCTCGCCCTGATTATTTCGCTGATAGAAGAGCCCCTTTTTCGCGGCATACTCCTGGTCGGCTTAAAAAAGAAACTGCCGGCTATCGCGGCCATCTTCATCAGTGCGTTTTATTATGCGGCCCTGCATTTCTTAAACAGCAAGACGGATGTACCCTCTCAGGAGATTCATCTGTTAAGCGGTTTCCCGCTGATGCTCGAAGCCTTTGCGAACTTGCTAAACCCTGAAATTCTGTCTGCATTTTTTGCCTTGCTGATGGTCGGTCTTTTTCTGGGCATCCTCAGAACCCAAATCAACGCCAGCCTGGGCTTATGTATCGGCTGCCATACCTGCTGGGTCTGGCAAATAAAAATGAACAAAAGCCTGTTCAATATCGACTTCAACTCGGATTATTTGTATCTGGTCAGCAGTTATGACGGCGTTATCGGACCACTGGTGACTGGCTGGCTCAGTTTCGCGATTATGGGGTATTTTATTTATAAGAAGGTAAAAGGCTGATATCAGCGCCTTAATCCCTGAAATTAATGAATTGCAGCGGCATTTCCAGCTTTTCTTCTCTCAGCATTTGAATCACCTCCTGCAGATCATCCCTTTTTTTGCCGGTGACACGGACTTGATCGCCCTGGATGGCCGCCTGGACTTTCAGTTTTTTGTCCTTGATCAATTTAACGATTTTTTTCGCCAGCGCCGTATCCAGCCCCTGCTTCATGATGATCTCCTGACGGACC
>Ga0208509_1000709_pt1 | contig 11440 bp, 11 predicted proteins | sample LakWasMeta7_HOW4_2_FD_183857 | JGI IMG/M metagenome (GOLD analysis project Ga0208509, IMG submission 183857) | Freshwater sediment methanotrophic microbial communities from Lake Washington under simulated oxygen tension - Sediment Metagenome... | ecosystem: Environmental > Aquatic > Freshwater >...
GCGCCGCCAATCAGGAATATCTCGTCATCATCTTTACACAAGCTTATTGCAGACTCCAGCGAGTTCGCAATAAGCGCACCTTCAACTTTATAGTCCTTATTGCGCGTCACAATGACGGTGGTACGGCCTGGCAACAGCCGCCCAAGCGACTCGTAGGTTTTACGCCCCATAACAATGTGATGCCCCATGGTAAGGGCTCTGAAACGTTTTAAATCTTCCGGCAGATGCCAAGGTAAAGTATTGTTGATTCCAATCACCCTGTTTTTAGCAACAGCCACAATAATAGATAATTTAGTCATCTATCAATTATACTGGATGTTTGCAAAGATTGACCCCGACTAGTCTATGAGCATTCACTATCCAGGCTCGTTTCTGAAGCTGCTGTTAATTGGCTTCGCATTCGCCATCTTTCCTTTGTTATGGGCTTTTACAAATGCCAATATTGCATTTGATAAACTTGCTGAACAAAGCGAGATCACCATCTATAACGCCGTCAAAACGACACGTGCAGCCCGAACGCTGCAAGAGCAGGTATATTTAATGGAACGCAGCATCAGGCAATACTATGTGCTGCAGGACGATGTTCTGTTCAGGAACTACAAGCAGGCTGGCAGCAAATTCGACTCAGCGATTGTAGAGCTGCAGCAGCTGACAACCTACCCCCCGCAGCTGGAAAAAATCCATTCATTGCGCCGGCAAACTCAGCAGCTGAATCAGCTGATTGCTGATTCCATAGGCACTCAAACTACGCAATTGGATTTTCTGGACACCTTCAGCCAGCTTACGCAGCAGATCGAAGTGATTATTGCAGAAAACAATGAGGCGATAGATAAAACATCATCCCAACTCACCCTTGCTGCAAAAAAAACGCAAAGGACTTTATTCATACAAAGCCTGGTATTAATCCCGCTGGCACTGTTAGTAGCCGGTTGCATTGCATTCATGCTCGCACGCCCGATCCGCCGCATGGATAAGGCCATCAAAGAGCTTGGGGAAGGCCGTTATGACCAGGAGATTTCTATAGATGGCCCCGGAAATTTACGGCTTTTAGGCCAGCGCCTCGATTGGCTGCGAGCCGAACTCAAAGAGCTGAACGAACAGAAACAACAGTTCCTGCGCCATATTTCACACGAACTTAAAACGCCGTTAACAGCAATTAGAGAGGCTACCGAGTTATTGAATGATGGCATAGGCGGCACATTAACGGAACAGCAGGCTGAAATCACCCATATATTAAAAGACAATACGATCCGCCTGCAGCGCATGATTGAAAACCTGCTTAATTACACCAAACTGGAATCCATACAGCTTAAACTCAATTTGCAGCAAATAAGCTTCGCGGATTTGACTGCCAGGGTTATTGGCGCACACGAGCTAAGCATCCGTAACAAGCAGCTGGTCATCGAAACCATTTTCAATGTCAATCAAGTTACTGCTGATCAAGAGAAGCTGACGATTATCATGGACAATCTTATTTCCAATGCCGTGCGGTACAGCCCTGAGCTTGGACATATTAAAATATGCGCAGGTGAAGACAAAAACAATTTCATTATCGAAGTGATTGATAACGGTCCGGGGCTGGATAAGGCTGGCCAGGACAAGCTGTTTTCGCCCTTTTACAGAGGCACGCATTTGCACAAGAGCTTAATCAGCAGCAGCGGCTTGGGCCTGGCTATTACAAAAGATCTCGCTGAAGCACACGACGGCAGCATTGAGCTCGCCCCTTCGAATCAGGGTGCGCACTTTATCGTGACTTTACCTAAAATAATAAAACCTGAAGATTGAGATTCAAATGAACAGCAAAAATTTCACAATATTACTTTGCAGCCTGATGTTAAGCTGCGCGTGCAGCAATAAAGCCATCGTCAGCAATGCTGCGGCCAATGGTAATGGCAAAATTAGCACGATGAAAACCAGCCCATTTAAACAAAATAACGTGACGGAGCTGCTGGCTTTCATTGATAGCTACTCAAACCTTACGCCGGAAATGCAAAAAAAGGTATTTACGGAGACTAATCAGGCACTGGCAGAAAATAAAAGCAACCTGCTGAACCGCCTCAAGCTGGCATCGATGTTTGCCCTCCCTACCAGCCGCTTGCGCGACAATGCAAAGGCACAGAATTTGCTTCAGGACTTAATACAGGAAAATACACTGCATCCTTCAGACTTTTATTTGATCAGCCTGCTGTATGAATATACGGCAGACTACACAAAACAGTTGCAGAAGAGCCGGGAAGACATCAAAAAACTGGAGTCTGCCCAGCAGAAATACGAAGCCCTGGAACTGAAAAACAAAGTATTGGAACAGAAGCTCAATGAACTGAAAAACATTGAAAAGACCATGAACGATCGTGACTCAAAATCCGGCAACTAGGCATGACACATGCATAAACCATACATACTCATCGTAGATGATGACCAAGACATACTGAAACTGATCAGCATACGCCTGCGTGCCGCCGGCTATGACACCGCGACTGCCAATAATGGCGTTGAAGCCATGTCAGCCATTGCGCTACAGCGCCCGGACATTGTCATCAGCGATTTGCGCATGCCGGCCATGGATGGCATGGCCTTGCTTGAGTCAGTGCATAACACGCACCCTACCTTGCCTGTCATCATATTAACAGCCCATGGCTCGATACCAGACGCGGTACGTGCTACCCAGCGCGGCGTATTCGGCTTTTTAACCAAACCCTTCGACAGCAAAGAACTGCTGCACCAGGTAGCAGCAGCGCTTCGTTTAAACGGAACCCATTCGACACAGCCCGACACAAGCGAGAACAATGATTGGCGTGCGGAGATCATCACACGCAGCCCGCAAATGGAAAGCCTGCTTGGCCAGGCCAAACTTGTTGCCGGCACTGATGCCAGTGTCTTTATCCAGGGTGAGAGCGGCACCGGAAAAGAGTTGCTGGCACGTGCCATTCACCATGCAAGCCCGCGTCACGCCAAACCTTTTGTGGCAATCAACTGTGGCGCCATCCCGGAAAACCTGCTCGAGTCTGAGCTGTTCGGCCATAGCAAGGGCTCATTCACTGGCGCCACAAAATCGCATGTTGGTTTATTCCAAAGTGCAGATGGCGGCACCCTGTTTCTGGATGAAATCGGCGACATGCCGCTGGCGCTCCAGGTTAAGGTGTTAAGGGCTTTACAGGAGCGTACCATTCGCCCTGTAGGCAACACCACTGACGTCAAAATCGATGTGAGGCTAATCTCGGCGACCCACCGCAACTTGGCGACAGAAATGCAGAATGAACGCTTCCGTGAAGATTTATTTTATCGAATCAACGTTGTTGGCCTGGAAATACCTTCCCTGGCTAACCGCCGTGAAGATATCAGCCTGTTAGCAAACCACTTTATTGGCATTTACAATAAAAAATACAAGAAAAAGGTACATGGTTTTGCGCCGGATGCTTTAGAAGTGCTGATTGCAGCGCCGTGGCCGGGCAATGTGCGTCAGCTGCAGAACATGGTTGAACAGATGGTGGTGCTTGCAACGACACAGATTGTACCGGCAAGCCTGGTGCAGAAATCCCTGCAGGATGAATCAAATGCGATTATTCCATTGGATTCCGCCCGCCGTAATTTTGAACAATCGTATCTGATCAACCTGTTAAAACTGACTCAGGGCAATGTGACCCAGGCAGCCAAGTTAGCACAGCGTAACCGTACCGAGTTTTACCGCCTGCTGGAGCGCCACCACATACAGGCGAACACTTTTAAAAATTAAGCTCGGCGGCAGGTTGCTGAGCAACACACTTACGTTTATAGCTTGAAGGCAGTCCTCTTTCAAACCATGTCAGGTTCGCTATAGGACTGCCTCGCGCAAATAAAATACGATCAGATTAAGCCATGCGTACTAAGTAAGGGAATACTGCGTTTGGCTATATTTGACTTGGCTATGCTTGGTCATTGCCGATTTGGCAGGGACTACGCGCGCGATTTCCTTACCTGATTTATTAAAGAAGATGACAGCAGGCAATGCGGAATTCGGCAAGCCCAGGGCCGCTTTATATCCTGAGATCTTCTCATTTTCGACCGCAAGCAATAACGGCGCGTAACCTTCATTCTGCTTGGTTTGCGCTAATAACAAGTATGCGGCCTCAGCTGCAACATTGCCTCGCTCCGTAAAAACCATAACGACACCCTTTTCACTATCTGCGGCCTTTGAGACTACACTGGTGTGAATATCAAATGTTGGGCTGCTCTTGGCAAAAACTGTAAGAGTCCCGATCGCCAATACGGCACACACTAACTGCGTTGTTCGTTTCAATAAACTATTCATTACTTACCTCCTGATCATCAAGTTTGATGGTAGTCATGAATATGCATGATCCATGCCAATGAAAATACAGGCCTGAACAACAGGCTTATACCAATGTGGAAAGATGCTGAAACCCAAGCAGGCTATGGTAATCAGGCAATGATGCTAATCACGTTCATCAAATGGAAGCTGGATGATGCATCTATGCGCATGCATATAGTGTCGCCAATACCAGACAAATTTAACTTATTAAAATCATACAGTTAAATAATAAGTCTGAATACCAGTCGTGATTTAACGACAGCCTGACCGTGATCGAAAATGCGTGAATTAACATAACTATATGATTATTAACAACTAAAAAAAGTGGCACGATATTAGCTATGTATTAACTGTAGTTTAATTGTGCTGTATTAAAAAATTTTTAACAAACACTCAGGAGTTGATCAATGAAATTCAATTTATCAAGCTATTCAATGCGCTTAATGGCTGCCGGAACTATGGGCGTATTTTTCAGCAGCGGCCTTGTCACATCTGCATACGCAGAAAACAAGGCTGCAGATGCCAAGAAAGCTGAACCAGCCGCAACCAAAGCAGTTGATGCTGATTTCAAGAAACTGGACACCAATACAGACGGAAAAATATCGCTTAAAGAAGCGGTTAAAGACAAGGCCTTGGCCAATGTTTTTGATGTGACCGATGCCGACCACGATGGCATGGTATCAACAGACGAATACGCGAACTATAAATCGGCTTTATCTACAGTAAATAAGGAGAGTGCAACCACAACGAACTAATTGTCAGTAGTCATAGTTTTTCTGCATTACTTGTGACTTATCTTTATCCCCTGTAAGTCGCAAGTTTAGGTTGCCTTGTAATTCCCAGACAAGGCAACCATTTTTTTGGCCTTAGACTGCTACCTGGCCTTTAATAGCAGGATATGGATCGTAATTTTCCAGGGTAAAATCTTCATATTTAAAACTGAAAATATCTTTCACATCAGGATTAATATGCATCGTTGGCAAAGCACGCGGTGTGCGCGTAAGCTGCTCATGCACCTGCTCCATATGGTTGGAGTAAATATGCGCATCACCTAACGTATGCACAAAATCACCCAGTTTCAGGTTGCACACCTGTGCCACCATCATCGTAAGCAATGCGTATGAGGCAATATTGAAAGGCACGCCAAGAAATATATCAGCACTGCGCTGATAAAGCTGGCAGCTTAACTTTGACCTTTGGTCGGCCTCACCCGGCAAAGCAGGCGCCACATAGAACTGAAAAAAAGCATGACATGGCGGCAATTTCATCTGGTCCACATCGGCGACATTCCAGGCCGACACAATCAAACGGCGTGAATCAGGATTCTTTTTAATCGCCTCGACAACATTTGCGATCTGGTCGATATGCGACCCATCCGGCTTAGGCCAGTTGCGCCACTGATAACCGTAGACAGGGCCAAGGTTACCGTTCTCGTCCGCCCATTCATCCCAGATGCGCACACCATTTTCTTTGAGGTAGGCAATATTGGTGCTGCCCTGCAAGAACCACAGCAGTTCATGGATGATCGATTTCAGATGCAGTTTTTTGGTCGTAAGCAAAGGAAAACCATCAGCCAGGTTAAACCGCATCTGGTAACCGAATACCGAAATGGTACCAGTGCCGGTACGATCTTCCTTTTTGTTGCCATGCTCTAACACATGGTTCAGCAGCTCATGGTAAACCTGCATAGCGTCCTAGCTCGTTTTTTCAACAATAAACTGTTTGATGGCCGCAGCATCTGCGTCCATCACGGTAAAGCGCTGCGGTAAATCTTCGATATTATTCAGTGCAGCCGGGCGCTCAGGCGTTGTGCCCAAAGCTTCCACAATCGACTCTTCGAACTTGGCTGCCAATGCGGTTTCCAGCACGACCATCGGTGTCTGTTTATCGAAATACTCCAGCGCAACTTTCAGGCCATCAGCCGTATGCGTATCAATCACCACACCGTATTTCTGCTGAGCCTCGTGTATCATCTGTATACGATTCGCATGGCTGCTGCTGCCGGAAACAAAGCCGTAATCAGCGATTTTTGCGAAATATCCATCTGCGTTCAAATCAAAACTGCCGCCGCCATCCACCTTGCCCCACAAGGCACGGGTCTTATCGCTGTCACGTCCAACCAGGTCAAACACAAAGCGCTCAAAGTTGGATGCTTTACTGATATCCATCGAAGGGCTTGATGTATGGTAAGTGTTGGCTGAACCGCGCGGACTGTAAACGCCGGTTTTAAAGAACTCGTCCAGCACATCATTTTCATTGGTGGCCACAACCAGTTTATCAACCGGCAAGCCCATCATGCGCGCGATATGACCGGCGCATACGTTGCCGAAGTTGCCTGAAGGCACTGAGAAGCTGACTTTCTGTGCGTTGTTCTGCGTCACCGCGAAGTAACCTTTAAAGTAGTAAACCACCTGCGCTACGATACGACCCCAGTTGATAGAGTTTACAGCGCCGATTTTATACTGTGATTTAAACGCGGCATCGTTGGAAACCGCTTTCACCATATCCTGACAATCATCAAATACGCCGTTTACGGCAATATTGTAGATATTGTCATCTTGCAAACTGAACATCTGCGCAGTCTGGAAACGGCTCATTTTTTTGTGCGGTGACAGCATGAATACACGGATGCCTTTTTTACCGCGCATTGCGTATTCAGCGGCAGAGCCGGTATCGCCAGAGGTCGCGCCAAGAATATTGGTCGTTTTGCCTTCCTTGGTCAGCACGTACTCAAACAGGTTGCCCAGCAACTGCATCGCCATGTCTTTAAATGCCAGTGTCGGGCCGTTTGAAAGGCTCAGCAGATGCAGATTATCTTCCAGCTTCAGGGTCGGCGTGATGTCTGCCGCATTCTGGCCTTGGCGTGTGTAGGCATACACATCCGCACGGTAAGTTTTATCGATAATCGCTTTCAAGTCATTTGCAGGAATATCATCCACAAAACGCGACAGGATCGCGAATGCCAGATCCGCATAAGACAGGCCGCGCATTGCGGTCAAATCTGCATCGGTGAATTGCGGATAACTTTCAGGCAGGTACAAACCGCCGTCCGGCGCCAGACCACCCAACAGGATTTGGCTAAAACTTTGTGCAGGTGACTGTCCGCGGGTACTGATATATTTCATAATTTGAATACTTATTTCTTAAAATTTGATTTCTTAAGGCTTATTTCGCCAGCTCTTCCATACGGATACGCACCACTTTCCCTGCAATGGCAGGCAGTGCCTCAATCGCTGCAATCGCCGCGTTCATGTTATCTTCAACCGTGATATGCGTCAGAATCACGATATCGGCTTCTGTCTCGTTCTCATCCGGTTCTTTTTGCATCATGGCATCAATAGAAATGTCGCGGTCACCCAGTACTTTTGTAACATCAGCCAACACGCCTGGTTTATCACTGGCGCGCAAACGCAAGTAGTAAGCGCTCTTCACTTTATCAATAGGCAAGATAGGCAGATCCTGTACCTGGTCAGGCTGGAATGCGAGGTAAGGCACACGCTGTGCGCTGCTTGCATCAATCAACCGTGCAACGTCCATCAAATCCGCCACCACAGCACTTGCTGTCGGCTCTGCGCCGGCACCGGCGCCATAGTAAAGTGTAGGGCCTACTGCATCGCCCTTCACAACCACTGCGTTCATTGCGCCGTTCACATTCGCCACCAGGCGTTTTTCCGGAATCAGGGTTGGATGCACACGCAGCTCCACACCGTCATCAGTACGCTTGGTAATGCCCAGCAATTTAACGCGATAACCTAATTCTTCAGCATATTTAATATCAACCTGCTGCAGCTTGGTAATACCCTCTGTGTAAGCCTGCTCAAACTTCATCGGCATGCCGAAAGCAATCGCAGACATGATTGTCAGCTTATGTGCGGCATCAATGCCTTCCACGTCAAATGTAGGATCAGCCTCGGCATAACCCAGACGCTGTGCCTCGCCTAAAACATCTGAAAAATTCAGGCCTTTTTCACGCATCTCGGTAAGTATGAAGTTGGTTGTACCGTTGATGATACCGGCCACCCATTCAATACGGTTTGCACCCAGTCCTTCGCGCAACGCTTTGATGATAGGGATGCCGCCGGCAACAGCCGCTTCATAAGCCACAATCACATTATTTGCCTTTGCAGCTGCAAAAATCTCATTGCCATGCAATGCGATCAGTGCCTTATTGGCAGTTACCACGTGTTTTTTATTGGCAATCGCCTGCAATACCAGGTCTTTACTTAAGGTATAGCCGCCAATGAGCTCAACGACGACATCAACATCTGGGTTATTGACTACAGCAAAAGCATCATTCGTGACTTCCACTCCGCTGGTAACTGCAGCCTTTGCATGCTCAATATTTCTATCGGCAACCTGCACCACTTTAATTTCAACGCCGCTGCGACGGCTGATCTCTGCCGCGTTACGTGTTAAAACTGTATAGGTACCGCCACCTACCGTGCCTAAGCCCAATATGCCTACATTCAACTGTTTCAAGCTTTTGCTCCAATATTGTTCGTATTATGTTTTTTTCTATAGTTTTCCAGAAACCTGGAAATGCGCCTGATCGCTTCAGCCAGATCATCCACATTCGGTAAAAATACCACACGGAAATGATCCGGTGTTTTCCAGTTAAACCCTGTGCCCTGCACCAGCAATACTTTTTCCTCCAGCAGCAGATCCAGAATAAACTGCTGGTCATCCTTAATCGGATAAATCTCGGGGTCCAGCTTCGGAAACAGGTACATCGCTGCCTGTGGCTTGCTGCAGCTCACGCCTGGAATCGCATTGAGCATTTCATAGGCAATATCGCGCTGCTTGCACAAGCGGCCTTCCGGTGCCACCAGGTCATCAATGCTTTGGTAACCGCCAAGTGCGGTTTGAATTGCCAGCTGGCCCGGCACATTGGCACACAAGCGCATGGATGCCAGCATATTCAGGCCTTCAATGTAATCTTTTGCGTGTTTTTTCTCACCGCTGATGATGAGCCAGCCAGCACGATAACCGCAGGTGCGGTAATTTTTCGACAAGCCGTTGAAAGTAACAAATAAAACATCGTTTGCCAGTGATGCGATAGAAGTGTGCTCATTGCCATCATATAAAACTTTATCGTAAATCTCATCGGCAAAAATAACCAGGCCATGATGACGCGCGATTTCAATGATGCCCTCTAAAATCTCACGCGGGTACAGCGCACCGGTCGGGTTATTCGGGTTAATCACCACAATGCCGCGCGTGTTGGCGGTAATCTTGGATTCGATATCTTTCAGATCCGGCATCCAGCCCGTTGCTTCATCACACAAATAGTGACGTGCGGTACCGCCCGCCAGGTTCACCGCAGCCGTCCATAATGGATAGTCAGGCATAGGCACCAATATCTGGTCGCCATTATTCAGCAAACCCTGCATTGCCATCACGATCAGCTCCGATACGCCATTGCCGATAATGATGTCATCGACAGTCACACCCTGAATATGCTTGCTTTGGGTGTAATGCATAATAGCTTTACGCGGCTCAAACAACCCCTTGCTGTCTGTATAGCCGCCGGCTTTTGACATATTGCGAATCACATCCTGCTGGATTTCTTCAGGCACTTCAAATCCAAATGCCGCCGGATTGCCGATATTGAGCTTGATGATGCGCTGGCCGTCCTCTTCCATTTCGCGCGCACGCTGCAGTACGGGGCCACGAATGTCGTAGCAGACATTGTTGAGTTTATTAGATTTGAGTATGGGCTGCATAATGCGTAAATTTGCGCTTTAAAAGCAAAATAGTTAAAGGTGCTAGTTTACATTAGAATGCTGTATTCGTTCAATTAAAGCCCAGACAAAGCAGCTTATAAACATCAATGAAACTACATTTAACCACCGCCGAAAACAACAACCTGATTACCGCCTATAGCGCAGAATATATTGAGGTGAACAAGCAGCGTTACACACAAAACCTGATTGTCTTGCCGCAGGCATTGATTCTTGACTGGCAGGCGACCAGCTTTGCAGATTTAACTGATGAACATTTCAGGCAGATCGCAGATTTAAAACCTGAAGTAGTTTTGCTGGGAACCGGCACCAAACATTTGTTTTTGCACCCGAAACATTATCAGTGTTTAAGCGACAGCGGCATCGCTCTGGAGTGCATGACCACGGCAGCCGCTTGCAGAACCTATAACATTCTCATGTCCGAAGGTAGAAACGTAGCCACAGGACTCATTTTGAAAACCGAATAAACCAGCCCCCAACTCTGGCCTTATGCAAATCAAGGCGGGCTGAAACAATACGGGTACAAGCAACCGTCATCATATATTCACGCTGTCGTAACAATCCGCTGTGACAATACTGGGAATTATCAGGTATTACCACAGAAGGTGACTACATGAATACTGCGAATACCCCAGCAAGCACAGCAACGCCAGCTTCACATAAACTGTTGCTGCAAACACCCCCTTCAACTGAGCCCCAACCGGCTTCCACTGACCAGACGCAATTAGCACCAGACCGCCAAACACAGCAAATGAGCCAGGCTCCGGAACAGGGTTCCAATGTATTTTTAAAAGAAGTCAACTCAGCCACTATTACAATCAATACTCCCTTTACAATCATTCCCGGGCTGCCAGGGTTAAGCAGGATACTGGCAAGAATTGATAGAACAACTAATCAGGATATAGGCTTTACCTTCAAGTTAAGCATATCCGAACAGTTAAATGCAGATGGCAGCAAAGACTGGCAAATAAGACCAGACTACGTAGGCAGCGGCATGATGAGCAGTAAATTTAATGTACAAATATCACCCTTTTCACTGAAAGTAGAATCAGGGGAATTTAATCGCGAAGCACATTGGGGATGCAGTGCCTCCGTATTATCCGCACCAATAGGATTCGTTCACGAACGCTTGGGCGCTAAAGGCACATTCAGCGATTGCAGCAGCACCAGATCATTCAGTGCAGCGCCTGAAGTCAGCTACCAAAAGGGAACAACGTTTAAACCGCTATCAACAGCCACCGCTGGCTTATATTTGGGTGACCTGTTTGAATTTCGTATTCCAGCCGAATTTGTACAATCACTGCAAGAACTCAAAAAATCCGCCCCAAGCATGGAAGAATGGGAAATGATGGCAGATCACATTGCACCATCCATTCCTGTAGTACAAATA
>Ga0208509_1000710_pt1 | contig 11439 bp, 9 predicted proteins | sample LakWasMeta7_HOW4_2_FD_183857 | JGI IMG/M metagenome (GOLD analysis project Ga0208509, IMG submission 183857) | Freshwater sediment methanotrophic microbial communities from Lake Washington under simulated oxygen tension - Sediment Metagenome... | ecosystem: Environmental > Aquatic > Freshwater >...
TGGTAAGCCGGCAATTCCATGATGAAGGGAGACGATTCTCCTTTAAACATGGTATGACGCATAATCAATCCTGTGGCGACAGCGACCGCAATCCCCAGAAGATATAAGCCGAAAACGAGATTCTGGCCGCCGACCGGGAAAAATGCCGCAGCGAATAAGGCATAAACCGGCAAGCGGGCACCACAGGACATAAACGGATTCATCAGATTGGTCAAAATACGGTCGCGCGGATTTTCCAGTGTGCGCGTGGCCATAATGGCGGGCACATTGCAACCAAAGCCCACGATCATGGGCACAAAGGATTTGCCCGGGAGACCGATCATGCGCATGAAGCGATCCATCACAAAAGCCGCTCGGGCCATATAGCCGGAATCTTCCAGCGCCGATAAAAACAGAAACAAAAAGCCAACGATAGGAATAAATGTGGCGACAACCTGTATGCCGCCGCCTATACCCTTGGACAGCATCACAATCAGCCATTCCGGCCAATTCAATCCTGTCAAAATTACACTGAGGCCGTCAACCAGCAACGCGCCCACGGCTTGATCAAAAAAATCGACAAAGGCGCTGCCGATATTGATCGTAAACATGAACATCGCATACATGACTAACAAAAAAATCGGGATGCCCAGAAAACGGTTCAAAACGATGGCATCAATCCTGTCGGTTGTATGCCGACTCACTTCAGTGAGCTTGCAAACGGCTTGCTGCGTGAGTTTATTGACAAAGCCATAACGGGCATCAGCCGCCAAGATATCTATCTCGTCCTCCGCTTCTTCTTCCACTAGGACTTGAAATCGGGCGACAGTGGGCAAGAGTTGTGTGCCCGCGATTTTTTTGGCCAGGGTATCGTCTTCCAACAGACGAACAGCCAGCCAGCGGAGATCGCAATGATATTGGCGTGCCGCTTCAATCAGCAGCAGGGAAAGATCATCAATGGCCTGTTCTAAAGCGGGGGTATAATTGATGCTTGCCGTAGGAATGGGCTTGGCAATTGCAGCGCTGTTGATGGCTGTTTTTAATGCCTGGATGCCTTGCTTGGTTGAAGCGGCAATCGGAATTACCGGGCAGCCCAGCTGTTGTTCCAGGACTGAGATATCAATTTTAATGCCGCGCTGTTTGACGGCATCCATCATATTAAGTACCAAGATCATCGGCACCCGCATTTCGATCAGCTGCGAGGTCAAATAAAGATTGCGCTCTATATTAGAGGCATCAATGATGTTAATGATTAAGTCGGCCTGCTTGGATGCAACATAATCACGAGCCACTTTTTCATCCAACGACACCTGATCATCCGCTGCTTCCAGGGAATAAGTGCCTGGCAAATCAACCAATTCGATGATTTTATGATCAAAACTGTATTCACCGGTTTTTTTCTCTACCGTTACGCCCGGCCAGTTTCCTACATGCTGTCTTGCACCGGTCAGCGCATTGAATAATGTTGTTTTACCGCAATTGGGATTGCCAACAACGCCCACAGTAAAATTTGTTTTCATGACAGCTTCTCTATCAGCAAGATGGCAGCTTCATCTTTACGTAATGTTAACGAAAATCCACGCAACTTAATTTCCACCGGATCACCCATGGGCGCAAAACGGGTAATACTGAATTCTGTGCCCGGCGTTAATCCCATGGCCAACAAGCGTTTACGATAGGCTTTGCCCGAACTGTCAAAGCCGATGATCTTCCCTGAGTCACCCACAGCAAGATTCTTTAAGCGTAACGGCATGTATTCGGCCTCGGGTATTGAAAGTGGGTGTAACTTCTAGAAAGCACAAGGTTATCAATAATCATTCTCATTAAGACTGACTATAGCACATCTTCATGCTTCAGAAAACAACTTGTAGAGAAAGTTATGCCTATGCACCGATTAATCAACTGAACTAGATTGATTCGTGCAACAAGGAGTTGAAGGGGATTTTATTTTTTGGTGGTATTGCCGAGTTTTTTGCTCAATTGAGCATAATCGGCCTTCAATTTGATGATGTGAACCAGAGCGATCAAAAAGCCGATAGCAATTCCAGCCAATAGCTCAATGAACAGCGCCACAGTAAGCGGCAATGAAAAAGAAACAAAATATAAATTAATTTGAACGGGATGAAAATTCAAAACCGAAAAAATCAACGCAATGAAGAAGATAATAGAAAAAATGCCGATTGCTAAGAATTTCATTTATGTTTTTCTATGACTAATTTATTGCGTTGATCAATAATCAATCAATGATTTTATAATTCTCGCGCGAAGCATCGACTCTATCACGGAGTTCTTTGCCTGGCTTAAAATGCGGGACATATTTTTTGGCTAAGGCTACAGATTCACCTGTTTTAGGATTACGCCCCATACGGGGAGGACGCAAGTGCAAAGAAAAACTGCCAAAACCTCTGATTTCAATGCGTTCACCGGAAGATAATGCTTGATTCATTTTTTCAATGATACATTTGACTGCCAATTCAACATCTTTCTGTGCCAGATGAGGTTGTTGTCTAACTAGCGCTTCAATTAATTCGGATTTTGTCACATTGTACCCTGTGAAAAAGCATAAAATTCAGAGGGGTACGCAAAATGCATACCCCTCCTGTTTTTTATTTTTCCATTTGTTTAAAGATGTCACCTAACGTAGGTGTACCAGCTGCTTGCTGTGAATAATCTTTAATACTATGAGTCTCTTCGTCGTGCTCTTTGGCTTTAATAGAAAGCGAAATGGATTTGCTTTTCTTATCGACGCCAATGAACTTCGCTTCGAGTGTTTCACCTTCTTTTAACAGAGTACGGGCGTCTTCTACGCGATCACGTTGAATTTCAGAAGCACGCAAGTAGCCTTCGACATGATCAGCCAAGGTCACTACGGCGCCTTTAGCATCGACTTCTTTGATCACACCTTTGACCAGACTGCCTTTCTCGTGAGTAGCCAGGAAGTTTTGGAATGGATCTTGTTCCAGCTGCTTGATACCCAAAGAAATGCGCTCACGTTCCGGGTCAACCGCTAAAATGACAGTTTCCAGCTCATCGCCTTTCTTGAAGTCGCGAACGGAAGCTTCACCATCATCAGCCCAGGAAATGTCAGACATATGAACCAAACCATCAATGCCGCCATCCAGGCCGATGAAGATCCCGAAATCAGTAATCGATTTGATTTTGCCTGAAATTTTATCGCCTTTGTTATGAGTCGCGGCAAATTCATCCCAAGGATTGGTTTTGCACTGTTTCATACCCAAAGAAATACGACGGCGTTCTTCGTCGATTTCGAGCACCATCACTTCAACTTCATCGCCTAATTGAACGATTTTTGAAGGATTGACGTTTTTGTTGGTCCAGTCCATTTCAGAAACGTGGACCAAGCCTTCCACACCTTCTTCAATCTCAACAAAACAACCATAATCAGTCAGGTTGTTGACTTTACCGAATACGCGGGTACCGGCTGGGTAACGACGGTTGATATTTTGCCATGGGTCTTCACCCATTTGCTTCATGCCCAGGGAAACACGGTTTTTGTCTTTGTCATATTTCAAGACTTTAACTTGGATTTCCTGGCCAATTTCAACGCACTCGGAAGGATGACGGACACGACGCCATGCCATATCGGTAATGTGCAGCAAACCATCGATACCGCCGAGGTCAATGAACGCGCCGTAGTCGGTCAGATTCTTCACGATACCGGTAACGACTGCACCCTCTTCCAGAGTTTTCAGCAATTCTTCTCTTTCTGCACTGTATTCTTTTTCTACAACTGCACGACGTGACAGTACAACGTTATTACGTTTTTGGTCGATTTTGATAACCTTGAATTCCAGGTCACGATTTTCCAGGAAAGTCGTGTCTCTGATTGGACGCACATCAACCAATGATCCAGGCAAGAACGCACGCAGTGCGCCGACCGATACGGTGAAACCACCGCGAACCTTACCGGTAATACGACCAACGATAGTGGCTTCTTTTTCAAAAGCGCTTTCAAGTTCTGACCAGGCTTTGTTTTTCTTAGCTTTATCTCGGGAAAGAAGGGTAGCGCCTAAACCATCTTCAAATAAATCAAGGGCAACTTCAACTTCGTCGCCAATCTCAACTTCCAATTCGCCATCGTTATTCAGGAACTGCCATTTTGGAATGACACCTTCCGACTTCGATTGTGTGCTGACGATGATCATATCGTTCTCGATATCGACCACTGTACCCACCAACATGGCACCAGGACGCATTTCTGTCTTGGCCAGACTTTCTTCAAATAATTCAGCAAAGCTTTCGCTCATTTTCTCTTTCCCAAGCCTGTCAAAACACGAACAAGCCTTTTCTTTATCAAAAGTTAAAAAAATACCGCACACATTATGCGGCGACAATAAAATCCTTAACGGATTAAATTCAGCACTTCTTCAATAACGGCGTTAATTGTCATCGAAGAAGAATCAATATAGAGCGCATCGCTCGCCATAGCCAACGGCGCCGTTGTACGTTCGGTATCCCGGCGATCGCGCTCTTCTATTTCTTGAGTTATCTGAATAAGATTAGCATCAATACCTTTTTCTTTCAACTGTTTATAACGCCTTTGCGCTCTTTCAGCGGCACTGGCGGTTAAATACACCTTGAATTGGGCATCAGGGAAAACGACGGTTCCCATATCACGACCGTCGGCTACCAGTCCCGGCATCTGCTTGAAATCCTTCTGTTTCTGTAAAAGCACGCGGCGAACGTCTGGAATCGCCGCCACGATAGAGGCTACCTTGCCGGTACTTTCCAATCCCAATTGCCCGGTAATGTCCTCGCCATCCAACTTGACGACCAACTCCTCGCCGCAATCAAATTCTAACATCATGGACTGAGCCGCATTGACAACAGCAGCTTCATCGTTCAAATCCGTATTGCGCTTTTTCAGAGCGATGGCTAGCGAGCGATAGATTGATCCGCTGTCCAGATAATGCCAACCCAGTTTTTTTGCAAGACAGCGACTGACTGTGCCTTTGCCCGCACCGCTAGGGCCATCTATGGTTAAAACCGGTATAGTCATCAGGATTCCTCGGCAACTGATCGACTCTTTGCCATATCTCCTGCATCCTTGCAATCGTCGCTGACCAGATCGAGTCCCAATCTTTTTACCAAATCTTTAAATTCCGGAAACGAGGTATTAACATTGGCGCAATCCCGAATGGTGATAGGCCCTGCTGCACGCAAGCCGGCGATTGAAAATGACATGGCAATTCTGTGATCGCCATGCGAATCGACTTCGCCACTGCCAATCGCTCCGCCCTGAATGATCATGCCGTCCGGAGTCGGTTGTGCATCTACTCCCAATATTTTCAGACCATCCGCCATCACCTGGATGCGATCGGACTCTTTGACCCTCAACTCTTCCGCACCGGTTAAACGGGTTTGTCCCTGCGCGCAGGAAGCGGCCACAAACAGCACCGGAAATTCGTCAATGGCCAGCGGCACCAAATGCTCTGGAATATCGATACCTTTCAGCGGGCTGTACACCACATGCAGATCGGCCACCGGCTCACCGCCAACCAGACGTTCATTGAGGACTTCAATTTGCGCACCCATCAAGCGGAGTATATCGATGACGCCGGTACGAGTGGGATTTATGCCAACATGCTTCAGCAACAGATCCGAACCTGGCGCAATGGAAGCGCCTACCAGAAAAAATGCCGCCGATGAGATATCGCTCGGCACATCAATATCGGCTGCCTTTAATTGACCTTCAGCACTAATCGTTACTTTGTTGCCCTCTCTTTTTACCGGATAGTTAAAGCCTGCCAACATACGCTCGGTGTGATCACGGGTCGGCGCGGGTTCTGTCACACTGGTTTCACCTTGAGCATACATGCCCGCCAGCAGCAGACAGGACTTGACCTGGGCGCTGGCCATCGGCATGACATAGTCGATGCCGGTTAATTGGCCGGCTTTGCCGGTGATACGCAAGGGTGCCGTGCCCTGCTCCGTTGTCTCTATCTGAGCGCCCATGGCCGCCAATGGCGTGGTGACCCGCTTCATAGGCCTGCCGGACAATGATTTATCACCCGTCAATACGGAATTAAAGGGCTGTCCAGCCAATAAGCCGCTTAACAGGCGCATGGAAGTACCGGAATTGCCCAAATACAAATCATTTTTAGGTGCTTTCAAGCCGTGCTTGCCGACACCGTAAATGGTCAATTCTCCATTTACCGGGCCGTCAATTTTAACCCCCATATCACGAAATGCCTGCAAGGTCGCCAAAGCATCTTCGGCCTCTAAGAAGCCTTTTACATGGGTAACGCCTTCCGCCAGTGAGCCCAGCATAATGGAACGATGCGACATGGACTTATCCCCCGGAACACGCGCTTCGCCCTGCAATTTACCACCCGGTTGAACTTTGAATGTGATTGATTTAGACATATTACCTTCAAACTGATCAAGAAAACGTTGCCGTGCATTACGGGCATACGAAAAGATTTCAAAAAGTTGCTGGCTATCATTGTTTTCCAGCAAACGCTGTATTTTATCCAGTTGCTCCCTCGACTGCTGCAGCAAAGGGATGATATGGTTTTTGTTGGCCGAACAAATGTCCAGCCACATGGTTGGGTCGCTGGACGCGATCCGGGTAAAATCTCTGAAGCCGCCGGCGGCGTACTTAAATATCTCACTCTGCTCATCTTTGCGCCCAAGCATATCCACCAGACCAAAAGCCAGAATATGCGGCAAGTGACTGGTTGCCGCCAGCACGGCATCATGATGATCAACATCCATGAACGAGACCGTGGAACCCATGCGCTCCCATAAATTTCGGATCTTGTGCAAGGCGTCAGGGCGGGTCTGACTGAGGGGCGTAATGATCAGGCGCTTGTTGAAGAACAAATCGTCAACAGAAGCGGTCACCCCGCTTTGCTCTGCGCCGGCAATGGGATGAGCCAGCACCAGATTTTCCGGCACCCCGCCAAAAACCTGCTGCGCTGCGGCAACCACATTGCCTTTGGTGCTGCCGACATCGCTATAAACGCAGCTGTCCGACCAGAACGGTTTCAATAGGGTAAAAACCGACTCAATGGCTCCCACTGGCGTGGCGATGATAACGCAGTCTGCATCAAATAGGGCCTGCCCGATATCGTTAAAATACTCATCGATCACACCCAGCCGTTTTGCTGTTTGCAGGTTCTGCAAATCCTGTTGCCGTCCGTAGCCGACAATGTTGCTGCATATGCCGTGCTCTCGAACAGCTCGGGCTATTGACCCGCCAATCAAGCCGACGCCGATAATACAAAGCCGGTTAAACATGACCCAGAATAGCTGTCAATGCCTCAAGAAAAATCTGATTTTCTGCCTGTGTGCCGATACTGATACGCAAGTGATTGGGCATTTCATAATTGGCCACGGGCCTTACAATAACGCCTTTTCTCAACAAAGCTTCATAAATGGGCTGTCCGGGCTGTTTTAAATCGACCGAAACAAAGTTGCCATGAGATGGAATCCACTCCAGGCCGAGGGCTCTGAAACCATCGGTTAATTGCCGCATGCCCTGTGCATTGACGGCAATCGTGCGCTGCAGATGTTCCGTATCGGATAAGGCGGCTTCCGCGGCCGCCAAAGCCAACATATTATTATTGAAGGGCTGGCGTACTCGATTCAATATATCGGCAAACTCAGGGCTCGATAAGCCGTAGCCTACGCGCAAGCCGGCCAGACCGTAGGCTTTGGAGAAAGTACGCGTAATCAAAAGGTTGGGGTATTTTTTCAGCCAGTCTATCGAATCGACGGGATGAGCGTTTTCGACGTATTCATAATACGCTTCATCGAGCACACACAAACAGGTTTCCGGCAAGGCCTCGATAAAACGCTGCAGGCTGACCTGATCGAGCAATGTACCGGTTGGATTATTGGGGTTGGCGATAAATACGAGCCGCGTTTTTTCGGTAACGGCTTGCAGCATCGCATCCAGATCATGGCCGTAATTCACAGCAGGAACGACTACGGCCTTGGCGCCCACCGCTTGCGTCACTATCGGGTAGACTGCGAAGGCATGCTGCGAGAATACCACTTCCAGTTCTGACGTTAAAAACGCGCGTGCAACCAATTCGAGAATCTCATTGGAGCCATTGCCCAGTGTTATCTGACTAGGCTTGACGTCATATTTACCGGCCAGCGCCTGTTTTAAGCTAAAACCATTGCCATCGGGGTACAGCGTCAATTGTGGCAAAGTTGCGTGAATGGCATCGAGCGCTTTTTTTCCCGGCCCCAAAGGATTTTCATTGGAGGCCAGCTTGATAATCCGGGTGAGCCCCAGTTCGCGCTCCAACTCTTCAATGGGTTTACCGGGTTTGTAGGGAATAAGTTTTTGCACGCCGGGTACGGCAAGATCGTAAATATTAGTCATTTATTCTGCTTTAAAGCACTTTAAGTAATTGAAATAGTGTAATGTTTTTGATTACCACGAAGGATGCGAAAAAAAGATCAGAGAGCTGCGCACCCAGGAATAAATAAGCGTTTTAAAGCACCGCTTTTGGGTAAGATCCCAAAAGTTTCAGCATGCCGACGTTGTGTTTCAAACTGTCCAATGCCTCGGCAACGACCTTATCGCAGCTATGCCCTTCTATGTCGATAAAAAAGACATAATCCCATAAGCCCTGCCGCGATGGCCTGGATTCAATATGCACCATGCCTATTCCATGTTTTGCAAACGGCTCGAGGATTCTGTGCAAGGCGCCCGGTTGATTGCCAGTGGAAACCACTAACGAAGTTTTATCGTTACCGGTGGGGGCCGACGTTTGTTGACCAATAATAATAAAACGCGTCGTATTGTTGGCTTCATCCTCGATATTTTTTTCCAGAATGCTGAGTTCGTATAGTTCGGCCGCCACGACGCCGGCTATGGCGGCGGTGTTCTTATTTACGGAAGCCAGTTTGGCCGCTTCGGCATTGCTGCTGACAGCGATACGTTGCGCATGAGGCAAATGCCTGTCCAGCCACTGCCGGCATTGCGCCAGTGACTGCTGATGAGAATAAACCTCGTTGATTTCGGAGAGATTTTCAACCAACCCCATCAGATTATGATGAACTCTGATTTCAACCTCACCACAAATTTTAAGCGGCGACGACAAAAATCTATCCAGGGTATGGCTGATCACGCCTTCCGTTGAATTTTCTACCGGCACGACACCGAACTGACAGTTTCCGCTTTCAACGGAGTTAAAAATCTCGTTAATTGTTGCTGAAGGCACGGTTTTAACCGCATGGCCAAAATGCTTAAAAGCCGCCTGCTGGGTAAAAGTTCCTTCCGGACCTAAAAAAGCGACTTCCAGCGGCTTTTCAAGCGCCAAACAGGCCGACATCAGCTCCCTGAAAAAGCGCATGGCGGTTTCATCAGACAAGGGCCCCTCGTTGAGCTCTCTAATGCGCCTTAACACCAGCGATTCTCGGTCAGGTCGATAAAAAGTGCCCTGCTCCCCTTCGGCAATTTTGGTTTTGGCGACCTCCATTGCACAGGTTGCGCGCGCATTGATTAAGTGCAGGATCTGCTTATCGATGGCGTCAATTTTGTCTCTTAATTCAGAAAGGGGCGTGACGGCTGTCATGGCTATTGCTCTTATTTAATGAGTTCTTTCAAATTCGGCCATAAAATCAATCAGAGCCCGCACGCCGGCTTCAGGCATGGCATTGTAAATACTCGCCCGCATCCCTCCCACTGAACGATGGCCTTTTAATTCAAACAGACCATTGGCCTCGGCGGCGGCAAGAAAGGGTTTGTCCAGCGTTTCATCCGCCAAAATAAACGGCACGTTCATTCTCGAACGACAATTCAATGCCACCGGGTTGTGATAAAAGGCCGATTGATCAATGGCCTGATACAACAACTCTGCCTTGGCAATATTGCGCTGCTCGATAGCGGCAACGCCGCCCTGCTCTTTTAACCACTTGAGCACCAAGCCAACCAGATACCAGTTGTAGGTTGCCGGCGTATTCAGCATGGAACCATTTTTAGCCTGCTCTGCATAATTGAATACTGAGGGCACTTTTTTGTCGACCTGACCAATCAGATCTTCCCTGACGATCACCACGGTTACTCCGGCCGGCCCCATGTTCTTCTGGGTGCCCGCATAAACCAGACCATGCCAACTCCAGTCCACCTTACGCGACAGGATATTGGAGGACATATCTGAAACCAGCGTCAATCCTTTACTGTCGGGAAGCTCAGAAAACTCGACCCCATGAATGGTTTCGTTCGAGGTATAGTGCAAATAAGCCGCTTGCTCATCTATGGTCCAGCTTGCGAAATCTGGAATAGTGGTAAAGTGAGTGTCTTGTGAACTCGCGCTCACCACGACTTCGCAATAGTTTTGCGCATCCTGTATGGCTTTTTCTGACCAGGCGCCGGTCTTGACATAACAAGCCTTGGTTTTGCCGTGCAGAATGTTCTGCGGTATCAGAGAAAACTGGGCCGTTGCCCCGCCCTGCAAAAACAGGACTTTATAATTTTGCGGAATCTCGAGTAAAGCTCTCAGATCGCTTTCCAGTTCTTCAGCGATAATGGAAAAATGCTTGCCGCGGTGACTCATTTCCATGACTGACATGCCGCTGTCACGCCATTCCAGCAGTTCTTCCTGGGCTTTGAGTAACACGGACTCCGGGAAAGCTGACGGGCCTGCACTAAAATTATAAATTCTGGACATGATCACTCTTCTCCGGATTCGATTTCATCTTCCGTACCCTGCTCGGATACGGCATTGTCTTCATCGTCGTCGTCATCGCCCTCGCCCAAGCCCTCAATGCGATCGACGCCGACCACTTTTTCTTTTTTATCCAGTCGAATGACTGTAACGCCCTGGGTGTTTCTGCCTACCACAGAAATGCCGTCAACCCGGGTACGCACCAAAGTGCCGGCATCGGTAATCAGCATAATTTCGTCGTTATCGTTGACCAGCACGGCACCTACGACTGCGCCGTTGCGCGCCGTGGTCTGTATGGCAATCAAGCCCTGTCCACCGCGTTTGTGGCAGGTAAACTCTTCCAGCTTGGTGCGTTTGCCATAACCGTTTTCAGTGATATTCAACACCGTGCCTTCCGTTGCGATAATCAGGGAGATGACCTTTTGCCCTTCCTGCAAGCGAATCCCACGCACTCCGGAGGCCGTTCTGCCCATTGAGCGCACATCGGCTTCATTAAAGCATACGGCTTTTCCGGTGCTGCTGAACAACAGTACATTTTGCTGACCGTCAGTAACGGCTACACCCACCAGGGTGTCACCTTCCCTCAAATCAATGGCGATTTTACCGTTGGAGCGCTGACGCTCAAATTCTTTTAGCGGGGTTTTTTTAACCGTACCCTCCGAGGTCGCCATAAATATGAATTTATTATCGCTAAATTCACGTATCGGCAGCATGGCATTAATTTTTTCGTCCTGCTCAAGCGGCAGCAGATTGACAAAAGGCTTGCCTCTTGAAGCCCGACTGGCGACCGGCAATTGATAGACTTTCAGCC